>Ga0076930_100446_pt1 | contig 41341 bp, 43 predicted proteins | sample HotLakConsoUCCRE_FD_71149 | JGI IMG/M metagenome (GOLD analysis project Ga0076930, IMG submission 71149) | Hypersaline microbial mat communities from Hot Lake, Washington, USA - Hot Lake Consortium UCC-RE (version 3) (version 3) ...
AAATAGTATTAATGAGAATATTAATACTGGGTTATGTAAAGGAAATTCAAATTCCTGTAATAAATGGCTAAAAAATTCACTCATAATCTTAGTTAAAAGGTATTTAAGTTTTTTTAAATCTTAGAAAAGGATATCGATATAATTGAACTTATTTTCCGAAATTAATTAGAAAAATTATCTTGAATATACATTAACTATTCTAAATAATTGAGACTTTTCCTTTATTCTAGTGAAAAAATTATGTCTTAATTTTAGAATCCAGTCCTCCTTCCAATTCCTCTTCGGTTCGTGCATCTTTTGGTGGGAAAAAGAAATGTGTTGGCTTTGTAAAGAATAATTTTATCAGTGTCCCAATTAGTTTACGGCTCTGCTTAAAATTCACTCCTCGCGATTTTATCGCAACAATAGTAGCCAGTGTGAAACTTACTAAAAAGTTCATCAAACCTATGGAAGCAATTCCAGCTATGGACATCCAGATTTGGTAATTGGATAATTTATCTCCTACCGTTACAAATGCAATACCGAAATTTCCTGAAGCAAAGGTTATGTGTCGAATATCGAGTGGTAGCCCTAAAATAAAGCCAATTGTGCCCATTGAACCCAAAAATATACCCAAAAAGAAGTTTCCTGCAAGGCTTCCTAAATTCCCTTCAATGTAATTGCTAAATTTAATTGTAAGCTTTTTACCTAAGATGAAATTCAAAAATTTTTGTTTTCTTAGTCGCTGTGGTATTTTATTATAAACATTCTTATTGTCATAATATCCTGAGATCATTCCCGATAGAAATAGAAAAACTCCGGCTATGCCTGCATGAAAAACGGCATAGCTTTCAAATATATCGAGTTCATGTATGAGTTTTAGTGCTTTCTCAGTTCCTGCAATATTGCTCCCCGTAAAGTAATAGTAGCCATATGCAATCAAAAAAGCTACTGGAAAAGCAATGACAACATTTCCCACAAAAGCAATGAATTGTGTTCTGGAGATTTTGACTATCAATTCTGCCAGATTATTTAATGCTTCATTTTTAGGTTTATTTTTCACATCTAGTGCCGCTGCCAGTTTGGAAGCCGTCATGGCAGGTTGTTTTGTAGCTAAGGTTGAATGCGTTACATGTATTCCAATAAAACCTAATGAGTAATTCATACTATATAAAAAAGCCTCACCAAAGGGTGCCAGTTTTAGATAGTATATCAACACTTTAAAAATAGTCAAAAAGCCTACAATTAGACCACCACCCATCGCAGAGCCGAACATCTTCCACCATTCTTTTCTAGTGTGGCTTATATAGTGCTCACCTGTTTTTCCGGCATGCTCGGTCACCTGAAAGGCTAAAAGATTAATATTATTTTCTAAATGTTCACTTAAGCTATCTTTTTTATTTTCAGTACGAACTAGCGTTTTTAAAACTTCTATTTCAGTTTCAAAAAGCACATCATCATCTGAGATATCCGCCAATTTTAAAAGTTTTCTTAATCTCGTAATATTTTGGCTTAGCCTAAGTAGGAGATAAGTTAAGTGTAAATCGGCTCCATATTTTTTTTTCTCCTTCCTTATTAAGGAGATATAATCTTCACACTGGCTGAGCATAACCAAAATATGCTTATAGTCAGGGTTTTGGTCAGATTTATCAAAATCTGGACTTTGAAAATTATTTAGATATTCTATGATTTCAATATTCTGAATCATAAAGGGCGAATCAAACTCTTCAAGTTCAGGCAACTTAGCTAGTATTTCTGGTTCTAATCCTAAGGCAGCAACTCTTTGAGAAAGCACTAGAATACTATTGAGCAATTGAGAGAGCATGCTGTTTTCTTTTTGTAGAAAGCTTACTCCTTTTAACCCTAATTCCTGAAACAAAAGAGACCAATCTTCATCGGGAATAATACTCACCCAAACGTAATCCCATTTTTTGTGAAAAATCAAATTGAATAGTTCAGTATGATCCGTTTCATTATAGGCTCTTGGTAAGATTCTGGAATTAAGCCTGTCCATTGTTTCCCTGAAAAAGCCCTTTGTCGTTAAAATTCCTGAATCAGTAAACAATTGAATGCATTGCCGAGAGCGAATTAAATGTGTCAGGTAGTTCCTCAGCGCATCTTTTTCATCAGTGTAAATTCTTAAAGTCTTAGTTAACTGATTTATATTTTGTTTAGCTTGATCAATTTTATTTTTTGGTGGTCTTAAATGATTTATTAATTCGCACAGTAAATCTGTATTAATTTCATTTTCTAAGTTTAGAGATTTTATTTTTCCTAGGGTATTTAACATTTCTGAATTTGGTAAGTTAGTTTCAACTGATATTGATGATCGCAGCCGACTTTCTGATTGATTAAGACCTATAAAGTTTTTATTTGATGGTTTATTCAAGAGGTAAAGTAATTGTAAAAGTACTTCCTTTGTGAGATTCACTTTTTAGCTGAATTTGACCATTTAATTTTTCAGTTGCTTTTTTTACAAGATATAATCCTAGACCATTTCCTGTAGAAGTTTGTGAAGTTCTTTTAAACATATTAAAAATCTCATTTTGTTGAGCCTTTGGTATCCCAATACCGTTATCCTTAACGCTCAAAATGAGTTTTTGATTACTTAATTCTGCACTAATGCAGATTTTTATTTTTTGTGATTTATTAAATATAAGACTGTTTTCAACTAAATTGCTGACACAAATATTGAGTATCGCTGGATAAAACAACACTGATTCAGTAGAGGTTTTAATTTGTAGATCAACATTGTAATCTGTTCCATCCATTGATTTATTTTTAATCACTTCAGTGGTAATTTTTTGTATTTCACTTTCAAGTTCTATATTTTCAGGTGATTTTAAATTATCAAAATCTCCCAAAAAACTGACTGCTTGCAGTTTTTTTACCATGCTGTCAAGCTTTTGTACAGTAGAATTTACCTGATTGAAAAGAGTGGTAGCCTCTTCAGAAAGATTATAGCTTTTAGAAATTCCTACCAAACCCATTAGCGTAGTCAATGGCCCTCTAAAATCATGGGATGCTCTGTAGAAAAAATGATCTAATTCTGAAAGTGCGTTTTCAAGTGCTAATGTTCTTTCTTTTACCTTTTCCTCCAGATATAAATTGAGTTCGTTAACATGCTCATTAGCTTCTTTCAATTCTTCTGATTGAGCCATTATCTCTTCTTGCTTCTCTTGAATCTCATTATTTAATGCTCTTAACTGACGGTTGGTCTTTGTTCTAATTTTTAGATACCTGAAAATGATATAGCTAATAATAATTAAGATAAAAATCCAAATTGCCAATGCGATGAGCGTATTTCTCTGAGAATCTATAGTTTTTTGATTTAGCGCAATGGTTTGTTCGTTATTTTTCTTTTGTAGATTTAAAAGTGCTAATTTCTTTTCTTTATTTTTCAAATCATAAGTAGTTTCAAGAGTAGCTACTTCCAATGCTTTATTTTCCTGCGAGAGTTTTTCTTGCGTTTCAAGCGCTAGTTGTAAAAGTTTGTGAGATCTTTTGAAATCGCCTTTTATCGCAGCTATTTCAGCTTGGCTTTGATAAATTTTTAATAAGTATTCTTTTTCACCTAATTTTTCAGCTCTATTTTGTCCAAGTTCTAAATAGTAGAGAGCAGAATCATAATTATTGCTGTTTTTAAAATATTCACCTAATACTGATTCTCCCACAATAAGTCCAGTTTCATTTTTTAACTTTTTATCTACTCCATAGCTGTAATGGTATAACTTTAGTGCCTCTTTTTTCCTTCCTAATTTTTCAAGTACTATGGCTTTATTAAATTTTACAGAACTTAATGATCTTATATTTTGAGTAATTTCATGATTGTGAATGGAGGAATCAAAGTGAATTATTGCTGAATCTAATTTTTCTAAATCTGAATACACAGAGCCATAGATATTATGTATATTTCCTAGATATTTAATATTATAAATTTCTTTGGCAATATCTAACGATTGATTTAAATATTTTTTAGCTCTCTCATTCATTTTCATTGAATAAAAAATCCAACCTAATTCATAATAGGCTATCATAATTTCGTTTAAATTCTTACTTTTTTCAAAAACCTCTAAGGATTTGAAAATGAAATCGCTTGCATCATTATAATTTCCAATCCATGAAAGAAGTGCCCCTGTAGATAAATCAACACTTGCCTGTCCGAACTCATATCCAAGACGATCATAAATAGCTTGAGATTTAATTAGTAGATCTGAACTTTTATTGTATTGACTTATTTCCATCGCATTTTGTGCCAAAAGTAAATTTAACTCGGCTATGTTCATCTGGTCATTTGTGTTTTTAAATGACGCTAGAAGCTCAATAAAAATTGAATCTGATTTCTCATATTGCGCTATGAGATGGTAATATCTACCTTTTAGTTTTTTTAGTCTTTGTATATTTTCTTCTGATTCAATATCTAAAGTAAGGCGTTCAGCCACTTGGATAATGGAATCAGATTTATCCTTTAGTCCTATTGAAATAGATGCGGAAAGTTTAAACATCAATAAATTGAATAATTCAATTGAAGTAGTTTCCACTTGACTAATCCTTTTGTCCATCATGTTTATGACATTCATAAATCTGCCAGTTTTTTCCATAGCAGATGTAGTAGTGGCAAGATACTTATATACTTCCAGGTTATGATCTATGGCAACTTTTGTGGCTTTTTCGTAGTAATAAATAGCGCTATCATAATTTAGATCGGTGTAGAAAGATACCCCATATTGCGTATAGGCCTCAGCTCTCAGATATGGCAATGTTTCATCATCAAGCATCAAAAAAGCCTTTTTTGCAAGTTTTTGAGCCTTGAGAATATCGCTGTGCCAGTTTTCTTCTGATTCTATTAAGAGTTGCTGTAAGATTGCTTCCTTTGAGGTAGATTTGTTTTGACAGTACAAATCCTGTGATACCATGAATATACCATATATCAATAGTAAATTTCTAAATCTTATGATATGTGGGATTGAAATTTTCAAGCTGTTTTTTATAAATAGTAATTTGAATAAATATACTTAATTAGGAAAGTATTTATAATAATAAGAAATTTAAATTTCGATTGCCAATTGTTTTCGATAGACGGTTGGGATAAAATAACATATTAACTTTTTTAAGTTGATTAGAGCAATTTGAACTTATTAGTTTTATAGTTATAGGCTTTAGTATTGTTCTTTTAAATAAAGCAGAATGGCAAATAATCCTTGGAAATTATTAGATACAATAATTCAATATGAAAATGCCTGGATAAGGGTTGAAGAAGATAAAGTGATCAATCCTAGTGGCGGGGAAGGGATTTACGGAAGGGTGCATTTCAAGAACATAGCAGTTGGTGTAATCCCGATTGATAGTGAAGGCAATACTTGGCTGGTTGGGCAATATAGATATCCATTGAATGAATATAGCTGGGAGATACCTGAAGGTGGTTGCCCAGAAGGAGAAAAAGAGCTAGATACAGCCAAGAGGGAATTAAAAGAAGAAACGGGATTAGTAGCAAATCAGTGGGAAGAATTATTAAGAATTCATACCAGTAATTCTGTTTCGGATGAGAAGGGCGTGGTTTTTTTAGCAAAAGATTTAACACAAGGAGAAACTCAATTTGAAGAAACAGAAGACCTCAAAATTAAAAAGCTTCCTTTAGAGGAAGCCTTTCAAATGGTGATAGATGGTGAAATAACGGATAGCATTAGTATGGCAGCGCTTTTGAAACTTAAAGTACAATTAAAAAAAGCTGATTAGCTTGAAATTTTAGTTAATGTTAAAATCAAATTCTCATTTTCATCTTCAGTCCCTACTGTTATCCTAAGACAGTCATCACATAGTTTGACATTTGATCTATCTCTTACTACTATGCCTTTTTCGATCAATTTTAGATAAACTGATTTAGCTTGATTTATTTTTACTAAAATGAAATTAGCATCTGTTACGTACACTTTTTTGACTCCTGGAATATCTTGAAGTTTTTGATCGAGCTTATCTCTTTCTGCTAAAATTTCTTTTACTTGTCTGTCAAAAGCATCTTTATTATTTAAAGATTCTAATACAAGTTTCTGACTTGGCCCACTGATATTATAAGGAGGTTTCACCCTATTTAAGATCTTTATTAATTCGGTATTTGCAAAAGCCATTCCCAATCGAGCAGAAGCCAATCCCCAAGCTTTGCTTAAGGTTTGCAAGACCACCAAATTCGGATAATTCTTCAATTGATGAATCCATGATTTCTGCACTGAAAAATCTATATAGGCTTCATCTATAATTACTATTCCATTGAAATTTTCTAACAAGTTTTGAATGTCATCTTTTCTCAGACTATTTCCTGTAGGATTGTTTGGAGAACATAGGAAGAGCATTTTACTATGCTCATTAGCCACTTCTAAAATAGCATCGACATCAAGTAGAAAATCATCAGTTAAAGGAATTTCGATATTTTCTACATTATGAATAGAGGAAGATACTTTATACATACCATAAGTAGGAGGGCAGGTTATTACATTCGATTCTCCTCCTTTGCAGAAAATTCTAAAAAGGAGATCAATGGCTTCATCGCTTCCATTTCCTAAAAAGATATTCTCTGAAGCTATCCCTTTAATTCCAGACAATTTTATTTTGATGTCTTTTTGCAAAGGATCAGGGTATCGATTCCAGTTGTGCTGTTCTTCATCAAACGGATTTTCATTTGCATCCAAAAATACTTTCGCATCTCCTGAGAACTCATCTCTTGCAGATGAATAGGCCTGCAAATTCATAATATGAGGAAGAACCATATCCTTCCAATTTAAAGTCTTGCTCATTCTGGCAAATTATTTATTATTCAAACTATTCAATCGGACAGTTACCGCATTTTTATGAGCGATTAATGATTCCGCTTCGGCCATTACTTCCACATGGGGACCTAAGTTTTGCAATCCTTCTGGTGTAATTTCTTGATAGGTTATATTTTTAATGAAACTATCTAGTGAAACGCCACTATATGCTCTTGCAGCACCATTTGTCGGCAAAGTATGATTAGTGCCAGAAGCATAGTCACCAGCTGATTCTGGCGTAAAATAGCCTAAAAATATGGATCCTGCATTTTCAATTTGATCTGCTATTTCTCTTGCGTTTTTAGCTAGTAGAATTAAATGTTCAGGTGCATAAAGATTTATTAAATCAATACATTCTTTTTCATCCTTTAGAATAAAAACAGCACTGTTTTGCAAGCATCTATCTGCTATTTCCCATCTTGGCAATTCACTCAATTGATGATAAATTTCTTTTTGCAAAGCTCCTAGCATCTCAGTAGAAGTTGTGACAAAAACTACCTGACTATCTACTCCATGTTCAGCCTGCGAGAGTAAGTCAGCCGCAATAAAAGCAGGGTCTGCTTTATCATCTGCATAAACCAAAACCTCTGAAGGGCCTGCAGGCATGTCAATCGCAACGGCTTCAAGACTTGCCAATTGCTTTGCAGCGGTTACATATTGATTTCCAGGTCCAAATATTTTATCGACTTTTGGAATACTCTCTGTACCATAAGCTAATGCAGCTATTGCCTGAGCTCCACCTACCTTAAAGATTTGCGTGATTCCAGCTACTTTAGCTGCATACAAAATGGCAGGATGGATATTTCCTTCTTTATCGGGAGGACTACACAAAACTATTTCTTTACAACCCGCTATTTTAGCTGGAATTGCCAACATCAAAACCGTACTAAAAAGGGGAGCGGTTCCACCAGGAATGTAAAGTCCAACTTTTGGAATTGCTACTGATTTCCTTTCGCAAAGTACCCCAGGCATGGTTTCAATTTTCAAAGGCGCACTTTTTTGAGCTGCATGAAATTTAAAAATGTTATCGTGCGCAACTTTGATTGAACTTTTCAATTCATCAGATACTTTTGAAGAAGCAGATTCAATTTCCTCACGGGTCACCATCAACTTACCTAAATCAAACCCATCAAATTTCTTAGTATATGCTTTCAAAGCGCTGTCTCCTTTACTTTGAACTTCGTCCATGATGGGTTGAACCACTTTCCTGATGTCAGAAAGAGATTCAGTTGGTCTTTTTAAAGATTTCTCCCAATTTTCTCTTTTGGGGTATGTATATTCTTTCATAATTTCAAACAATCATTTTTTCAATTGGAGCCACTAATATCCCTTGTGCCCCAGCTTCTTTAAGTTTTTCTATCACCTCCCAAAATTCATCTTCTTTAACCACTGAATGTAAAGAACTCCAGCCTTCCATTGCCAATGGCAAAACAGTTGGGCTTTTCATGCCAGGAAGCAAACTGATGATTTCATCGATAGACTTGTTAGGAGCGTTTAATAAAATATATTTATTGTTTTTACCAGCTTGAACGGCTTCCATTCGGAATAACAGCTGGTTCAAAATTTTCTCTTGTTCCTCTGATAAATTCTTGCCAGAAACCAATACTGCTTCTGAGCGCATGATCACGTCAGCTTCTTTCAAGCCATTGCTCAATAAGGTACTTCCAGAGCTAACAATGTCACAAACAGCATCTGCTAATCCAATGCTAGGAGCAATTTCTACTGAACCACTTATTTCATGGATTTCAGCATTTATATTATTTTCTTTTAAAAAGTTACCTAGAATTTTAGGGTAGGAGGTTGCGATGCTTTTTCCGTCAAGTTCTTTGATATTTTTGTAATCCCAGTTTCGGTCAACCCCAATGGAAAGTCTACATTTCGAAAAGCCTAATTTCTTTACTAGCTTCACATCTTTTTGGTATTCTACCAGAACGTTTTCACCTACTATTCCTAAATCAGCTACTCCATCTTCTACGTAACCTGGGATATCGTCATCTCTTAAAAACAGAAATTCAAGAGGGAAGTTATCTGCAACAGCTTTTAATTTACCTTTTCCGTTACTGAATTTTATACCACATTCTTTAATTAATTTGAGTGAGTCTTCGCTCAAACGACCCGATTTTTGTATAGCAATTTTTAATGTGTTCATCTTCGATTTTTGATATTTAAAAATAGTATTTAACTAAGAGATTTTCTAAGGAATTGTTTTATGAATTTCCTTAAATAAATTATAGGTGCAGATACCTGCTTATGGCGATATAGTGATTTTATTCCTCTTAAAACGAGGAATGATGGAATACATGAACCCCGTGAAATGCCTGAGAAGCATTTTGCGTTAAAGAGATATGTGTTGATCTGTTGTTCATGAGGTAGCAAATGTAATAAGCTTTTTTTAAATAGCTACTATTTTTCAAATCCTTTTAAAAGTTTTTACTAAATTATCCCTTGGAATCAAGCACTTATTGATTCATAAAATAAAATTATCTATTTTAGATTCATGAGAAAAGTAGATGCATTATTAGAAGAATATGGAGCAAGTCATAAAAATGAAACCAATAAATTGGTACATTGGATTTGTGTCCCTTTAATTTTTTGGAGCATAGTAGCCTTATTATATTCCATTCCCAATGATATGTTAACTTATGCATTTGGAGTTGGGTATTTTGATAACTGGGCAGTAGTTGTTTTAGGAATTGTTTTAATCTATTATATCAGTTTATCCATTCCGCTTTCTTTTGGAATGGTAGCTTTTGCCATTTTATGTATTGCAGTATCGCGTTGGGTAGATCAGTTTAACTTTCTTCCTTTATGGGGAATTGCGTTAATAGTTTTCTTTCTTGCTTGGGTAGGTCAATTTTGGGGGCATAAAATTGAAGGTAAAAAACCTTCTTTCCTTAAAGATTTGCAGTTTTTATTAATTGGCCCAGCTTGGTTAATGCATTTTATTTATAAAAAAATAGGAGTGAGGTATTGAATTTATTCCTGTTTATCTGCTGAACGGTTTTCAAAAATTAGCCCTTCAATTTTCTCAGCTTCTTCCTCAAATTTTTCTTTGTAAGACTGTTTAATGCCTAATGTTGCTGTGCAGTTTTCAGTAAATTCCTGGTTTTTGATTTCAGCTTCAAATTCTGAAATTAAGCGCATTACTTCATTAGTGATTTCATATCCATATTGAATATCATAAACTTCTTCAATGGTAACTTCGATAAGTTTTGAAGCCTGTAGTGCTTCAAATGCAGCTGTTTTGTAGGCATTGATTAAGCCCGATACACCCAATTTTGTTCCACCGAAATATCGGACTACTATTATCAAAACCTGAGTTAAGTTTTTCGATTTAATTTGCCCTAAAATGGGATCTCCTGCCGAATGATTGGGTTCTCCATCATCATTAGCTCTAAGTTTATCTTCTGATAAAATGTAAGCGTAGCAATGATGACGTCCATCATAATATTGCTTTTTTACTTCCTCCAGTTTTTCTTTTACTTCCTCCTCATCTCTAACACGAAAAGCCAATCCAATAAATTTACTTCCTTTTTCTTTGTATAAACCTTCCCCACCTTTAGAAATTGTATAGAAATAGTCTTTCATTTATCTTTTATTTTTAATCAAAAGAGCACTCGAAATAGAGGTTTTTGAGCAATTTAGTCTCAAAAATAGCATTTATTGCATCATAAAAAGTATTTTTACCCCTATGTGGCAAAACTATCAAATTTCTGAGCAATTCCCTTCTCGAGAGGAGGAAGAAGCACTTGGGTTCCCTGTTTTTGCTCGAAAAGAATATTGGTTGCTGCATTTGAATGAAGAACAATTATTACCCATTTTAATCCATAACCAACATAAAGAAATAAGAGGTTTTTGGTGCTTTTACAGAAAGGATGAAAAATTAGTGACACCTTTCAATGCTCCATTTTTCAATCCATACTTAAAAGAAAGTGATACTAAAGAATTGCTTTTAAAAGAAGTACTCGAGTATTGTAAACTGAAATTTAATCTCCCTATTCAAATTACATTAAAGTCAGATTGGGATTTTCAAAAGCTACAGGACTTAGTTTCGCCCTTAAAAATTTTGAAGGTGGAATTGGGGAGTCAATTAAATATATCAAATAGTAGTTTTGTTAAACTGATCAGTAAAAAGCGAAAAAGACGAAAGTTAAATTCACTGTTGGCTGATAATACTTTTGAAATACTCGAAGTAGAAAATGCAGTATGGGGCAATGTTTATAAGCAAAATTTAAATTGGCGAACGGAAAAAGGGCATTTGAATTTTATAGGTAAGGATGAAATGACAAAAGCTAAAACTCAATTTCCCAATATATATCATGCTTTTCAATTGATGAAAGATGGAACATTAGCTGGAGCTGTCTTTTTTTTAAAGGTTGACCACGATATGATTTATGTTTATACTTTGATAACGTCTCCCTCCATTGATTCTGAAGAACCTTCCCTTTTATTATGGAATGCATTATTTGATTTTGCTAAAAAAGAAAATATCTCAACTATTGATATGGGAACTTCGATGTTACCAGAAGGCGGTATTAATAAAAGTTTGGCCCTGTATAAAAAATTCATAGGGGGGGTACACTATAAAAAGTACACTTTTGAATGCTAAAGTATTGGACGAGATATCATCACAGCATTTGGAGTGGAGTCCTTTTAATGATTCGAATGATAGCTAGTTTTGGAGCACAAAAAGTAGTAGCTATTTTTTATGGTCCAGCTGGAACTACGCTTTTCAGTCATTTTCAAAACTTTGTGGCTTTATTCACTCAACCTATTCAAGATGCAGTCGCCAATGGATTGATCAATGCTTTTCCTAAAAAATCACTTCAGAAAACTCAAGTGGTTGGGGCATCCATTATTCTTTTGGTCTTTTTAGTAATTTCGACCGGCCTGGTTTTATTGGTCAGTGCACAATTTAAGCAAAGCTATTTTTCCTTTACTTTGGAAAATTGGCTGCTAATTATTCCTTCAGGACTTCTTTTTTGCTTTGGGTTAATAGTTTCAGCTATTTATGTTATCCAAAAGAAACTAGAGCTATATTCATTTATAGTATTACTACAATGGTCTGTCTTTTTTCTTTCACTTTTTTACATTGATTTCGAGCTTAATGCATTTTTGATTTATTGGTTAAGCATTCAGTCTGTTTTTTCAATAATTCTTATTATTCCTATTCACTCTTTACTGCAATTCAATTTTAAGATTGACAGAAAAGTAAAAAATCATTTTAAGCAGTTTTTGATAATGGCTTTAACCATTTGGTTGAGCAGTAAATGGGTTGATTTTTACGTTAGAGAATTTGCAATTCAAGAATTTGGGACTATTCAAACTGGTTTATGGCAAGCGGTTGTTCGTGTTTCTGACGCATATAGAGGACTTGTTATTAGCTTTTTATTTTTAAGTTTGTATCCCAGACTTTCTCAAAATTTAGCAGATAGTAAATTGGATATGAGCAATTTGAGAAGATACTATTTGATGTATTTTTTAGTATCAATTGCCTTTCTTTTTTTAGTTTTTCAGTTTAATGAATTTATTTTGCAGGCCTTATATGATAAGCCATATGTAGCAGCAAGCAATCTTTTTCAATATCAAATCATAGGAGATTTCTTTGCTTTTTTAGCGCTGCCTATCTCCATTTATCTAATTGCAGCTGTTAAAACCAAAACTTATATTCTTACTGAATTAGTAAGTGCGTTTATATTCGTAGCTTTAATTGTAAGTAAAGTTGAGGTGGGTATCGAAATTTTGGTGTTTGCGCATATCATTCGTTTCGTTTGTTATTTCCTGATGCTGAGCTTAATAGGAATAAAAAGTTTGAGAAATGTCCGTTAAAGTTGCTGTTATTTGTTTGTGCTTCAACCATGAAAAGTATGTGGAAGAAGCCATGAAATCTGTATTGAGCCAAACTTACCCAACGGAATTAATTGTAGTAGATGATGCTTCAACTGATCAGAGTGTAAAGAAAATCTCAGATTTTGTAAAAAACCATTCTGATATAAATATTCAAACTCTTTTTATTAGTGAAAATGTTGGGAATTGTAAGGCTTTCAATATGGCGGTGGAATTAACTAATGCCGATTATCTCATTGATTTAGCTGCAGATGATATATTATTACCCTATAGGATAGAAGAGGGGGTTAAAAATATGGAGTTAAATTCTTCAGTTGCTATCAATTTTACTAATGCAAATTATATTGATGAGAATGGCAAATTCTTAAAACCTCATTTTTCAATAAATGAAAAGGGTAAAACTATTGAGAAAGTCCCTAAAGGAAATTTATTTCATCAAATATTGGAACGTTATTTTATCTGTTCTCCTACTATGATGTACAGAGCTTCATTCTTTAAGGAAATTGGAGGTTACGATGAAGATTTAGCTTATGAAGATTTTGACTTGATGGTAAGACTATCCCGATATCATCCGTTTAGTTATACGGATAAAATTTTGGTTGAGAAAAGAATTTTGAATGCCTCAATGTCTACTAAACAATACAAAAGAGGAAATAAACAGTTAGCCTCTACTTTTAAAATTTGCGTGAAGGCTTATCATATGATTGAGGGCAAAATTGAAAAAAGAGCGCTGTTGAAAAGGGTGGCTTATGAAGCAAAACAGGCTTTTGTTTATAAAAGATTCTTATTGTTCATAGCTTTTATTAATTTAGGGGTGAAAATTATTTTGCAAAAATGAAAAGAATACTCTTCGTGTGTTTGGGAAACATCTGTCGCTCACCCTTGGCAGAAGGATTAATGACCAATAAGATAGTAAAATCAGCAGTTGAAGATCAATTTAAAATAGATTCTTGTGGCACAGCAGACTATCACATTGGGGAATTGCCAGACGAAAGAACTCGTGAGAATGCACTAAAAAATGGTTTAGAATTAATTCATAGAGCAAGGCAATTTGAATCTGCTGATTTTAAACGTTTTGATCATATTTTGGTGATGGATAATGCTAATAAAATGAAATTGATAGGTTTAGCTAGTTCTGAAAAACATTTACAAAAGATTCAATTAATGAGAGATTTCGAAACTGAAATCGATTTAAAAGGAACTGATGTGCCTGATCCATATTACGGTGGTGATGAAGGCTTTCAAAATGTATTTAATATCTTAGATAGATGTACAGAAAATTTGTTAAGCCATCACCTCCAAGCCATTGAGAGCTGATATTTAATGTTACGCTTTATAATCAATACTCATTCGTAATTTCTTAATAAAACCGAGGATAATTCGTAATTAAAAAATTCGTAATTCGTAATTAATTATCCCACCAGCTTCTTCTTCTGTTCATTTTTAAATCCTGAAGGATTGATGCTTTAACTCCTATATCAACGCTAAATGATTGGAATCTACCAAATGGAACCCAATTGGCATTTATTTGCCAGCAATGGAGGTTTCTGAAAATATTGAAAGTAGTTTGGGTGAATTCTTGATTTTTTATGTCATATCCTGAAGTGAAACCTACTTTCCAGTTTTCAGTAAATTTTACATCACCACTAAAACCCATGGTTTGCTGAACTCTTGCTTCTTCAAAGCCTCTTCTGCTCCAAATAATATTATACCTAACTCTTAAATTCCAAGGCACATCAAAATCAACATACATATCTGGATTACTTATTAATGATTGAACTTGATCTTCTGAAGCTCCAGCTTGACGAGCCTGATCTTCCAAACTATTCCTGTTTTCATCGTCACTTTTTTTACCGGCAGGGTTTAGATTGGTGGAAAGCGCAATATTTGCTGTCGTTAGTCTACCGATGCCTTTACCTGCTTCCCATGCGTATTGGTCAATTCTTCTTTGAAAAACTTGTTCAGTTCCATTATCTCTTATATTTATACTGTCTAAAACCATTACATAAGGATCTATTCCGGTTTGAAGATTTATATCTAGTTTTCCATTGAATAAATTTGTTCTAGCAGTAATTGAGATTGGAGCTAGTCGGAAAGAGTCAGCTATCACATTATAACTAGTAGAGAAAGACAAGTTATCAAATATTTTAACCTTTGTTGGCAAATCTGATGTGTCATTTTTCTTCTTAACCTTCATTTCAACAGTATTGGCCAATGAAATACCTATTGTACCAGATTTACCTCTGCCAGGACTACCATAGACAAATCCTTCATATTTTGAGAAAATTTGGGTATTACCTAATGAATCCGTTTGAACCTCCTTATATATACCATATTCTTCTTCACCAAAATCAGGTCTCCAGTTTAAGTTTACTGAAGGAGTCATGATATGCCGAACAGCTTTAACGGCACCTTTTTTAGGATAAATTGTACCGTAAAGACGTGTAGTAAATCCAATACCTGCATTATAGGAGGAGGCTCTACTAAATTGGTTAAGGGTATCAATTACTACATCATTTAATTCTTCGCTGTAGCTGTGATTCAACTCTCTTAAATACCAAACCTCATCATAATTAAAGCTAGGGCTAGCTGTAATGAATTTAAGTAGGTTAAAAGAGGTGGAAATAGGGATTCTGTGGCGGCCTCCATTTTGCGCTCTTTCCAATAAATAGGGTAGCGTTTCTTGGTTAAAAGGAGCAATACTATCTTGAGTTTCACCTACAGTTCCTATACTATTAGTCACTCTGTTAGTAGAAGTGAAATTGTAGGAGTAATTCATCTTTTGAAGCCAACTGAGTCCATTGGCATTAACATTTTTAAATGGATACTGCCTGTTCATGTTTAAGGCAGTTTCTGGTAATAATATCGTAATATCATTTGTCCTTACATCTTGATCGTGTCTTGCACTTATTGCATAGTTAAACGGAGTCCCTTGAATTACATTGGAATAAGAAACGTTGGAACTAAACTGTGCTGCTACTTGCTGCTGAACATCTTGAACAGGGTTGTTATTATTATAATCTGATGATCCAGCATTTACTGAGGCAGAAAATCTACCTGTTCCTTTAGATTCAGGTCGGTGACTCCATTGAATCCAGAAATCTTTTTGTACAGAAGAATCTGCTTCTGTCTCACCTCCATTTTGTTGATTAAATTTAATGTTTAGATTGCCATTGTAGCCATACCTTTTTTTGTAATTTGAAGCAACTGATACACCAAAACTTCCTTTAGAGTATATTTCACCTCGGATAGCCATGTCAGCGAAATCACTTATTGCCCAATAGTAACCACCATCTCTTAAGAAAAAACCTCTTCTGTTTTCTTCCCCGTAGGTAGGAAATAGTATTCCAGAGGTTTTATTATTCGGCATTGGAAACATCCCAAAAGGAAATAGAAATGGCGTAGGTAATTCAGTAATCTCTAAATTAAATGGCCCTGCTAAAATTTTATCTCCAGGGATAAGTTTGATTTTATTTGCGGAAATACCAAAGTGAGGATGTTCTAAGTTACAGGTAGTGTATAAAGCATGATCACTAAACATTTCATCTTTTTCATTTTTCTTAGTCCAGTTTGAATGCATGAAAGCTTCTCCTTGTTGGGTTACTACTCCTTTAATAATTGCTTTCTTTGAGTCAAAATTGTAAGTAATTTGTTCTGTTTGATAGACTTGTCCTTTATCGGTGAAGACAGGTTCTCCAGTCATTTTGCCTGTGGAGTCTGATAATCCACTAGCGTCTAATATTTTTGTATTATAATTAACCTTTATTTTGTCAGCTTCTAGTTCTATATCCCCATAATCGACATGAGCCTCTTTAAACATAATAATGTCCTGAGTTTTTAAGTTAAAGTTTAAAGAGTCCTTGGCATTGTAATTGACAGTAGTTTCAATATCACCTTTCTTTTTAATCTTAACAGAGTCATTAGATGCTGTTTTGGTAGAATCAGCAAGGGTTGATAAAGTAGAATCTGTCAGGAATTGAGTAGAATCAGATTGAATTGTATTGTTAATAATCGAATCAGATTTCTGAATTACAGAATCAGCTTCTTGAGCTAAACCTAAAAATGGTGCAACAATTATGAAAATACTTAAAATATACCGCCTCAAATTATTCTGTGGATTTTTCCGATTTGATGAAATTTTGCAATCTTTGTGTAAAATTATACTTTTCAAATTTAACAACCGAAAGATTGTGAAAAATATTACCATCCTTTTTACACTTACATTTTTGATGGTCCTTGGCTCATTCACAAATCTTAACAAACCATCATACAAAGTTGATAAGGTTGTGATTGATGCTGGACATGGCGGCAAAGATAGTGGAACCAGAGGCGTAATGTCAAAGGAAAAAGACATAGCTTTAAAAATCGCTTTAGAATTAGGTGAAATCATTAAAGAATATTTACCTGATGTTGAAGTCATTTACACTAGAACTGATGATAATTTTGTTGAGCTTGATGAGCGTTCCAACATCGCAAACAAAAATGGTGCCGACCTGTTTGTCTCTATCCACTGCAATGCGGTAGACTACAGTGATAAAGTTCACGGTACTGAAACTTGGATTATGGGACTCCATAAATCTGAAACGAATTTAAATGTGGCTAAAAGAGAGAACTCAGTTATTTTGATGGAGGAAAATTATGAAGAAAATTATGAAGGCTTTGATCCAAATGACCCTGCCTCACACATTCTTTTCTCTTTATATCAAAATGCATATTTATCAAACAGTTTGAAACTTGCGGAGAAAATTGAGTATCAATTTGATAAGCGCGTAGGACGAAATAGTAGGGGGGTTAAGCAGGCAGGTTTTGTGGTGCTGTTTAAAAGCTCGATGCCAAGTGTTTTAATTGAAACGGGCTTCCTTAGTAACCCAAAAGAAGAAAGATATTTGAACGATGAGCTCGGGCAAACGTATATAGCTTCTGGTATCTTTCGCGCATTGCGAGATTACAAAGTCGAAATTGAATCAATGAACTAAAATTATACAAATTGAAAATAGCTAAAGAAATTAAAGTTGCCGTTCTGGCAATAGTATCAATCGCAATATTTTATTATGGATTTAACTTTCTTAAAGGGATAGATTTTTTTAATCCTACTAATGAATATTATGCTGTTTATGATCGAGTAAATGGCTTAACAGCTTCAAACCCCGTGCTTTTAAGTGGGTTGTCAGTAGGAAGAGTCAGTAAAATCGAAATTCTCCAAGAGGAGGATAATAAATTGAAAGTTTATTTTGAAGTGAGAGAGGATATAACATTAAGTGAGGAGTCTGTTGCATTATTGGCATCAGATCTTTTAGGTTCACAAACTATTGTTATTCAAAGAAATAAAGTATCAAATCCATTGCCAGAAGGAAGTGAGATCAAAGGTGATATTGAACCCTCTTTAACTTCCCAAATTCAAGAGCAAGCTTATCCTGTATTAAAAACCGTAGATTCGGTTGGACAACACCTGAACAGTATTTTGGCAAATATTGATAGGAATGAAAAGACTATTGAGAACATTATACTTCATGTGGAAACTACAACGCTAAACCTTGCAAAAATATCTGAAAAGCAAGCTACCATTAATGCTGTAATTGATGATTTCAAAAAAATATCAGCAACCTTAGCAGATGATAAAAATGGACTTAAGGCCCTTTTGCAAAAAACCAATGGAATTGCAGATTCTGTTAATAATTTGGAACTAGCCCGAGTGGTCAACAGATTAGACACTACTTTGATTAATATTAATAGCACTGTTGCAGCAATGCAAGATGGGGAAGGAACAGTCGATAAATTACTGAATGATGATTCACTGTATACAAATTTGAATCAAACATTAGTTGATTTGGATGCACTTTTAATTGATATGAAAGATCAACCTAAAAAATATGTTCACTTTTCATTATTCGGAAGAAAAGACAAAGACAAAAAATAACAGAAGCACTCACTAATTATTAAATATACCAGGAAACGACTCAATGGATATCGCATTTAATAAAAACGAAGACCTCAATAAGCAAGAGGTAGATAAACTCAAACACAAATTAGAAAAAGTATATTTAGGAGGGGGCGAAAAAAAAATTGCCTCACAACATGAAAAAGGTAAGCTAACTGCCAGAGAACGTATAGATTATCTTATTGATGATGGCTCTGAATTTTTAGAAGTTGGTGCTTTTGCTGCCGATGGCATGTATGAGGATGTTGGTGGATGTCCTTCGGCTGGAGTAGTTACCGGAATTGGTTATGTGGAGGGAAGGCAAGTGATGATCGTAGCCAATGATGCCACCGTTAAAGCTGGAGCCTGGTTTCCCATGACAGCCAAAAAGAATTTAAGAGCACAAGAAATAGCAATGGAAAACCGCTTGCCTGTTATCTATCTCGTAGATAGTGCTGGTGTTTTTCTTCCAATGCAAAATGAAATTTTTCCTGATAAAGAGCATTTCGGAAGACAGTTTAGAAACAATGCCAAGATGTCCTCAATGGGAATCATTCAAGTTGCGGCAATTATGGGTAGCTGCGTAGCGGGTGGAGCTTATTTGCCAATTATGGCGGATGAAGCTATGATTGTGAATAAAACCGGTTCCATCTTTTTAGCAGGTTCTTATTTGGTGAAAGCAGCCATTGGAGAGACTATTGATAATGAGACCTTGGGTGGAGCATCTACCCATTGCGAAATTTCTGGTGTGACAGATAATAAGCACGAAACAGATCAGGATTGCTTAGAAGACATCCGAAGGATATTTAATAAAATCGGGAGCTTCGAAAAAGCAGGATTTAATAGAGTAGAGGCTGCACCGCCTGCTAAGGATGAAAAAGAAATTTATGGTATTTTGCCTAATGATAGGGTAAAACCTTATGATACGATAGATATCATTGAAAGATTGGTTGATAATTCCGAATTTGATGAATATAAAGCCCTTTACGGGAAATCCATAATTTGCGGAACTGCCAGAATTGATGGCTGGGCAGTAGGAATTGTAGCTAACCAAAGAAAAGTGGTGAAAACCAAAAAAGGCGAAATGCAGATGGGTGGAGTTATTTACTCCGATTCAGCTGATAAAGCTGCACGTTTTATTATGAATTGTAACCAACGTAAAATACCCTTGGTTTTTCTTCAAGATGTCAGCGGATTTATGATTGGTAGTAAATCTGAACATGGTGGAATTATCAAAGATGGTGCTAAAATGGTGAATGCCATGGCAAATTCTGTGGTGCCAAAGTTTACCATAGTCATGGGGAATTCATATGGTGCAGGAAATTACGCCATGTGCGGAAAAGCATATGATCCTCGATTGATCTATGCTTGGCCAACAGCGCAAATAGCAGTAATGAGCGGTGCAGCAGCAGCTAAAACCCTTTTACAAATTAAAGTGGCCACTTTGAAAGCCAAAGGAGAAGTGATTTCCGATGAAGATCAGGAAAAAATGTTGAAAGATATTACGGATAAATATAATGAGGAGCTTTCTCCTTATTATGCAGCTTCTAGATTGTGGGTAGATGGTATTATTGATCCATTGGAAACTCGAAAAGTGATTTCCATGGGAATAGAGGCAGCAGACCATGCGCCTATTGAAAAACCATTTAATGTTGGTGTAATTCAAACCTAAATCACTGAAAATTGGAATTGGATAAAAACGAATTTAAAGCATTGGTTTCCCTTTTGGAGGATGAGGATGAGGAAGTAAATCGTCATGTGGAAGGGAAAATAATGTCTTTGGGCAGTGATATTATTCCTTTCTTGGAAGAGCAATGGGAAAATAGCTTTGATCCGAATATTCAGCGGAAAATTGAAGATATGATTCATACTCTTCAGTTTTCTCAATTGAAGGAGCGTTTCAGAGCTTGGAAAGAGACAGGAGGGCAAAGCCTTTTGGAAGTTATGTGGTTGATTTCTCTTTATCAATATCCAGATACTGAGCTCAGTGATTTAAATAAAGAGATTGAACAAATCTATTATGATATTTGGGTTGAGCTAAAGGAAGATTTGCATCCTTACGACCAAATCAAAATCATTAATGGTGCACTTTTTACTAAAAAAAAGTTTAGGGCTAATACCAAGAATTTCCATTCACCTAATAATTCCTTTTTAAAATCAGTTTTAGAAAGCAAAAAAGGTAATCCCATTTCCCTTTCTGTGATTTATATGTTGGTGGCTGAAAAATTAGGATTGCCTATTCATGGAGTTAATTTACCCAATCTTTTCATCATCACATACAAAAGTGAGGAAATTCAATTTTATGTTAATTCTTTTAACAGAGGCTTGATTTTCTCCAAAAAGGATATTGATAATTACTTGGCTAATTTGAACTTAACACCTAAACCAATTTATTATGAGCCATGCTCCAATGAAGATATTGTTAAAAGAGTGCTTAGAAATTTAATAGTGGCTTTCGATAAATTGGGCGAACATCACAAATCTGAGGAAGTAAAAGAGCTTTTAATTGAAGTTTCTGGCGGGATAGATTTTGATGCTTTAGGGCTTTGATTTTGAGTAGTATGATTTTCATCATATTGGGAGCAAAATAGAAATTGTCCTATCGCCAGCGTCCCGCTGGTGATTGTAAGTAGTGCCTCTGGCACGGAATAACTGCTTGCGCTAGGATTAAATTTCAGTATTTCATAGCTAAAGGCTGCCAGAGGCAGAAGTAATTTCCACCAGCCGGAGGCAGGCGGAAGATAAAAACCTTTAGCTTTCTTTGAAAAAACTTGAAGCTTTTCTGTCTTTAGTGATTTTTCATCAAGTTACATTCAAACAGATAAAATATTCCTCCAACTCATAAAAAGCCAATTGATAGCTTTGATTAAAATCACCTTTATGGATGTTTCCAGTCATTAAAGTCCAATCTTTATTTTCAGGTTTAACGCTCAGATGCTCCTTGAAATCCAATTCTCTTTTCATAAAAAGTTTATATAGAACTTCTTTTGCGGACCATACTTTTGAAAAATAAACAAGGTTATTTTGGCAATAGGATATTTCTTCTTCAGTATAAAGCCTTGGAGCAACTTTAGCCATTTTGGCTTTTGGTTTTTCAATGTCAATACCTACATCTAGTTTAAACCCTATGGTCAAGGCAATGTAATTTTCAGTATGCGATAGTGAAATATCGTATTCTGAATCAGGAATTTGAGGTTTCCCATATTCATTTCTAAAAATAGGCTGATCAGAAATTTTCAAATCTTGCAAAACAGTTTTGCAAAGCATTCTCCCTGCCATGAACTCCAATTTCTTTTCTGGGTGAGTGGTTTCCAATAAAATTTTCTCATCAATTAGGCTTAAACGGACTTTTTTGAGATAGAATTCCAAATCCTCTTCAATTTTCCAAACAGCCAAATGAATATTCTCGTTGATTTGCTTTATGTATTCTAATGCCATCGCTTAACTTTACAATATGCCTAAAATTAATGTAGAAAAAATTCAAACCCTAACCGGACACAAAGATTGCTTATATGTAGTGGAACCAGCAAGTGAAAGTCACCTCTTTTTTTCAGCTGGTGGTGATGGAATGGTAGCACTCTGGGATTTGAAAGATCCTGAATTGGGCACTATGGTGGCTAAAGTTCAGAATTCTGTATATGCACTTCATTATTTAAAGGAAAATAATCAATTGATTGTAGGGCATAATTATGAAGGCATTCATCTAATTGATGTAGAAGAAAAACAGGAGCTTAAATCTGCTAAAATTACGGAAAGCGCTATTTTTGATATAAAAGTGGTGGGAAATATTATTTTAACCGCTTGCGCAGATGGGCAATTGATCTTATCTGATTTAAAAGATTTAAGCACTATTGCTAAATTACAATTGAGTGAAAAAAGTGTTAGGGCTATTGCTGTTCATCCGGATGGAAAAGAAGTTGCTGTAGGTTTTAGCGATAATTCCATAAAAATATTATCAACCTCCGATTGGCGTTTAAAAAAGGAAATCAAAGCCCACGATAATTCTGTTTTCACTTTGCAATATTCATTTGAGGGTAATTTGTTGTTAAGTTCTGGTAGAGATGCCCATCTAAAAATTTGGGATGTAAAAAGTGATTACCTTTTATTAGAAACTATAGTAGCCCATATGTATGCGATCAATAACATAAGTTTTAGGTCTGATGGGAAATATTTTGCTACCTGTAGTATGGATAAAAGTATAAAAATATGGGATGCGCAATCATTAAGACTTTTGAAAGTGATCGATAAATCTCGTCATGCTGGGCATGCTACTTCCGTAAATAAATTGCTATGGACAGATTATCAGGATCAGTTAGTAAGTGCAAGTGATGACCACACTTTATCAATTTGGGAAATACAAATGCCAAATTAAAAAATATCGCTGTATATTTATATCTTGAAAAAGTGAAATACTTTTCTTAGCATTAAGACATTTCCTAGTCAGATGCGTTATTAAAAAAAACAATTAGTTAGCATTATGAAAATTACTCCTTTAGAAATACGACAAAAAGAATTTGAAAAAGGCTTTAGGGGCTATGATAAAGATGATGTCAAGGCATTTTTGGCTTCCCTTTCACAAGAGTGGGAGAGGGAAATGGACATGCAAAAGGAGTTGAAATTAAAACTGGAAGCAGCTGAAAAAGAAGTAGCAAAGCTTCGTCAGGTGGAAAGTTCGCTTTATAAGACCTTAAAAACGGCTGAGGATACGGGTGCTAATGTAATTACTCAAGCTAATAGAACTGCTGAATTGCATTTGAAGGAAACCCAAATGAAGGCAGATAAATTATTATCGGAAGCTCAACAGAGAGCCAAAGACATAGTAGAAGATGCCAATCATAAAGCGCAGACTATTTTGGAAGAGATGGAAGATGAATTAAAAGAAGTGGCTGATGGATTCAAGCAATTAGAAAACCACAAAGATAATGTGGCGGAAGAACTTAGAAATTTAAGCACTGGCTTAAATGATAAGGTGAAAAAGATTGAGGAACGCATGCAACATGTAGATATTGAAACCCACCTTAAAAAAGCAAGAAAGGCAGTAAAGAAAATTCAAAATGCAGATGGCTACGAATTGGAGGAATTGAAATCAAAGCCTATAGAGCATGAGGCAGCAAAACCACCTAAAGCGGAAGATATTCCTAAGCCAGAAGAACCAGTTAAGGACAAAAGAGAAAAGAAAGAAAATGGAGGAGAAGATACTTCTTTCTTTGATGAAATCACTGCTGACTAATAATTTTCAATAAACGTTTATGAAGGGAAAAGTAGCACTATCCGGAATGGCATTTTACGGCTATCACGGCTATTATGTGGAGGAGAATAAACTAGGTAATCATTATACGGTTGATTTGGTGGTGGAAACCGAATTTGAAAAAATGGATGATAGTTTAGAAAGCACCTTAAATTACGAAACGCTCTACAAAACCACTGAAGAGGTAATGAAAAAACCTCTCAAGTTACTGGAAACCCTAGCTTTTCATATTGGAAAGAAAATCCTATCAGAAAATAAATCTGCTTTAAAAGTGCTGGTTCGAGTAAACAAAATGCAACCGCCTATTGGGGCTTTGTGTGATAAAGCTTATGTGGAGTTGGAGGTGGATAGGGGAGCTTTAAAATAGAGTTATTGTACACAATTGTTTAGTCATCAATTGACCTAAGAAAAAGAACAAATGATTTCAGATCACGGACAAGAATTTATAAATGTAATACTGGTTCTACTGTGTATAATCTGGATTTTTAAAATCACATATCACTTTGGATATTTGAAGGCAATTGGAAGAATAAAAGAATTGAATTTCTTTTCATTCTCTTTTAAGCTGGGGAATATATTGAAAGTATTCGTGATTTTATTACCTGTTTTTTTCTTAAAGAAAAATTACGGAGATGGGTATATAAAAAGACAGGAAAAGAGATTAAGACTGTCAACCTATGTACTATGGTTGATGATTGCTGTGACAATTTATTATTTGTTCCATTACCCTCCGTCAAATTGAAAAAATAATTGTATTCAAATCTACTTTATCTAAATTGATACCCTCTTGTTAGCAGAAAATCAAATATGGCAAAATACTTTCTCTAACTTTGAAAAAGCCTTATTACTTTTAAAAGAAGGTGTACTTGATAATGGAATTAATCCTGAATCGATAATCAAAAATGGAGTCATTTTAAGATTTGAATTCACTCATGAATTAGCATGGAAGGTTTTAAAAGATTACCTCTTATAAGAAGGGATTCAAAATGTAACAGGCTCACGATCTACCGCTAAGGAAGCTTTTAAGATTGATTTGATATCAGAAGGTCAAAAGTGGATGGATATGATAGAAAGTCGTAATAATACAGTGAATACTTATAATGAGAAAATATTAGAAGTAGAGTATGATAAAATTGTTAATCAGTACTTTCCATTATTCATTGGTTTAAAAGGTAAATTAAAAAAGCTGTTATGATTTTTGGTTTACCAGATAAATTGATTGAGGATATAATTAATATACTGAAAAATCACCCCCAAGTGGAGGAAGCAATCATCTATGGCTCCAGAGCAAAGGGAAATTACAGGGAAGGCTCTGATATTGACCTAGTTTTAAAAGGTGAACGGTTGACTGAAGATACTCGAAAAAAGATATTTTGGGAAATAGATAAGCTGAATTCTCCCTATACGGTTGATTTATCGGTTTATCATGAAATTACTTCTTCAGAATTAATTCAACATATTGATAGAGTTGGGAAAATTCTTTTCACTAACGAAAAAGTATGATTTATAAATCAATTTTCCTCTTCAATAACTCATTTAGTGATAAATATCCCCCCAACATAATCACCATATTTTTATCTGCAAATAAACCTTGCTGTGACCAAGTGCCATAAGTAAATCGGACATAATTACTGAAATATTGATTCCATTCAAATCTTAGTCCAACAATAGGGGAGAATTCCAATTCATTAGGATTAGAGTAGGTAATCAGTTGATTAGTATCGTTGATGTCATAATTCAACATATAACTTAATTGCCCACCCGTCTCAGCGTATAACCTTTTGTTTATTTGATAGTCTAGATATAAGGCTAGATCCAAATAATTGAGCGTAAAGATGAAATCTACATTTCCATATTGCGGAACTGGGATATCTTCATATTTCCAGCCTTTTTGATTAAATAATATTTCTCCATTTATAGTGAAGGATTTGTATGAGATCAGTTTTCTTCCAACACCTCCATGAAAACCATATTTTTCCCCTATAAACATGCCTTGTGCTACTTCAGTAGCATAATTAGCTATGCTTAATCCTGATTTTATATAGATCTCATTTTCTGTTTGAATTTGACCAAATGCATTAAAGCCAATGAAGAATGCTAAGATTATGATGATTTGAGGCATGGGTTGATTTTGGTTTTTTGTATAATGAAAATATTATTATCTCAGTTTGTCTAATATTTTTGAAGTACAATAGAATATGGATAAAAATTGAAATTACTTTCCTGCGCTGATTCTTTATCTTTAAATTCTAATATGGTTTTTTCCCCATCGAAATAAACTTCACAGTTAGAGTATATTAAAGGAGAGTTGTCATTATCTGCTGACCAGTCGACTGAAATGTACATCGTTCTTTCGTCAAAAACATGGTATTCCAAACTCCCTTCTGTATCGAGTGGCTCTATATAAATATTACCACCGCAAATGGACTCAGAGGTAGTTTTATGATACCCGCAGTTTTCAAAATAAAAGGTGCCAGCATTAAATATAGTTGAATCAGTTCCTTGACTGGAAATATAATTGAGTTCAGCTATTTCGTAATTGCCAGCTAGCTCGTCAAGGAAGTTATTATAATATTTTTTCTTGCTGTTGCAGGAGAAAATGATAATAAAAAGACAAAAAAATATACTTTTCATAATCTCATAGATTTTGTATTATTAAGTTGAGTCACATATGTGACCCAACTTTAAAACTTATAAATTTTAGCTAATTCTACTCAGTTATAACATAAAATTCAATAAAACCGTTATCGTATCTCCTAGAAAAATCGTCACAATAATAGATGTAATTATCACCCATCAGTTTATTTTTGCCTTTAATGTTAAGTTCCACATCAAAACTTAATTCACCTACAGAAATATCAAATATTTCTGGTTTAACTTTAAACCCAGTTGATACTTTTGCATCTACAGAACTTACGTTGTCTTCATACCATCTTATTTTCATTCTATCACCATTATCTTCTGGGTTCCAAGGAAATATATTCCTTTTTGGATCAAATACCCTAGTCCAACAATTGAACCATGAACACCCTCGAAACTGATCCCTTTTTTCGTAAATAAGGGCGACCATTGTTTCAGGTTCATTTGGATTTTTATAATAGTGGATCACATTTGCGCGTAACTCAATTTTTCCTGCTAACCAACCTTCCATTGATCTTAATTTACTCATACTTAGAAATTCAATGTTCCGTAATTGTTCACGATCAAGTGAAGAAAAATTCCCTTCTCTATCGCAATTTTCTTCAGGATCTGGATCTGGATCAGGATCTGGAGTAGGGTCTCCTGTACCACCACCACCTGTACCGCCACAATCATTTATTAGAACATCAGTATGATAATATTCGTAATTTTCATCAGTAGAATATAAGGCAATAGGACATCTATACACTGACCTTTCATTTGCGCTGCTTTCTTCCTTATCAAAAACAGTTATCCTTTCATTTTCACTAATAACCAAAACAGGTTCGTCTGGATATTCCAAGTTATTGAATTTTTTTGTTGATCCATTGTATAGATAACCTTTAAAATCAACACTCTTATCAGTCCTTAGATTTTCTTCTGTGGTAAAAACAGCGGCAGGAATTAAATTTTCTGAGTCCCATTCATTGGCTACAAATGGCATGGCAATTTGTAGTAATGGTAATTGCTTAACCTCAATATCAAGGTTATATAGGTATTGTTGAATCGCTTCGAAATTGAAAGATTCTGTTAATCGTTGATTGCTATTTTCTTTTAAAGGAGGTAAATTTTTTATAAGATGCTCGGAAAATTTCATCCCATCGACTTCCTTATGCTTTACGGAATTAAAAAGGATATTAAAATCACCATCAAATTCCTTATTAATTTCTTTTTTTAGAAATCTTCTAATTTCTTTTGATTCAACAGTTTTTGCTAACGATTTAGCAAATATCTGCTTGATATAATCCTTTTCAGTCTCATTGAAATTTTCAATCTGTTGTAATTCTGAAGTATCTCTATTTACCGATACTGGCAATTCTTTTTGCTCGTCATTCTGACAGCTAAAAATGATTGTACTCGTGAAAAACATGAGTATTAATCTTGTAATTTGCTTATACATGGTTTTAGTTTTTTTGTTAAAAATTTATCTAATCAACAAAAAAATTCATGATAATAGAAAGGAAGTAATCAAAATCAATGTACTGGATTCATGGTAATTAATCTCAATTTACTTGTAAGGTTTGGTTCCTAATAGGAAACTATTCTTTCACTTTTCATGAAAAAATAATGTTGAATTTCTAAGGTATATGATTTATTTTTAATCTCAAAATATATTTACTGTTTTTTTAGTTAAACTCAAATGGGAATCTTGGATGTAATGATTTTTATGATTGATAAAGATTTGATCGTATGAGAAGATGAATGATCGTTTAATCAAAATAGAAAGGATCAACTAGAAAAAATGAATATCAAACTATAATAAGTATCTAATTTGTCTTTTTGCTCAATTTATGGCTATTTCACATTCTGAAAGATTGAACAGAAAATTAGCTATGGAAACGACAAAGAAATATAATCCCGAAACTTATAAAACGCCAACAGGAACTCAACTTAATTGCAAAGGCTGGGTGCAAGAAGCAGCTCTTCGAATGCTACTCAATAATCTCGACCCGGAAGTAGCTGAAAGACCAGAAGAGTTAATTGTTTATGGAGGTAGAGGAAAGGCAGCTCGAAATTTCGAATCTCTTGATTTAATTATTAAAGCGCTTAAGGATTTAGAAGAGGACGAAACTTTGATCGTCCAATCTGGCAAGCCTGTTGGGATTTTGCAAACGCATAAAGATGCACCTAAAGTGTTGATTTCTAATTCACAATTGGTGCCTAACTGGGCAAACTGGAAGCATTTTGATGAACTGGAGAAGAAAGGCTTGATGATGTACGGTCAGATGACGGCCGGAAGCTGGATTTATATTGGCTCTCAAGGAATTGTGCAGGGAACTTACGAGACCTTTTCTGCCATAGCCAATAAAGATTTTAATGGAAGCTTAAAAGGGACTTTAACCGTTACTGCCGGATTAGGCGGAATGGGAGGAGCTCAACCTTTGGCTGTTACAATGAATGATGGGGTTTGTTTGGTTGCAGAAGTAGAACAATGGCGAATTGATAAGCGCTTAAAAACTAAATATTTGGATGAATCCATTGAAGATATGGATGCGGCCATTGATAGGGCTTTGGAAGCTAAAAAGAATCAAGAAAGGGTTTCCATAGGTGTTGCTTGCAATGCGGTTCATTTATTGGAAAGACTAAAGGAAAGAAATGTGATTCCTGATGTTTTAACCGATCAAACTTCAGCTCATGATCCTTTGATTGGTTATGTTCCTTATCAAATCAGTTTGGAAGAATCCAATGTCTTAAGAGAGCAAAATCCAGAAAAATATGAAGAGCTGTCGTATGAATCCATGTACAGACATGTGGAATTGATGTTGGAATTGCAAAAGGCTGGAGCTGTCACATTCGACTATGGAAATAACCTTAGAGCAAGAGCTCAGGAAAAAGGCTTGAAAAATGCTTTTGATTTCCCTGGTTTTGTGCCTGCTTATATTCGTCCACTTTTCTGTGAAGGAAAAGGACCTTTCCGTTGGGCTGCACTATCAGGTGATCCTGCTGATATTGCCGAAACCGATAGAGTGATAAAAGAATTATTTCCGGAAAATGAATCTTTAATGCGCTGGATGGATATGGCACAAGAAAGAATTGCTTTTCAAGGGTTACCTTCCAGAATCTGTTGGCTAGGGCAGGGGGAAAGAGAAAAAGCTGGATTGGCTTTCAATAAATTAGTAAAAGAAGGAAAAGTGAAAGCACCTATTGTGATTGGTAGAGATCATTTGGATACAGGTTCTGTTGCTTCTCCAAACAGAGAGACTGAAGCTATGTTGGATGGTTCGGATGCAGTTGCAGACTGGCCATTACTAAACGCCTTAGTAAACACCGCAGGTGGTGCGAGCTGGGTTTCACTTCATCATGGTGGAGGAGTTGGAATGGGATATTCCATACATGCCGGAATGGTGATAGTAGCCGATGGAACTGATGATGCTGAAAAGCGATTAAAAAGAGTGTTACGTAATGACCCAGGAATGGGTGTAATCCGACATGCGGATGCGGGTTATGATATTGCAACAGATACTGCTAGAAAGCATAAATTGGATATTAAGGAACGATTGAAATAGTAAATTATCTAATTGGAAACCTGTTAGGTTTCTTTAGATCAAAATAGTTGATCAATGACTTTACTTATTTCTTAAATGGTGAGAACCTGAAAGGTTTTATGTTAATGTACTTAGGATTTATATTTTTGGGCTTTTCCTTTCTTAGGAATGTTCTATTACATTTTTTGACATTTAGAATATATGGGGATTATGCAAGTTAAGAAAGAACATGACGGATCAATAATTGCAAGAAGATTTCTAGGATATGTTATTTTACTTATATTTATGTGATAATAAGTAATTTTTGAACCATTATTACTTAATTTCTGTATAAAAATGGAGTAATGTTTGAATTTGACAGTAGTAAAAGCGATTCAAATAAACTGAAGCATGGTATTGACTTTATAGAGGCTCAAAGACTATGGGAGGACTTTAATAGGATTATAATTCCAGCTAAAACTATAGATGAAAAACGATATATAGTAATTGCGAAGATTAATAAAGCTTATTGGTCTGCCATCTACACGATTAGAAATGAAAAGATTAGAATTATTTCAGTAAGAAAATCTAGAGAAAATGAAAAAGACATCTATAAAAGCTTCTGAATTGGATGAAAAATTCGATAAAGGAGAGGATATATCTGAATTCATCGATATAGAAAATGCTGTTAAGCCTTCAAATAAACCTAAAAGAGTTAGTATTGATTTTCCGGAATGGATGGTAACAGAACTTGATAAAGTATCTCAAAGATTAGGAGTGACCAGACAAAGCGTTATAAAAGTTTTCATCTCTGAAAAGTTAAAAGACAATTCATTATAAAGGATTATCCTTTTTTCAAGCAAAAACTAAATAATCTTATTGTGGATTAGGTATTTAGGCAATGTGTAAAGCTAAAATTTTAAGATTTTTCATTAATTCCCACCCCTCATTTCCCTTTGCCGCATCGGCATGGCATCAATGGTGTTAAATATTTTTATATTGGAGATAGGAGAGTTGTTTTTCAATTTGACCCCACCATCTTTTCCAATCAATAAATTCTGGTATTCTTTTTCAATTTCGATATTCAAATCCTTCATAATTTGATTGTAATCTAATTTTTGAGGTTGATTGGAACTCCAGATCTCTACCTTTTCATTTCTTAAAACAATGACTTTTAAAGCTCTTTCTTCAAATTCATTTTTTTGTTTTTTAATCTGATTTAATTGTGAATTTAAGGTTTGGGAGTCAACATTTTTAGCATAAATGATTAAAAGCCTATTTTCCCATTGGAAATCCTGCAAACTTTTGATTTGCGCTTGTATATAACTCATAGAGAAAAGTAAAAGGGTGAGAATAACTAGATATTTCATTCTTATGATAAACAGATTTTTCAGAAGGATGTTTGAAAGTTTTTTAATGATATTATTTTCACTTTAAATAATGTCACCCGTCATGGGCTTGAGTTTCAGCTCTTATCAATGTTACCGTAATATCAAAGGCTAGCGGGAGCTTCCAAGTTTGTGCTTTAAGTAAAGTTGGTAGGGGTACGAGCTAGGAAGCTCGCACCAGCTCTTGAGGTACGAGCTGGGAAGCTCGCGCCAGTTTTACTAGTATGCGCATTTACCGTAATAGAAGATATTTAAATATCACCCCAAAGGAACAGCAGTTGTATCCGTAATCTTCTTCATCACAAAGGAGCTCTGAATATTTGCTAAGTTTTCATTGGTAGAAAGTTTGTTGACTATAAAATCCTGAAAAGCATTCATGTCTTTCACCAAAATCTTCAAATGGTAATCATATTGCCCAGCCAAGTGATAACATTCCGTAACCTCAGGAATTCTCGCTACATGCGATTCGAACTGAGCAAGTTTATCTTTAGTGTGTTTTTCTAATCTCAACATGCAAAGTGCCATTAAGCCTTTACCTGTTTTGTCTGCATCAATCAGTGCAACATATTGCCCGATTACACCCGTTTTTTCCAACCTTTTCACCCTTTCATAAACAGGTGTAATAGTCAAATCAAGTTGTGCCGCCAACTCTTTATTGGTGATGCGTGCATTCTTTTGCAGGACTTTTATGATTTGAATATCGATAGAATCTAAACGGATAGTAGAATTATTTTCCATTTTAATAGATTTAGAGGCTTTGGAAAAGATTATTTGTCTTTATAATTCAAAAATATAGTTTTATTTTCTTTAATATAAATTATGCAAGAATTATTTTCTAATTTTATAAAAAATAACAGAAATTATGAGCGAGCATTCTTTTTCACCAGAAAGCCAAATGATGTCTTTTGGCTACAAGCCGGAATTATCTGAAGGAGCCATCAAATGTCCTATTTTTCAGACTTCCACTTTTGCTTTTAAAAAGGCGGAAGATGGCAAAGCATTTTTTGAAGTAGCTTATGGGAAAAGGGATAAAACAGATGAGGAGGAATTAGGCTTAATTTACAGCCGATTAAATAATCCTAATCTGCAGATAACGGAAGAAAGATTATGTCTTTGGGATAAAGCTGAAGACGCAGCTATTTTTGAAAGTGGAATGGGTGCCATCAGCAGTATGTTAATGGAATTCTTAAATCCGGGTGATGTTCTTTTGCATTCTGTACCCGTTTATGGTGGAACAGATCACTTTATCAACCATGTATTGCCGAAATGGGGAATCCAATCAATAGGAGTGAACCCTTATCAGGATAAAAAGGAGGTAATGCAGGAACTGGAAGCTAGCGGTTTGAAAGATAAAATCCGATTTATTTATTTGGAAACTCCAGCCAATCCTACCAATGCTTTGGTAGATATCGGGATGTTTAGAGAGATTGCTAACGAATTACAAAAAGAAGAAGAGCCAATTTATATTGGAGTAGATAATACTTATATGGGGCCTGTGTGGCAACATCCATTGCAATTAGGTGCTGATTTAGTAATCTATTCAGCCACAAAATACATTGGCGGACATAGTGATTTGGTAGCTGGAGCATGCTTGGGAGCAGCAGATTTGATTAAAAGAGTAAAAGGTTTTAGAACTTTTATGGGGAATATGGCGGGGCCTCACACAGGCTGGTTACTGATGAGAAGTATGGAAACGCTTAAAATAAGGATGGAGAAACAAGCTGCTAATGCTCAGGAAGTGGCTAATTTCTTGAATACACATCCGAAAGTGGAGAAGGTTTATTATTTAGGAAACCTAAAACCAGAAGATGGACGACAGTACGAAATCTTTAAAAAGCAATGCAGTTCAAATGGTGCTATGTTGGCTTTTGACATTAAAGGAGGAGAAAAAGAAGCGTTTAAATTCTTAAACAGCACAAAGTTGATAAAATTAGCGGTGAGTTTGGGTAGTACTGAATCATTGGCTGAACATCCTGCAACCATGACCCATTCAGATGTTAATGAAGAGTTAAGAAATAAAATCAACATCACTTCTAAATTGGTAAGAATATCAGTAGGAGTAGAGGATGCAAAAGATTTAATTTGGGATTTTGAGCAGGCTTTAGATAAAGTTTGATTTTCATGAATCAAGAGTCGAGAACCAAGATTCTAGACTCTTGATGTTTTTTCTTATCACCAAAAACATTGACCTTACTTTTTGTTAATTATTTATTGTAAACGGTCAACTGTCAATTTCTAGCTCAAGGCATACAATTATAAGTCCGTTCAAACATTATCTAATTAATTTTTGATTAAATAAAAATATTCCTACCTTTGCGCGCTCATTTGGGATGCAGCCACTCAAATATATAAGAAAAATCCAAATTGGGCGCATGAAGCAATATTTTAAATTATTCGACCTTACGCAAAAAGTAGATTACAAAACAGAAGTCCTTTCTGGAGTAACTGTTGCATTGGCTTTAATCCCTGAAGCTGTTGCTTTTGCTTTTATGGCCGGTTTATCTCCTTTAACAGGACTTTATGCTGCTTTTGTTATGGGTTTAGTGACTGCGATTTTAGGCGGGCGACCAGGGATGATTTCCGGAGCAACAGGTGCTATTGCTGTGGTGATTGTCGCTTTATCACAAAAATTTGGAGTAGAATATGTGCTTGCAGCGGTGATTTTGTCAGGTTTGATTCAAGTGTTAGCTGGGTTTTTGAAGTTAGGAAAGTTCATGCGATTAGTGCCTCATCCCGTAATTTTTGGTTTTGTTAATGGCTTAGCATTTATAATCTTCAGTTCGCAATTCAAGCAATTTCAAGACGATTCTGGCAATTGGTTAACAGGAGAGCCACTATATATTCTGTCAGCTTTAGTTTTAGCTACTATGATTATTGTTTGGGGTTTACCTAAGATAACTAAGGCAGTCCCATCATCATTGGTAGCTATTTTAGTGATATTTGGGATAGTAGTCTATTTCGGTATTGATACCAGAACTGTTGGAGATGTGGCTTCCATTAAAGGAGGATTTCCACCATTTCATATACCTAATATTCCTTTAAAGTGGGAAACACTAATGATCATCTTACCATATTCAGCGATTATGGCTGCGGTAGGTTTGATTGAAAGTTTGTTAACGCTTAATATCATTGACGAAATCACTGAAACTAGAGGTAGAGGTAATAAAGAAGCCGTAGCTCAAGGAACAGCTAATATATTATCAGGATTATTTTCCGGAATGGGTGGTTGTGCCATGTTAGGGCAGAGTTTGATTAATATCTCAAATGGCGCTCGTGCAAGATTGTCAGGGATAGTTGCAGCGGTAATGTTGTTGGTTTTTATCATGTTTGGATCTTCATTAATTGAATTGGTTCCAATGGCTGCCTTAACAGGCTTGATGATTATGGTCGCAATAGGAACATTCGAGTGGGCGAGTTTAAAGACGCTTAATAAAATGCCTAAGTCTGATATTTTGGTGATGGTATTGGTGACTTTGGTGACTATCATTCTTCACAATTTGGCTTTAGCTGTGATAGTAGGTGTGATCATTGCTGCTTTGGTTTTTGCTTGGGATAATGCCAAAAGAATTCGAGCAAGAAAAAGTATTGATGCAGAAGGTGTAAAGCATTATGAAATATATGGCCCATTATTCTTTGGTTCAGTGGCCGCTTTCAATGAAAAATTTGAAGTTGCTGATGATCCTGAAGAAGTAATCATAGATTTTAAGGAGAGTAGAGTAGTGGATATGTCTGCTATAGAGGCTTTGAATAAAATTACCGAAAGATATATGAAAGTTGGGAAGAAGGTGCATTTGAAGCATTTAAGTCCTGATTGCAGAAGATTGCTAAAGAATGCGGATAAAATTATTGATGTCAATGTAATAGAAGACCCTAATTATAAATTAGTGGTCGATAAAGTTTAGTTTTTATAGTGAGTAGTTTTGGTTTAGGTTAGAAAGCCGGGAGTAGTGACCCGGCTTTTCTTGACACTATCCCAAAAAGTGTGTAACTACAAATTTGGTAGATAGGGTTTAAGATTGGTTTAATCTGACCCTTTCTCCAAATATAATAAGAAAACTGTTAAGTATTATACCCCAGTTTCTAATAGGTTGTGTCCATTTTTTACTGACTTCCTTGACCGATAAATATACAGATTTCATTACCGCATCATCAGTGGGAAAAGAAAGCTTGTTTTTAGTATACTTTCTTATTTTTCCGTTAAGGTTTTCAATTAAGTTAGTGGTATAAATTATTTTTCTAATTTCCACAGGATAATCAAAAAACACGGTCAGTTCATCCCAATTATCTTTCCAGCTTTTAATGGCATAAGAGTATTTGGATTCCCATTTGAGGGCAAAATCATTTAAAGCTGCTGAAGCTGCCTCCTTATTAGGAGCCGTGTAAATTTCTTTCATGTCACGAGTGAACTCTTTTTTGTCCTTCCAGACCACATATCGACAAGTATTCCTGATTTGATGGACTACACATATTTGAGTGACGGATTCAGGAAAAGATGCCCTTATGGTATCAGTAAAGCCGTTGAGGTTGTCGGTTGCCGTGATCAGGATTTCTTCCACGCCCCTTGCTTTTAAATCGGTCAGTACGCTCATCCAAAATGCAGAGGATTCGTTTTTCCCCAGCCACAAGCCTAATATTTCTTTCATTCCGTTGGTCTTAAGTCCTACGGCAATGTAAACCGTCTTATTGACTACCTTAGAATTCTCCCTTACTTTAAAAGAAATTCCATCCATCCATACAATTAGATAAACAGGGTCCAATGGTCTGTTTCTCCAGGCTACAATATCCTCGGCAATGGTATCTGTAATCCTTGAAATAGTAGAAGTGGAAACATTGATGTCATAGAGCTCCCGTATCTGCTCTTCTATATCCTGATTCGACATTCCTTTAGCATACATGGAAATAATAACGTTTTCAATCCCCTCTGCCATCCCTTTTCTTTTAGGTACTAGTACAGGATCAAAACTCCCATCTCTATCTCTGGGAACATTTATGGAGGCTTCGCCAAAGGAGTTTTTGAGTTTCTTGTTTGAATATCCATTCCGGGTATTAGTGCTGGTGGATTTCTGGTTTTTATCATAGCCTAGATGACCATCTAGCTCTGCTTCCAGCATTTTTTCTACCGCTCGCTTTTGTAGCTGCTGTAGAAAATCATTGAGTTCATCTCCGTTCTTAAATTGCTTTAAAAACTCTCCGTTTAATACTTCTTCTTTTTTCATCTTGTAATCTGTGTGTTTATAAAGTTAAAAATATTTACACACAAATTGAGAAAAACGCCTGCCGCGGGCTCCTCGAAATTTAGGGAGCGATTTTTACAAAATCACTCCCTAAATTTCCGAGGCTCAATAACTTTTTGTAAGTCCCTTTTTTAGAACTTACACAGTTCATGAGATACTCCCCTTTTCTTTTTTTAGGGGGCTGTAACCGGAAATTAATTATTCAAAATCAATTTTTAGATTTATTCATACCCACTCTTAATAATAGTAGAAATCATTTTGAAGCGTTTATTGGCTTTAATATAATTTGATCTGTGAGCGGGGATTATAATGGATTGACCTGAATGCAGAATGAATGATTCATGATCAATTACGATTTCAGCCTGTCCATCAATGATTTGCGCATAAGCATCAAAAGGGGATGTCTTTTCTGGTAAACCCTCACCACTATCGAATGACAATACACTAATGCTTCCTGTGGGTTTATTTAATATCGTTTGAATCACTACAGAATTAGGAATGTATTCTATTATCTCAACAGTAATGTGTCTTTTGGATTTTTCTAGTTCAGTTAATTTCATGATTCAATTTGATTTAACAAAAAAGGCTAGAAAATCCAGCCTTTTTTAAATTTGAAGTGGTTTTCTCAATTTTCCACTGTAAAGTTTTTCAGTGCATTACCTAAATGGTCCATGTCCTTATTAAATTCAGATTTGAATGATTCCCAATTCTCTCTGGAAGTTGCTTTATAGTTCCCTATTTTCTTTTCAAGCTCTTCGTTGTTTTGCTCTAGTATAGCAACTTGCTTTTCATATTCTGCTTTAAGCTCATTGTTACTATTCTTTATTTTGGCATTTATCTCATCAATTTTGCGATCATTTTCATTGATCTTTTTTTCTACTTCAATTCTGAAATCTCTCACCTCATTGGCATATTCTTCTTGTGCCTCATTAAGATCTTCATTTGCATCATTTACATTTTCCCTTTCATTTTGCAAATTTTCAGATGAGGAATTGCAACTCGAAAAAAGCACTGTAGAGCTGAAGATCATCACTATAGCGAATTTTCTCATTATGCTACTTTTAGTTTTTTTAATTGGTTTATTCATTTGAGTTCCTTTTGAGTTTTAAAGTTGACTTATTAGTATGCAAATATGATGTTAGTTCCTGTGAGAAGTATTACACTCAAACATGAATCTACTATACATATCACACATTTAATGATTTGAAAATTAGTTTATAAGAAAGACTAATGGTCTATCTTAAGAATCTACCACCTCCAATAACCCTCAGTAGAACTGCGACAACCGCAATTACAATTAAAATGTGGATCAATCCGCCTGCGCCATAGCCCAGATAGCCAATTAACCAAAGAATTATTAATACTACTGCGATAATGTAAAGTATATTGCCCATGTTTCTTTTATTTAAATAATGTGTATCCTATTGTTGTTTGAACCCAAATGTTTTTATACCTGGGAGTGTCTGAAGTTCCATTGCCATTGTTGTTTTGAAAATCCCATCCCATTCTTAGTCCTATAATTAAATCATTTGAGTAAATGTCCAATCCGGTAATAAAGCCTAGGATGTTTTTTCGAATATTATCATTTCTGATTTCTTCCTCTTGTGTTGCGGTTCCAAAGTTGCTATTAAACTCATCTTTTTGTTTTATTAGAAATGAGTATTGTGGACCAGCTAAGATGGTTAGAAAATCTGTTGGTTTTATTGCGAATTGCAAAGGGATATCGATATAAGAGGTGGTTCTAGTAAAACTATAGTTGCTACCAAGTAGGGTTCCGTTCCCTTTAAAACCTTTTTCAGAGTACAATACTTCTGTCTGAAAACCAAAATATTCTCCAATTGGAATATGTACTAATAAGCCACCTACAAAACCAAATTTTCCATCTGCTGCGAACGATTCTTCATTTGCATCATATACGTTTGAAAAATTTAATCCTGCCTTTATGCCTATTTTCATATATTTCTGATCATTATTTTGATCGTCATAATTATTGTTTTGAGCTACTGCAAAACTGGAAATTATCATGAAAGATGCTAAAGCTAAGATTTTGATATTTTCCATGTTTTAGGTTTAAGATTTTTTTTTGTAAAGATCATTTAAATGGTTCAGATAGATGTTACACATTTAAGGTGGATGGTTACATAATTCGCACATATTTTACCTTTGAAATACCGAAATAAAAAAGGCAGGTTTTTAAATTCCTGCCCTTTTACTATTCCTTTTTAAGCTTATCTCAATTAAAGATTATGCTTTTCATTCTGATTGCGCTTTTCAGATTGTCCTTTGTTAAGAATTCCCATTACGGTATTGCGATCCTTGTTCAACCTGCTTTCTAGTCTACCGACTAATTCCTCTTCTTTGCCTTTTTCACATTTCAAATCTGAATCAGTAAGTTGAGGATAGTCGGATTTCAATTGTCTAGATTGAGCATCCCAATTATCATTCATTTTAAAATCTCCGTTGTTTTTACTTTGCTTTGAGTTCATAAGCTTTACAATTTAAGTCGTAACTGAGTTGTTACATTGTAAAGATCAGTATTCGGTGTTTGTAATGACTTATACAATTATTATTTAATAATATATAAATCATAGGTTTTCTAAGTTTTCAATTCTACTTTTCTTCATTTGCTTGTAAAAAGAAGGACTAAGCCCCGTATTCTTTTTGAACTGATTAGAAAGGTGTGCTACACTGCTGTAATGTAACTTGTACGAAATTTCAGAAAGACTCAATTCATCATATAAAAGGAGCTCTTTTATCTTTTCAATTTTATGGTTAATGATATATTGCTGTACCGTAATGCCCTTTACTTCTGAAAAAATATTTGCTAGATAGGTATAATCGTAGCCTAATTTATCACTGATATAGCAAGAGTAATTTTCTTTTGGTAGCTCATCGCAATAGTGAATCATTTCTATAATGACATTTTTTATTTTTTTCAATAAGGATACTTTTTTTATCACCCATTAATTCCAATCCGGATTTCTGTAAATTTTTTTTAAGTTGTTCACGTTGATCCTCAGTTATATCTTCTAAAATTTCTACCATTCCTAAATTTAAAATAACACAATGCAGTCCTAATTTATTTAATTCTTCCTTTACCATCAATTTGCATCGCAAACTGACCATGTATTTAATATATAATTTTTTCATGTTACTAACGCTTAATGTATATTTAAACTTTAGCCTATTTTAGGTTCATATTTATATACGTAATATTTACAATAAAAACCGACACTTTATATTAAATATTTTATCTGAGTGAGTGATTTTTTTCTAGAAATGCTGATTGGATGGTTAAGGATGGCTTTATAAGTATTTAAAATATTTCTTTAAAAATGGCTTTTAATTAATTTAAGCTAAAATTTAGGGCTAATTATTTAATGAATTCGTATTGTTTTTTTCAAGAAGTACTATATTTTGATCTTGGTGATAGTTTGTCTAGTAATCATATTTAGTGATGTACTAAATATTGATAAAATGCAATTAAAATGTAAATATAATTAATTTTTTCCGCCAGTGGAATTTACATATATTGAATTTTAAAGAATGAATAAGGTAGGTGCTAATTGTATTTAAGTAATATTGAGATTTTGATTCACAGATTTAGACAAAAAAATAGAAGCTCCTTTTGGAGCTTCTATTTTAACAAAATTGTTCAATGAGAATTATTTATTCAGCAGGTTGTGTTACGGCATTTCCATCCATAACAACAGCTGTTTGAGCAAGGGCACGACCGTTAATTGAAGCACCTGTTTGAAATGTAATTCCTGTCATAGAAAGAATTATCCCTTCAAAGTGAGAAGTCGTCCCTAAAGTGGTCTGACCAGCTACTTGCCAATAGATGTTTTTGGCTTGTGCTCCTCCTTCTAAAATAATATTAGTTGCAGAGCTCATGGTAAGGTCTTCAGCAATTTGGAAGATCCAAACATCAGTCGAACTTCCGGAGATGGTCACATCTGTTGGAATTGTAACTGTATTTGTCCATTTGTAAACACCTGAAGTTAAGGTTTTTCCGCCAATGTCACCAGCACCTAATTCTAAGAAATCAGTTTCTGATCTTCCAGCAGCATTATTATATGCTGTTATCATGTTTTCTACTGCAGTCGTCAGGTTCATAGGAGTAGGGTCTGCCATATCTGAGGCAAATACTTGTCCAGTTACTTGAGCAGAAGTTGCATAGCCTGTAAAGTCAGTCAATGCTAATCCAGTTATATAAGAGGTTGCAGCAGGACTAAGACCTAAATCACCAGTTATAATTGATGTACCACTATTATTAATAGCTGTTTTCGATAGAATTACATAATTTCCTGAAGTACCAAGATCAATTCCGTCAATAGTGGACTCAGATCCACCTGTAGTGAAATTCCATTCATGATTGTCTTCTAAATTTATCCCTTTTTGACTCTTTGCTTCAGTACTAATAGTAGCAGTAAATTCAGTAGCTGCAATAAAAGCTACGTCAGGTGTAAAAGTAGCTTCAACTCCAGTATACTCTACATTTCCGCTAATATCGGCTGTTCCTTGCTCCACAGTAAAAGTTGAACTATTGATTGTGGAAGGATCCATTTCCTCACTAAATGTTATAACCACTTTTTGGTTACGAGCTACGTTGTTATTGTTATTTTCAGGTATAGTTGATGATATGGTAGGGATCGAATCTTCGTCAGGAGTAGGATCGCCATCATTATTATCTTTATCATTACAACTTACCATTAGCATGAAAAACATCAGTATCCATCCGACTAACCCCATCTTCCAAAGAATAAATATAGTGCATAATCTTGC
>Ga0076930_100449_pt1 | contig 41192 bp, 45 predicted proteins | sample HotLakConsoUCCRE_FD_71149 | JGI IMG/M metagenome (GOLD analysis project Ga0076930, IMG submission 71149) | Hypersaline microbial mat communities from Hot Lake, Washington, USA - Hot Lake Consortium UCC-RE (version 3) (version 3) ...
GGTCGTCGCGGCTCATGCCGGGCTTGCGCGGCACGCCGGCGGTCACGATGCAGACGTCGGCGCCGGCGATGTCGGCGTAATCCTGGGTGCCTTTCAGCGCCACGTCGAAGCCTTCGACGGGGCCGCTCTCGGCGAGGTCGAGCGCCTTGCCCTGGGGCACGCCCTCGGCGATGTCGAAGAGGACGATGTCGCCCAGTTCCTTGATGGCGGCGAGATGCGCGAGCGTGCCGCCGATCTGTCCGGCGCCGATCAGCGCGATCTTGGGTCTGGCCATGGTTGTTCACGTCCCTCGGGTTGTCTTTCTCGCGCCCGGGCCTAAGGCCTTGATCCGCGGCGCGCAAGCGGGGGCGCGAAGGTCCGGGCGCGGGCCGGGACGCGTGTTATCGCTATCAACGAGGGCAAGGGCTTGAAAGCCCGACATCCGGCGGCGGATGACCTGGTTTCATTTCGTTTTTGTCTTCGCCTTTCCGGCGGTGCTTTTTTGCGGCAGTCTCGAAGACAGGGTTCGGTCCGGTCGCGAGATGCGGCGGCGGCGATTCTGGCGCTGATCCTGCCGCCGGGGCGCTCATCGGCGCCCGGACTATCACCGGATGCCCGAAAAGCGCCTGTCTCGCGTGGACTTCCGGATGCCCCAAGGTCATGCGCGGGCGGGTGTCAGGTGGGGGGCGCCCGGTTCAGGCCGGCTCGTCCGTGTTGGGCAGGGCCTCGGCGACGTGCTGGTAGTGCTCGCCCGAGGCGACGAGACAGGTCGGGCCGCCGGGCCGGGTCACGGTGAGGGTCCAGCTCCCGCTTTCGGATGCGAAGAGCTCCACCACGGTGTTGTCGGCGGCGAGGCCGATGGACTGGCGGCTTTCTCCCCAGCGTTCGGCGAGGCGGGCGATGATCACGGCGTGGTCGGCGCAGACCGCGCCCTGTTGCGCGCGGGCCGGAGTGGCGGGCGCGAGGGCGGCGAGGGGCAGGGCCGCGGCGAAGACGAGGGACCGTGCGATGAATTGCGTCATGGCGTCACCTTTCGGTTTGGCGGGACTGGCCCGCATGGGGACGCGGCGGATCGGCCCTGCGTCGAAGCATCAGTCTGGAAAAGAGGCGCAAAGACCGGGTTAACCGGGCGCCCCCGGCCGGTGTTGCGCGGCAAGATGCTGCGCTGCGGCGTCTGGCCTGTTGCGGAAGCGCCTGCCCTGTGGGCATGGTTCCGGCGACAGACGGACAAGAGACAGAGACATGCACGCACGGCCCTTCCGATCCGCCCTCTATATACCAGGGTCCCGGCCCCGCGCCCTCGACAAGGCGCGGACGCTGCCGGTGGACGCGATCCTTTTCGATCTCGAGGACGCGGTGACGCCCTCCGAGAAGGAAAGCGCGCGGGAGACACTTGGCCGGGAGCTCGAGGCGGGTGGCTATGGCGACCGGGTGCGGATCGTCCGGATCAATGCGCTGTCGACGGAGTGGGGGGCTGCGGATGCGGCGGCGGTCGCGGAGATGTCCTGCGACGCGGTGCTCCTGCCCAAGGTGAACGGCCCCGCAGACGTGCAGGCGCTGGCGCGGATGATGCCGCACCTGCCGGTCTGGACGATGATGGAGACGCCGGGCTGCGTCTTCGAGGCGCGGGCCATCGCGGCGCATCCTGCCGTTCAGGGCTTCGTCGTGGGGACGAACGATCTCGCGAAGGACCTGAACGCGCGCGTGGGCGCGGGCCGGATGGAGCTGATGAGCGCCTTGCAGATGTGCCTTCTGGGCGCGCGGGCGGCGGGGATCGTGGCCATCGACGGGGTCTACAACGCCTTCAAGGACGAATCAGGCCTGCGCGCGGAATGCCGGCAGGGCCGGGACCTCGGCTTTGACGGCAAGTCGCTGATCCACCCGGCGCAGGTCGCCATCGCCAACGAGATCTTTGCCCCCTCGGAGGAGGAGATCGCTCTCGCGGAGCGCCAGATCGCCGCCTATGAAGAGGCCGAGGCGGCGGGGCAGGGTGTGGCCGTGGTGGACGGCAAGATCGTGGAGAACCTGCATGTGGAGACGGCGCGGGCGACGCTTGCCCGGGCGGTCGCGATTCGCGAGCTGAATGCCGCGGGGGATGCGACGGTCTCCGCGGGGGGCTGAGGGGAGGGACGCATGGTCTGGCTGATTCTTGGCGTCGCCTTGTGGTGGGCGGCGCATTTCTTCAAGCGCGCGGCGCCCGGCCCGAGGGAGCGCATGGGCGATGCGGGCAAGGGGGCGGTGGCGCTGGCCATCGTGATCTCGCTGGTACTGATGTGGTGGGGCTACCGCACCTATTACGGCCCGGTCTGGTGGGGACGGTCTGCGCCGCTCGTTGGGATCAACAATCTGCTGATGGTCGTGGCCTTCTACATCTACGCGAGCGGTGCCACTCCGCCGGGACGCCCGAGGAACCGGTTGGGGACGATGATCCGGCACCCGCAGCTCATCGGCTTCTCGGTTTTCTGCGTGGCGCATCTGGTGGTGAACGGCGATCTGGCGTCCTTCATCCTCTTCGGCGGGCTGCTGTCCTGGGCGCTGACGGAGATCGTTGTGATCAACCGGATGTCGCCTGCGTGGGAGCGGCCCGAGTGGGGCGGAGTGAAATCCGAAGTGCGGATCGGGGTGATCGCGGCCGTGATCTTCACCATCGTTGCGCTGATCCACGGCTGGGTCGGCCCCTGGCCATTCGGGTGACGCCATGACGACGCTGTACCGGTTCCTGACCGAGGACGACACCTCCGCCTTCTGCCACAAGGTGTCCGCCGCGCTGGCGGCGGGATGGCGGCTCCACGGATCGCCGCAATATGGCTTCGATTCCGCCAATGGCGTGATGCGCTGCGGGCAGGCGGTCACGAAGGAGGTGGAGGCGGACTATTCCCCCGACATGAGGCTCTCCGAGCAATGACGAAGACGAACGCAGGCCGGTTCTTCGAGGATTACTCGGTCGGCGAGGTGATCCGCCATGCCGTGCCGCGCACGGTGAAGATGGGGGAGAGGGCGCTCTATCACGCGCTTTATCCCGCGCGGCATGCGCTCCATTCATCGGATGCCTTCGCGCAACTCTGTGGTCTGCCGTTCAGCCCGCTCGACGATCTGGTTACGTTCCATACGGTGTTCGGCAAGACGGTCCCCGATGTCTCTCTGAACGCGGTGGCGAATCTCGGCTATGCGGAGGGGCGCTGGATCACGCCGCTCTGGCCCGGGGATACGGTGACGGCGAGCTCCGAGGTGATCGGGCTGAAGCAGAATTCGAACGGCAAGAGCGGGATCGTCTGGGTCCGCACCACGGGTCGGAACCAGCATGGCGAAACGCTGATGAGCTATGTGCGCTGGGTCATGGTGCGCCGGCGGGCGGAAGGGCCTGCGCCGGAGGCGGTGGTGCCCGAGCTGGCCGCCGTCGTGGCGGCGGAGGATCTGGTGATTCCCAAGGGGCTCGATTTCACGGGCTACGATTTCGCCCTCGCCGGGGAGCGGCATCGCTGGGGCGACTACGCGGTGGGCGAGGTGATCGACCATGTCGACGGAGTGACCGTCGAGGAGGCCGAGCACATGCTGGCGACGCGGCTGTGGCAGAACACCGCGAAGGTACATTTCGACGCCACTCTTCGCGAGGACGGCAAGCGGCTGATCTATGGCGGCCATGTCATCAGCCTTGCGCGGGCGTTGAGTTTCAACGGGCTGGCGAATGCGCAGATGATCGTGGGTCTGAACGGCGGCGCCCATGGGAACCCCTGTTTCGCGGGCGACACGGTGCGCTGCTGGTCGGAAGTGCTGGACAAGGCGGAAACCGCCGCACCCGGCGTGGGGGCGCTGCGGCTTCGGCTCGTGGCGGTGAAGGACGGCGCAGAGCCCGCGCCGGCGCGGACGGGGGAGGATGGAAAATACCTGCCCCATGTGCTGCTCGATCTCGATTACTGGGCGCTGATGCCGGTCTAGCCCCGCGCTGGACGGTGCGAAAACGCGCAGAGACTTGGCAAATTTGACGGATTTCGCGCACTGACGATCAGAGTACCTCTGCTGCATCCGGCTCCGCGAGGGAGCCTGTTCAGAACGGGACAAGCAGATGACAGCGACGACCTTTTCTTCCAACGACCGCACCGGCGGGTTCGACCTTGCCGCAGCCCATTGGCTGCCGCGCCTCGCGGTGGCGGCGGTGTTCATCTATCATGGGGTGACCAAGTTCCCCGGCCTCGTGGAGACCGCAGGCTTCGTGGGACTGCCCGTGGCGATCTGGGCGCTCGTCGCCATCGGCGAGACGGCAGCGGGACTGGGCCTGATCTTCGGCGGGATCGTGAAGACCCGGCTCGGCGATCTGGTGACCCGGGCCTCGGGCGTCGTGATCGCGGTGATCATGGTCGGCGCGATCGGGCTCGTGCACTGGGGACAGTGGAGCAACATTCCCTCCGAAAGCCATCCGATGGGCGGGAGCGAATTCCAGATGCTGCTGCTGGCGCTGGGTCTCTATTATCTCGCGCGCGGGCGTCACGCCGCGTGATTGCGATGTCTGTGATCACAACCAATCTGGGTGTGATCACAGACATGGTTTTTTCGCCGCCTTGCGGCAAGAACACGCAGCCTGGGGGCTGCTCGGACCGTGACAAGTGCCATAAACTCGGTAAGAACGCATTGAATGCCACGGCATACAATGGCCGTGCACACAATCGCAGGAGGCATCCGATGGCCGACGTGAACAGGGGCAACCGGCCTCTCAGCCCGCATCTGACAGTATACCGGCCGCAGCTGACCTCGATCACCTCGATCTTCACCCGCATCACCGGCAACGCGCTCATCGTCGCGGGCCTGATGATCGTCTGGTGGTTCGCGGCGCTGGCCACCGGGCCCGAGGCCTATGGGGTGGCGAACGGCTTCGTGACCTCGTGGTTCGGCGATCTGGTGATGCTGCTGTCGGTGCTGGCGCTGTGGTACCACACGCTCGCCGGCGTGCGGCACCTGATCTGGGACCAAGGTCACATGCTGGATGTCGCGCGGTCCGAGAAGTTCGGCATCGGCATGATCGCGGGGTCGGTCGTGCTGACCCTGCTGACCGTCGTCATCGTCTGAGGAACCCGCCATGCCCTATATTACTGACCGCAAGCGCGCCATGGGGATGGGGTCCGCCAAATCGGGGACCGAGCATCACTGGCTGATGACCGTCACCTCCGTGGCGCTGCTGCCGCTGACGGTGCTGTTCGTCTTCACCTTCGGCCGCGCGCTGGGCCTGCCCTACGAGGAGGCGGTCGCCTATTATGCCCGGCCATGGCCCTCGCTGGTCGCGGTGCTGTTTCTCGCCGTGGGCTGGTATCACTTTCGCCACGGTGTGCAGGTGCTGATCGAGGACTATACTCACGGCTTTACCCGGACTGCCCTGATCCTGGCGATGATCTGCGTGAGCTATGCCGCACTGGCGGCGAGCGTTCTCGCCATCGCCCGCATCGCGCTCTGAGAGGAACGACATGGCCGCTTATGAATATCAGACCCATGAATTCGACGTCGTCGTGGTGGGCGCCGGCGGCGCCGGCCTGCGCGCGACGCTCGGGATGGCCGAACAGGGCCTGCGCACCGCCTGCGTGACGAAGGTCTTCCCGACCCGCTCGCATACGGTGGCGGCCCAGGGCGGCATCGCCGCCAGCCTTGGCAACATGGGGCCGGACAGCTGGCAGTGGCACATGTACGACACCGTCAAAGGGTCTGACTGGCTGGGCGACACGGACGCCATGGAATACCTCGCCCGCGAGGCGCCGAAGGCGGTCTATGAGCTGGAACATTACGGCGTGCCGTTCTCGCGGACGGAAGAGGGCAAGATCTACCAGCGCCCCTTTGGCGGCCATACGACGGAATACGGCGAGGGTCCGCCGGTGCAGCGCACCTGCGCCGCCGCGGACCGGACCGGCCACGCGATCCTCCACACGCTCTATGGCCAGAGCCTGAAGCAGCAGGCCGAGTTCTACATCGAGTATTTCGCCATCGACCTGCTGATGGGCGATGACGGGCAGTGCGAAGGCGTGCTGGCGTGGAAGCTCGACGACGGGACGCTGCATGTCTTCGCCGCGAAGATGGTGGTGCTGGCCACGGGCGGCTATGGCCGCGCCTATTTCAGTGCGACTTCCGCCCATACCTGCACCGGCGACGGCGGCGGCATGGTGGCGCGCGCGGGCCTGCCGCTTCAGGACATGGAATTCGTGCAGTTCCACCCCACCGGCATCTATGGCGCGGGCTGCCTGATCACCGAGGGCGCGCGGGGCGAGGGCGGCTACCTCACCAATTCCGAGGGCGAGCGGTTCATGGAGCGCTATGCGCCCACCTACAAGGATCTTGCGTCGCGCGACGTGGTCAGCCGCTGCATGACCATGGAGATCCGCGAGGGCCGGGGCGTGGGGCCTGAAAAGGACCACATCCACCTGCACCTCAACCACCTGCCGCCCGAGACCCTGCACGAGCGGCTGCCGGGCATCAGCGAATCGGCCCGTATCTTCGCCGGTGTCGACGTGACGAAGGACCCGATCCCGGTGCTGCCGACGGTGCATTACAACATGGGCGGCATCCCGACGAACTACTGGGGCGAGGTGCTTAACCCTACGGAGAGCGATCCCGACCGCATCGCGCCGGGCCTGATGGCCGTGGGCGAGGCGGGCTGCGCGAGCGTCCATGGCGCGAACCGGCTGGGCTCGAACTCGCTGATCGACCTCGTGGTGTTCGGCCGCGCGGCGGCGATCCGGGCGGGCAAGGTGGTCGATCCCTCGAGCGCCGTGCCGAGCCCCAAGAAGGCCGCCATCGACAAGGCGCTCGACCGCTTCGACGCGCTGCGCCATGCCGATGGCGACACGTCCACAGCAGAGTTGCGGCTGGAGATGCAGAAGACGATGCAGTCCGACGCCGCCGTCTTCCGCACCGACAAGACGCTGGCCGAGGGCGTGGAGAAGATGGAGGCCGTTGCCCGCAAGATGGACGGGATCAAGGTCACCGACCGGACGATGATCTGGAACTCCGACCTGATGGAAACGCTGGAGCTGACCAACCTGATGCCAAACGCGCTGGCCACGGTCGTCTCCGCCGAGGCGCGCAAGGAAAGCCGCGGCGCCCATGCCCATGAGGACCATCCCGACCGGGACGACGAAAACTGGCGCAAGCACAGCCTCGCCTGGGTCGACGGGACGAAGACCTCGCTCGATTATCGTCCGGTGCATCTGCATCCCCTCACGGGCCACAACGAGGGCGGGATAGACCTGAAGAAGATCGCCCCCAAGGCGCGGGTCTACTGACGATGACGGCGCGCGCCCTTCCCGGTCTGGCGCTCTGCGCGCTGGCGGCCTCCTGCGGACCGCCTCCGCCTGTGTCTCCCGAACGGGCGGCGGAGATCTGCGCCGAGAGGGCAAGGGCGGCGGCTGGGCCTACGGGCGCGGTGCGGGTCGGGGCGAATTCCCGGACCGGGGTCGAGACCGGGGTGTCGGTCGGGCTGAGCGGGGATTTCCTGCGCGGGCGCGACCCCGAGGAGGTCTACCGGACCTGCGTCATGGAGCTTGTGGGCGGCACGCCCGCCGTCAGACCGGAGTTGGATCGATGATCCGGATTACCGCTTTCATTGCAGCACTCGTTGTCCTTGCGGGCTGCGAGCAGATCGCGCGGACCACCGACGTGGTGGCCGAACGCACCGTGGGATCCCCTGCGCGGCTGGTGCTCGAGCCGGCCTACGGCCAGCGCACCGCAGATTGCGTCGTCTCCGCAGCGACACCGGGCGAACTGGCCGTGATCGCGGCCGATGCCACCTCCATCGAGGGGCCCGCGCCTGACGTGGCGGCCCTGATCGACGACATCATCCGACGTCCTGCCGTGGCGGCCTGCATCGCCGGCACGGCGTGAGAGGAAAGGAAGACTGACATGGTCGAATTCACCCTTCCGAAGAACAGCCGGATCACCACCGGCAAGACCTGGCCGAAGCCCGAGGGAGCCAAGCGGCTGAAGACCTTCAAGGTCTACCGCTGGAGCGAGGAATCGGGCGAGACCCCGAAGATCGACACCTATTTCGTCGATCTCGATACCTGCGGGCCGATGATTCTGGACGCCCTGATCAAGATCAAGAACGAGATCGACCCCACGCTGACCTTCCGCCGGTCCTGCCGGGAGGGGATCTGCGGCTCTTGCGCCATGAACATCGACGGGATCAACACGCTCGCCTGCATCTACGGCATCGACGAGGTGAAGGGCGACGTGAAGATCTATCCGCTGCCGCACATGCCGGTGGTCCGAGACCTGATCCCGGACCTCACGCATTTCTACGCGCAGCATGCCTCGATCATGCCGTGGCTGGAGACGAAGACGAACAACCCGGCCAAGGAGTGGCGCCAGTCCATCGACGACCGCAAGAAACTCGACGGTCTTTATGAATGCGTGATGTGCGCGTGCTGTTCGACGGCCTGCCCGTCCTACTGGTGGAACGGCGACCGCTACCTTGGCCCCGCGGCGCTGCTCCATGCCTACCGGTGGATCATCGACAGCCGGGACGAGGCCACGGGAGAGCGGCTCGACCAGCTCGAGGATCCGTTCAAGCTTTACCGCTGCCACACGATCATGAACTGCGCGAAGACCTGCCCCAAGGGCCTGAACCCGGCGGCGGCGATCCAGCACATCAAGAAGATGATGGTCGAGCGGACGGTCTGAGCGTCGACATCGCGGGCGCGCGGCGACCGCAGGGTTCCGTGCCGGGCGCCTGTCCGGTGAGGCGGGTCGGATTGCCGCCTGCGGTTCAGATTGTCTCGCCGGGATCCCGAAGAACCGGTCCGCCCGCCTCGCTTGGCGCGAGGCGGGCGGGCCTGTCGAAGAGACTGGCCATGGAAAGATCCCGTCCCGCCCGGGAGAGAGGCAGGTGGGCGATGCAGGCCAGCTCGGCTGGGGAGAGGGGTCCGCGCGGCGGGGAGGAAGGTCCCGCGCGGAGGTGCCGCATCATCTTCGACAGAATGGACATTTCGGTTCTCTCTGGCATCGTGAGACGATCATTCCCGCAACGACCTTTGGGAAACATGACATGGATCAAATCGGGAGTCGGACCGCGTGACGCAGCACAAGGAGCCGCCTGATGCTGCGGCGCGGCGCGCCGTCGCGCCCGTGATCTGCTACTCGACCGCGACCCTGCCGGAGCCGCCGCTGGAGGCCTGCCGCGCGGCCTGGAAGATGGCGCGAAAGACGGGCGCGGCGCGGGTACCGCCCCGGGAGGCGCGCGTCGTCGAGGTGCCTGCCGGGGGCTTTCTGCGGATCGTCTGCCCCGGGGGGCCGCAGGTGGGAGATCTGAACCTGTTCTCGGCCCGTGATGTTTCCGAGCGCTTCTATTCCGGGAAGACCCGAGCGCTTCACGGCTCCCATGTCACGACAGGGGACCGGCTCTGGTCCTGCTTTCCCTGGCTGAGACCGATGGCGACGATCGTCGAGGACATGCTCGACTGGTACGGGATCGACGAGTACGGAGGCGCGGTCCATGACGTGATCGGCACGCGCTGCGATCCCTATACCGCGCGGCTCCTGTCCGGGACCGACTATCATCACTGCTGTCATTCGAACCTGACCCGCGCTCTTGCCGCGCACCTGGGCGTGCCTGTCGCCGAGGCCGAGCCTCATGTCCACGACGTGCTGAATGTCTTCATGTGCACGGGCTTCACCCGCGACACCGGCCAGTATTTCATGAAGGCGAGCCCGGTGCGGGCAGGGGACCATCTGCTCCTTTTCGCCGAGATCGACCTTCTGGCGGTGCTCTCCGCCTGTCCGGGCGGCGATTGCGGCGCCGCGCATTCGAGCGACGCCGCCTGCTGCCATCCGCTCGATCTGGAGGTCTTCACAGGACCCCCGCCAGAAGGCTGGAGCCCGCTCGCTGCCAATGCCTATGATCGGAGCCACGGTGCGGGATCATGACCGCGGCCCCTCATCATCTGGCCTGAAATACGTCCTTACCAGATGGAAGGCGGAACGCGCCCGGGCGGATCTGCCCGGCGGAGCCGAGCCGACACCGTTCAGGGAAAAGCGGCGCGGAGGGCGATCGCGATCATGTCGGCAAAGCTCCTCTCGCGGTCCGAGGCCGGAAGCGCCTCGCCCGTGCGGAGGTGGTCGCTGACCGTCAGCACCGCGAGGGCGCGGGCGCCGTGACGGGCGGCCACCGTGTAGAGTTCCGCCGCCTCCATCTCGACGGCGAGGACGCCGTGGCGGGTCAGCTCCACGTCGAGGTCCGGGCGTTCGTCGTAGAACACGTCCGACGAGTAGATGCCGCCCACATGAGCTGTGACGCCCAGCTCCGCCGCCGCGGCGTGGGCGGCCGACAGCAGGGCCCAGTCGGCGCAGGGGGCGAAGGCCATCTCGCGGAAGAGGCCTCGGGACGGGGTCGAGATGCTGGAGCAGGTCATCGCGAGGATCACGTCCCGCAGGGCGACGTGATCCTGCATCGCGCCGCAGGAGCCGACCCGGATCAGCGTCTTCGCGCCGAAGTCCCGGATCAGCTCGTTGGCGTAGATCGAAAGCGAGGGCATTCCCATTCCCGAGCCGTGGATCGTGACGCGATGTCCGTTCCACGTTCCGGTGAAGCCCAGCATCCCGCGTACCTCGTTGACGCAGTGCGCATCCTCGAGAAACGTCTCCGCCGCCCAGCGGGCGCGGTAGGGGTCTCCGGGCAACAGCACCGTTTCGGCGATCTGCCCGGGAGAGGCCCCGATATGGGTCGACATCAGGCGATCTCGAATTTCGAGAGATCCTCGCCCTTTTCCTGAGCGGTCTTGATCCAGTCGGGCCGGCGGCCCTTCCCCGTCCAGGTCTGGCTCGGGTTTTCGGGATTGCGGTAGCGCGGTGGATTTACCGATTTCACGCGGCCGGTTTTCACCGTGGCGCCGCCCGTCAGTTCCGCGAGGGAGAAGCCGTGTTCCCGCGCCGCGCGTTCAGCGGCTTCGAGGGCGGCCTTCTGGTCGGACTTGTTCAGGCGTTCGATCTGCTTGTCGATGTCTTTCCGCAGTTTCTCGAGGTCCTTGCGGTCCATGGTCGACAGGTCAATGCTCATGTCTTTTCTCATATCCAGTTGTTTGGCGGAAACCGATATACCGCTTACGACTCTAACTCATGAGAATTATCTCGTCGAATGCAAGTGCATTCGGCGGGACAGTGCCTATCGCGGGGACGGACGTTGCGCGGAATTCGCGCCCCGTCGGCCTGGGCGGGTCCTATTCCGCAGCGAAGGAGCCGGGATCGGCAAGGGTGACGATGTCGGACATGATGCGATTGAGTTCGAAATCCTTCGGAGAATAGACCCGTGCGACGCCCATCGCTTTCAGCCCCAGGGCATCTGCCTCGGGAATGATTCCGCCCACAACGACCGGCACATGACCCAGCCCCGCGGCGCGCAGGCGGGTCATCAGGTCCTCCATCAGGGGCATGTGGCTGCCGGAGAGAATGGAGAGGCCGATGACATGGGCCTGTTCCGCGCCGGCGGCCTCGACGATCTCGGCGGGGGTCATCCGGATGCCCCCATAGGCGATGTCCATGCCGCAGTCGCGGGCGCGGGCGGCGATCTGTTCGGCGCCGTTGGAATGGCCGTCGAGGCCCGGCTTACCCATCAGAAACTTGAGCCTGCGCCCCAGCGCGTCGGAGACGGCATCGACGCGGCCGCGCAGCTCCTCGAGTCCCTCGGTGCGGTTAGAGGGGTTCGACGACACGCCCGTGGGGCCGCGGTACTGGCCGAAGACATCGCGCGCGATGTCGGCCCATTCGCCCGTCGTGACACCCGCCTTCGCGCAGGCGATCGAGGCGGGCATGATGTTCGCCCCGGAGCGGGCGGCGTCGCGCAGGGCGACGAGGGCTGTGCGCACGGCCTCTCCGTCACGGCTCGCACGCCAGGCTGCGAGGCGGCCGATCTGGTCAGCTTCGGCCTCGGGGTCGGCGGTCATGATCGCCTCGGGGCCGGAGGTGAGGGGGGAGGGCTCGCCGGACTGGAAGCGGTTCACGCCGACCACGACGGTCTCGCCGCGCTCGATGGCCGCAATGCGGGCGGCGTTCGATTCGACCAGCCGTGCCTTCATATAGGCGATGGCCCCCACCGCGCCGCCCATGGCGTCGATCGTGGCAAGTTCGGCGCGGGCTCCCGTCTTCAATTGCGCGACCTTGCGTTCCACGGCGGGATTGCCGTCAAAGAGATCGTCGTATTCCAGCAGGTCGGTCTCGTAGGCGAGGATCTGTTGCAGGCGCAGCGACCATTGCTGATCCCAGGGGCGCGGCAGGCCGAGGGCCTCGTTCCAGGCCGGCAATTGCAGCGCGCGGGCGCGGGCGTTTTTCGACAGGGTGACGGCCAGCGCCTCGATCAGGATGCGATAGACGTTGTTTTCGGGTTGCTGTTCGGTCAGGCCAAGAGAATTGACCTGAACACCGTAGCGGAAGCGGCGAAAGGTCGGGTCCTCTACCCCGTAGCGGGTCTCGCAGAGCTCGTCCCAAAGGTCGACGAAGGCCCGCATCTTGCACATTTCGGTGACGAAGCGGATGCCGGCATTCACGAAGAAGGAAATGCGGCCGACCATCTGCGGGAAATCCACCGGATCGACCTTGGTCCTCAGGTCGTCGAGAACGGCGCAGGCAGTGGCCAGCGCGAAGGCCAGTTCCTCTTCCGCGGTCGCACCGGCTTCCTGCAAATGGTAGGAACACACGTTCATCGGGTTCCATTTCGGCAGATGCTCTCGGGTATGGGCCGCGACGTCGGTGATCATCCGCAGGCTGGGTTCCGGCGGGCAGATATAGGTGCCGCGGGAGAGGTATTCCTTGATGATGTCGTTCTGGACGGTGCCCTGCAGTTTCGAGACATCGGCGCCCTGCTCCTCGGCGACCGCGATATAGAGCGCGAGAAGCCAGGGCGCCGTCGCGTTGATCGTCATCGAGGTGTTCATCTGTTCGAGAGGGATCCCGTCGAAGAGCATCCGCATGTCACCGAGATGGCAGACGGGCACGCCCACCTTGCCGACCTCGCCTTTCGACAGCTCGTGGTCGCTGTCGTAGCCGGTCTGGGTGGGCAGGTCGAAGGCCACCGAGAGGCCCGTCTGCCCCTTGGCGAGGTTGCCGCGGTAGAGCGCGTTGGAGGCGGCCGCCGTGGAATGGCCGGCATAGGTGCGGATGAGCCAGGGCCGGTCGCGGGTCGGGCGGTCTGTGGTGTCGGTCATGGCGAGCCTCGAGGAGATTGTGGCGCAACATTATTGCTTCATGACCTCGGGTATTGTCATTTTCTGGCCCTGTCAACGTGCCGCGCTGCGGCGTAGAGCGGCCCCGGATCATCAGCTGGTCCGGGTCGGCGTCCGGCCCGCCGGAGCGACGCCGCCACGCGAGGCCGCGGGACGACGCGCCTCACTGGCCTGAAGCGCGTGCTCGTGCGAGGCTCGCGCCATGACCGCGCCCGTGACCCTGCCGCTCTGGCTGTTCATCCTGATCGTGACCTTCGCGGCGGTGACCTTTGCGTCGCATTTCCTGTTCCCGTCGGTGCGCTGGTTCCTGCGGCGCCGGGCGGAACGGATCGTGGCGGAGCTGAACAAGAGGCTGGCGCGGCCGATCCAGCCGTTCAAGCTCGCGGGGCGGTATGACCTGATCCAGCGGCTCGTCTACGACACGGAGGTCAACCGGGCGATCCTTGCCCATGCGCGGCGGAATTCCGTGCGGGAGGACGTGGCCTTCGAGACCGCGCGGCGCTACGCGCGGGAGATCGTGCCGTCGTTTTCCGCCACCGCCTATTTCGGCTTCGGCACGCGGCTCGCCCGGTGGCTGGCGCAGTCGCTCTACGATGTGCGCCGGATGCAGGAGCCCGCCTCGCTGCTGAAGGGCCTGCCCGAGGACGCGACAGTGGTCTTCGTGATGAACCACCGGTCGAACATGGATTACGTGCTGGTGACCTATCTCGTGTCGGAGCAGACGACTCTGGCCTATGCCGTGGGCGAATGGGCGCGGGTCTGGCCGCTGTCGGCAGTCTTCCGCGCGATGGGCGCCTATTTCATCCGCCGCCGGCACCGGGGGACGCTCTATCGAAGGGTGCTCGAACGCTATGTACAGATGGCGACCGAGGCGGGGGTGTCGCAGGCGATCTTTCCGGAAGGCGGGCTGAGCCTGACCGGCGCCACCGCCGACCCGAAGCTGGGGCTGCTGACCTATCTGAGCCATGGTGAGGCTGCAGGGAAGGTGGTCTTCGTTCCCGTGGCGCTGGCCTATGACCGGGTGATCGAGGACCGGGTGCTGATCCGCGCCGCCCAGGCGGGGGAGAGGCGGTTCGGCGTGCCGATCACCAAGGCCATAAGCGCGGTGCTGAAGCACCTTTGGCAGCGGCTGACCCTGCGTTTCCGGCGGTTCGGCGAAGCGGGGGTCAGTTTCGGCATGCCGCTGGTGCCGGATGCGGCCCTGCTGGAGGACGTGCATGCGCTGGCGACGGAGCTGCTCCGGCGCGTGGACGCGACGATGCCGGCGCTGGCCGTGCCGCTGGTGGCAAGGGCGGCCCTGGCTGGCGCGCGGGGCGATGGGCTGCGCGAGGCAGTGAGGGAGGCCGTGGCGGCGCTCGATGCCACGGGCGTGCCGCGGACGCCTGGGACGGCGGAGGAGATCACCGTGCGGGGCCTCGGTCGGCTGAGAGAGCGGCGGCTGGTGGCGGAGGACGGGGCGCCGCTGCACGATGGCCCGGCGATCCTGCGGTTCTATGCGGCGGCGATCGCCCATCATTTCGGCGAGATGCCGGACGTGGAACGGATGCGCGGCGACATGGCCGCAGCACCTGAACTGGCTGAGCAATAAAGTTACAATAATGGATGGCTTGGGGTTGCTTTGTTGCGGTCCCGATTCTACCTCCTTGGGGAGCACGCGCTGATTCTGCGGCGCAGCGAAAGATGAGGAGTGGTCGCATGGAGGCAGGAATGGCCCTTGACCGGACCGGCGCGTCGGACGCCTTGGAGAAGAAGGACCTCTACGAGATCGGCGAGATGCCGCCCCTCGGCCACGTGCCGCGGCAAATGTACGGCTGGGTCCTGCGGCAGGAGCGCCATGGCCAGCCCGAGGATGCGCTGAAGGTCGAGGTAGTGGACACGCCCGAGATCGACAGTCACGAGGTGCTTGTGCTCGTGATGGCCGCGGGCGTGAACTACAACGGAGTCTGGGCCTGTCTGGGCGAGCCCGTGTCGGTCTTCCGCGGGCATGGCGCGCCCTATGCGGTGATCGGGTCCGATGCCTCCGGCATCGTCTGGAAGGTCGGCGACAAGGTGAAGAGCTGGAAGGTGGGCGACGAGGTCGTCATTCACTGCAATCAGGACGACGGCGACGACGAGGAATGCAACGGCGGCGATCCGATGTTCTCTCCCAGCCAGCGGATCTGGGGTTACGAGAGCGCGGATGGCTCCTTTGCGCAGTTCACGCGCGTGCAGGCGCAGCAGCTGATGCCGCGCCCCAGGCACCTGACCTGGGAAGAGAGCGCCTGCTACACGCTGACGCTGGCCACGGCCTACCGGATGCTGTTCGGGCACCATCCGCACGAGCTGAAGCCGGGGCAGAACGTGCTGGTGTGGGGCGCGTCGGGGGGTCTCGGGTCCTTTGCGATCCAGCTCGCGAATGCCGCGGGGGCCAATGCGATCGGGGTGATCTCGGACGAGGACAAGCGCGAGTTCGTCATGGCCCTCGGCGCCAAGGGCGTGATCAACCGCAAGGAGTTCTCCTGCTGGGGCCAGGTGCCCAAGGTGGGGACGGAGGCCTATGCCGCCTGGTTCGCGGAGTGCCGCAAGTTCGGCAAGGCGATCTGGGACATCACCGGCAAGGGCGTGAACGTCGACATCGTGTTCGAGCACCCGGGCGAGGCGACCTTTCCGGTCTCCACCTTCGTGTGCAAGCGCGGCGGGATGGTGGTGATCTGCGCGGGCACCACCGGCTACAACTGCACCTTCGACGTGCGGCACATGTGGTCGCACCAGAAGCGGCTTCAGGGGTCCCATTTCGCCCATCTCAAGCAGGCGGCGGCGGCGAACCGGCTTATGGTGGAGCGCAGGCTCGATCCCTGCATGTCGGAGGTGTTTCCCTGGGAGGACATCCCGAAGGCCCATACCAAGATGCTCAACAACGCGCATAAGCCCGGCAACATGGCGGTCCTCGTGCAGGTGCCGCGGACCGGGCTCAGGACTTATGACGACGCTGTGGCGGAGAGCCGCCGCTGATCAAGTCATCAGCGATCGTGCCGAGGGGGTCCGCCGCGTCGGGCCCCCTCCCATTTCTGGGGGAGCCCTTTGCGTGAGTGGTTTCGTTAACTCCTCGCTGCTACTGTAGGTTGGTAACGAACTGTTAACTTCTGCCGGAGATTGTCTTCATGGGAAACAAGTGGATTCTCGACGTCCTTGCGGACCTGAAGGCCTTTGCAGAGGCGAATGACTTGCCCCGGCTGGCCGACCAGATCGAGTTGACCTCGATCGTCGCTGCCGCAGAGATCGTCGCGGGACCCGACCCACGAAAGGGGGACGCAGGCGATGTCAAAGGGGCTGGATCACATACTCGAGAGATTGCAGGCCGCTGGACGGCTTGAGGATCTCCAGTCCATCGTCGAAGCGCTCCGCGATCTATGGAAGGTCGATCACTGCGTCTATCACTGGGTCAGCGCCGACGGACAGCAATACGGCTGCGGAACCTACTCCAGAGAGTGGTGCATCCGGTATGTCGTGAAAGACTACCTGCGGACCGACCCGGTGGTGATCGGCTGTTTCCAGCGCGCGCATCCGATCGACTGGAAGCGGCTCGACTGGTCGTCGAAGGCGGCAAGGACCTTTCGCGCCGACAGCATCGCCCATGGTGTGGGGACCCAGGGTTTTTCGGTACCGATCCGGGGCCCGGTGGGGCAATTCGCACTGTTCACCGTCTCTGCCGACCGCGACGATGCCGAATGGGCGGAATTTACCCGCGCCAATCAACGGGATCTGATCCTCGCGGGGCTCATGATCAACCAGGCGGCGCTCGATCTGGCGGGCCAGCGGCTGGCGGAGCCGACCCGGGCGCTGAGCCCGAGGGAGACGGACGCGCTGACCTTTCTGGCCATGGGCTATGGCCGGGGGCAGGTGGCCGACATGCTGGCCATCTCGGAGCATACCCTGAGGGCCTATATCGAAGGCGCGCGGCTGAAGCTCGGGGCGCTGAACACGGTGCACGCAGTTGCCCGCGCCGTTGCCGAGGGGCTCATCGTCACCGGCGGTGCGGCGAGGTCGGCCAAGGGCGGCTGGCCCCGCATCGTGGAGAAGGACGTCGAGCGGAGGACCGTGCGCAGCGCCTGATCGGGCGCGTGCCCGGCGGTCGGCTCGTCCGGCGCCAGCCTTGTTTTCCATTCTCGCATGTCACACCGGCCTGAGCCCGGCCTGCCCGTCACCGTCGAAGTTGCGGGCTGGGCCCTTCGTCTCTGGCCCGTCCGGGCGATTCGCTCCGCCATAGTGTGGGCCCCGGGTCCCCCTTCCTCTCACCATTCCTTCCGTCAACCTTCGCTTAACCGTCGTGCGGCGGCGACAGGTCCGGGTAACCCGGCCCCTTCAGTCTTTCCCTCCGAAGCCTCAGCGCCCGGACGGAGAGACCCATGCTGCGATATGCCCATGCCGACGATCTCGAGGATCTGCCGCGCCTGAAGGAGACCATGTTCCGCGACCGGGCCCAGCAATTCGCCGATCGCCTGGGCTGGGAGGTCGAGGTGGACGACCGGGGTCATGAGCGTGACGCCTATGACGCGGAAAACCCTCTCTACGTGATCTGGGAGACGCCGGAGGGCACCCATGGGGGCTCCATGCGGTTCCTGCCCACCATGGGGCCGACCATGGTGAACGACCATTTCCGCCATCTGATGGACGGTGTGCCCCTGCGTGCGCCGCGGATCTGGGAATGCACGCGGTTCTGCCTCGCAGCCGGCGCGGAGGCGCGGGTGGCGGCGGCGCTCATGGTGGCCTGTGGCGAGATATTCCGGGGGTTCGCCCTCAGCCATCTTGTGGGCGTCTTTGACGCGCGGATGGTGCGCATCTACCGGCTGATCGGGGCCTCGCCCCAAGTGCTGGGGGCCGAGGGCACGGGGCGGGACCGGATTGCGGTGGGGCTTTGGGCCTATGCCGAGGCGGACAAGGACAAGGTGTTCGGCCGGGCGGGCATTACCGAGGCGCAATCGGCGGAGTGGTTCGCACGCTCGCCTGCGGCGGCCCGAAGGGATCGGCGGGAGACACGCGTCGCCTGACCCTTGCCCGCGGCGGCGGCCGCCACTGGTCGCTGCGCGCGGGCACTTGTAGGGTCCGGCCATGTCCGCACCCGCGCTCACGTTCTCCGACGACCAGGCCCAGGCCTGGGATACCATCGCCGCGGCGCTGACCGCCTCGGGCATCGATCTCGACAACGAGACGCTGATGCCGCCCGCCGAGGGGCAGGAGAGCGTGCTGGCCGTCATCGGCAAGGCCGGGTCGGGGAAGACGATGCTCTTGGCCGCGCTCTACCGGCAGATGCGGGAGATGGGGGTCGATGTCGTCTCGGGCGACTGGGAAGGTCGGCGGCGCAAGGACCGGCGGACGCTGGCCATCCTCGCGCCCACGAACAAGGCGGCGAGCGTGCTGCGCAACCGCGGCGTGCCCGCGACGACGATTCACCGGATCATCTACACCCCGGTCTACGATCCGGAGTTCGAGAAGATCGCCGAATGGCTGGCGGGACAGGGCGACCGCCCCGAGACCGAGGCCATGGGCGACGTGGCGCTGGACCGGGCCTATGCGGCGTTCCAGACCCACGGGTCGGTGCCCGCGGCGCTGGCGGCAGCGGGTCTGAGGGGCTCGGATTTCATCACCGGCTGGAAGCGGCGGGAGGAGCCGCTCGATATCGGCTTCGTCGACGAAAGCTCGATGCTGGACGCAAAGCAGTTCGAGGATCTGAAGGAGCTCTTTCCGACGCTGCTTCTCTTCGGCGATCCGGCGCAGCTGCCCCCCGTTCAATCGACGGGCAGTGGCATGGTCTTCGACGAGCTGCCCGAGGCGCGGCGGCTGGTGCTGCATCGCATCCACCGCCAGGAGGCGGATAACCCGATCCTCGATCTTGCCCATGCACTGGCCGATCCGGAGGTCGATTTTCACCGCTTCGAGCGGCTGGTGGAGGAGGCCGCCGCGAAGGACCCCCGCGTCGTCATGGCCGAACGGGTGGAGGCGGATCTCATGGCGCGCTCGCCGGTGCTGGTCTGGCGGAACAAGACGCGGATCCGGCTGATCCACGCCTTCCGCGCGGCCTACGGTGCGCCGGTGGACGAACTGCTGGAAGGCGAGCCGCTGATCTGCGACGGGATCGAGCTGCCGCTCAAGCACCGAAAGAAGCGGCTGGATCTCGAGGCGCGGGGGCTCATCAAGGGCGCGCAGGTGGTCTATCTCGGCCCCGGCAAAAGGCCCGGATTCAGCCGCCTGCATGTGATGGGCGCGCTGGAGCCGCGGCTGTCGGCGGCCTCGATCGTGAAGATCGAGAAGGAGGGCGAGGAAGAGCCGTTCATCCCCTTCGCCGCAACCATGGGGGCGACCTTTCTGCATGGCGCGGCGGTGACGATCCACAAGGCGCAGGGGTCGCAATGGGACACGGTGCAGGTCTTCGCGCCGGACATTTATGCCGCAGCGCAGATGGGTCGGGTGGAGGCGGGGCAGCCCCTGTGGAAGCGGCTCGCCTATGTCGCCGTGACGCGGGCGGAGCGGGAGCTCCGCTGGGTCGTGCGCAACCGTCTGGCGCGGCCGAACCTGCCCCTGACGACCGAGGACCTGACCGTGACTGCGGCGCCCCTCGCGCTGACGGCGGAGGAGGACTGAGCGCGTTATTGCAGCGCGCGGAAGGCGGCGGAGGCAGCCCAGCCGGCGGTAATCGCGATGAGCAGGGACAGAAGGCCGTAGACCAGGGGCTGGTCCTGGGCGGTCTCGTAGATCAGGCGCTCGAGCCCGACCTTGCGGACGGTGATGACGCTTTCATGGATGTCCACCGCCTGTCCGTTCCGGGTCAGGAAGACGCGGACGGCATAGGGGCCTTCGGTCAGGTTCGCGGGCAAGGAGATCGAGGCGGAGAAAAGCGTGTCCTCGGAGAACTCGACCCCGCCTTCGAGCAGTTGATAGGATCGGGCCGCGCTGCGGATGCGGACGAGAGCCTCGCGGAAGCCTTCGGGGTCGGAGATGCCCTCGGTCTCGCCCACGGTGCGGATCGCGTGGTCGACGCTGATCCCCTGCCGCAGGTCTTCGGTCCAGGTCAGCACCTCGCGCAGGGGCGCGCTCGTGGCGACGGCGTAGAAGCTGGGAGCCAGATCGACGGACATTGCCTCGACGTTCATCCAGATGCCGAAGACGCGGTCCTTGCGGCGGACCGTGAGGGGCTCACTGGGGCCCTCGATGGTGACGACCACCTCAAGGCCCTCGGTGTCGGGAATCGGTGCCTCGCGTTTCACGGCGCCGAAGATCAGGATGTCGGAGCCCACGAAGGTCGCGGTGATCGACACGTCCTCGCTCGAGAGGCCGAGCACCACCTCCTCGGCCCGGGCAGGCAGGGCAGCGAGCAGCAGGACGAGGAAGAGGGCCGCGCGGATCATCCGACCCCCGCCGCGTCGAGGGCGAAGGGTTCGGCCGGTGTCAGGACGAGGCCGAGGGCGAGCGTGGCGCAGACCACGAGGACGAGAAGGGCCAGCAGGATGCGCAGCTGTTCGGCGCGCATCCGGCCCGACATGCGGGTGCCGATCTGGGCGCCGACGACGCCGCCGATGATCAGGATGACGGCGAGCATCATGTCCACGGTCTTGGTCGTCGTGGCATGGAGCAGCGTGGTGTAGGCGGTGAGGAAGATGATCTGGAAGAGCGAGGTGCCGACCACGACCTTCGTCGGCATGTGCAGCAGGTAGATCATCGCGGGCACCATCAGGAACCCGCCGCCCACGCCCATCACCGCGGCGAGGACGCCGACAGCGGCGCCGATCAGGAGCGGCGGGATGACGGAGATGTAGAGGCCGGAGACGCGGAAGCGGAGCTTCAGGGGCAGGCGGTGGGCGAGACCGTGCTTTCGGCGGGGCGCGGGGCGGTGGTTCGGGTCGCGGCTGCGGCGCAGGGCGCGCAGGGATTCGGCGAACATCAGACCGCCGACGGTCCCGAGGAAGAGGACATAGCAGAGGTTCACGAAGAGGTCGATCTGGCCAAGCTCGCGCAGGCGGGCGAAGAGCCAGACGCCGAGGGTGGAGCCCATGAGGCCGCCGGCGAGCAGGACCGAGCCCATGCGGAGGTCGACGTTGCGGCGGCGGAAATGGGCGATCACGGCCGAGACGGAGGCCGCGACGATCTGGTTGGCGGAGGTGGCCACGGCGACGGCGGGGGGGATGCCGACGAAGAACAGCAGCGGCGTGATCAGAAAGCCGCCGCCGACGCCGAAGAGACCCGACAGGACGCCGACGAGGCCGCCGATCCCGAGGAGGAGGACCGCGTTGACCGAGACCTCGGCGATGGGCAGGTAGATCTGCATGGGAGAGAGGGTGCCCCGGCGCGGCGGGGCGTGCAACGGCGGGGAGGGGAGTGGGGCGGATTTTGCGGCCGGCTCGGGGCGTCCACACGTGGACGGGGTGGTATCCATCTGGAATCGTTGAGTGATCCGGTAGACGCGTTTGCGGGACGGTGCGTTTGTCGGATCTTCGTCTTTTCGTGCAGGGAGTCATCTGAAGGGGCGCCTTCGGCGCGCTGGATGAGCCCGGCCCCGCCTTTGGCGGGTCCGGGCGGGCGGGGGCGCTGCCCCCGCCGGCGAAAGCCGATGGCTTTCGCCGCCCCCGGGATACTTCCGGCCAGAAAAAGTTGGGGGTCGGGGCGGTGTGGCCGACGGGTTGCCCGAGGGGCCGGGTGGGGAGGGGCGGCGTGTCGGGCGGCAGCGTCGGATCAGCCGGCGGCGATGCGCGGCAGGGCGGCACGCAGGACGGTCTCGAGCTTGGCCGCACCCAGGGGGGCCATTTCCTTTGTGTGTTCGTGGCTGATGGGCTCGTCCGAGAGGCCGGCGGCCATGTTGGTGATGGTGGAGATGGCGGCGCATCTGAGGCCGAGGAAGCGGCCGAGGATGATCTCGGGGACGGTGGACATGCCCACGGCATCGGCCCCCAGCATCCGGATCGCGCGGATTTCGGCGGGGGTCTCGAAGGAGGGGCCGGAATACCAGGCATAGATGCCCTGGTGCATGTCGGTGCCGGTCGCCGCGGCGGCCTCGGTGAGGCGGGCGCGGAGGGCGGGGTCGTAGGCGTCCCTCATCGGCACGAAGCGCGAATCCGTGGCCTCTCCGATCAGGGGGTTGAGGCCGGAGAAGTTGATGTGGTCCGTCAGGCACATGATCTCGCCGGTGCCCATGGCCGGATCGAGGGAACCCGCGGCATTGGTGGCGATGAGCGTCTCGCAGCCGAGCGCGCACATCACCTCGAGAGGCAGGCGCATGGCGTCCGCGCGGCCCTCTTCGTAGTAATGCGCCCGCCCGCCGAGGACGGCGACGCGGACGCCTTCGAGATCGCCGATCACCAGTGCCTTCGTGTGGCCGGACACGTGACCGCCGGGGAAACCCTCGAGATCGGCATAGGGGATGGTCACCCCGTCCACGGCGGCGGTGAGGTGGCCGAGGCCCGATCCGAGGATCAGGGCTGCGCGGGGCGGCTCCGCCCCCGCGCGGTCGCGGATCAGGCGGCCGAGGTCAGCGCTCCTTGACATAGGGTTCTCCGCCCGCACGCGGCGGGATTGCGCGGCCGACGAAGCCCGCGAGGATGACGACCGTGAGGATGTAGGGCAGGGCGTCCATGACCTGGACGGGCACCTCGATGACACCGAGGTCGATGTTCTGGAAGCGGATCGCCACGGCCTGCAGGAAGCCGAACAGCAGACAGGCGCCCAGGGCATACCAGGGCCGCCATTTCGCGAAGATGAGGGCCGCGAGGGCGATATAGCCGCGGCCCGCGGTCATGTCCTTGGTGAAGCCCGCCTGCAGGCCGGTGGCGAGATAGGCGCCGGCGATGCCGCAGAGGACGCCCGCGATGCCGACGGCGGCAAAGCGCAGCCCGACCACGGAGATGCCGGCGGTGTCGACGGCCTCGGGCGCCTCTCCGACGGCGCGCAGGCGCAGGCCGAAGCGGGTGCGGAAGAGCACCCACCAGGTCAGCGGCACGAGGGCGAGGGCGACGTAGACCGGCAGGCCATGGCCGGAGATCAGTTCCGAATAGAGCTGCATCAGGGGGCCGGCCCCGGCGATTTCCGAGGAGGAGGTGAGCGCGCCGGGCAGGATGATCGGCTCGAACCGGCCGCCCTCGGAGAGCTGCGGCGTGCGGCCGCCCTGGGCGAACCAGCTTTGCGCGATGACCACGGTGAGGCCGGCGGCGAGGAAGTTCAGGGCCACGCCGGAGATGAGCTGGTTGCCGCGGAAGGTGATCGAGGCGAGGCCGTGGATCGCGGAGAAGACGAGGCTGGCGCCGATGCCCGCCAGCAGGCCCAGCCAGACCGAGCCGGTGATCGCGGCCACGGCGGCCGACAGAAAGGCCGCGACCAGCATCTTGCCCTCGAGGCCGATGTCGAAGATGCCCGCGCGTTCGGAGAAGAGCCCGGCGAGGCAGGCGATCAGCAGGGGCGTCGCCTGCCGGAGCGAGCTGTCGAGGACCTGGAGCGTGGTGAGGAAGTCCATTACTCGGCGGCCTCCGCGCTGGTGGACTTGGCGTCGGGTTTCGGCGCGTCGGGGCGACGGCGGAAGGTGAGGAACATCCGTTCGAGCGGCATCCGGATCATGTTGTCGAGCGCCCCGGTGAAGAGGATCACGAGGGCCTGGATCACGACGATCAGCTCGCGCTGGATGTTCATCCAGAGCGCCAGCTCCGCCCCGCCCTGGTAGAGAAAGCCGAAGAGCAGCGCCGCGAGGAAGACGCCGAAGGGATGGCTGCGGCCCATGAGGGCCACCGCGATGCCGATGAAGCCCGCGCCCTCGGCGGCGTTCAGCACGAGGCGCTCGGCCTCGCCCTGCACGTTGTTGATCGCCATCATGCCGGCGAGGCCGCCCGAGATCAGCATGGAAATCATGATGATCCGGGTCGGGTTGATGCCCGCGTATTTCGCCGCAGGTTCCGAGGCGCCGAAGGCGCGGATCTCGTAGCCGAGGCGGGTGCGCCAGATCAGCGCCCAGAGGCCGATGCAGGCGGCGACGGCCACGAAGAGCGTCACGTTCGCGGGGGCGGCGGAGGACCAGTCGATGCCGATGACGGAGAAGACGTCGTGCAGGGTGGGCAGGTGGGTCGCCTCGGCGAAGCGCGTGGTGGCGGGTTCCTGCCCCGGGGCCTTGAGCGGACCGACGAGGGCCCAGTTCAGCAGGGCCGCGGCGATGAAGTTGAACATGATCGTGGTGATTACGATGTGACTGCCGCGTTTCGCCTGGAGATAGGCCGGGATCGCGGCCCATGCGGCGCCGAAGAGGGCGGCCATGAGCATGGCCGCGAGCAGCGCGACAGTCCAGTGCGGCATCGGCACGTAGAGCAGGATGATCGCCACGCCGAGGCCGCCCACGAGGACCTGCCCCTCGCCGCCGATGTTGAACATGCGGGCGTGGAAGGCGATCGACACGGCCAGGCCGGTGAACATGAAGTTCGTCGCGTAATAGAGCGTGTAGCCCCAGCCGTAGGTGGAGCCGAGCGCGCCCTCGATCATCAGGTTCAGGGCCTCGAGAGGGTTCTCGCCGATGGCGGCGATGACGATGGCCGAGAAGATCGCCGCGAGGATGAGCGAGATCAGCGGCACCAGGATCGCGTCGGCCCAGGCGGGCATGCGGTCGGTCATGTCGGTCTCCGGGGTGCGGCGGCGCGGCTCATCGGACCTCTCCGTGGCGGGTGGCGAGGTTCTGCTCGACCTCGGCGATATCGACGGGGCGCGCCGTGTCGGTTATGCCGGCCATCAGCAGGCCCAGCTCGCGCTCGTTCGTCTCCGACGGCAGGCGTTCGCCCATGATGCGGCCGTCGAACATCACCGCGATGCGGTCGGCGAGGCCCATGATCTCGTCGAGTTCCACCGACACGAGCAGGATCGCCTTGCCGGCGTCGCGCAGGGCGACGATCTGCTGGTGGATGAACTCGATGGCGCCGATGTCGACGCCGCGGGTGGGCTGGCCGACGAGCAGGAGGTCGGGATTGCGCTCGATCTCGCGGGCCAGCACGATCTTCTGCTGGTTGCCTCCCGAGAAGCTTTTCGCGGTGAGCGAGGGATCGGGGGGGCGGACGTCGAAGCGGCGCATCTTTTCCGCTGTGGCGCCCCGGATCGCGGCATTGTCCATGAAGAGCCCGTTCTTCTGGTAGGCCGGGTCGTGGTGGTAGCCGAAGGCCATGTTCTCCCAGGCCTGGAAATTCATGATCAGGCCTTCGCGCTGGCGGTCCTCGGGCACGTGGGAGATGCCCCGGCGTCGGCGGGACTGGCCGTCGGATTTCGCGCCGGTGAGGTCGATCTCCTCGCCGCGGATGCGCACGTGGCCGGTGCCGCGCTCGTAGCCGCCCAGCACCTCCAGAAGTTCGGACTGGCCGTTGCCGGCGACGCCGGCGATGCCGAGGATCTCTCCGGCCCTGATCGAGAAGGAGACGTCCTTGACGCGGTGGACGCCCTTGTCGTCGGTGACATTGAGGTTTTCGACCTCGAGGATCGTCTCGCGGGGTTGGGCGGGGGTCTTTTCCACCCGCAGCAGGACCTTGCGGCCCACCATCAGCTCGGCGAGCTGCGCGGGGCTGGTGTCGGCGGTGGCGACGGTCGCGGTCATCTCTCCGCGGCGCATCACCGACACGGTGTCGGTGATCTCCATGATCTCGCGCAGCTTGTGGGTGATCAGGACGATGGTCTTGCCCTCGCGCTTCAGCCCTTCGAGGATGCGGAAGAGGTGGTCGGCCTCGGCGGGGGTCAGCACGCCGGTGGGTTCGTCGAGAATGAGAATGTCGGCGCCGCGATAGAGCGCCTTCAGGATCTCCACGCGCTGCTGCATGCCGACGCCGAGGTCCTGGATCAGCGCGTCGGGATCGACGGAGAGCTCGTATTCGCGGGCCAGAGCCTCGAGCTCGCGGCGGGCGCGGGCGAGGGAGGGGCGCAGGAGGCCCGAATCCTCTGCGCCGAGCACCACGTTCTCGAGCACGGTGAAGTTCTGCACCAGCTTGAAATGCTGGAAGACCATGCCGATGCCGGCGGCGATGGCGGCCTGGCTGTCGGGGATCTCGGTTCTCGTGCCGTTGATGAAGATCTCGCCCCTGTCGGCCTTGTAGAAGCCGTAGAGGATCGACATCAGGGTCGACTTGCCCGCGCCGTTCTCGCCGATGATGCCGTGGATCGTGCCCGGCATGACGGCGATGGAGATGTCCTTGTTGGCCTGCACCGGGCCGAAGGCCTTGGAGATGCCCTTGAGTTCGATGGAGGGGGTCCGGGTCATGGAGGCGGGCTCAGGCGGCAAGCGTGGGAAGAGGTGTGCCCAGCATCACGAGCGTTCCGCCGTCGAGGTCGACCTCCTCCGCCGGGGTTGCCTCGGGGAAGGGTTCGCCGCGGTCGGACAGCACGGAGAGAAATTCGGCGACAATGGCCGCCGCATCCCGAAGTGCTGCATCCGGGGAGGATCCGCTGGCATTGACCGCAAGGTCGGGCACGAGACAGCCGCTGAGGCCCGCCTCGTCAGGAGGAAAAAGTATCGCGGGATAGACGATCATCAGGCCGTCCCTCATTTCAGTGTCACGCCGGTCTGTTTCTCAATCTGGCGGACAACGCTTTCGGCGATGTCTCTCTGTCGGGATATCACGGATATGCGCCTGCCGTCCCGCAGGACGATCGTGTGATTGCTGCCTTCCTCGAACGTCAGTCCGGCCTCTCTCAGACGTTTCATGATGTCCCGCCGTTTCAAGCTCTGCGCCTTCGGTCAAGCAAGAACGGGCCGCGCCGGGTGAGGCGCGGCCCGATGTCGTTGCCGTGACGGCCGGGCCGGTCAGAAGTCGATGGCCGGGCAGGTCTCGTCGGACGTGTAGTCGTGGACCGCAAGCTCGCCCGCCGCGATTGCGGCGGCGGCGGCGTCGACGGCCTCCTGCATCTCGGCGGTGATCAGCTCCGCGTTGAACTCGTCCAGCGCGTAGCCCACGCCGTCCTCGCCCACGCCCAGCACATGCAGGCCGGTCTCGATCTCCTCGGCGCCGGCGGTGAAGGCGTTGTAGACAGCGATGTCCACGCGCTTGAGCATGGAGGTCAGGACCTCGCCGGGGTGCAGGTAGTTCTGGTTGGCGTCCACGCCGATGGACAGGATGTCCTGGTCGGCGGCGGTCTGCAGCACGCCCACGCCGGTGCCGCCGGCGGCGGCATAGACCACGTCGGCGCCCTGGCCGATCTGCGCGAGCGTCAGTTCAGAGCCGCGCACGGGATCGTTCCAGGCGGCGGGGGTGGTGCCGGTCATGTTGGCGATCACGGTGGCGTCGGCGTTCACGGCCTTGACACCCTGGGCATAGCCGCAGCCGAACTTGCGGATCAGCGGGATGTCCATGCCGCCGATGAAGCCGACGGTGCCGGACTCGGAGGCCATCGCGGCGAGCATGCCGACGAGATAGGAGCCCTCGTGTTCGGAGAAGATCACCGAGCGGACGTTCGGCGCATCGACCACGCCGTCGATGATGACGAAGGTGGTGTCGGGATAGTCGGGGGCCACCTCGGCGAGCGGCGTGGCGAAGGAGAAGCCGGCCATCACGATCGGGTTGTTGCCGTTCTCCGCGAAGCGGCGCAGCGCCTGCTCGCGCTGGGCGTCGGACTGAAGCTCGACCTCGTTGTATTCGCCGCCGGTTTCCTCGGCCCAGCGCTGGGCGCCGGTGTGGGCCGATTCGTTGAACGACTTGTCGAACTTGCCGCCCAGATCGAAGATCAGGGCGGGATCGGCGAGCGCGGCTCCGGCGCTGAGCGCGAGGGCGGCGGATGCGCCCATCAGACGGTGCAGGATGGTCATGGTGGTCTCCCCTTGTCAGTCAGTGGCGGACGGGCCAGCGGCCCTTGTCCCTCTGCGGTTGTCCGCAGCCTGACGGCGATTAAGGCCGGTGTGACGCTGGAGGGTCAACAGGATTCTGGCGGCATTCGCCCGCCGCGCGGGCGAATGCCGCGGGATTGACCGTTTGCCGGTGCGTCAGAGATCGCGGGCGAGGCAGACGGCGTCGACGGAAGCGCGCGGGGTCCGGCGATAATAGGCGCGGCGGCGACCGATCGGGCGGTAACCCTCGGTCTCGTAGAGGGCCGCGGCGGGAAGGTTGTCGGCGGCGACCTCGAGAAAGGCGCGGGCGGCGCCGAGGGCCCGCGCCTCGGCGTGGAAGCGACCGAGGAGCGCGCGGGCGAGGCCGCGCCGGCGGACCGAAGGGTGGGTTGCGAGCATGAGGATCTCGGCCTCGTCGGCGGCGGTGCGGGCGGCGAGGAAGGCGTGGGTATCCTCGAGGAGGAGGAGGCCGGGGGTGGAGAGGAGGTCGGCGAACTCGGCCTCGGTCCAGGGCGTGTCGGCGGCGGCGGCGTGGAGCGTGGCGAGGCGGGCCGCTCGTCCGCCCGCGCGGGCGATCTCGCTCATGGCAGAATGACCGGGGGAGGATCGGAGGGCGGCGCGGCATCTGCGGGCCGGACGTAGAGCGGCGCGGGGCGAAGCGTAAGGTCCGGCCCCGCGGCGAGGCGCGCATGGAGGATGCGCACCATCGCCGCGGGGGAGGGGGGCGTGGCGATCTGCACCGGGGGCGCATCGGGGCCGAGCGTCGCGGGGTCGATCAGCTCGGGCGGGCCTGCTGCGCGGCCATCGGCGAAGCGCTGGGCGTAGGCGCGGCCGCGGGGGGCCGCGAGGAGGACGAGGGCGGTCTCGGCGGAGCGGGCCAGTTCGAAGGCGCTGATCGGGATCGCGGGGATCCCGAGGGCGAGGGCGAGGCCGCGGGCGGTGGCGACGGCGATGCGGGTGCCGGTGAAGTTGCCGGGACCCGTGCCCACGCCGATGGCCTCGAGATCGGACCACCGGATGCCGGTCGCGGCAAGCAGCTCCTCGAGGAGCGGCAGCAGGCGTTCAGCCTGGCCGCGGGCCATGGTCTCGGTCCCGGCGTGCAGCAGCCTGGCGCCCGAGCCGAGGCCGGCCGCGATCCACGGGCCCGACGTGTCGAAGACGAGCGTGCGGGTTTCGCGATCGGCGGCCATGGTGCGGGGCGCCGGTCAGGCGGCGACGGGGCGCACCTCGAGCACCTCGGGGATGTAGTGGCGCAGCAGGTTCTCGATGCCCATCTTCAGCGTGAGCGTCGAGGAGGGGCAGCCCGCGCAGGCGCCCTGCATGTGCAGGTAGACGATGCCGCGGTCGAAGCCGTGGAAGGTGATGTCGCCGCCGTCCTGGGCCACGGCGGGGCGCACGCGGGTGTCGAGCAGCTCCTTGATCTGGCCCACGATCTCCGCATCCTCGCCCGAATGATCGGCATGGCCGGAGGCCGCCTGCGCGCCCTCGATCACCGGGGCGCCGGACTGGTAGTGCTCCATGATCGCGCCGAGGACGCCGGGCTTGAGGTGGTCCCAGTCGGCGCCTTCGGTCTTGGTCACGGTGACGAAGTCGGTGCCGAAGAACACGCCGGTCACGCCTGTCACCGCGAAGATGCGGCGGGCGAGGGGAGAGCTGCCGGCAGCCTCGGGCGTGCCGAAATCCGCGGTTCCGGTTTCGAGCACGGTCTGACCGGGCAGGAATTTCAGGGTCGCGGGGTTCGGGGTCGATTCGGTCTGGATGAACATGGGCGCCTCTCCGCTGTCATGGCCAGATATGCGATATCCGACCGAAGAAATCAAGATTGGCTGGAATGATTCTAAGTCGGAGCGCGGCTCAGGTGATCGCCTCGAGCCGCTCGCGGGAGATGTCGCCGGGGACGATGGTGATCGGCACGGGCAGGGTGCCGGCCTGGCGGGTGAGCTGGGTGACGAGGGGGCCGGGGCCCTTCTTGTCGGAGGCGGCGCCCAGCACGAGGATCCCGATCCCGGGGTCGTCCTGCACCTGGGCGAGGATCTCGGGCACCGGCTCGCCCTCGCGGATCACCAGTTCGGGGTCGATGCCCTGCTTGTCGCGCATCCACTTGGCGAAGACCTCGAAATGGACCTCGATCCGCTCCCGGGCCTCGGCGCGCATGATCTCGCCCACGCCGACCCAGTGGTTGAACTCCTCGGGGGGGATCACCGACAGCACGGTGACGCCGCCGCCGGATTTCGACGCCCGCATGGCGGCGAAGCGCATGGCGTTCAGGCATTCGCGGCTGTCGTCGAGGACGACCATGAACTTGCGCATGGGGCACCTCCCTTGGGGAGAGCATGGCGGGGGCGTGGGGCGGTGTCCATGGGTGGGTAAGCTGGGAGCGGTCGTTCGTTGCGGCGCGGGTCGAGGTCAGTTGTGCGGACGAAACGAACCCTCGGCGCGGTTCGTCGGATGACCGCTTCTTTCGGCCGGAAGAAATCACCCTGCGTCGAATGCCGCCTGCATCTTTTCGATGTCGATCTTGCTCATGCCCATCATGGCTTCCTGAGCGAGGCCAGCGGCTTCGCGATCCGACGCGCCGAGCATTGTTGCAAGCGCTGCCGGGAACACTTGCCAGGACACACCCCAACGGTCGGTCAGCCAGCCGCAGCGACCTTCTTCGCCGCCATCGTCGATGAGCGCATCCCAGATGCGGTCGGTTTCCGCCTGACTCTGTGTCGTGACGGCAATCGAGCAGGCGGGGTTGAGCTTGTAGTGCGGCCCGCCATTGAGGATGCGGTAAGGCGCCCCGCATAGCTCGAAATCCACGATCATGGGGCTTTCGCCAACGGCTGCGTCGGTCAGCAGACGGCTGGCGGGGATCAGAGAGACATAGAAACGCGCGGCTTCGATGCCCTTGTTTTCGAACCATAGGCATGTGGTCACTGATAGTTGTTCAGACATTTGAGGTCTCTTTTGCGGGTTTCAGCAAGAGTTCCAGATAACGCCGCAGATGGGTCAGGCTGTCCCGCGCCCTCTCTGCGTCGTTCATTGCTTTAGCGACGACAAAGGCCCCCTGGATCGAAGCCTGAATGTGCAACGCAAGTGATCGCGGAGTGATGTCTGCGCACGCGCCGCTGTCTCGGATCGCCTCGGCAATCATCGCTTCAAGCGTCTTGGCATGTCCTGCAATGCTGTCACCGCAGGCGTCCCGAATGGCCGGGTATTGGTCATAAACGACCTGCGCCATAGTACCGACGAGACAGGTGAAATCCGGCAAATCGCCGTCGATCAACGCGATACGCAGATCGACATAGGCCAGCAATCGGTCCAAGGGCTGCTCGACCCTCTGATACGGGGCCGCTGCGAACAGCGCGCCGGTCTGCTGAGACCACGTTTCCGCTGCGGTGACCCCTAACGCTTCCTTGCTCTTGAAATGGTGGAAGTAGGCGCCTTTCGTAACGCCAGCCGCCTCGCAGAGGTCATCTACAGTGGTTGCATCAAAGCCCTTGCGGCGGATCACGTCTCGGGCTGCATCCAGCAGCCGCGTGCGGGCGTCACCTTTTTCGGGGGATACTTTCGTTTTTCTTGGCATTTCCAAAAATACCATACGGTTGGCATGTTTGTCAAGGTGCGGAAGCGGGTGGTGACGGCGACGGAGGCGTCCTTGAGGGCCATGGGCATCTCCGAGGCAGATGGCGAAGCCGGGCTCTGCGCGCCGGGCACAATGGCGGCCATGCCGCAGTCGATGCCCCCGGACATTGGGCGGATCTGGACGGGGGTCTCCGCGCGATAGAGGCGAGGAGACGGGGAGGTCGCCCGCGCGCCCGATCAGATCCGGTCCGGGCAGAGACAAGTCTCGGCAGAGGTTCGGAAAAACCGCTTTACCGGTCGAGGGATCGTACTTAACGTAACGGAAAATTACCGGAAGCGAGGGGTGCCATGTCCGAGTTCGATGTCGCGATCATCGGAGCGGGTGCGGCCGGGCTGGGAGCGGCCCGGAGCCTCATCGCCGCGGGAAAGACCGTGGTGGTTCTCGAGGCCGGCGACCGCGCGGGCGGGCGGGCCTGGACCAGCGAGGACTGGTTCGGCGTGCCCTTCGACATCGGCTGCGCCTGGCTCCATGCGGCCGACCGCAACCCGTTCTTCCCCGAGGCGCAGGCCGCGGGGTGGGACCTCTATCATCACGACATGTCGCTCGATCATCTCTATTTCGGGGGGCGCAAGGCGACCTCCGAGGAGATGGACCGGGTCCGAGAGGCGGAAGCGGCGTTGGAGGCCTGTCTCGAGGCCCATGACGGGCCGGACGACCGGCTGTCGTCGCTGATCTCCGACTGCCACTGCCTGCGGGCGCATTCGACCTTTTCGGGGCCGATGGATTTCGGCAAGGACGACGACGAGATTTCCGTCGAGGACTACAGGGCGGCGGCCGACCTCGAGCCCAACTACTTCACGAAACAAGGCTACGGGGCGCTTGTCGCGCGCTGGGCGGGAGACCTGCCGGTGCGGCTGAACCATGCGGTCCGGCGGATCGACTGGTCCGGCGCGGGGGTCGAACTGTCGGGCGACTGGGGATGGCTGCACGCGCGGGCCTGCATCTGCACCGTCTCGCCCGCCGTGCTGGCCTTTGACGAGATCCGGTTCAATCCCGCGCTGCCCGAGGACCATGTAGAGGCGCTGTTCGACCTGCCGATGGGGCTGCTGACGAAGATCCCGGTGCAGATCTCCGGCACCCGGCTGGGTCTGAGCCCCTTCGACGACCTGCTGATCGAACGCCACGCGCGGCATGACATCTTCTTTCTGTCCTTTCCGTTCGACATGGACCTGATGGTCGGGTTCGTGGGCGGCGATTTCGCCTGGGAGATCGAGGCGGCGGGAGAGGCTGCGGCGGTCGATTTCGCGATGAACCGGCTTGTCGAGATTTTCGGAACCGACGTGCGGCAGCATGTGGCGGGCGGGCGGATGACCAACTGGTCCTCAGATCGCTGGGTGCGGGGCGCCTATGCCGTGGCCCGTCCCGGCAAGGCCGCGGCGCGGGAAGTTGCAGGCCGGTCCGTCGGCGACCGGGTGTATTTCGCGGGGGAGCATCTGGCCGGGCCGCTCAAGCAGACCTGCGCCGGGGCGCGATTGTCCGGCGAGGACGTGGCGGGGCAGGTTCTGGCCAAGCTGGGCTGAGGGCGGGGCCCACGGCGTTCACGGGAGCTTCGGGAGGAGCGTGCCCTTGCAGGTTCGCATGATCGCGCCCCTGTCCGGCGGCGCGAGTCCTTTCGCCGCCGCGGACGTCCATCTGTCGGCTCCGGCGGATCGGTTCTGAGGGGCGACGAGGCCGGACAGCTCTTCAAGGCGTCGTCACGCCCCCCCCCGACCGCGACGCCCCCATGGCAGCGAAGCGCATGGCGTTGGGACATTCGTGGCTGTCGTCGAGGACGACCATGACCTTGTGCATGGGGCACCTCCCTTGGGGGGAGAGGGTGGCGGGGGTGGGGCGGTGTCGAGGGGTGGGCGAGACGTCCAAACCGTCATCGGCGCGCCAGAGGCGATCTCCGATGTCGTGCACCATTATTTAAGTCTTTGCGCCCTGTAAGGCCGAGCGACACGTCACCTAATCAACATCCGAGAAGGGCCAATATCTCTTTTCGGCCTCCCGATCTTCAATCTTCATGGACTGCAATGCGATGTCTGAGAATGCGTTCGAGTGTTTTCTTTCCAGATACTCAATCAGCGCTGTCATCTCGCACCGTTGAAACCAAATCTGTGACCAAAGCCTCTCAACTTCAGCTTCGAGCTTCGCAAGTTTCCTCTCCACTCGAAAAGCGGTCCCCTCTGATGCGGCTTGGAGGAAATCAGGTTGGCGAGATTTCACCAAATCGGAACGCCTTCAGGCAGGAGGACGGGTTGAAATAGTTCAACGGTAGTATGAAGATGGTCACGTCTGTGTTCAGCATTCGCTTGGCATGGTTCCTACCCCTACCCCTACCCAGCCCCTGCGGCCCAGTCCCAATACAGCGACCGCGCCCGTTTCGTCACCGGACCGACCTGGTAATTCCTGTCGTCGAAGCGGGTCACCGGGGTGACCTTGTTCATGTTGCCGGAGAGAAAAATCTCGTCGGCGGCGCGGGCGTCGTCCATGGTCAGGACGGTCTCGACGACGGTCACGCCGTCGGCCTTCAGGTTCGAGATGTGGCGGGCGCGGGTGATGCCGGCGAGGAAAGTGCCGTTGGGGATCGGGGTGAAGACCGCGCCGTCCTTCACGAGAAAGACGTTGGCGGTGGCGCTTTCGGCGAGGTTGCCCATGGCGTCGGTCACCAGCGCGTTCTGGAAGCCGCGGGAGCGGGCCTCGGCCAGCATGCGGGCGTTGTTGGGGTAAAGGCAGCCGGCCTTGGCGTTGACCACCGAGCTTTCCAGCACGGGGCGGCGGAAGCGGGTGGTGGTGACGGCGACGGTCATGTCTTCGGGGGCCATGGGCAGCTCCTCGAGACAGATGGCGAACCCGGGTTCCGCGTCTCCGGGGACGATGGCGGACATCCCGCAGTCGATGCCCCAGTACATCGGGCGGATGTAGAGCGGGGTCTCTGCGGGATAGAGGGCGAGGCCCTCACGGACGATCTCCACCATTCGGGCGGTGGGGATATGGGGGGTGAGCATCAGCGCCTCGGCGGAGCGGTTGACGCGGGCGCAGTGGGCCTCGAGGTCTGGGCAGAGGCCGCGGACGGAGCGCGCGCCGTCGAAGACCGAGGAGCCGAGCCAGGCGCCGTGGTCGGCGGCGCGCATGATCATGGCGTCGCCGTCGTGCCAGCGGCCTTCGAACCAGGTGCGGATGTTGGTGCCCGTGGCCATGTGTTCCTCCGATCGCCGTGCCGGCGGAGGCTAGTGGCGGGGGGGAGCAAGGTCCAGCGGCGAGGACGCCCGGGCGGGGATAGCCCGGGCGTCAACCGCCGGTGGGATGATGACGGGACGTGTCCCGGCGGCGCCCGGTCTCCGCAACTGCAGGAACCGGGCGGACGGAGGATGACAGGCGGAGGTGACAGGGGGGTGACGTTCGCGCGTTCAGTCGGCGAGCGCCACGAGGGCGGCGACGTCGAGCCGCTCGTTGACCATGACGAGATTGCCTTCCGGGTCGCGCGGCCAGTCGCCCGGCGGCTTGTCGGCATAGAGCTCCACGCCGTTGCCATCGGGGTCGCGGAGGTAGACCGCCTCGCTCACGCCGTGGTCGGCGGCGCCGTCGAGGGGGATGCCCGCGTCGAGCACCGCCCTGATGGCGGCGCCGAGGTCGGCGCGTGTGGGGTAGAGAAAGGCGGAGTGGTAGAGGCCGGTGTGGCCCGGAGGCGGCGGGGTGCCGCCTGCGCTTTCCCAGGTGTTGAGGCCGATGTGGTGGTGATAGTCGCCCGCTGCGAGAAAGGCCGCGCGGGAGCCATAGCGCTGGGTAATGCCGAAGCCGAGCACGCCGGAATAGAAGGCGATGGCGCGGTCGAGGTCGGCGACCTTCAGGTGGACATGGCCGATGCGGGCGCTTGTCGGGGCGGTGTAGGGCTGGGACATGGGGGTCTCCTCGGGGTGAGGAGAAGATGGGAGAAAGTGCGGAGGCGCACCAGTCCCGATGTCTCCACGGATATGGTGCGCCAGAGCGCAGATCGGGCTATCGGGCGGCTCTCTTGCGCCTATGCGCTGCGGCCCCGGCCCCGGCCCACGAGGCCCACGATCTCGTAGGTCCGCGCCAGCACCGGCGCCGCGATTTCGCGGGCGCGGTCGGCGCCGCGGGCGAGGATGCGGTCGATCTCGGCGGGGTCGTCCATCATGCGGCGCATCTCGGCGGCGATGGGGGAGAGCTTGTCCACGGCGAGATCGGCGAGCGCGGGCTTGAAGGTGCCCCAGCCGGCGCCGGCATACTCGGCGATGACCTCCCCGGCGGTGCGGTCCGTGAGGGCGGCATAGATGCCGACGAGGTTGCGCGCCTCGGCGCGGTCCGCGAGGCCGTCGAGCGTCTCGGGCAGGGGCGCGGGATCGGTGCGGGCCTTGCGGAACTTCTTCGAGATCGTGTCGGCGTCGTCGGTCATGTTGATGCGTTCCATGTCCGATTCGCCGGATTTGGACATCTTCTTAGAGCCGTCGCGCAGGTTCATGACGCGGGTGGCGGGGCCCTCGATCACGGGTTCGGTCAGGGGGAACTGTTCGACGCCATAGTCGTGATTGAACTTCGCGGCGATGTCGCGCGTGAGCTCGACGTGCTGTTTCTGATCCTCGCCCACGGGCACGTGGGTGGCGAGGTAGAGCAGGATGTCGGCGGCCATGAGCGAGGGATAGGCGTAGAAGCCCAGCGACTGTTTCTCGGCGTTCTTGCCGGCCTTTTCCTTGAACTGCGTCATGCGGTTCATCCAGCCGACGCGGGCGACGCAGTTGAAGATCCAGCCGAGTTCCGCGTGTTCGTGGACCTGGGACTGGTTGAACAGGATCGCGCGTTCGGGGTCGATGCCGGAGGCGAGGTAGCCCGCGGCGACCTCGCGCGTGGCGCGGGCAAGCTCTCCCGGGTCCTGCCAGACGGTGATCGCGTGCAGGTCGACGACGCAGAAGATGCTGTCGGTGCCGGCGTTCTGGGTCTCGACGAAGCGCTTGATCGCGCCGAGATAATTGCCGAGCGTCAGGCCGCCCGAGGGCTTGATCCCCGAGAAGACGCGGGGAGAGAAGCGGGGGCCGGCCTCGGTGTGGTCCCGGGGCGCATCGTCGGCGGGGGTCATGGGCAGCGCTCCATCGGGCTCTGGACTGGTCTTCGGGGCCGGGGTCGCTTACCCACGCCACCGGGACGCGTCAAGCGAAGGGCAGAGCCGTGCAGGACCAATCGCCGTTCAATCCGCTGCCGCCGGTGATCGTGGTGCTGGCTCTGGCCATGGTCGCCGTGGAGGCGGTGCTGGGCCTCGCGCAGGCCGGGTTCCTTGGCGGGCCCGAGGGCATTGGTTGGCGGCTGGAGGCGGTGGAGCGGTTCGCCTTTGCGCCGAGGGTCGCGGAGCTGGTGTTCGAGCGCGGGGTGCTGGCGCCCGAAGTGCTGATGCGGTTCGTCAGCTACGTCTTCGTTCATGGGTCCCTGGGGCATGCGGCCTTCGGCGTCGTGATCCTGCTGGCCATGGGCAAGTTCGCGGGCGAGGTGCTGGATGGTGTCGCGCTGGCGGTCATCGTGGTCCTGTCGGCGGTCATGGGCGCGCTGGTCTTTGGCGTGACGGTGCGCGCCAATATCCCGCTCTACGGCTCCTATCCCGCGGCCTATGGGCTGATCGGGGCCTATACGGCCATCGTCTTCGTGGCGCTGGGACGGGCCGGGGAGCGGCAGCTCGCGGCGTTCCGGCTGATCGGCATCCTCGTGGCGATCCAGCTGGTGTTCGCGGCGCTCTTCGGGGCGGACCCGTCGTGGATCGCGGATCTGTCGGGCTTTGTCACGGGGTTCGTGCTGACGCCGCTGCTGGCGCCGGGGGGCTGGGCCGCGCTGATGCGGCGGATCAGGACGCGTTAGGGCGGCGGCGCAGGGCGCCCTTGAGTTCGGAGACGCGGAGCGCACCGAGGACATGCGCGGCGGTGAAGTAGACCGCGATCCCCAGCAGCACGAGACCGGCGAGGGCGAGGCCGCGCGGGCCGCCGGGCTCATAGGCCGGGGCGGTGGCCTGATGCGCCACGAACAGGACCGCGCCCATGATCGCGGAGGCGAGCAGGATGCGCGGCAGGCGGCGGATCAGCCGCGCATCGGGCCTCGCCGCGTCGCCCAGGGGCCGCGCGCGCAGGGCGAGGATCGCCACCATGGCCCAGCCCGCAAGCGTCGTGCCCCAGGCGGCGGCGGAAAAGCCGATGAAGGGGGCGAGGCCGATGGCCAGCGTGACGTTGACCAGCATCGCCCAGAGGGCGGCGCGGAACGGCGTGGTGGTGTCTGACCGGGCAAAGAACAAGGGTTGCAGGGCTTTTTGCAGCACGAAGGCGGGAAGGCCGGCGCCGTAGATCGCGACGGCGAGCGCGGTGGCGGCGGTGTCCCCGGGCCCGAAGGCGCCGCGCTGGAAGAGGACCGACACGAGGGGCACCGGGATCGCCACGAGGGCCACGGCGGCGGGTACGGTGAGGGCCAGCGAGATCTCGCAGGCGCGGTTGAAGGCGTCGCGCCCGCCCGCGTCGTCTCCGGCGGCGAGGCGTCGGGAGAGGTCGGGCAGGAGCACGATGCCCACGGCGATGCCGACGACGCCCAGCGGCAGCTGGTAGAGCCGGTCGGCAAGCGCGAGCCAGGCGATCGCGCCGTCGAAGAAGCTGGCGACCTGACGGCCCACGAGGAGATTGATCTGCACCACGCCCCCCGCGAGGGCGGCAGGGGCGGCGATGATGGCCAGCCGCTTCAGCTCCGGCGTGAGCCGGGGCCGGCGCAGGCGGATCGGAAAGCCCGCGCGGTGGGCGGCGACCCAGAGGAGGGCCAGTTGAGCGACGCCGGCGATCACCACCCCGATGGAGAGAAGCGTGCCGTGGTGGAGCGTGGGGAAGGCGGCGGCGGAGGCGGGCTCGACGGTGAAGCTGGCCGGGACCAGCGCGCTTTCCCCCAGCAGCAGGGCTGCCACGAGGATGATGTTGAGCAGGACGGGCGCGGCCGCGGCGGCGGCGAAGCGGCCGGTCGCGTTGAGCACGCCCGAGAGCAGCGCGGCGAGCGAGATGAAGAGGATGTAGGGAAAGACGATGCGGCCCATGGCCGTGGCGATGGGCAGGCGCTCGTCCCCGGCGAAGCCCGCTGCCATGGTGAGCACGAGCCAGGGCATGAAGACCATGGCGAGCGTGGTCAGGACGATCAGGATCGTGGCGAGGCCGGCGAAGGCGTCGGAGGCGAAGCCCGCCGCATCCTCGCCGCGCTCGAGCTTTTTCGAGAAGAGCGGGACGAAGGCCATGTTGAAGGCGCCTTCGGCAAAGAAGCGGCGGAACATGTTCGGGAGGGCGAAGGCCACGAAGAAGGCCTCGGCGACGGCGCCGGTTCCGAGGATGCCCGCGATCAGGATGTCGCGCGCGAAGCCGAAGACGCGGGAGAGGAGTGTCCACAGGCCGACGGTGAAGAACCCGGCCATGAGTCGGATCGGTTTCATGACTTTTCAAGGTTCCGGCGCAACGATCTTCTAGAAGATCGTTGGGCCCAAGCATCTTCCAGAAGATGCTTCATTCGGCGGCGCGCTCCGCGCCGCGGGCGATGGCCTCGCGCAGGCGGCGTTCGAGTGCCTTCTGGCGGCTCTCGGCGTGGAATTTCAGGCCGAAGAGGTCCTTGACGTAGAAGCTGTCCACCACCTGCTCACCATAGGTCGCGACCACAGCCGAGGCGATGTAGACATTGGCGGCCGCCAGCGTGCGCGTCAGATCATAGAGCAGGCCGGGCCGGTCGCGGGTGTCCACCTCGATGATCGTGTAGATCTCCGAGCCGTCGTTGTCGAAGGTGATGGACGTCGGCACGGTGAAGGCGCGCTCGCGTTTCTTCATCTTGTCGCGGTCGCGGAAGGCCTCGCGGGCGACCACCTCGCCGTTCATCGTCCGCTCGATCATCGAGCGCAGGCGCGGCAGCTTCGCCGCCTCGTAGGGCCTGGCCTCGCTGTCCTGGATCCAGAAGGCGGCGGTGGCCCAGCCGTCCTTGGTGGTGAAGGTGCGCGCGTCCTTGATGTTCGCGCCCACGAGCGCCAGGGCGCCGCACATGCGGCTGAAGATGCCGGGATGGTCCTGCATGACGAAGCAGACGCGGGTGGCGTCGCGGTCTTCGTCGGGGGTGAGTTTCAGGCAGATCCCGTCCGCATCCGCCTCGCGCAGGAGTTCGGCGAAATCCACGTGGGCGGTGACGTGCAGGCCCTGCCAGTAGGGCGGGTAGTGGCGCGAGGTCTCGGTCCGGAGCGCCTTCTCGTCCCAATCGGCAAGCGCCGCGCGCAGTTTCCTGCGGGCCTCGGTGCCGCGCTCCTCGCGGTTGATCGCCTCGAGCCCGTCCTCGAGGGCGCGGCGGGTCTGGCGGTAGAGGGCGCGCAGGAGCGACGCCTTCCAGTTGTTCCAGACGTTCGGCCCCACGCCGCGGATGTCGCAGACGGTGAGCACGGTCAGCAGGTCGAGCCGTTCCTGGGATTTCACCGCCTTGGCGAAGTCGCGCACCGTGGCCGGGTCGGCGATGTCGCGTTTCTGGGCCATGTCCGACATCAGCAGGTGATAGCGCACGAGCCATTCCACGGTCTCGCACTCGCGCTTCTTCAGGCCCAGCCGTGGGCAGACGGTGCGGGCGATGCGGGCGCCGACGACGGAATGGTCCTCGTCCCGGCCCTTGCCGATGTCATGGAGCAGCATCGCCGTGTAGAGAACCTTGCGGTTCACGCCGCGCTTCAGGATCTTCGAGGCGACGGGCAGTTCCTCCTCGAGTTCGCCGCGCTCGATCCGGGCGAGGTTGGAGATCACCTGGATCGTGTGCTCGTCCACCGTGTAGCTGTGATACATGTTGAACTGCATCAGGGCGACGATGGACTCGAATTCGGGGATCCAGGCCGAGAGGATGCCGAGCTCGTTCATCCGGCGCAGGGCGCGTTCCGGGTTCGCGTGTTTCAGCAGCGTGTCGAAGAAGATGCGCGCGGCCTCGGGATCGCGGCGCATGCCGTCGTCGATGAGGTGGCGGTTGAGAGACAGCAGCCGCATCGCGTCGGGGTGCAGGAGGGTGCCGGTGCGGACCGCCTCCTCGAAGATGCGCAGCATGTTGAGCTTGTCGGCGAGAAACGCCTCGTCGTCGCCCACGGTCAGGCGGTTCTGCTTGATCGCGTAGGGCGGTTTCGCCTTTTTCGGGCGGGACAGGAGCCGGGTGAGCATCGGCTCTGATTTCACGTGGGTCGCCTCAAGCGCGGACAGGAAGATCCGCGTGAGGTCGCCCACCTGCGTGGCGTGGCGGAAGTAGTCCTGCATGAACCATTCCACCGCCCGCCGGCCGCCGCGGTCGGTGTAGCCCATGGCCCGGGCCACCTCGACCTGCATGTCGAAGCTGAGCTGGTCCACCGCGCGGTCCGCGATGGCGTGCAGGTGCAGGCGCACCGCCCAGAGGAAATCCTCGGCACGCACGAAGGTGTCGAACTCCTCGCGGGTGAAGAGGCCGTGGCGCACGAGCTGGGCAGCGTCGCTGACACCGTAGAGATATTTTCCGATCCAGAAGAGCGATTGCAGGTCCCGGAGCCCGCCCTTGCCTTCCTTGACGTTGGGCTCGACCATGTAGCGCTGGCCGCCCTGCTTGCGGTGCCGTTCGGCCCGTT
>Ga0076930_100302_pt1 | contig 40913 bp, 34 predicted proteins | sample HotLakConsoUCCRE_FD_71149 | JGI IMG/M metagenome (GOLD analysis project Ga0076930, IMG submission 71149) | Hypersaline microbial mat communities from Hot Lake, Washington, USA - Hot Lake Consortium UCC-RE (version 3) (version 3) ...
CAGGGGTTGCCGCCGCTTTCAAGTCAGCTCATACACCAGATTTGATCGTAGCTCCAGCAATGGCAGATGGTCGCCTAAGACCAACTGAGAATCACATTCTTAGGCTCTTGGCTGACGTTCTTGGTGTTTCTATCGCTTCCTTCAAAACGCTCTATGAGAGCGTCACAACGCAACCGCTACCTGATCCAAGCGACCTAAGCAGCCCTGAAGCCTGGTCAGGCCAACGTTCGCATACGAAGAAGAAAAAGAAAAGAGGGAGCTCTAAGAGTACAAGCGGCACCAGCCAAGCCAGAACGAAGCTGTTGGATATTCTTGGTTTAACGGATGAAGCTACTCAAGACGATATACGAGCTGCATATAGACGACTTGCTCAGATTCACCATCCAGATAGATTTTCATCGCTTGGCGCTGAAGCAGTAGAATCGGCGACCAAAAACTTCCAACAGATCAGTCAAGCATACCAGGCTCTCTTAAAGGGTTAGAATGATGCGTGATCTATACAAAGAAATAGGCCTCTCAAGAAACGCAACAATTGACGATATAACCTTCGCGCTTCAAAAGATTGCCGATAATGAGCGTCGTAGAAAAGTCGAATTTATATTGCTCAACCAAAATCGAAAGAGTATGTATGACAACACCCATCATACACTGACAACTATAGGTAAATTAAGAGACAATCTGAATCTCAAACATGTCGGATTTTGGGCCGGGGCTCCGTTACAGGATTTCCTGTATTCCAATAGAAAAGGTCTGAGTCAGACTGAACAATTAAATCATAAACTCAGAAAACGCACTCCCATCTTGGGCGCAGACCTTGAACCGACAAGTGTAATTTTCACACTACTAGTAGTTGGACTAGTGGCCTACGCGTGGTTCGGATCTAATTCAGTTGAATCTCCGCCCAACACTTCAGTGAGTAGACCGCCTACAACAACTAACCCATCGAGCACTGTTCGGCCGCCAAATGAAGTTCGAACACCTGTAAAGAGTGAGCCGGCTTTCAATGAACCCGTGCTGACACTACCTCAGACCGGAATCCTCAAAAACTATTCCACTCTAGACCGGATTGCACCGCTTGAAGTCCAAACAATTGGGAACAACAACTACTTCGTCAAACTGGAAGCGGTTTCGTCCGGCTCCAAAGTTTTAGAGCTATTCGTAAGGGGTGGAACAACACTCAATATTGATGTGCCTTTAGGGCAGTACAGGATGAAGTATGCTTCGGGAGAATCATGGTACGGATACGAGCATCTTTTTGGACCATCAACAAATTATACTCTCGCAGACTCGACTTTCTCCTTTGTTCGGCAAGGCAACCAAGTTAATGGGTACACAATTACCCTCTACCCGGTAACAGACGGCAATCTGCAAACACGTACTCTTTCTGCGGACCAGTTTTAGGCTTGGCTCCTGCCAAGAGAGAGATACAGACAATGCCGTTTCTGTAAAAGCCCCACTCCGTTGCTGCTCGGCATACGTAAAATCTGTCAAGGAGCCGGCTTTGAGGCGTATTGCCGTTCCATTACCGGAACTTCCGACGAAAATCAATCTTTGCGCAACGGAACCAGGACCTTCATTTCAAATCCGAATTTCGTGGCTACCCAGTTGTCTGTACTAATCGTTGGCGAGCTTCAAAAGCTCAGCTTCCTCTACCAACACACCGCGTCTCACTAGCCCATTCAGTATTGTCTGGAAACGCTCTTGCATGGAAGCAGTGACTCGCAGGAATCCGAGGTTTCGTGCTGCTTCGGAAATTGAGTCCTCGGGAGAAATTGAGAAGTTTCGAGCAACGACATCCTTGATCGCTAGGGCAACTTCTTCGTCGACCACCCGATCAAACTTTTTGTCCTGCGGGGAAAGACTACTCCGATCACGAACCACAGGCGATCGATCTTCGTCTTTCCATAGGAAATCTCCATTCCTTCGTACTTTGCTAGCACGCACTGCCGCACTGACAGCAAGACGGACCACATTCTGAATCTTGCGGCCTGCTCTTTGCAAGCCTGCGGCCTGTGTGACACGACGGATAACGTCTTCCATATGCACGGGAGATTCCACATCAACAATATGCGTTATGTGGTTAACTAACCTACTTGGCTGCATCTCGCCGAGTTGTTGCTTACCAGTGCGAATGGTGAGGGATGCAACAATGTAGGGGGTGGAGTTCGGATTGGCTCCGTGGGTTTCGGCCTTTTCTGTACTTCCTTGGATAGGACGCTCAGAAACAACGTCTTCTTTGGTTCGTATGGATGCCGGCCTGCCTCCGCGAGTAGCCACTCTCTCGGCTTGCTTTTCTTCCTCTTCAAGAAAGTCCTCGCCAGCAGTGGCAGCATCCAGGGAAAACGTGGTTTCTCCTTTGGTCGAGGAGTGATCTTCGGTCGCAGCCTCAGACCCTGATTTGGCTAGGCCGTCATTCTTGGCTACATCACTACTGGAGCGCTCTGCTTCCAGATGCGCGCGCAAACTACTATCCAAACGTTCCAAGGCGGCCGCCTTGTTGATCCACCAGTCCGTGGACCATACACGGAAGAGAGTCCAACCCAACCCTTCTAGAACCGCTTGGCGGATCTTATCCCGCTCGCGTGCATACGCAGAGCTGTGGTACATGGCACCGTCGCACTCCACGCCCGCAAGGTATGCTCCAGGTCGATCCGGATGGACGATTCCCAGGTCTACACGGAATGCCGAGACCCCTATTTGGGCGTGGACTGTCCAACCACGTTCGCGCAAACCAGATGCCACAGCCGACTCGAAAGGCGACTCGAAATCTCCGAGAGACCCATGTACTGACGCGGCGAGCGCACCTGACCCTCTTTCAGCGTACTCAAGGAAGTGCTTCAGATCTCGAACGGCCACTGCGTTGGAGCGCGCCAGATCAATTCGATCAGGCTCAAAGGTGGAAAAAACGACCATCTCCATGCGAGCTCGTGTGAGGGCGACGTTCAGACGGCGTTCCCCGCCTTCGCGATTCAACGGCCCGAAGTTCATTGTCACATGACCGGAACGATCGGGGCCGTAGGTGATGCTGAACAGGATCACATCGCGTTCGTCACCTTGCACTGTCTCGAGGTTCTTCACGAATACGGGCTCAGTGCAAGTGTTATTGAAAGCCCACTCTATATCGGGATTCACGGATCGTGCCGTGTCCAGAAGGTCCTCTATTAGTGACTGCTGCTCAGAGTTGAAGGTGACGACGCCAAGAGAGCGCTCTCGCACATCTGGGTCGCCATGCTTCAGTCGCCGCAAGATTTCGACAACGATGGCCTCCGCCTCGCCTTTGTTGGTGCGCGACTTTCCACGGTCGTAAAACCCATCCGGCCTGATGAGGCGCAAGCCCTGATCCGGATACTCTGGAGCTGGAAAGGTCACAAGGCTGTTGTCATAGTAGCGATCGTTCGAGAAAGCGATCAGGCTTTCTCGACGTGAACGATAATGGAGATTCAGCACCAGCTCAGGCAAATTCGAGCTTCGTAGCTCGTCCAGGATACTTTCCAGATCGCCTTCGTAATCAATATCCGCGTTCGCATCGTCACTGCTTCTACCGAAGAAATTGGAAGGTGGCATCTGCTTTGGGTCACCCGCCACGATGACCTGCTTTCCGCGAGCAATCGCGCCGACGGCATCCCAAACGGTAATCTGTGAAGCCTCATCAAAGATTACTACATCGAAGAGGGCTTGCGTTGGAGAAAGATACTGCGCCACAGAGAGAGGAGACATCATAAGGCACGGTGCTAGCTTGTTGAGTGCTTCCGGAGCTTCTTCCATGAGCTGACGTACTGGCTTATGCCGGGCTCGTTTGGTGATTTCTCGCCTCAGCACACCCCACTGCGAGCTACGTGGCACGTCGCCTTGACCGGGCAACCCGGCCGATAGCTTCGCGGCAACGTAGCGCGCCGTTAGGTGCTGAAAGGACTCATCTATCGCTCTGAACTGCTCTATCGTGTCCTGGTGTTCCACGCTGGAGAAGCTTTTGAGCACCTCGTCCTCATCGATCAGTTTCTCGGACCACCAAGTGCAATAGGCTGCCTCGAAGGTCTCGGGGATCTCTTCGATTGGTATATGACCAGCCTCAATAGCCTCGACCAGCGGGCCAAGATCCATTAAAAGTGATTCGTTGCGGCGGCGCTGCCAACCACACCAGTGGTTCAACTCGGCGTGCCGTTCTGCAATCGTCTCAGCAACTTCGCCCATTCGCTCAGGAGCGTGAGTCTCCTCCTCGAACTGGGCCCGCAATGGCTTTCCGGCCCGAACCCCAAATGCGTCGCTAGCCTGATCAAAGGCTGCCAGCGCGCGGAGAAACGCTTTGGCGGCCAACCCGACAGGCGCGTCGGGGGCCAGCAGGTCATTCCCGTCCTCGAGCAACTGGCGAACCCTGTTACGTAGTTTCATGAGCTCCTGAGGAGTATCCACCAACCTCCCCACTGCGACGCGCACCCGAATCGCTAGGGCATGCGACTCATCCAGTGCATTCGGGTCGCTGTCATGCGATGACCACTCGCGCAACGGCTTAAGCTTTTCATCCAACAGCTCGATCGCCTTTCCCTCTTGGCGCAGCGCGATCAGCGTTGCAATATCTTGGACGGGATCAGGCTTGCCCATTGCGCCGCCAGCTATCAGCGCCTTGCGGATAGCGCGGGTGGAGAATACACGCTTTAGGAACCAGCTCTTTTGAGCCTGCTCCCATTGCACATGCAGTGCTTGCGGGTCCAGAGTCTTCCAAGCCATCGGCGAATAGGGGCAGCTGAGTCCTGTCTGCGCGGCCGCATAGGCCTTTAGGTGGGTGACTGCTTTCTCCAGCGCCTCAATCCGGTCCTGACCATCAGCTTCCAACGCATAGGCGGTTTGTTTCCGGTAGGCCTGCCCGAGCATCTCGGCAAACTCCCGCAAGGCCTCCAGGCGAGTAAGCCGTTTGTCGGGCAACTCCAACTTGACGGCTGAGCAAAGGACGGTACAAGTGCGACCCACTTCGCGAGCTGCCCTGGCGAGCTCAATCGCGCAGCCCAGGAGCCCGCGCTCCCAGCTTGGACTCCATTCACCATGGCCTACTAGCTGGAAGGGGCTGCTACTTACGTCACCCACGGCACGCGCTTGCACCTGGAGCAGGTTCACGACCTCGCGCATGCGCTGGAGATCGTCCTGAGAATGCTGCTTCGCTGAGGGCCACGAGAAGCGCACGCGATCTGCCAGCCCCTCGTCGCGCACCTTGATTCCAATGGCAAAGTGCGCGGAAAGCCCATTCTGGTGCTTACGATGCAGATGGTGAACAACCTTGTTGAGCCGATCTCGCAAGCATTCGAGCCGCTGCGCTTCCTGGCTCCATGCTTCCGAAGTCTGTCCCAGCCCGGTGCTCCAAGCCTCCTCGAGCTGTTTAAGCACATCTGCTTTCCGAGCCTTGTTCGAGTGAAGCTCGAGGCAGAAGCGGCCCAGGCCGACCGCTGCCAGTCGCCGGTAGACGACATCAAGCGCGGCAGTCTTCTCGGATACGAACAAGACCGTTTTGCCCTTGCCCAGTAGGTGAGCAATGAGGTTACTGATGGTCTGGCTCTTCCCCGTCCCCGGCGGGCCAATAATAATGAAGTCCTTTTCACGGTCCGCGCTGGCGATTGCCGCAATTTGCGACGAATCTGCGGGTAGTGGCACCAGAAAGTCTGCCGGCTTGAAGTACCTGTCGATCTCGCCAGCGTCTACGAACTCAGTCTCACAAGGGTAGGGATCGCGGGGACTGTCGATGAGGTGGTGCACAACCGGATTCTTTTTAAGGTCTTCCAGGCGATCGACAAGATCCTTCCACATGAGATATTTGGCGAAGGAGAAGTGACCAAGCACTACATCCTCTACCACCTCAAAACCCGGAGATTCCTTGACCGATTGGCGAACCCGGTTCCAGATATCCGTGACGTGTACGCCACTGTCATCCCTGGGCAGCTCGCCTTCCAGCCCCGGGATCTCGATCCCGAAATCCTTTCGCAGCATCTCAAGCAGCGTAGTATTGAAACGCGGCTCGTCGTCGTGGTGGTGCATCTTCACCCCACTACGTACAGACTGCCGCTGAAGAGTGACTGGCAGCAGGATAAGGGGCGCACGGAAGCGGCGCTCATCCTTTGTATCCCGCTTCCACAATAGGAACCCGAGAGCGAGGTAGAGCGTGTTGGCACCGCCCTCTTGAAGAGAAGTTTGCGCCTGTCGGTAGATTTGCACCACCCGGCGATCAAGCTCATCTTGCGACAAATCCACCAGAACCTGGCCGCCTTCCAGAGCATCTAGAGCGTAGTGCTCGTCAATCACTTCGCCCGTTCTCTGCCGAAACAGTTCCCTATCCTGCTCCTGAGAGGACGCTTTCGGAATAGCTCGAATCGAAATTTTCGAGCCCGCCGCCAGTTTGTCCTCCAATATCCCTGGGTCTGGGCAGAAAATAGCCAGGCTACTCTTGGTGGAGCGATAATTGAGCAGCCTGTTGCGTGCAGACAAGTCCAGAAGCTTGCGCTGCCAGCGTTCAATGCGTCCGGCCGGCGTTTCAGGCTTTTCTTCTTCGACGACATCATCGAAGTCGGGTAACGGCGGCGCCTCCTCCAGCGCGAGTTGTAAATCGACTGCTGGCACATCGCTGGCGTCTGCATTCGCAGGACTGCTTTGAAGCCCTAGCGGTGAAATTCGATGTGCCCGAGCCCGCGCAATATCGACAGCCGTTACAAAATCAGCGTCGTTGTCCGGCGCCAACAAATCGACTGCGGTCTTTACGGCAGCCGAAAACCTTGGCGCGGGCCGGTTTGTAACAAAAGTAGACTCCAGCAGCACCAGCTCCCTAAGCTGGTAGCGCGTTCGAAGGACTTCGGCCTCATCATTAGTGATACTCGCAAGCTTTTCTGGCTGCAACCAGACACCGACTAAAGCATGTCCTTTCAGTAGCGCAATGATCGAGTTCAGTCCAGCTTGCTCAAAGGCGGCAGCCAGAAGAAGTGCCGAATCCAAACATGTCGCCACGCCACCTCTCAGTATCTGGCTGGGCAAGCGGATCTTTTGCCCGTTGCTCTCGAAACTAGCTGGCGGCATCGCGTACTCCAACCCAAGATTGGCCACCGATGCGTAGATCGCCCCGGCGATTTCCCACGCTCGCTGTCGACTTCTGCCCTCGTAGCCATCGATAACATGAGATTTGCCAGCCCGCCGAAGCAATGTAGTTGCATCCCGGAGAATTCGGTCTACAGCTGGATCGTTAGGCAGGCAGAAAGCAGCAAGCAATTCTGGCATAAACCCCGCCCCACCCCACTCGTTGCGGGCGAGCAACTCGACAGGGCGTGAGTGTTCGGCCAGAATCTCCCCATCACGCTCAACACGCAGATTTAGATATCCTCGGACGGATTCTGGCAGGTCGAGCAGAAACTGACCATTCAGAACAACATCCCTAGTACGAATCGCAACGAGACCATCAGGGTCAACCCGATCCAGAACCCAAGATTTAGGCTTCAAAAATGCGGGGTCTGACTCCAGCGTTACCAAGAGATTCGAGAGCGGCAGCTCTGACGAATGATTTGCCACACGCAGGTGACGCAAAATCGGGTAGGCGTTCTGGTGACAGGCAAAATTTACCTTTTCCGCTGCCTCGCACTCGATCGAGACCTTCAGTCGATTAAGGATCTCGTCGCTCATTCAATCTTCCAACTAGGGCTTTCGGAAGCCAAGATGTCAATTTCCCCTTTGATCTTGCGTTTGCCAAGCATCGCCAGCGTGAATTCTAACCGCACAGGCCATACTTTTACATATTCAGAGTCTCAAATGGCGCTCCGGGGCCACGATTTTCAGCTCAGTTTTTGATTTGGTGGCTGTCCTGTTGCGTGCCGGCTGTGCTGTTGTAGGCCATAACATTGTCATGACGTCCTCCTGCCATATATATAGTCAATTAAATGCTCCGCTATCGACAAAGCTAGTTCTAGCTCTGTTTCAGAATGACTCTCAAATCTGTGTGCCGCCCTATTTCCCATAAAACGCAAGTTATCCAAAACTCTCTTGGTAGGCTTATTGATCAGACCATTTGCTTCCAATTTATCTATCTTAATTTGTAAGCTTCTTCCTTCAATGCCTTTGTCTGCACAGACACATTCGACCATGGCACGAACCGCGACGCCGGTCAGAACAAGCATTTTCTCCGTCAGCGCCTTTCTTGCTTCTGCATGCAAATGTCTAAGCTGCGGCGGGATTTTAAGATCTGCTCTGAGAGACACTGTCTCCATGGGATATACAAACGCCCAAGATAAATCACCCACATCATAATTTGTTTCCATCGAATCTCGGTATTGATGGATAAACCTAACCTTGAGACACTGTTTGCACCGATAAAGTGCAAAGTCATCCCAGACGTATACATCGACATCAAGGTTCACGTTTTCTTCCTGGACTCCGATGAGCCTCTCATGTAAGCATTTTTTGCCGCATGAAATGCATTCGATATCCAGCTTGGACGGTAACTCCGTAGATTTAATATTTCTCTTAAATTGGTCCATAGCCTACCGTCTTACCAAATAAGGACCTATACAGCACGCGCAGAAGGGTTATAAATCGCTGTTGGACCACGCGGCACATAAGATTTAGGCAGACCCATTTATACAGGTTCGTATTTTCAACCAGGTGGCGAAAGCCCCATAGCTGCGATACATTCTGGCCGGTAGCGGCACGTTTGCCTGCACTTTTGCAATTTTCCATTGCCTTGAAGCGCTTACCAGCGCCAAATGTAGCCGATTCCGCAATCGGAGTCCAGCATTGAGCCGAGCGCGGCCACCACCTTCCGACCAAAATCCATCTACCAACTTAGTAGAGTCTCGAATGTCGCCGCGAAGCCGGAATCTTCAGCTCAGCTCCGGATTTTTTGGCTGTCCTGTTGTGTGGCGGACCCGCTCATCATTGCGCGCCATTGAGCCGTTGTAAGGCGGGCATGGTTGGTTTTGGTCTGATCCGCTCCTCGTTGAGTTCGTAAGCAAATTAAGCAGCTAGCCTGGGTGGGTGAAGAACTGCCTAGAATGACCGCTTGTCTAGCGGCTCGCATCTTCACCAGAAAACCTAGATCTAAAGATTATCTTCGGGCCAGTTAGAACCGCAATTCTACTAGCGTCACGGCCCCCAGCCTCAGTGAAGTCCCCACCTATCCACAATCGTCCATCTGGACCAACACCGGCTGTGTAAACAGCTCCAGAGGTTCCGCCAGCAACATCCCGCCAATCAGAATGTGTCAGACATCCTAAGTTATCAACCTGGACATTTCCAAGCTGACGGAAATTTCCACCAACGAATACGCAACCTGGTTTCTCGCTAATGACATAAATCTCTGACGAAGGATCGGGGCTATTTCCACCAGGATCCTCAAGCCAATGCTCTCCGTCCCATATCGCAAAATTTCGACCTGAAACACCACCGGCAGATTCAAACTGGCCACCAACGAGCAGGTGGCCTTCACTAGAATGTAAGGAATGTAGCCAAGCCCAATCCTCGCCCCCAATTCCAGACCCCAGGGGAAACCAACCGTCTTCGTTTCGGGCGGCTATGTTAGCCACTGAAATACCTTCAATGGAGTCAAATCGCCCGCCGATATAGAGCTCAGATCCAGTGTCAAATATGGCTGTCACAACTCCCAAACTTTCTGAACTGGCAACATGCGCACCATACTCCCACGAAGCACCATCCCATTTAATTAGGCCGGGCGATATCAGGGAATCTGCCCCAGTGAATTGCCCTCCGACAAGAACCCCGTCATCAATTGCAGCAAGAGCGTATACGTCGACACTCCAGCCATCTGAGTTTTCGAGTTCCGGTTCAAGCATGGACCAATCTGTCCCATCCCAAACGGCTAGTCCAGCCACTTCAACTCCTCCCGCCTCAATGAAATAGCCGCCAACATACAGTTGACCTTGAAAGTAAGCCATATCTTGAACACCGTAGCTTATGCCTTCACCAGAGGAGCCATTCAGGGCACTCCAAGCCTCACCATCCCACAATGCAATATTCCTCGCGGCAATCTCACCCGCTTGAGAAAACGAGCCCGCAACAAAAACACCACCTTCAACAGCAATCAGGCTCTCTACTGTCCCGTCTATGCCTTGGCCACCACCAACTGAAAGACGATTCCATTGCTCTCCGTTGTATTCGGCTGCGTTGCTCACCCAGCCCACTGGGGACTGACCAAAAGACCCAAAGACGAATAAAGAACTGTCGTAACTGAGAATTTCTCTGATCGAGCCCATATTTCCACTGCCGCCAAACGTTCCAAGCGTCGAGCAACTTTCACCATCCCATACCTGTACAACAGTCGGCACAGAAGGTACTGAAAGAAGCACACCTATGTGCAGTTTGTCGTTATGGAAGCGTAGAGAGCGTCGAAATGAGTTCTGATAGCTTGGCGTCCCACAAGGCAATCGATTCCAGACTACTCCATTCCAGTAGGCAGCCCCAGAACTTGCAACTGAGCCAGCTTGTGAAAATTTGCCGGCAGCGTAAAGAATTCCTTCGTTGTAAGTCAAAGCAAGAACTTCATCGTTCAAGCCAGCGCCAACAACCATCCAACCTGAGCCATTCCATTTCGCAATGTACTCTTTATCCAACGACCCATTAAGACTGAACCTTGCCGCTACAACAGGCTCACCCTGTACCGATATGATATCGTTCACCGGCCCAAACAGCGAATACTCAGTATCAGAGTCCATTGACTGCCATTGCCCATCCGAATGCTTGGCAATTGGCTCTATGAAACTCCAGCCTGGTGGAATGAAGGATCCTCCCACGTAAAGGGAGCCTTCGATCTCCTTCAGCACACGGACAGTCCCCTGAACACCTCCTCCAAATTCTGACCAGACCAATCCATTCCAAGATGCCAACGAAGCAGTTTCAACACTAGCCTGTTCATTGAAAGCGCTAGAGAAAGATCCCCCAACTAAAAGATTGCCACCCGAAAACTCAAGGGCATAGACCGTTCCATTGACACCGCCACCAACTGAAGACCACTCCCGAGTCGTAGGGTGGTATTTAGCGATGTTTCGGGCCAGCACGTCACCACAATGAGTAAAGCTGCCGGCGACAATTATCCAGCCGTCGTCCGACGATACCGCTGCATTGATAGAACCATCGCACCCAGGATTGAAGCTGAACCGCGAATCCCACTCATAGTCTTCGTCCGCAGAGCTAACAATTGATTTGTTTTCCGATACTAGCCGACTCGCGAATTCATTTCCAACCGCAGCGTTGCTCACCAGCATCAGTGCCAAGCCAACCGTCAAATATTCCGTTAACGATAATCGCTCCAAGGGGTCAACCTTCGGCTCTGCAAATATATTGTGATCAACGGCCACGATGACACGCTGGGCAGCACCAATTGCAACCATCAACCCTTCCACCAAACTTAGTTCGTGCAGCTGCGGTCGCCGGTCCGCAAGACGCATGGAGACCCAGAGGGACACGGTTGTGTTCCGCTGGTGGATGAGGACATCCAGTCGTATGGACCTCGTGATTGCCGTTCTGGTCTTTATTCTTATTCACATAGTAGCGCTGCATCTTTCACTCCTTTTCTATCTGGTGGCATGAGTAGACCGTATTTTGTCGGGATTGAACGCGGCAAATCGCCATCTAGATATAGATTAGCTATCCTGACCATCTGGGGGATTTACAATTTCTTTACTACTTTCAATTCCATCCTCCGATCGCTCTTCCCGTTGCTTGTATCTGGGCGGCGGCGGTGTCCACGGTGTCAGGTGCTGTCCAACTTCTCGGTAAAAATCAACAAAAGCTGATTCAGCATCCTCAACAATTGTCTTCACTCCACGGAATCGACCCGCAAGATCGACAACCCGTTTGACCTCCAGCGCTGTAGGGAGCTCACTGATGTTCTCTGGGACCAGGTCCTCCGGAAACTCGATCGCTTGCTCGAGGTTCAATGTGGTGGCTTCTGTTCGTCTGGGCCAGTGGCACGTTATCAGAAGATTCTTGATGTCTTTTCCGCGTAGCTGGCGTGTAAGCCAGTTGATTGGAGCGGTTGGACGCTTCTTGTCTTGCGGCGAATTCAGCTTCATTGACAGGCTGATTGTCCTGCGGCGCAAATCTGCCTCCAGGTGGATGTCGCCTGCGGCGTTGGGAATGGCAAAGTCATCGGCTAGCCGGTATCGAGTGATTAGTGTTTTGACATGCTCCTCGACGCGGGCCTGGGGATTCTTGGTGTGTGAGCGATTGAGGGAAACCGATACGCGCTTGCCTATTCGGGTGCTCAGGGTCAATCCGAGATAGCGGCAAAGCTGGTGCCAGTCGGCGATTGCCTCTTCAACGACCGGATCCGTCTTTTTGAGCGTTTCGGCATTCTGGACCTTGGAGCAATTATCTTTCCAGAGTGGGCCCATTCGATCAAACGGTTTGACCCCGGAGTGGTCGTGCTCCAGGAATCGGATCAATTCTTTGAGAACAATGGCCTGTTCGCGGTCCTTGATGGATTCTGATTCAGCCAGCAACTGGGCATTGCTCAGGATTGAGAGCCAGGAGAAGTGGTAGAGCCCGACATTTCGAATCTTCTTCTTGTCAACGCGCACCGGGTGATGATTGGGGATCGTGGCAAATTGATTGGAGATCGTGATCAGGGCATCGGCTCCGACTTCTTTGGCCAGGTCGAGATACTTCTCTAGTTGGGCGGGCTTCAACTCCTCTCCCTTGATTTTCCCTTCGATCAAGGCAACCCATTCCTTGCGGGAAGTATCAATAATCAGCAAACCGTCAGGCCTCGGCAGTGTTGCTCGAGTCTGCTTTGGCTTCTTGAAGCAGACTTCAGTCATTGCGGTGAGGCGGGAACGCTTAGTGGATGGTGCGCCTACCTCATCCAGCATGATCTTGGCGAATTCAGGGACAATTCGGAAGACAGCCAGAACAACTGAGACGGCGGCGATTTCTTTCTGGCTTGGCGGGCATACAGGGATGAGCCGAGCTCGTTCTCCCGACGCGATTTTTTCGACGATGCTTGATTTGGTCATGGTCCCCTCTTTCGGTGTTCAGAGTCGCGTGATCGCACGCAGCGAATAGCCCCAGGTTCTTGATACCTTGTTTTGGGGGTGAATTCAAGCGTTTTGGTGCTATAGAGGAAGAACAAGCGGTTTCCGGGTTCAGGAGAAAACAAAGGTTTCCGGTTTCCGGAAGGTCTAGGACAGAAGACAGAGGTCGGAGGAACGATAGGCAAGGTGCAAGGTTGATGGGATAAGGGGCGAAGAGGCTAAGGGGTGAAGGGGGAAAACAGCGGGTTCCGGGTTCCGGGGGACGAGACTGGCGGGATGGGTCAGGGGCTGTCGTGGACGGCCAGGTTGGTGTTGTCGATGGGGTTGATGAGTTGGGTGAAGCCGTAGGGTTCGAAGTCGGCGGTGTTTCGTGTGGCGAATTCGGTGACGCCGTGATGGCGCAGTGTCAGGGCGATGCGGGCATCGAACAGAGCTCGTCGGGCTATGCCAGGACGTTGAGCGATGCTCCAGACCTTTTCCATGATGGGGGCGTTTTCGATCAATGCCCAGCGGGGATTGTTGCGCCAAGCCAAGCAAACGGCCGCCGCATCGGGGGCTTTTAGCGGAGTGGTCAGCACGGCTGGATTGCGCAACAGTTGGTAGAACTCCATCAACACGAGTTCGCAGATCGCAACGTCGTCGCGCGCGGCCCACTGGTCGATAAACGCCCTCGCCGGCTGGTGCTCCGCACAATCGCGATTGTGCGCGTAGAGCAGGATGTTGGTGTCTATGGAGAGCACGTCAGCGGTTGGCTAGTTCGCGCCAGTGTTCTTGGGGGGTCTGGAATTCGCCCAGCGCGTCGGGTGCGGGCGGTTGCCATGGGCTCTTGTTGCGCCCCGGTGGATAGAGTCGTTGCATGTGTTCCAGTCCGCGCCGCAGCACTTCGGCCAGGCTGATCTCCTGCTCGGCGGCGATGCGCTTGGCTTCGCGGTAGAGCTCGTCGGGTAGTTGGATTTGGGTTCGGATCATGGTTGGAAATTTACATTGGGGTAGGAATTGTGTCAAATGGCGGGATGGATCAGGATCAAGGAGCAAGGTTCAAGGTTCAAGGTGCAAGGTTTAGGAAACAACAACGGGTTACGGTTTCCGGGTTCCGGAGAAAACAAAGGTTTCAGGGTTCGGGATTCAGGGTTCGGGAAAATCTAAGAGAGAGGACGGAGGATCGGAAGTCGGGAGGTTGGAATGCAAAAGGCCCGACATTTTGGGCCGGGCCTTTTGTTTCTGCAAGTCTGCTGGCTTGTCAGGTGATGACCATTACGGGGCTTTGGGCGTGGCGGATTACTTTGTCGCTTACGCTGCCTAGCATCAGGGCTTTCATTCTGGACAGGCCGCGGCGGCCGATGATGACGAGGACGGTGTGGTCGTCTTCGGTGTAGCGGATGATTTCTTCGGCGGGGTCGCCTACTGAGGTTTCTTCTTCCATGTTGTCGGGCAGGTCGCCTCCGAGGCCTTCGCGGGTTTTGTCGAAGGCGCGTTGGGCGGAGGCTTGGGCGGCCTGGTCGATGTCGGCGCGGGACATGCCGGCCATGCCGATGATTTCGACCGAGGCGGCGGGGAAGACGTAGAACAGGCGGATGCCGATGTTCATGGCGGCGGCCATTTCGGCGGCGAATTTGACCGCGCGGATCGAGTTGTCCGATCCGTCGACCGGTACCAGGATTTCCTTGATGTGCTCGGACATGGTGGCTCCTTTTTAGTGGGGCTGGATTTTGGTCCGGGTTACCGGATTTTGTGTTTTGATTCTAGCGCAAGATGGCGAGAATGGCTTGATCTGGCTCAAGTTTGGTTTTTTGGTGGGGTGTTCGAGGGGGTTGGGTTGGGTGTTTAGAATCGGGCTTTTGGAGATGGCTGGTTGGTATGACCGTCGGGGACGTCGCCCCGACCTACGGGTTGGCGGTTTTGGTTGGGCGTTTCAGGGGTTTTTTAGCAATTCTTGGAGGTTGTCTTCGGTTAGGATTTCTACGCCCAGGGATTCGGCTTTTTCTAGTTTGGAGCCGGGGTCGGCGCCTACGATGAGGGCGGTGGTGTTTTTTGAGACGCTGGAGGTGACTTTGGCGCCGAGGGCTTCGAGGGCGGCGCGGGCTTTGGAGCGTGGCATTTTTTGCAGGCTGCCGGTCAGGACGTAGGTCTGGCCGGTCAGTGGCAGGTTGGCGGGATCGGGGGGTTGTTCGGGGGTGTATTCGACGCCGGCGGCCAGCAGGGCTTGGATGACCTCGCGGTTGTGCGGTTCTTCGAAAAAGGCGTGTACGTGGCGGGCCATGATCGGGCCGACGTCGGCAACGGCTTCGAGGTCTTCGACGCTGGCGGCTGACAGGGCTTCGAGGGTGCCGAAATGGCGGGCCAGGTTGGCTGCGGTCACCTCCCCCACTTCGCGAATGCCCAGCGCGAACAACAACCGGCCGAGCGACACCTGTTTGCTGTTCTCCAGGGCCTGGACCAGGTTGGCGGCTGACTTGTCGGCCATGCGTTCCAGGCCGGCCAGGGTTTCCTGGGTCAGCGAGTACAGGTCGGCCGGACTGTGGACCAGGTCCTGCTCGACCAGTTGTTCGATCAGGCGTGTGCCCAGGCCGTCGATATCCATCGCCCCGCGCGAGGCGAAATGTTCCAGCGCGCGCTTGCGCTGGGCCGGGCAGACCAGGCCGCCGGTGCAGCGGGCCACGGCCTCCCCTTCGACCTGCTCGACTGCCGAACCGCAGGCCGGGCATTCGGTCGGCATGTTCCAGGGCTGGGTGTTGGCGGGGCGTTTTTCCGGGATGGACCGGACCACTTCGGGAATCACGTCACCGGCGCGCCGAACGACCACGGTATCGCCGGGGCGAACGTCCTTGCGCTTGATCTCGTCGGCGTTGTGCAAAGTGGCGTTGGTGACGGTCACGCCGCCGACGAAGACCGGTTCGAGTCGGGCCACCGGGGTGAGTGCTCCGGTGCGGCCGACCTGGACTTCGATATCGATCAGGCGGGTGGTTTCTTCCTGGGCCGGAAATTTGTGGGCCAGGGCCCAGCGCGGTGCGCGACTGACAAAACCCAGTTCACTTTGTTGCTCCAGATCGTCGACCTTGTACACCACCCCGTCGATGTCGTAGTCCAGCTCGGCGCGCTTTTTTCCAATTTCATCGTAATAGGCCAGCAGGCCCTTGAGACCGGTGACGGTGCGTACTTCCGGGCTGATCGGCAGGCCGTAGTCTTTCAATCTGGCCAGGATCTCGCTGTGGCGCTCAGGCAGACCATCCGTACTGGCCGAGCCATAGCAGTAGAAGCGCAGCGGGCGGCGCGCGGTGACGGCCGGGTCGAGCTGGCGCAGGCTGCCGGCCGCGGCGTTTCTGGGGTTGACGAACAGTTTTTCTCCCGCCTCGGACAGGCCGCGGTTCAGGCGGTCGAAGCCGGAGCGGGTCATGAAGATCTCGCCGCGCACTTCCAGCTCGTCGGGCGGGTTGTCGCCTCTCAGGCGCAGCGGGATGGCGTTGATGGTGCGGATATTGGCGGTGACGTCTTCGCCCTTTTGGCCGTCGCCACGGGTGGCGGCCAGTACCAGCTCGCCTTTTTCGTAACGCAGGGCAATGGCGGCGCCGTCGAGCTTGGGCTCGGCCATGTAGTGGATCGGTTCGCGGTCCAGGCGGTCGCGAATGCGCCGGTCGAACTCGGCGACTTCCTCTTCGCTGAAGGCATTGGCCAGGGACAGCATGGCCACGCGGTGCTCGACCGTGGAAAAGCCGGCCGATGGCTGGGCACCGACGCGCTGGGTGGGCGAATCGGGGGTGATCAGGTCGGGATGGTCGGCTTCCAGTGCTTCGAGTTCGCGCAGCAGCCGGTCGTACTCGGCATCGCTTACGATCGGGTCGTCCAGGACGTAGTAGCGGTAGTTGTGGTCGTCGAGCTCGCGGCGCAGGCGATCGATACGTTCGGATACTTGCATCGGGCAGAACCGCTACAGGGCTTTCTTGCCCAGGCCATGGCGGCGATCGAACTCGCGCATTTCCTCGCGCATCTGGGCGATGCGCTGGCGGGTGACCAGGCAGCGGGCGTCGTCCAGCACTTCGGCTTCCAGCAGCTCGGCCATGCGCCGGGCGGTGGCCAGCATCGCATCCCAGGCATCCAGCGCGCTGACCGGGGCCGGCAGGGTCGTGAAGAATGTGACGCCCGGGGTGTCGAACACGTTCCAGCTCGACGGATCGAAATGGCCGGGAGCGGTCAGGTTGGCCATGCTGAACACCGGCTCGTTGACCCCTTCGTGCAGGCGATGAAAGATATTCATCTCGCCGAAATCCAGGCCGGCCTTGATTGCCGCGTCGAGCAGTTCCGAGCCGTTGATGCGCCGGCCAGAGCGGCGTTGTACATAAATGGTGACGATCTTGTCCGGGGCGGCGTGGCGGCGGCCGCGCTGGTTGCCGTCCGACTCGTCATCATCGGCTATGTCATCGCCATCCTCGTCGGACGAACGTGCGATCAAGCGGGCCGAAGCCAGTCCGGCGGCCAGGTTGGCCGGCGATGCCGGGGATGCTCTTCGGGTGGGCGCGGTGGCGGGTTGCTCTTCCTCCGCGCTTCCGATATGCGGCTCGCGGCGTGCCGCCAGCCAGCGGCTGTGATTGCGTCGGGTCTGCCCGGCCGGCTTGTGCAGCAACACGATGGCGGCCAGCACCAGGATGCCGATCAAAAGCAGAATGAGGCGCAGATTATCCAAGGCTATCGAACGCTCAAAGCGGTTGAAGGTTCAGGATACGACATCCATCAAGCCTCGGCCAGCGCCACGGCCTTGTCAAGATCAACCGAGACCAGGCGCGAGACGCCGGACTCGCGCATGGTCACACCGAGCATCTGGTGGGCGACTTCCATCGTCACCTTGTTATGAGTCACGATTAAAAACTGCACATGCTCGGACATTTCGCGGACCATCTCCGAGAAACGTCCGACGTTGGCGTCATCCAGCGGCGCATCGACCTCGTCGAGCAGGCAGAACGGGGCCGGGTTCAGGTTGAAGATCGAGAACACGAAAGCGACCGCGGTCAGCGCTTTTTCGCCACCCGACATCAGGTGAATCCGGGCGATGCGCTTGCCCGGCGGGCGCGCCATGATGGCTACGCCGGCCGACAGCCAGTCGTCGCCGACCATTTCCAGGTGACCATGACCGCCGCCAAACAGACGCGGGAACAGGGTTTCCATGTTCTTGTTGATCTGCTCGAACGTTTCCTTGAAACGCGTGCGTGAATCGCGATCAATGCGGGCGATCGCCTTTTCCAGCGTGTCCAGTGCTTCTTCCAGGTCGGCGTGCTGGCGATCCAGGTAGGCCATGCGCTCGGCTTCGGTTTCGGCTTCCTCAATTGCGGCCAGGTTGACCGGCTCGAGCTTGCGAATCTTTTCCTCGAGTTTTTCCAGCTCGTTCTGGTACTCCTCGGTCGCCGCGCCTTCGGGCAGATCGGCCAGCAGGGTCTCGAGGTTTTCTTCCAGCTCGTCAATGCGCTCGCTTAAAGTTTGCGACTTGAGCTGGGTTTCTTTCAGGGCAAGCTGGCGCTGCGATTGTTCTTCGCGAATCTGGTCGGACTCAGCCGAGGCGGCCTGGCGGGCCTGGTCCTGCTCGCGCCAGTTGGCTTCCAGCGTTTCCAGGTGGGCGCGCGCATCGCGCAGGCGCGATTCGATCGCCAGGCGCTGGTCCAAAAGTGCATCGCGTTTTTTCTGCTGCTCGCGCACCGGCTCATCGCCCTGGGCCAGGGCCTGGCTGAGTTCCAGGTAGCGAGTCTGCAACTGCCCGACCTGGTTGTCCATGCGCGCGATCGACTGGCGCAGGGATTCCAGCCCGGCTTTTCCGGATTCGAGCTTGAGTGACAGGCTTTCGCGTCGTTCGCGCCCTTCGCGCTGGTCCTTTCTGGCCGCATCGCGGGCTTCGTCCAGGCGGGTCTTTTCCGCGCGCAGCGGCTCGCGGCCGGCCTCGGCCTTTTCCATCGCATCAAGGGCTTCCTGCATCTCGGCCCGGGCCTGGCCAACCGCTTTGGCATCTTCTTCCTGGCGTCCGGCCAGTTCCTGGCGTTCGGTGTCCGCGGCGACGCGCTGGCGTTCCAGCGTTTCAATGCGGGAATTGATCCCGGCGAGCTGACCATGGATCTGGGCGCGTTCGCGCTGGCGATCCTGGATGGCGGCGTCGGCATCGCGTGCCTGGCCCTCCTGTTCGGTCAGCGCGCTGCGCGCATCGGCCAGTCGTTTTTCGATGAATTCAACGGCCTTGGCATCGGCGGCAATCTGCTCGTCCAGTTCGCGGATTTCCTGCTCGCGTTGCAGCAGGCCGGCCTCGCCTTCGCCCGCCGGTGCCTGGCGCAGCCAGCCGGGACCCAGCCAGATACCTTCCGGGGTAACGACCGATTCGCCGTCGTTGAGTGAATCCAGCATGGCGCGCGCTTCGGCCAGATTATCGGCCCGTCTGACCTGGGCCAGGATCGCGCCGAGGGCGCCGGCGTCGGCCACCACTTCGGATAACGTGCCCGAAACGGTGTTGCTGGAACGCTGATCGGCCAGCATCAGGCCGGCTTCGGGCAGGTTCTCGCCCAGTACGTTATCGATTCGGTCCACGCGCACCGCTTTCAGCCACGAGGACAGCACCGTTTCCACCGCCCGGGTCCAGTGGCGATCGCTGACCTCGATATGGTCGAGCACCCGCGCAATGGGATCGATCTCGTTATCGGCCAGCCAGCGCTGGACCGATTTTGATTCATCGTTGCTGCGGTTGAGCACGCGCAGGGATTCCAGCCGGCCCTGGCGTTCGTGGCGGCGGGCGCGGGCTTGTTCGAGTTCATTGCGCAGCGTTTCGATCAGGCCGCGCTGCTCTTCGATGTTGGACCGGACCGTCTCGGCGGCCTCGCGCGCCTCGTTGAGCTGGCGATCGGCCGCTGCCAGTGCTTCCTCGGCCTTCTGTTTTTCCTCGTTCAGGCTGGAGGTGGCCTGTTCCCCGGACTGGGCTTCCAGCGATTTCAGGCGCTCGGCGGCGCGATTCATCCGGTCATCCAGGTGCTCGATGCGCTGGCGCAGCAGATCGGCGCGGTTGCGCGCCTGCGAGGCCTGGTTCTGGTGTTCCTGCCACTGGGTCTGCCAGTGGTTGAGCGCGGTTTCGGCCTGCTCGACCCGCTCGACCGCCTGGCGCTCGTCCTCGCGTGCGACTTCCAGTTTGGGCGAGAGCTCGGCAATCAGTTCCGAGGTTTCGCTGACCTGGGCCTTGTCCAGCACCAGGTGCTGCTTGAGTTCATTGAGCTGGCTTTCGGTTTCGGCATATTCGGCCTGCTGGCGCTGGCGAATCTCGCGCTGGTGTTCGATCGCCTGTTCCAGCCGGGCGATTTCGCCGGCGACTTCGTACAACTCACCCTGGATCTTGGCTGCCTTGTCGGAGGCTTCGTGCTGGCCCTGGCGCAGGGATTCGAGTTCCTTTTCGGCCGTGCGTTGCCGTGACAGCGCTTCCTGCAGCCGGTTCTCGACTTCCTTCAGGGTCTGGGCTTCGCGTTTTTCGCGCGACTGCAGCTCACGCCAGCGCAGCGCGATCAGCCGGGCTTCGTCCTGGCGGTAGCGTTTCTTGAGCTTGCGGTAGCGCTCGGCCGCCTTGGCCTGGCGATTGAGTTTTTCGAGCTGCTTGCTGACTTCCTCGCGAAGATCCTTCAGCCGCTCGAGGTTTTCGCGGGTGTGGCGAATACGATTCTCGGTTTCGCGCCGGCGTTCCTTGTAGCGCGAGATGCCGGCGGCCTCCTCCAGGAATCCACGCAGTTCTTCCGGGCGGGCCTCGACGATCTGCGAAATCATGCCCTGTTCGATGATGGCGTAGCTGCGCGGCCCCAGTCCGGTACCGAGAAACAGGTCGGTAATGTCCTTGCGACGACAACGGGTGCCGTTGAGAAAATACCCGGATTGGCCATCGCGGCTGACCTGGCGCTTGACCGAGATTTCGGAATACGCGGCATACTCGCCACCGGCCCGGCCATCGGAATTGTCGAACATCAGCTCGACCGTGGCAGTGGAAACCGGCTTGCGCGCGCTGGAGCCGGCGAAGATCACATCGCTCATCGATTCACCGCGCAACTGGCGGGCCGAGCTTTCGCCCATGACCCAGCGCACCGCGTCGATGATGTTCGATTTGCCACAGCCGTTCGGCCCGACGATTCCCATCAGATTGGACGGGAACTTGACGGTGGTCGGTTCGACGAAAGACTTGAAGCCTGAAAGTTTTATTGCGGTCAGTCGCATTGACGCCCTGATTCCTGCGTTTTTGTTTTAATCTACGGGCCCGTTCAACGATCCGAAGGTGCTTGTCCAATGCCCAGCCAACCCAGCCGGGAACTTGAGGTTTTCCCCAACCCGCAGCCAGCGGGCGATTATACCATTCGCATTCGCATTCCCGAGTTTACTTGTCTGTGTCCGAAGACCGGTCAGCCCGACTTTGCCGAACTGACCTTGTCCTACGTGCCGGACCAGCTGTGTGTCGAACTCAAGGCGCTGAAAAACTACGTCTGGAGCTATCGTGACGAAGGCGCCTTCCACGAGGCGGTGACCAACCAGATCCTTGCCGATCTTGTCGCAGCAACCCAGCCGCGCTTTATGCGCCTGACCGCGGATTTCAACGTTCGCGGCGGCATTTATACCGCCGTGACCGTGGAGCACCGGGCCGAGGGCTGGGAATCACCGCAGCCGGTGACCCTGCCCTGACGATGGATATAACGGCCGATTATTCGTCGGCCGTTTCGTCGCCAGCCTCATCGTCCGCCTCACCATCGGTCGCATCGTCCAGCGGCAACATGGGCTCGATCTCGGCGGACTCGAACAGTTCATCGACCACGATATCCAGGCGTTCGCGGGCCAGGGAGCGCACGATGCCCTGGCGGACCTGTTCCAGCGACGGAATTTCGGCCGCGCGCTGGTCGCTGATCCGAACAATGCGCCAACCCTGCGGCGTTTGCAGCGGCAGATCCAGTACATCCCCGGTCGATGCGCCTTCCATCAATACCCGGATATCCGGCGGCAACTGACTCAGATCGACCCACACCGGGCGATCCACGGTCAGGCCCGACTCTGAAGCCGACGCCGTCAGGTCATCGAAACTTATCTGGCCTGATTCGAGATTCGCCAGCGCGTCCAGCACCGCCGACTGATTGGGGAAAAGCACGGTTTCGATCTCGTACTGCTGGTCGCCGCTGCGTTCGACCTGGGCCTGGTAAGCCGTCTGGATCTGCTCGTCGGTCACCGGGTAATCCCGGCCGACCTGTTCAAAATAGCGCATCTGCAGTGCTTCGAGCTCGCGAATCATGCGCCGGGCCCGAACCTCGGGCTCATCGTCCATGCCGGCTTCGCGCGCCGCGTTGGCAACCGCTTGCAGGCGAATCAGCTCATCCAGGGTCTGGCGCATGCCGTCATGATCGTCTTCGCTGATACCCCGCGCTTCCATGGTCAATTCCAGCATCGGCAGGGTGATCGGCTCACCGTCCACCAGTACCAGCAGCACGTCATCCTCATTGACCAGCGGATGATCGGTGCCGGGCTCGCTTTGGCAGCCAACCAGGAATACTATAACGATTAAAAACAGATATTTATGATTCATTTCTAGAATATGCCTCAATGTTAAGCGCGTGTATGTCGGTTTGCATCAGATCACCTAGCGCCTGGTAAACGCGGCGATGCCGGGCCAGCCTGGGCAGGCCGTGAAACAGATCGCTGACGATCCGGACGCGAAAGTGGCCGCGGCCGTCGCGCGCCCCCGGATGACCGACGTGAAGATGCGAATCATCAATCACTTCAAGCTCGTCCGGCCGGATCGCCTCGCGCAGGCGCGTTTCAATCATGGCCACCCGCTCAACGGTCACGGCAGTACCCGCTTGAACGGTCGAACCTCGGCCCCGGTCCAGGCACCGCACTGGATATAGGGGTCTTCGTCAGCCCAGGTTCGGGCCTGTTCCAGGCTGTCGAACTCGGCCACAACCAGCGATCCGGTAAACCCGGCCGGTCCGGGGTCTTCGGCATCGATCGCCGGCAACGGTCCGGCCAGAATCAGGCGGGCCTCATCGGCCAGCGCCCTGAGTCTTGCCAGATGAGCATCGCGCCCCCCGGCGCGCCGTTTCAGGCTGTCCCGGGCGTCAATTCCGTGGATCATGTAAAGCATGCGGGTCGATCCGTTTTGGTAGCCCGCTATTGTACAGATCAACCACGACTCAACCACACCTGTAAAGAACACGCTACACTTGTCGGCTTATGACCGAGACTCCAGAAATCCGCATCGCGCAGGCGGAAATGCCGTTTGCCGTCGTCCAGGGCCAGCCGATGCTGAAACTGCCCGACGACCTGTATATTCCGCCGGACGCGCTGGAAGTCTTTCTGGAAGCCTTTGAAGGGCCGCTGGATCTGCTGCTTTACCTGATCAGGCGCCAGAATCTGAACATTCTCGACATTCCGATTGCCGAAATTACCCGGCAATACACCAGTTATATCGAGATGATGTCCGGGATGAAGCTGGAACTGGCCGCCGAGTACCTGGTCATGGCCGCGATTCTGGCCGAGATCAAGTCGCGCATGCTGTTGCCGCGCCCGGAGCCCGAAGACGGCGAGGAAGGTGATCCAAGGGCCGAACTGATCCGGCGCCTGCAGGAATACGAACGGTTCAAGCAGGCTGCCGAGGAAATCGACGAATTGCCCCGGCTGGAGCGCGATCTGACCATCGCCTCGGCTGCGATCGAGGAACACGGGAAGGTTCAGCTTCCACCCGATGTGGATCTGAAGGAAATTCTGCTGGCCCTGCGCGATGTGATGGCCCGGGCCGAGATCTTCGCCCATCACCATATCCAGTCCGAGCCGTTGTCGGTCCGCGAGCGCATGTCCCGCATTACCGACCTGGTCTCCAATCGCCAGTACGTGGAATTCGGCGACTGCTTCGACCTGGAAGAAGGTCGGCTGGGAGCGGTGGTTACCTTTCTGGCCATGTTGGAGTTGCTGCGCGAACACCTGATCGACCTGGTCCAGCAGGAGCTGTTCGGCAGCATCTACGTGCGCAGCCCCAGCCAGACCCAAGCCTGAATAATCCATCTCGCCCGCACTGAAAGTCACCTGTAGAGACCCATACCGGCATGGAAATCGAATACCTCAAGAAAGTCGTGGAAGGCGCCCTGCTGGCTGCGGCCGCACCCTTGAGCCTGAATCAGCTCAATGCGCTGTTCCCCGATGATGAAAAACCCGGACACGGGGCCCTGAAAGAAGCGCTGGCCGCGCTGGATTCCGACCTTGAGGGTCGCGCGGTCGAACTGACCGAGGTCGGCAGCGGCTACCGGGTACAGATCCGCACCCAACTGATGCCGATCATCTCGCAGTTGTGGACGGAGAAACCGCCGCGTTACTCGCGTGCGCTGCTGGAAACGCTGGCGATCATTGCCTACCGGCAGCCGATCACGCGCGGCGAGATCGAACAGATTCGCGGCGTTGCCGTCAGCGCCAATATCCTGCGCACCCTGCAGGAACGCGAGTGGATCAAGGTGGTTGGACACCGCGATGTCCCTGGCCGCCCCGAACTGCTTGGATCGACCAAGGCGTTCCTGGACTATTTCAACCTCAAGTCGCTGGACCAGTTGCCGACCCTGGCCGAGATCAAGGACATCGACAATCTCGAACCGGAACTGGAACTGACCCACCCGGTCCCACCCGGCACGGAAACCCGGGCCGCCGGCGAGCAGACGCACCACGAAACCGACGACGGTAACGACGCCGGAAATGACGAGGACACCGACGATGAGCAACAAGCCCGGACCGAACAGCAAGAAGTCGACGCACAAGAACCGGCTCACGACGAGCGGCAAGAAGACCCGTCGCAAGACCGACCCGAAAGCGACGGCATCGAGCCGGAGCACGACGACGGGCCCGAGGACGAAGAACCCGAGGACGACCTCGGGAACGACGACGATAGCGAAGACAAGCGCGAAAACGAGCCGGCACCAGCGGACGATGGCGGGGAGCCGCCGTCAGAAACGCCTCGAACAGACACCTGACCCGGCGTTTTCCGGCAGCGAGCGCCTGCAGAAGGTGCTGGCCAACGCGGGACTGGGATCGCGTCGCGGGCTGGAAAAGCGGATTGAAGCCGGAGATGTCATGGTCAACGGCAAGCGCGCCGAGCTGGGCGCCACCCTGACACCGGGCGACCGGGTTGATTTCGAGGGCCGGGCCTACCAGGTCGCCGCCGCCAATCCGGTCCATCGCACCCTGATCTACCACAAGCCCGAGGGAGAAGTCACCACCCGCAGCGATCCCGAAGGCCGCAAGACCGTGTTCGATCGACTGCCGGCACTCGACGACGGTCGCTGGATCGCGATCGGACGCCTGGATCTGAACACCGCCGGACTGCTGCTGCTGACCACCGATGGCGAACTGGCCAACCGGATGATGCACCCTTCCGGCCAGGTCGACCGTGAATATCTGTGCCGCATTCGCGGCAAGGTCAGCAATGATCAGATTCAGCAGTTGCTAAAAGGTGTCCGACTCGACGACGGCATGGCCAATTTCTCCGACCTGGTGGTCGGCGAAGTCACCGCCGGGCACACCTGGTACACGGTGACCATTCTGGAAGGACGTAACCGCGAGGTTCGACGTTTGTGGGAAGCGGTTGGCGCGCAGGTTGCCCGCCTGAAACGGGTGCGCTTTGGACCGGTTTTCCTGCCGGCCAAGGTCTGGTCCGGGCGTTATGAAGAACTGAGTCCGAAGGATCATCAGATCTTGCGGGAGGATGTGGGATTGGAATCCAAGGCTTTGGAATTGGAATTGAGAAGTATTTCGGGTTGATTTGTCCTGGCCGGACGGGCTCCTGAAGTCACTATTTCAAAGTCAAAGTCAAAATCGTTTCGCCCTCGCTTCGCTTGAAGGGCGAGTCACTTTTGACAAACGCCTCAAAAGTAACCAAAAACGCTGGTCGCCCGTGATTGCGCCCGCCTGCGGCGGGTCCCCTGCGTTTCTCGGTCCGGGCGGCGGTCGCTCAACTCGCTTGCGCTCAGACACACGCTCCCTAAAATCCGCCCGGCCCTGCGATACTCGGCGCCTATCAAGGGCTCGAAACCCTTAAAAACACCAAGACGTCCGATTCTGAGCAAGCGTAGGTCGGCCCGACGCGGCCGACGGTCATGGTAATCAGTGGCCTCCAGAAGGCCGATTTTTGAGCTTGTATCATGGCGCTCAACGTTTGGCGCCAATAATCCACCATCCGGTGGCACCTGAACCATGGACCGTCGGCCACGTCGGGCCGACCTACTCGGACAAGGCCGAGCGCAGCGATGGCCCGAGAAGGTTTGTTGCCCTTGATGGGCGCCGAGTAACGCAGGCCGGGCCGGAAAAAGCGGTTCCGCATGTCTGAGCGAAGCGAGTTCGGAACCGCCCGGCCGGGGCGAGTAACGCAGGGGACCCGCCAACGGCGGGCGCAATCACGGGCAAAAGATTTTTTGGTTTCTTTTGGATCGACTGCCAAAAGAAACCCGCCCCTGAGCGGAGCGGGGGCGGAACGCCTTTGACTTTGACCCGCGCCGCAAGGCGCAAAACAAACTCCAATTCCTATTCAGTAATCGGCATTAGCGTCAATTCGACGCGGCGGTTAGCCGCACGCCCCGCTTCGGTGTCATTGGTGGCAACCGGATGATCCGGTCCATATCCGTAGGTTGCTACGCGAACCGGGTTGACGCCTTCGTTGATCAGATAGCGACCAACGCTTTCCGAACGGCGGCGGGACAAATCCATGTTGTACTCGCGTCGTCCGGTGGAATCGGTGTGGCCGTCGATGACCAGTACGGTCTGGTCGAATTCTTCCAGGACCAGGGCAACCGAGTCCAGTACATCGAAAAATTCGGGCCGCAGTTCGGATCGGTCGAAGCCGAAGGTCACGTTGCCCGGCATGTTCAGGATGATATCGTCGCCGCGGCGGGTCACGCTGACACCGGTGCCGCGAAGCTGTTCTCGCAGCGCCTGTTCCTGGCGATCCATGTAATTGCCGATCGCCGCACCACTCAGGGCGCCGATGCCGGCCCCGATGGCGACTCGCTTGAGACGGTCGCCGCCCGAGATCGCGCCCAGCACGGCGCCGATACCGGCTCCAATGGCAGCACCCTGCCCGGTCCGGGTCGAGCGTTCATCTCCAGTCCAGGGGTCCGATGTGGTCGCGCAGGCGGCGAGGAAGCCCGCACAGCTCACTACCAGCAGAGAATGTTTCAGCGTGGTTGGAATATTCATCATCGACTCCTTGATGGATTGACTATTGTTGTGACAACAGTCTGGCGCAGGCGTTGTAAACAGAGCCTGAACCCGGGCCTTGTTCGCATCCCGGACATTTCAGGAATTGTCCGGATCGGTGTCATCCAGCCAGCGGTAGAGGCTGCGGCGGCCGACTCCGAGTAGCGCGGCGGCGCGGCGCTTGTTGCCGTTGACTCTTTCGAGCACGTAGCGCACGTAGCGTGCGCGCATTTCCTCCAGTGACGGCAACAGGTCACCGGCCAGCAACTCATCAGGAACGCTCATTGACGACGAGGATTCCGGCGGCAGCCTGGTTGTATTGAGAATCCGGTCCGGCAGGTGCTCGCGGGCAATTTCCTCGCCGTTGCAGAAGGTCACTGCCCGTTCCATGATATTGCGCAGTTCACGGACATTGCCCGGCCACGGATAGTCGCGGATGGCGGCCAGTGCTTCGGCTGTCATTCCGCGCGCCGGGCGCTGGCGGGCAGCGGCGAACTGCTCGATGAACTGCATTGCGAGCAGGTCGATGTCCTCACCCCGATCACGCAGCGGCGGCACTACCAGCGAGAAGGTTTCCAGCCGGTAGTACAGATCGTCGCGAAAATCGCCGGCCTCGACCCGGGCAGGCAGGTCGACATTGGTCGCTGCGACCAGGCGCACATCGACCGACTGCTCGCGATCAGTACCGACCGGCCGGATCGCCCCATCCTGAAGCGCGCGCAACAACTTGGCCTGCAACGAGCCCGGCATTTCGCCGATTTCGTCGAGAAACAGCGTTCCGCCATCGGCTTCGCGAAAAAGACCGGGCCGTTCCTTGTCGGCACCGGAAAACGCCCCGGCGGCATGGCCGAAGAATTCACTCTCCAGCAGATCCGGCGGGATGCCGGCACAGTTGACCGCCAGAAACGCCTTGTCCGAGCGTCCACTTTCAGCGTGCAGCGCCCGCGCCACCAGGTCCTTGCCAGTCCCTGACTCGCCGCTGATCAGGACCGGGCCGTCAGCCCTGGCGATCTGGCCAATCCGCTCGAACAGCCCTCGCATTGACGGGCTGTTACCGACCATGCCGTGATAGTCACCTGGCTTCAATGCCTGGCGGAATCGTCTGACTTCATCTTGCAGTTTCCGATGGGCGAGCAATCGCTCGACGCACAAGGTCAGATGATCCATATCCAGCGGCTTGGTCAGGAAATTGTCAGCGCCGGCCTTGAGCGCCTCGACCGCACGATTGACCGTGCCAAAGGCACTGATCATCAGCAGACCTGGCCCGTCCGGCCGCTCGCCGATATGCCTGAGCAGTGCCATGCCGTCCATTCCCGGCAACTGCAGATCGCTGATCACCAGGTCCGGCTCGAAGTCATCAAAAGCCTCGATGGCCGGTTCGGCCGCCGGCCAGGACCGGGCCTGGTAGCCCTCGGTTTCGAGCTCTTCGACCAGCAAGCCGGCCAGATCAGCATCGTCTTCCACCACCATGACTCGGGGTTTTGACTGGCTCATTGTCCGCTCCCGAAGATCATCTCGAAGCAGCTGCCGCCCAGGCGCTCGCTGGTGGTGACTTCGATCCGGGCGTTGTGCTCATCGGCCACGGTGCGGACAATCGCCAGCCCCAACCCGGTGCCGCCTTCACCGGCTCTGCCGGTAGTAAACGGTTCGAAGATATCCTTGCGCAGCGAGTCCGGCACGCCCTCGCCATCATCCTCGACCCGAACGACCACACTGTCTCCCTTCGAAGCGGCGCTAATGCTGACCCGGGACCGGGCCGCCTGAATGGCGTTACGCAACAGATTGATCAATGCATGTTCAAGACGTATGCGGTGCCCCGACACGCTCAGGCCATCGTCGATGTCCGGCTGATCAAGCGAGATCCCGTGGGTTTCGAGCTGAGGGTGCGCGGCTGCCGCCACGTGTCGCAGCAAACCGGCCAGTGGCACCGCCTCGGGCTCGATTCGCTCGGCCCGAACAAAGTCCATCAGCTGAGTCAGCAACTGGCGGGTGCGATCGACCTGGTCACGCATTCGACCCAGGCGACGCTGGGCATCGTCATCCAGCGACTGTCCGGCGATCAGCCGTCTGGCATCGGCATCAATGACCGACAGCGGTGCCCCGAGTTCGTGCGCGACGCCGGCTGAAAACCGGCCCAGTGCCGCCAGGTTCTCTTGTTCGCGCAAACGTTCATTCATATGAGCATGCTCTTTCTTCTGCCGGTCCAATGCCTGCTGCATCTGGTCCAGGCCATCAAGCATGCGGTTGAGCCCCCGGGCCAGGGAGGCCAGTTCGTGCGGACCGACCAGCTCCGCGCGGTGCTGGCGATCGCCACTCTCGACCCGCTGCATGCTTTGCAACAGGCGCTCGACCGGGCGAACCACGGCCAGCCGGTGGCCGTAGATCAACACCAGAATCATCAAAACCACCACCGCAATCCAGCTCGACCAGCCATACAGGCGAATCCGGTCCAGCCACTCGGTCATGTCGCTTTTTCGTCGAACCACCTGCAACAGCCCATCGATCTGTCCGGTGGTGGCGACCAGCGGTACAAAGTAGGAAAAAACTTCCTCGCCGGCAAATTCCGCGTAGCGCCCCAGCGGCTCTCCCTGGGCAACCACCTGCACGGCTTCAAGCTGTTCGCGCCGCCCCGGGAAGATTTCCCCGACAGCGGCGACCCGGCGCCCGTCAGAGTCGTAAACGAATGCGCCGTAGACACGGTCGATATCGAAGACCGCATTCAGCGCATGACCGACACCATCCTGATCGCGCCCGAGCAATGCCTGTTCCAGCGGCACCCGCATGGCCCGGGCAACCAGTTCGATTTCCTTCTCCAGCCGATGGGTCAACAGCCGTTCGACTTCACTGAACGAGAACCACATCAGAATGGATGCCAGCGCAAATAGCGGCACAAATACCTGGACGATCAGCTGACTGCGCAGACTGTTCAATGGGCTTCCTTTTGGGTTGAGCCAGATGGCACATGGGTCAATTTAACACACTTTGCGGTTGAGTTGGTGAACCCAGATTCCCCAAGCCATTGAATTGATTATCTTTGTTTTTCTGGCACGTAATTTGCATTTACCCTACCGCAAGAAATTCATTCACTCTCAAAGGAGCAATCCTGATGAAAACCAGAAATCTGATTCTTTCCATTCTGTCTGCTATTGCACTGTCATTCTCGGCCGCCGCCCTTGCCCAGCAAGGACAGCCGATGGAACCCGCCCAGCCTGAGCCGGTGGACGTTTCCGATTCCGAGCTTGAGCAGTTTGTCGATGCGCAGGCCGGCATTTCCACGATCCAGCAGGATTTCTCCCAGCGCCTGGAAGGCATCGAAGATCCGGAGCAGGCTCACGAGCTCCAGACCCAGGCCAACGAAGAAATGATTGCTGCCGTTGAAGAAGCCGGACTGGACGTCGAATCGTTCAATGCAATCGCGATGGCGATTCAGAACGATCCGGAACTGCAGCAGAAGCTGACTGAAATGATGCAGGAAGGCAGCTGATCCTTAACGGATCCTGCTGACCGGCTGATTGTTCTTTTTCAGCCAAGCGACCGGGCCTGCTCTGCGGGCCCGGTTTTTTTATGCCCGTAAAAACGTGTGGAGGATCAGGTCGGGCTGTAGATGGTGCGACCGGATCGGGCGTATTGGGCGAGAACTTCGGCTGCTTCGTTTCGCAGCAGTCCGGTGCTGACCGCGATACCGCGACCGGCCAATTTGTCTTGCCAGGCATCGGGCCGATCACCTTCGTCAAACCCGGCCGCTTCGGCATCCACCTTGGTCGCTCCGCATAGCACTGACCGGACTCCGGACCAGGGAATCGCTCCCAGGCACATCGCGCAGGGCTCGCAGGAACTGACCAGCTCGATCTCTCCGCGCCCGCAATCGCCAAGGTTCCAGTTGGCCAGTACCTGCTGAGCCAGGCTCAGCGCAACAATTTCGGCATGCGCCGAGGAGCAATGAGCCGGTTCGACCCGATTGACGCCCATGGCAATGACCGCGCCGCTTTCGCGTTCCACCACCAGCGCACCAAAAGGCCCGCCGGTGCCTTCGCTGACATTGTGACGGGACAGGCTGATCGCCACCGACATCCGCTGCTCGGGCGTCGGCAGTACATCAGGCAGACTGGCGGCAAAGCCGCGCGTCCAGCCCGGCAGATCAATCCGGATACTGGCCAGGGTTTTCACGATGCCAGACGCTGTCTAACCGCTTCGAACAGACTGATACCGGCAGCCACGGACACGTTGAGACTCTCCATCGCTCCCGGCATCGGAATGCGTGCCAGTTGATCACAGCGCTCACGCGTCAGGCGCCGCAGTCCGCGTTCTTCGCTGCCCAGAACCAGGGCCAGGGGGCCGGTCAGGTCGGTGTCGAACAGGCTGTGCTCACCCTCGCCGGCCAGCCCCACGCAACGCACCCCACTGTCGCCGAGCTGCACCAGGGTGCGGGCCAGATTGGTAACAACCGCCAGCGGGATCAGTTCGGCGGCACCGGCGGCAGCCCGGCGTGCCGCCGGCGTCAGGCCGGTTGCCCGGTCGCGCGGAATGACCACGGCGCTGGCCCCGGCGGCCACCGCGGAGCGCAAGCACGCGCCGAGATTGTGCGGATCCTGGACTCCGTCGAGAATCAGCAACAGGGCGTCGCTGTTCAGGCGTTCAACCAGTTCGATCAGGTCATGTTCATCGATCGGCTCGGGCGGCTGGAATTCGGCAATGACGCCCTGGTGGCGTACACCATCGGCACGCCGGTCCAGGGCACGTTCGTCGGCCCACTCCACGCTCACACCGGCTTTCTTCAACTGGGCGGCAAGCTCTTCAAGACGCTTTCCCGAGCGCTTGATCCAGACCCGCACGATCCGCTCGGGCGAAGTCTCGACCAGGCCGCTGACCGCGTTGACCCCCATGACCAGCTCACGCTTCATTCGTTGTCGCCATCCAGCGCCAGATCGATTTTCCGCTCATCCAGGTTGACCGCGGCAACCTTGACCCGGACCCGATCCGCCAGGGCGAACTGGCGGCCGTGACGCTTGCCGGTCAGGCTGTGGCTGACCGGATCAAAGGTGTAGTAATCGTTCGGCATCGCGGTGACATGAACCAGGCCGCTGACCCCGAACTGGGTCAGTTCGACAAACAGACCGAAGCTGGTCACGCCGGTGACAATGCCGTCGAAACTGTCGCCGATATGACGCTGCATGAACTGGCTCTTGAGTCGCTCATCGACATCGCGCGAGGCTTCTTCAGCGCGCCGTTCGGTCCACGAGCTGTGACGACCCAGTTCGGCCATGCGTTTTTCCGAGTAGTCGAACTTGTCCCGGGCCTGACGGCGGCTCAGATGCTTGATCGCCCGATGCAACAGCAAGTCGGGATAACGCCGGATGGGCGAGGTGAAATGGGCATAGTGACTGAGCGCCAGGCCGAAGTGGCCCACGTTCTCGGTCTGGTAGACCGCCATGCTCATGCTGCGCAGCAGTACCGCGTTGACCAGGCGCTCGTTGTCCTTTCCAACGACCTTGGCCTGTAGCGCTGCGTATTGCGCCGGCTCGGGCGTTTCGGACCAGGACACTTTCATGCCCTGGGCTCGCAGGAACGACTCCAGCCCTTCGAGCTTGTCGGCCGGTGGTGGTTCGTGAGCGCGGTAGAGCATCGGCAACTCGCCCTTGGCGACAAACCTGGCCGCTTCGACATTGGCCAGGATCATGCACTCTTCGATCAGACGATGCGCGTCGTGGCGGGTCCGCAGGCGAATGTCGGCGACCCGGCCCTCGGCATCGAACTGGAAATACACATCGGTGGTATCGAAATCCAGCGCGCCGCGGCGAGCGCGCCGGCGCGCGAGGATCCGGTAGACGTCATACAGGGCCACCAGGTTGGGTTTGACCGACGCGAACTTTTCATTCAGCGCCGGATCGCCCTCGACCATCATCCGCTGAACCTGGTCGTAGGTCAGCCGGGCATGGGAACGCATCACCGCTTCATAGAACCGGCTGCTCTTGACCTTGCCCTTGTGGTCGATCTTCAGATCGCAAACGATACACAGCCGGTCTTCGTCCGGTCTGAGTGAACAAAGACCGTTCGACAGCGCTTCCGGCAACATCGGAATGACCCGGTCGGGAAAATAGACCGAGGTGCCGCGCAAACGTGCCTGTTCATCGAGCACATCGCCGGGCTGAACATACTCGGCCACATCGGCAATGGCCACGATCAGACGGAAGCCGTCGCCATCGGCCTCGGCCCAGACCGCATCGTCGAAATCGCGCGCATCGGCACCATCAATGGTCACCAGCGGCAGATCACGCAGGTCCTTGCGTTTTTCGGCCAGCTTCTGATCGATCCGATCACCAAACGCCTCGGCTGCGTCGAGGACAGGCTGGGGAAACTCGAAGGTCAGATCGTGACTGAAGATGGCCATGTCGGTCGCGATTCCCGGCTCATCGGCATGGCCAAGAACAGCGGTGATCTCGCCGACCGCGCCGCGCTCCAGGGTTGGCGGCTTGTCGATTCGGGCAACCACGATCTGGCCGGGTTTGGCGTCGCCGATCCGCTCCAGCGGGATCAGCACATCCTGGGTCAGGCGCGGATCATCCGGCACCACCATGGCCACGCCGGACTCGAGCAACAGGCGACCGACAACCTGGCTATGAGCCCGCTCGACCACTTCGACCACGCTGCCCTCGCGCCGACCACGCCGGTCGATACCAGTTACCGCCCCAAGCACGGTATCGCCGTTGAAAACCTGGCGCATCTGCTTGGGCGACAGGTAAAGATCGTCGCCGCCTTTGTCTGGTACCAGAAAACCAAAACCGTCAGGATGCGCGCTGACGCGTCCGCGAACCAGGTCCATATCGTCGGCCAGACCATAGGCGGCACGGCGGTTGCGAACCACCTCGCCGGCGGCAATCAGGCGATTGAGCACCGGCTTGAGGCGCGCATCGGATTGCTCCTTGTCCAGACCCAGAATATCCGACAGGCGCCGACGGGTCTGGGGCCTCCCGGCGTCGCGCAACAGTTCGCGTACCTGGTCATCATCTATGGTCTGTTCGGGCCGCTTGCTCATTGAACGAAATCGCATCTGGATAGTCAGAGCGCATTGTAAGCGGTTCAGCTTGACCTTGTCGGGCATGGCCGGATAATGACGGCCTGATGAAAGATCCCAATTGACGGTATGTCCCGACACCAAGCCCTGACCACGAAACCGCGCCTCAAGATCCTCAGCGCCCTGATCATTCTTGTGATCAGCGGCTGTGCCACCCTGGAACAGCGGCCGATCGAATCAGCACGATCCGAGCAGCCCCCGCCGGTTCCGCCCTACTATCTCCGGGCCCGGATCGACGATCCGTTCGAACAGATCGATCAGGCCATCGTCAGGGTTGGCGAGTCCTGGCGGCTGCGACAGGCCACCGATGAAGCGCCTGAAGTCCTGCCCGACCTGTGGCAACGCATCGTCGATCGCTTCGCGATTGCCGACTGTCCGGCCGACAGTCGGGCCGAGCAATGGGCGTTCTGGTTCGGTGAGCGCCACGACTACCTGGAGCGAGTCACCAATCGCGCCCATCCCTGGTTGCATGACATCGCCAACGAACTGGATGCCCGCGATCTGCCCGGCGAACTGGCATTGCTGCCGATCGTCGAAAGCGCCTACGACCCGTTTGCCTATTCCCACGGCCAGGCCTCCGGTGCCTGGCAGTTCGTCGCACCGACCGCGCGTGAATACGGCCTGGAAATCAATGATTTCTACGATGGACGGCGCGATGTCTACGCCGCGACCCGTGCCGCGCTGGATTATCTCGAAATGCTCAACAATCGTTTCGGCGGCAACTGGAACCTCGCCCTGGCGGCCTATAACGGAGGTCAGGGCCGGGTCAGCCGGGCTCTCAGGCGCAACCGCGCCCGCCAGCACTCGACCGCATGGCATCAGCTTCCGTTGCCACGCGAAACCCTGGCCTATGTGCCGAAACTGCACGGTCTGGGCTGCCTGTTTCGCGAACCGGAACGCTACGGATGGACCCGTCCGAAGTGGCCGGATCAGCCCCAGATCGCGCGGGTCGAGCTTCCCGGGCCAGTCGACGTTGTGGTGCTGTCGGCACTGGCCGAGCTGGATCTGACCGAAATCGTGGCGCTCAATGCCGGCCTCAGCAGACATCTGACTTCACCGGCCGGACCCCACCACTTGATTGTCCCGATCCATGAGCTGGACCGTGTGATCGACATCCTGCCCGAACTGGGTCAGCATGAAATGGTGGTCTGGCGCGAGATTTCGGTTCGGCGCGGCGATACGCTGTCGGGGCTGGCCGTTCGACACGACACCAGCGTACGAGCCCTGCGCGAGGCCAACAATCTGACCAGCGATCGCCTGGCCATCGGTCAAACCCTGCGCTTGCCGGCCGGCGGCGTCACCCCGGAAAGCTCGCCGTTTGCCGACAGCTACCAGCAACTGGCCAGCCTGCAGCAACAGCTTCTGCCAACCCGTCGCATCCGCCATCGGGTACGTCCGGGTGAGAGCCTGTGGGTGATTGCGCGCAATTACTCGGTCAGCGTTGGCGACATCCAGAGCTGGAACGGGATGGGTAGTTCGTCGATGATTCGTCCGGGGCAACAGCTGACGATTCACATGGATGGCCAGCCGGCCGCCGTTCGGACAGTCTCCTACACCGTCCGCAGCGGCGACTCGCTGTGGCTGATCGCGCGCCGCCACAGGGTCAGCCTGAATGATTTGATGCGCTGGAACGGCCTGAGCTCATCCAGCATACTGCGACCTGGCCAGACCCTGACCATTCGACGAGGAAGCGATGCCTGACAACTCCGTGCGGCTCACAATAGCACTGCTCCTGCTAATAGCGCTGGTCCCCGGCCCCGCCCCGGCTTCAGAAAGCTCCGAGGTCAGGCTCGACGGTGCCATCGTTCAGGGCGGGCTGGTGTTCGGACAGGCACCGCCAGGATCAACCGTTCAACTGGACGATCAAAACCTGATGCTGTCCGCCGACGGTCATTTTGTTTTCGGCTTCACCCGCGACGAGACCGCCACTCGGACCCTCACCGTGGACTTGCCGGACGGTGAGCGCTGGCAGCGGGAGCTGACCCCGGAATCACGCAAGTTCAATATCGAGCGCGTCGACGGACTCGAAACGGCCCATGTCACACCGCCGCCAGAAACCTATGAGCGCATTCGCCAGGACGCCGTCCTCACCCGCCAGGCGCGCGAGCGACGGGATGCACGCACTGACTGGACCAACGGCTGGATCTGGCCGGCACGCGGCCGGATATCCGGCGTCTACGGCAGTCAGCGAATTCTCAACGGCGAGCCACGCAATCCCCACTGGGGCCTGGATATTGCCGCGCCCACCGGCACACCGGTGGTGGCCCCGGCCGCCGGCATCATCACGCTGGCCGAGCCGGACATGTATTTTTCCGGCGGCACGCTGTTCATTGATCACGGCCATGGCCTGGTCTCGGCCTTTCTTCATTTGAGCGAACTGCTGGTGGAGGTCGGCCAGCGGGTGGATCAGGGCCAGGAAGTCGCGAAGATTGGCGCTACCGGGCGGGCCACCGGTCCGCATCTGGACTGGCGGATCAACGTCGGCAACGTGCGCGTCGACCCGCAACTGCTGCTCGACGACAGCGACCCGACACCATGACCCGTTGCTGGCTTCGAGTCGGTCTCGCGGCTGTTGTCGGCCTGGGCGTGGCCGCCTGCAGCACCGCTCCCGAACGTCCGGACCGGGCTGCCGCTGCTGGCGATCCTGTCCTGGAACGGCTGGCCACGACCATGCCAGGGGACTATGCCACGACCACCTCCGATACAACCGCGATGCTGTTACTCACGGTCAGCACCGAGCCGCTGGTCCGGCAGGACCCGTTGATCTTCAATCTGACCCAGCAGCAGACCGGGCAGCCGCATCGACGATTTGTGCTGGCCCTGCATCAGGCGGACCAGAGCGACGGCTACACCGGATTTTTCGCGCCAATGGACGTCAATGATCAGCCGGTTCGACGTTGCGAGCTGGATATCACGATCCGCAGCAGTGGCCTCAGCGCCCGAACCGATCCGGAAACCTGCCGTTTCGGCGAGGGCCAGGCGGCGGTTGGCTTGATCAAGGAGTTTGCCTTCGACGGCAGTCAACTGGTCATCGCCGATCGACTGGTCGGGGCCGATCGGACGACACCGGCGGCACCAGACCAGGTCCACACCTTCCACCGGATCGCTCGATTCACCGGCTGGGCCGGCATCAAAGAGGGAGAGAGCTGGCGCCTGACCCGATCGATCGAAATGGACTCGGCCAACGGCCAGTTCGAACCGCTGGATGCAGCCGGAATGGCCCTCGGGTTCGAGATCAGACTGAGCCGCCAGCGCCTCGACCAGATGGACACCCCCATTCTTCGCCTGAGCGTGCACGATCCGGAAACGGGAAAGACGCTGGGACAGAGCTGGGCCGACCCGGATGCCCGTTCGATCGGCATCGCCCTGCCCGACCTGCAGGTCGGGCTGACGCGTATCGACTGACTTCGAAACTTAAGGCGGGTCTATTCGACCCAGGCCGGTGGGTGGCCGTCGATGGGCTTGTAGCCGTTTTCAAGACCCTTGGTCACGATGCTGACCGCGTTGTGCGGGTGAAGGCTTTCGAAGTGTGAACAGCGCGCCCAGAAATCGACGACCCGGTCATCACCATCGAGTGCGGTCTGCACCCGACGCGCCGCATCTTCACAGAACATCAGATTCTGTCCGTTCAACAGCGCGAAGGCCTGTTCGTCCTCCCGCTTGACCACGGACTGGACCGGCGTCTTGAGAGTATTTTCGATCAGGTCGATCATCTCGATAAACGGAAAGGCCTCGAAGCTGGGCGACAGATGCAGCCGGACATCAGCGGCACTGCGCTGACTGTGCGGTGTGGCAACAATCCCCTGCTCCGAACCCAACCATTCGATGACGGCATCAGCCGGCACCACATCCGCACCAGGGAAATCCTTGCGGAACTGATCCTGGATCAGCTGCCTGGCCAGCGCGGCAGAACACGGGCATGTGCTGGAGTAGATGACCTGGTAGGCCATTTCCAGCGCAAACGCCTTGCCTTCAAGGCTGGCAATCAGGCTGATCGGATAGCGCTTCCAGCCGGTATTGTCGCTGACCAGTGACGGGCGGCGTACCAGGTAATCAAAATCCAGCCGCACCATCGCCCGGGTGCTCAGATCCTCATGCGAGGCGAGAAAGTCGCGCAGCAGCCGGCGCAGCACCAGCGGCGACAGGGTCTGCTCGCCAAGCACGCGATCCAGGTGCAGGTACAACCGCGACATGTGAATGCCGCGCTTGTCGGGCTGGTCGAGATCGACAAAGGCGCTGACCCGGGCACTGGACTGGATCTGCTTGCCGTTGCCACCGTCCAGCAGTACCGGCATTTCGATATGGTTCATCCCGACCCAGTCCAGCTTGCCGGCAACCTGTGCCTTGGCGTGGCTGGCAATATCGGGCATATCGGCAAGTTTGGTGGTTTTACTCATGGGGCTTGGGATTCTCCGCTGTCGGACATCAGATCAGCCAATGGCTGGCGAGCGCGTATTAAAACGGTCGCCGATAAAGAAAGCGTGAGCAGCCAGATGACCCGACCGGCCGGATGGACTGCCGGCCGACCGTAAAAAATGGTCGGAGCGGGGAGATTCGAACTCCCGACCCCCACAACCCCATTGTGGTGCGCTACCAGGCTGCGCTACGCTCCGACCGACGTAATCGTGCTGCGGGGTCAAGCTGTGTATTGTACCGTCAGCGCCGAAGGACGTGCAGGATATCCTCGAGCTCGGTACGAAGCTGGCGAACGAGCTGCTGACTGCGGGAGACATCATCCATGGCCTTGACGCCTTCCAGGCGCTGACGTGCGCCGAGGATGGTAAAGCCCTGTTCGTGGAGCAGACTGCGAATCTGGCGAATCATCAACACATCGTGGCGCTGGTAGTAACGACGGTTGCCGCGCCGCTTGACCGGCTTGAGTTGCGGAAATTCCTGCTCCCAATAGCGCAAAACGTGCGGCTTGACCGCACACAGTTCGCTGACCTCGCCTATTGTGAAATAGCGCTTGGCCGGTATTGGAGGAAGTTCCTGATTACTCCCCGGATCCAGCATATGCTTCCACCCTCGCTCGTAACTTCTGACCCGGCTTGAACGTCACCACGCGCCGGGCAGAAATCGGAATCTCTTCACCGGTCTTCGGGTTGCGCCCCGGGCGCTGATTCTTGTCGCGCAACTGGAAGTTGCCGAACCCGGAAAGCTTGACATGATCCCCGGACTCCAGAGCCTCCCGGATCGCCTCGAACCAGGCATCGACAAATTCCTTGGCCTCGCGCTTGTTCAATCCCACTTCGTCGAACAACGTGGCTGCCAGGTCCGCTTTGGTCAGTGACATCCCCTTATCCTCGTAAATTTGCGTCGAATCGCTCAGAGAGCCCGTTAATCACTTTTGTTGTGAGGGCTTCCACATCTGCGTCCTTAAGAGTGCGTGAAACATCACGAATAATCAAGCCAATAGACACACTTCTGCAGCCTTTTTCGACGCCGGGGCCGCGGTATTGGTCAAAAATTATACATTTTTCAATCAAATCACCACCCTGGGCGCGAATTTCCTCAACCAGGTCGGCTACCTGGATATCGTCCCCGACCACCAGCGACAAATCCCGTCTGACCGCCGGAAAACGCGACAACGGCCGATACTCCGGCACCGTTTTTGCCCGGATCCGATCGGCATCCAGTTCGGCGACAAACGCGGCCTGCGGCCAGCCCAGCTTCTCGACCAGGTTCGGATGCAACTGGCCCAGCCAGCCGATCTCCTGATCGTCGAGCATCACTTCCGCTGACTGACCGGGATGCAACCAGGCACGTTTGGCACCCTGAAAGAGCAGCTCGCCCTTGACCGCATTGAGCGCCAGCAGGTGTTCGATCTCGCCCTTGATGTCGTAAAAATCCACCGGGCGGACCTTGCCGCTGAAATGCTCGGCGCGGCTGCCACCGGTCATCAGCAGGCTTGCCCGGCGTGTTTCGACCAGGCCATCTTTGGTCTGATGGAAGCAGGTTCCGACTTCAAACAGCCGGAAATGCTCGTGTTGGCGACGCAGGTTGGCCGTGGCGGTATTCAGCAGACCCGGCAACAGACTGGTGCGCAGCACCGCCATATCACGACTCAGGGGATTGGCCAGCTCCTGGGCTTCGTCGAGCATATTAAGACGCTTGAGCTCACTCTCGCCGACGAAACTCCAGGTCATGATTTCCTGAAAACCGCGGGCGCTGAGCTGCTGGCGCAGCAGCTGTTCGGGCAACTCGGCCTCTCCCGGGACACGAACGGTCAATCCACCGCCCGGACGGCGGCTGGGCAGTTTGTCGTAGCCGTAGACCCGTGCCACTTCCTCGATCAGATCGGCCTCGATCTCGATATCCCGTCGCGCACTCGGTGCGAGCACCTGGAAGGTCTCATTGTCGACCGTCACTTCCATGCCCAGTCGGGTCAGAATGCCCTGAGTCTCGTCCAGCGTGAGCTCAGTGCCCAGCAGCTGGTTCAGACGGGCCAGGCGCAGGCTCACCGGCTTGACCGCGGGCAGATGCTCTGTATCGGTTCGGTTGATCAGCGGGCCGGGTTTGCCGCCGGCAATCTCGAGAATCAGGGCCGTGGCCCGTTCGCAGGCCAGCGCTTGCAGCGCCGGATCAACCCCGCGCTCGAAGCGATGCGCCGACTCGGTGGCCAGACCCAG
>Ga0076930_100452_pt1 | contig 40802 bp, 28 predicted proteins | sample HotLakConsoUCCRE_FD_71149 | JGI IMG/M metagenome (GOLD analysis project Ga0076930, IMG submission 71149) | Hypersaline microbial mat communities from Hot Lake, Washington, USA - Hot Lake Consortium UCC-RE (version 3) (version 3) ...
CAGAGCTTCTCTAATTCTGACTCAAAATCCTAAACTTACTTCCTGTCGCCGTATAGCTGTCCCGAGAGAACTTTGCCACGAAAGCTAAATTCTGAAATCACTCCCTGAATCTGGGTTTTGAGTTCTTTCCGGTCTTGCCAGTACTCTTCCAGCGGCAGCAGCAAGCCTAAATGAACGTCAAACTCACAATCAACATTTTCGGAATCTTTGCCAGTGAAGGTCTTGTCGGCGATGACGCCTAATGTCGCCAGGATTTTGTAGACGGCGCGATCGCGTTTAGGCAGAGCCAGACCCGAGTCGCCTTTTTGAGCGATCGCGAGTGCCCCAACGGCATAAGTGCCATTGCCAACCGTGATGTAAGCACTATCCTCCGGTTCTTGGCTCGTGAGTCCGCCTAACGTGAGGCGATCAAGGCGAGTTGGGTTGAGGCGAGCCACTTGCGGAGCCAGGTGCAGTAATTCAGGTTTACGATGCCAATAAAAACACTTGGTCGCGGAGCTACCCATGTCAATGTAAGTCTGGAGCTTTGCAGTCATAAATAAAAGCCAAATAACGACTTGTCATCAACAACATGAAGGTGTTTAGAGAGCCCCATCATTGCTGAATGACACTCTCATTTTGGCCAGTCGTTTTAATTCACGACTTAATCACGGTTGAATTGTGATTTCTAGTAAATTCAATCAATGACATGATGCAGAGTCCCGATATGCTTCAGTGATTAAGCACAGTTTGATCACGACTTAAACACGACCAAAAATATTTAGAAGCCATAACTGAAATAAACTGAGCCGTTATTCATAACTTGAATACGACTCATTCACGACTTAAGAATGACTTGACGGAAGTTTCTGATTTTATCCCGCTAAATTTACTCAATGATGTGATTTTCAAGAATTAATTTCACAGTCTTTCTGCTGATTAGAAGTCAGCTTTCTCTCTGAGCTAAAACTGGAGACATTAACGTGTTGTTCTCAACAAAAATTCTCTGGAGGAGAACGACAGGCAACTAAATATTGGGGGCTACGCCACGCCACTGCGTTTCGTAGCTTCGCTTTCACACACCACGCCCAGCCCTGGGCCAGGGGATTCTGGAAACCCCGTTCAGTAAGGGATGCAGACGTGGGTGGAAATTACAGCCCATGTATTGAATTCACGGAAAGACTGATGGGTAAAGGATTTAGCGTATCGCTACCCCTGGAAGAGGCGGCAGCGGTGGAAAAAGAGGCCAATCGGCTGGGATTGCCAGCCGCCAGCATCATTCGGTTGATGATGCGTGAGGGTCAGCAGCGCCACGAACTGGAGCACCAGATGGATGACCTGAAGGCCCGCATGGAGCGTTTGCAGGTGCAGTTTCAGGGACTCCAAATTTTGCTGGAGACGATCGCCCTGGAGCAGGCCAATGCCCGAGGACCGCAAGCCCTGGAGAATCGGAAAGCGCTGATTCAGGAGATTCGCAAGCGCCAAGACCGGGTGGGCGAGTAGGAGGTGGGGTCATGCTGAGCCTGACGGTGATCAGCCCCAACCAGGGGGAAACCTACTACACCGCTGAAAACTACTACTCCAATGAGGAGAACCAGGCCAACTCAGCTTGGTCAGGTAAAGGGGCTAAGTCGCTAGGGTTATCGGGACAAGTGCAGGGCGAGGCCTTTAAGAATCTGCTCCACGGCAACAGTCCCCAGGGCGACAAAACCCTGTCGGGACGGAAGATCAATCCCGACAAGCATCGGGCAGGCATTGACCTGACCTTCAGTGCGCCGAAAAGTCTCAGTCTGGCAGCCCTGGTCGAAGGGAATGAAGCATTAGAGCAGGCCCATCGCACGGCGGTGGCTCGAACGCTGGCAGTCATCGAGGAGCGGTATGCCCAGACGCGGGTGCGGACGGAGGAGGGAAGAAAAGCGATCGCCACCGGCAATCTCATCGTGGCCCAGTTTCACCACGACACCTCCCGCGAGAAAGACCCGCAGTTGCATACTCATTGTGTCGTGATTAATGCCACGCAGCTTGAAGATGGGCGCTGGCAGTCACTCCACAATGACATTCTCTTCAAGCAGCAGAAGCTACTGGGGATGATTTACCAGAATGAACTGGCGGTGGAGGTGCAGTGTTTGGGCTATGCTATCGACCCCAGGGCAAATGGTCAGTTTGAGCTCCAGGGATATCGGCCTGAGGACCTGCAAACCTTTTCCAAACGACGAGAGCAGATTCTGGCGGCGGTGGGGGAGAATGCCACCGCCCAGGAACGGGAGCTGGCCACTCTAAAAACGCGGGCACCGAAGGGCAAGGAAATTCTCCGGGAGGAACTGCGGGCTTACTGGCAGGCGCAAGCCGAGGTGTTGCATCTGGAGCACCCCCAGTCTCGGATTCTGGACTGGCAAAGTGATCCGAAAAGTTCGGTGCGGGCAGGGCTGAATCATTGCTCCGAGCGGGAAGCAGTGTTCAGTCGAGAGCAGGTGGAGCGCTTCGCCCTAGAAAATCATCTGGGGCAGCAGTTCTTTGAGGCATTGCAGCAGACCCTCGATGCTAATCCGGAGGTGATTCACACCTACGATCAGCGGTTGACGACGCAGACGGCAGTGCTGAGAGAGCTAGAAACGATTCGGACGGTGCTGGATGGTCGAGGGCAAGTGGGGGCGATCGCCAGCGAAGATTGGGTCGCAGCAGCACTTGAGAATAAAGGGCTAACGCAAGGCCAGTACGAGGGGATTTTACTGGCGGCGACCACCCGCGATCGCATCATCGCCTGGCAGGGGGTGGCGGGAGCCGGGAAAAGCCATGCCCTGAATCAGTTCCGCTGGATAGCGGAGGCTCAGGGGTACACGGTTCGAGGGTTTGCCCCCAGTGCGGAAGCGGCGAAGGCGTTGGGCGACTCGGCCCAGATTCAGCCGGTGGAAACGGTGGCCGCGTTGCTGTGCGCTCAACCGGCTGAACCAAAACCGGCTCAGCTAGAGGTTTGGGTCGTAGACGAGGCAGGGCTCTTGAGTGCGAAGGATGCGCTGGCCCTGGTGACCAAGGCCCAGGCACAGCAGGCCCAAGTGGTTTTGGTGGGAGACACCCGGCAGCTGTCGGCGGTGGAGGCGGGGAACCCGTTCAAGAGCTTGCAGCAGGCCGGGATGGCAACGGCCTACCTCACCCAGTCCTTGCGGCAGAAGAGCCAGCAGATCAAGGCGGGGGTTGACCTGATTGCCGCTGGGGAGATTGCGGCGGGGGTGCAGCAGTTGAAGCCGTACATTCAGCAGGTGAGTAGTCAGGAGGCGAGGGCGGAGGCGATCGCCCATGACTATCTGGCCCTGACACCGGAGGAGCGACAGAAAACGCTTCTGCTGGCTGGGACGAATCGGGAAAGGCTGGCGATCACTCAGGCGATTCGAACTGGGCTGAAAGCAGAGGGGCAGTTGGGCCAGGGCATTCTGATGCAGCAGCTCAAGGCCAAGGATTTAACCTCGGTGCAAATGGCCTATGCCCACCACTTTCAGGTCGGGAATGTGCTGGTTCCCCATGCCAGTTACAAGCGATGGGGACTGGAACGAGGACAGCTGTATGAGGTAATCGCAGTGGATGTGCAACAGAATGTGCTGACCTTGCGGGCGGAAATGGGGCCTGCGGTGCAGGTTGATCCGGCCAGGATTGGGAAGAAGTCGGTGTATGGGGTGGAGGCGATCGATGTGGCGGTGGGAGATCGGCTGAAATGGACGAAGAACCAGGCCACGCTGGGTCGCCGCAATGGGCAGGAGTTTGAGGTCTGTGCGATCAAGAATGGGCAGATTTTGATTCGCTACGGCGGTGGGAAGACGGAAAGCCTAAGCGGTTCGGAGTTGGCCCATCTGGACTATGCCCTGGTCAGTACGACCTACAGTGCCCAGGGGAAATCAGCAGAGCGGGTGATTGGAACATTGGATCGGCATCTGGGGCGGGAGAGCTTTTATGTGGCGGTGAGCCGGGTGAAGCGAGATCTGCGGTTGTATGCTTCGGAGGATTTGGATCGGCTGATCGAACGGGTGGAGCGATCGCAAGCAAAGGAGAACCCCAGTGACATTAAGCTTTCAGAGACAACGCTCAGCCTTCAGAACAGCTTGAGGCAGCTGGCCGGGGTAATAAGCTCTGAGCTATCAGGTTCCCCTCAGAGGGAACCCTTTGGCCAAAATACAGCAAACCAGGTCGGCTGGGAGCGGTAGCTAGATTCCTTTGGCTCTGAGAAATACAGATCTTGTATGGATTCAATGGGGCAGATATCAACTACTGTGAAAATCCTATAGTTGATGGCGGGATGAAGAATTAAGCCATCCTTACAGAAACTTGGTTCCTAGCCAGAATGATATAAACAGGGTTACGGCCTTGCCCTGGTTAAGCTAACTAAACAGCTATATTCATGTCCGATTTGACCTTAGACCTTTATGGTCAACTGCGCCTTTTGGTGGGGTATCTGGGTGAAAAAGCTCAGGAAAACTGGTGGCCTACTGCATTCTTCGACGCCACCAGTAGGCTATTTTTAGAACCTATTGTGCCTCGTACAGTACGCTTGGCCCAGTACAACGGCATCCATGAGGCGGCTCGGCGGCTCCATGATGAGCATGTGGCCGTGGGCGGAGTTTACCACCTCTTTCGCTTGCCCGAGGAAGTGGAGCAGGACTTGCAGGATAGGATTTTAGCGGCCCCTGAAGAGTGGTTTGCGCCTCTAGCAAGTCTAGAGCAGGCTACAGCTACCCTGGAAACCCTGGCTGATGTCCCCACCCCCGTTGAATCAGGCCCCCAATCTCTGGGACAGTATTCTGAGCTGTATTGCCCTGCTGGCGCAAAGGTTTTGGCTCGCCATTATCTCAGCGCCTTTCAGCAGGGCATGCGCAGTTATCCTTATTTCACCCGTTAGCCGTGCCATTATCTGCCCCCTATACCGCTAAGTTACAGGCAGGGCTGGGTCTGGTTTCTGAAACAAAGTTGCTGCTACAGCTTTGGGAACCGGGCATGACAGTGCCCATGCTCCATAGAGAAGCCCTAGAATCTGGACAATTTCCAAGCATGACGGCTCGACGGTTACGAAATGTGGTGGTCGAGTGCTTTGCGCCGCGCTATCTCGCCGACAATGCAGCCCCGGCCCGACACCTGAAGCAACTGCTAGCAACCCTGACCAATGAAGAGTTGCTGCAATTTTTCCTGCTGTTTACCTGTCGCGCGACCCCAATCTTGGCGGACTTCATTCGCCAGGTCTTCTGGCCACGCTATGAGGCTGGAGATCAGGAGCTGCACAATGAAGTCGCTCAAGGCTTTATCCAACGGGCCATAGATGACGGTAAAACGGCCAAGCGATGGGCTGATTCTACTGTTAGACGCATTGCGGGCAATCTAACTGGATGCTGTGCTGACTATGGCCTGCTTGAAGACGGAGTGCGCACTAAACGCCGATACCAGCCCGTTCATCTAACCAGCAAAGCAGCGGTCTATTTAGCCCACGACCTCCATTTCAGAGGCTTGGGGGATACCACTTTGCTGCGCCATGGCGACTGGAGCTTGTTTGGTCTGGATGATAGCGACGTATTAACTGAACTCAAACGGCTTTCTCTAGATGGCTGGTTTATGGTTCAGTCTGGCGGTGATGTTGTGCGCATCAGTTGGAAGTACCCAGATCTGGAGACAGTTTGCCGTGTCCTTACAGAAAGCTAAGCTAGACGCCGACTTTAAGGAGCTGGTGAACCGAGTGCGTCGGGGTCGGGAGCTGAGCAATGCCAGCTTTGAGCCGATCTACTATCTAGTGTTTCAGCCCAACTTGATTTTGGAGGTGAAGCGCCGAATTCCGGCCTGGGTGGCTCGCCTCAAAAATGAGGGCTGGAATGAGGTGCACTGTTTCTCGATCGCCCAAACCATTCAGGAAATTTTGCAGCATGACCCCCGCCGGGCTCTATGGCTGATGGCTGACGGCAAAGAGCCCCAGAATTGGCAGCGAACCAACGAGTCTCTGACGAACGCCCTACAAAATGGAAAAGCCATCCAGATCAAGCTGGAGGCTCTGTTGCAGTCTTTAGAGGGGCGCAAAGACGCCATTGTGCTGGTTACCGATTTAGAGGCTCTCCACCCCTACCTGCGCATTGGGGCGATCGAGAGCCAGCTCCAGGGTCAGTTCAGCGTTCCCACGGTGTTTCTTTACCCTGGCAGTCGTGCAGGTAAAACAAGCTTGAAGTTTTTGGGGTTTTATCCCGATGACGGGAACTATCGATCAGTACACGTAGGTGGGTAGCTCGCGGTTTTTATAGGTAAGGCATAGGGTTAATGACTATTAGAACTCTCTTTGATCCCAATCGGGGGCTGGATCGGCCCATTGAAAAAGTGATCACCTTCGCGGCTAAGCAGGAGGCGCGGCTGAAGGCAGAGATTTCTGAATATGTCGTCACCGATAGCATTGAGGATCAGTTTCGCAAGCTGCTGGAGCGGATGCAGCTGGCGATGGAAGCGGGCGGTGAAAATGAGACCGGGGTCTGGGTCTCGGGCTTCTATGGCTCCGGCAAAAGTTCGCTGACCAAGTACCTGGGCTTTGCCTTTGACGATCGCGTCCAGCTCGATCAGGTGCCGTTTCTCAAATATTTGCAGGATCGCTTCAATACTCCCCAGGTGAAAGCCCTGTTGGGCACCGTGGCTCAGCGATTCCCGGCGGCGGTGGTCATGCTAGATCTGGCCAGTGAAATGCTGGCTGGAGCCACCATGGAAGACGTTTCGACCGTGCTCTACTACAAGGTGTTGGAATGGGCAGGCTACTCGCGCAATCTGAAGGTGGCTACCCTAGAGCGCAGAATTGAGCAAGACGAACGCATTGAGGAGTTTGAGGCGACGGTCAAAGCCCAAATACCAGGGATGACCTGGGCCGATATCAGAAATGACCCTTTGGCGGTGGATGCTCTGATTCCGCAGCTGGCCCACGAGATGTATCCGGCCCTGTTCCCCACCCCCAATGCCTTTAGCTCCAGCACAGACGGGTTCTTTCAGTTCGAGAAAGACCGCGTCAGCGAGATGATTGACCTGATTCGGCGCAAGAGCGGCAAGCAGCACATTCTATTCATCATTGACGAGGTTGGGCAGTACATCGCCTCGCGGGATAACCTGATTTTGAACCTGGATGGCCTAGCCAAAAACGTTAAGGGTCAGGGAGATGGCAAGGTCTGGATTGTGGCGACGGCCCAGCAGACCCTAACCGAGGATGACCCACGGGCCTCTCTAAATTCTGACAAGCTCTACAAGCTCAAAGACCGCTTCCCCATCCAGGTTGACCTGGAAGCCAGCGACATTAAAGAGATTTGCTATCGTCGCCTATTGGGCAAATCGCCCAGTGGCGACGATGCCCTAGGGCAACTGTTTGACACCCACGGCCAAGCCCTGCGCCACAATACCAAGCTGAAAGACGCCAAGTTCTACAGCGCCGACTTCGATCGCACCACCTTCATCAACCTCTACCCTTTTCTGCCTGCCCACTTCGATATTTTGCTGAGGCTGCTAGGGGCATTGGCCAAGTCTACGGGGGGTGTGGGTCTGCGGTCTGCGATCAAAGTCATTCAAGACATTTTGATTGAGGAGCACAATGGCCACCCGCCAGTCGCCGATCGCACCGTTGGCTGGCTGGCCACCACAGTCACCCTCTACGACTCCCTAGAGAAAGACATCCGGCGGGCCTTCCCCTCGGTTCACTATGCCGCTGAAACCACCTGCACCTTCTACCGCGACAAGCCGCTGCACCAGGAGGTGGCCAAGTCGATCGCGGTGCTGCAAATTCTCGGCAACCTGCCCATCACGGTCGAGAATGTCGCCAGCTTGATGCATCCAGCAGTGGATGGGGTATCTCGGCTGGAGCCGGTGCGCCAGGCGGTCGAAGCAATGCTGCAAGAGCCCCAGGTGCCCCTGAGCGAGAAGGAAGGCGCACTCAGCTTCTTGAGCGAAAAGCTGCGGGAGATTGACGTTGAGCGATCGCAGATTGCCCTCCGCTCCATCGATGTTCGCAGCATTCTCAATGGAGGCCTCCGGGACAGCTTTGACCCCCTGCCTCGGGCCACCCTGCTGGGCAGCTTGCAGGTGGTGTCGGGGTTAAAGGTGCTCTCTGGCAGCAGTGTCCAGGGGTTGGCGGGCGATCAGCATCCGGTGCAAACTCTAGTGCAGTTTGTAGATACTACCGAATACGAGGCGGTGCGCTCTGCCACGGTGGAAGAGTCGCGCCAGCGCCAGGCCCAGACTACAATCTATGCCCTGGGGCGCACCGACCCGGAAGCCCAAGACCTGGCGGAGGAGATCTACCGCTGCCAGCGGATTGATGAGCTTTATCGCAATGACCCCGACCAGGAGGTGCGGGACTACTGCAAAAACCAGCAAGACCGAGCCGATCGCCTCAAGATCACCCTCCAGCAGAAGCTTCAGCAGTCCCTCTATGGTGGCTCCTTTGTCTTTCGCGGCCAAATGACCGGGGTTTCCACCCTGGGTCAAGACCTATTGGAGTCGGCCCGCAAGCAGTTAAGCGAAGTGGCGGATCAGGTCTTTGACCGTTACAGCGAAGCGCCCACTCGGGTGGAAACCAGCCAGGCCGAGAGGTTTCTGAAGCAAACGAATCTGTCGGCCATTACCTCAGCGCTGGATCCGCTTGATCTGGTGCAGGTGGTGAGTGGGCAGCCCCAGATTCAAACCAGCCAAAAGGCCATCGTCAGCATTCGCGACTACATTGATCGCAACGGCACGGTCGAAGGCAAGCGCCTGATCGACCATTTTGGCGATCCGCCTTTTGGCTGGTCACCGGATACCCTGCGATACATTCTGGCGGCCATGCTGGTGGCCGGAGAAATTACCCTGAGAATTTCGGGCCGGGAAGTCAAGGCCGTGGGTCAGCAGGCCATTGATGCCCTCAAAACCAACAAGAGCTTTGGCAAAGTTGGGGTGGGCCTGCGCGATTACAAACCGCCGATGGAGGTGCTGGGGCGGGCCTGTGAGCGCCTGACCGAGCTGATGGGTGAGTCGGTCATTCCCCTAGAGCAGGAGATTTCTAAGGCGGCGCTGAAGCAGTTTCCTAAATATCAGCGGGACTTTAGCCCCCTGAGCGCTAAGCTCGCTGCTTTAGGAGTGGCGGGGGCAGACCGGCTGCGATCGCTCACCGACGAACTGGCAGAGGTGCTGTTGTCCGACGCCTCCGATGCCCCCGAGCGCCTGGGGGGAGAAGACTCGGCCCTGTACGACAACCTGAAGTGGGCCAGGGAAGTTGCCAAAGCCCTCGACAATGGTCTGGAAGGCACCATCCGGCAGTTGCAAGAGCATCAGCGCGAGATTAAGCAACTCCCAAATACTGGGGTACCCGCCACTCTTCAGCAGGAGCTAGCAGAAGATCTGAGCCATTTAGAGCAGCGGCTGCACCGGGATGACTTTTACAGCCATAGTGCAGACTTCAACACGTTGCTGACCAAGATGCAGACCTGCGTTCGCGATGCAGTTAATGCGCTAAGCGAGCAGCAACAGCAGCGGGTGAAGCAGGGGGCCAAGGATCTAGAGCTGCTGCCCGACTGGCAGGCCCTGACTGAAGAGGAGAAAAACAATATTCGCGCCGAGCTAGACAAACTATTGAAGGGCTGCCCAGACAACCTGGCTGGTCTACGAGACTTAATTGGGCGGGAATATTCTCTGAACATGACCCTGGAGCAGCAGAAGGGTAAGATTCAGCAGCTAGCCCAGAAACGGCGGCAGGAACAAGCTCAACCAGCCCCCATTGCTGGAGGCTCCAGTGTCCGGGAACTCGTCACCAGTTTTGAGGAATCCTTAACCATCCCAGCTCGGATTCGGTCGGTTGAGGAGTTAGTTCGCCTATTGGCTCAGCTACAGCAGCTTAAAGATTCCCTGGGAGGCTATGCCAAGATTGACATCTCCATCAATGTCCAAGATCAAGAGCAGTAGAGCGACATGGCGTTTGACCAAACGACTCGCAACCGACTACAGCGGTTTGTCAGCGATGCGCGATCGCTACTAACGGAAGAGTTCACCCGTCAGTTGCAAAACGACTACGGCCTGGATCCAATAGCTGGGGACGTAACAGCGCTAGAGAACCTGGCCCATCTAGATGACGTGCGCCGGGAGACAGCCCGCATTTTGCGGGCTACGCTAGCGCACTACCAGGCCAGCAGCCCAGACACCGCCGTCAAAGATTTGCTAGAGCGGATTGTGCGAGAGCAGGCGTTTACGGTGCTGAATCGACTGGCGGCGCTGCGCATGGCCGAAGCCCGTGAGCTGCTGATCGAATCGGTGGCGGCAGGGTATCGCTCCAAGGGGTTTCAGCTCTACGCCCGGTTGGCGGGTACAGGGCTGGGGGAAACGGGGGATGCCTACCGCTGCTACCTGTTCAGTGTGTTTGATGAACTGGCGCTGGATCTGGCGGTGCTGTTCGATCGCTTTTCGCCCCTGGGGCGGCTATTTCCCCGCGAATCTGCCCTGCTGGACTTGCTGAAGCTACTGAATGACCCAGAACTAGCCGACCTGTGGGCCGAGGATGAAACCATTGGCTGGATCTATCAATACTTCAACTCCAAGGAAGAGCGGAAACAAATGCGGGATGCTTCGGCAGCGCCCCGCAATAGCCGAGAACTGGCCGTGCGCAACCAGTTTTTTACCCCCCGCTACGTGGTGGAGTTTTTGGTAGACAACACCCTGAGCCGCCTCTGGTATGACATGACCCAGGGCGAAACGGCTTTGAAGGAAAGCTGCCAGTATCTGGTGCGGCGACCGACAGAGATTTTCTTGGCAGAGGGGGAGGAGAGTGGGCAGTGGACAGTGGGCAGTGGGCAGCAGGGGGAGGATGAGCTGAGTCAGGAGGATTTAATCAGGCAGCCGGTTTATGTGCCGTATCGGGCTTTGAAGGATCCGCGAGATATTCGCATGTTGGATCCGGCTTGTGGGTCAATGCACTTTGGGTTGTATGCCTTTGATCTGTACGAGCGCATCTATGAAGAGGCGTGGGATATGCAGGAACAAGCGGGCAGTGGGAATGATGAGTATGCAGTAGGCAGTGGGCAGCGGGCAAAGGAAGGCTCTGCACCACATACTGCCTACCGTCTAACGCCTGCTAAAGACAAGGACAAAGACTATGGGGGTGCGGAACTACCAGGATCTACTAGCGTGGCAGCGGGGGATGGAGCTGGTGGACAAAATCTATCGAGCAACGAAGACCTTCCCGAAGGAGGAGATGTTCGGTTTAACGAGTCAACTTCGACGAGCGGCAGTATCGATTCCTTCCAACATAGCGGAGGGGCAAGGACGGCAGAGCAAGGCCGAGTTTCGCCAGTTTCTCAGTATCGCTCACGGATCCCTACGGGAAGTGGAGACTCAGATCATGATAGCCACCCGTCAAAAGTATCTGAGCCAGGAGACGGAATCAGAAATCCTGAAGATGACAGCAGAAGTAGGTCGGCTAACGAAAGGGCTTATGAACTCGCTCTCCAAGAGCTAGGCTGGCCCTATGGCACCGACCAAACTGCCCACTGCCCACTGCCCACCGCCTACCCTTCCAAAGAGGTCTTCCTGCAAGATGTGCCGCGTCTCATCATTGAGTACAACATTCACGGCGTAGATATTGACCCCCGTGCGGCTCAAATTGCGGGGTTGTCGCTGTGGCTGCGATCGCAAAAAAGCTGGCAAGCCCAGGGGCTCAAGCCCAAAGATCGGCCTCAAATTAAGCGCTCCAACATCGTCTGTGCCGAACCGATGCCCGGCGAAGAGGCGCTACTGAGCGAGTTCATTGAGACTCACCTCTCGGCCACAGCGGAGCAGCAGCTGGTGGGGCAATTGGTACGACGGGTATTCGCCGCGATGACACTGGCTGGGGAAGCGGGATCGCTGCTGCAAATCGAGCGAGAAATTAGCGACGACATTCAAGCGGCTAAGCAGCAGTGGCTCGACCGCCCTGAAGGTGAACAGCTCAAGCTGATTGATCTAGAGGCCGATCGCCCTAGACAGCAAAGCCTGCCCCTGTCAGTAGAAGACATCACTGACGATCGCTTCTGGCTCAAAATCGAAGACGAAATCTACACTGCCCTAGAGCGCTATGCCGCCACCGCCGAGGGAGCTGGACGGTTTCAGCGGCGGCTGTTTGCCGAAGATGCTGCCCGTGGGTTTGCCTTTATTGATCTGTGCCGTAAACGCTACAGCGTCATGCTGATGAATCCCCCCTTTGGCGCGGGCACCGTGACCACCAAAAACCTGCTGACCAAGACCTATCCCCGCACGAAGAATGATGTCTACGCCGCTTTTGTTGAGCGGGGGCTGCAATTATTGGAAGTCTCCGGCAACCTTGGCGCAATAACGTCCCGGACGGGCTTTTTCCTATCGTCATTCCAGAAATGGCGGGAGGAGATCTTGCTGAAGGAGGCCCAGCCCACGGTGTTTGCCGACCTGGGCTACGGCGTTCTGGATGCCGCTATGGTAGAAACAGCCGCCTATTGCCTATCGAAAGTTGCCTGAGCGGACAGGAGTTGAGCCATGACCCCGACCGAACTACGCCAAAGACTTCACCAGCAGATTGACCAGCTCCCGGCTGATTTATTGTTGCTAGCGGCTGATTTTCTGGATTTTCTGAAATTCAGGCGAGCTAGATCGACCGATCCCTCTGAAGTCATGGCCCAACCCTCAAACACGACTGCTGAGAGTGATGAACCCGTATTGACTGGGGCAACTGGGGCCAATTTGCTTCAGTTTTCGGGCACCTGGCAGGGAGATGACTTTGAAGAGTGTCTGCAATATGTGAGGACATTTAGATTATGAGCTTAGTCATATCAGACGACATTATTAGAGCCAGTGGCTTATCTGAAGCTGATCTTTTGTTGGAAATTATCATCCTGCTATTTCAGCAAGAGAAATTGAGCTTGGGCAAAGCCAGTGAAATTCTTGGCATGCCGCAAATCCGTTTCCAGCGACTGATCGCCGATCGCGGCATTTGTGTCCATTATGATGTTGCCGATTTTCAAGCAGACTTGCAGCATTTGACCTCAAATAAGTGGTGTTAATCAGCTAGCTATTGTGACTCAGGAGCGATAAAGGATGACCCCGACCGAAATACGCCAAAGGCTTCACCAGCAGATTGATCAGCTTCCGGTTGATTTATTGTTGCTGGCGGCTGATTTCCTAGATTTCCTAAAATTCAAACGTGCCAAAGCTACCGATTCAACTCAGTCAGAAACCATGCCTGAAACTGAGGTTTTAGAGCATTGCCTATCCTCCCAGATGCCCAGACGCAACATAAGGGGACTGTGGGCTAACTTCGATGCTGACATTACTGAAGACGATATTGCCGTCGCTCGTCAAGAGATGTGGGGTAACTTCCCGAGGGATATTGCATGACAGCCATTGTGGCCGATACCCATACCATTATCTGGTTTTTAAGAAATAGTCAGCGGCTTTCTGACAATGCTGCTGCCGCCATGGATAGTGCGATCCAGGCTAATCTGCCTATTTATATTGCTTCTATTTCACTGGTTGAGATGGTCTATCTGATGGAACGGGGCAAAATTCCAACCGTTGCTTTTGATCAGTTGATGGCAACTCTAGACGAATCCACCAGCGCTTTTGAAGTTGCGCCGCTCGATCGCACAATTACCCTCGCTTTAGCCAGCATTGATCGCGCGATCGTGCCCGAAATGCCTGATCGCATTATCGCCGCTACGGCCCAAAGTCTGGGACTCCCCCTGGTCACTCGCGATCACCGCATTCAGAACCTTTCAACGCTCACCACCATTTGGTGAAATTCTCCTCCCTTCATTTCTCCTGCCCCTCATCCACCACTCAAAACTCAAAACTCAAAACTCAAAACTCAAAACTACCCCACCTACCTCACCCACCCATCCACCCCCATGCCCTCCACTCTCTTCTTTCGCCTGCTCGATGCCGAAGACAAAGGCACCGCCCTACAACAAGCCATCACCGCCCTGCCCCAGAACCCAACGCCAGAAGCGTTTGCGGTGAATCCTGAGTCGTTTGAGCAAGTACCGAAGTCCCCCTTTGCCTATTGGGTAAGTAGGGCAGCACAAAATTCTTTCTCCAATTTTCACTGCTTAGAGTTAAAAGAACCAGAACGTAAAGCTACACAGGGAATATCGACAGCAAACGATACTAGATTTGCTCGTATCTGGATTGAGACTCCCAAAAATGGTGAAAGTACTTGTTTCCCATTTGCTAAAGGTGGTGCTTATTCGCCTTTCTACTCAGATCCTTATCTCGATCTGAATTGGTCAAATGATGGAATAGAACTAAAAGCTGCTGTAGACCATAGAATAGGCATTCCTGGTCAGTGGTCTCGCTGGATTAATGCTGTAGATTACTATTTCCGCCCTGGGTTAACTTGGTCTCGTCGTAGCCAAAAAGGCTTCAGTATTCGACCACTACCAAAAGGCTGCATTTTTGCAGATAAAGGACCAGCTATTTTTGTTAAAAACGATCATATTACAGGGCTTCTGGCGCTACTTGCAGTAGCCAATAGCTCATCTTTTCGATTACTAATAGAGCTACAAATGGCATTTGGTTCCTATGAAGTCGGTGTTATTCAACGAACACCTGTTCCTGATTTCACATCAGAGGCAAAAACTAAACTTTCCACTCTCGCCCGTCGCGCCTGGTCGCTGAAACGCAACCTCGACACCATCACCCAAACCTCCCACGCCTTCATCCTCCCTGCTCTCCTACAAGTCCAGGGTGCCACCCTCAGCCAACGCGCCCAAGCCTGGGCCACCACCGTCGCCACCACCGAGCAAGAGCTGGCCCAAATCCAAGCCGAAATCGACGCCCTGGCGTTTGACCTCTACGGCATCAGCCCCGAAGAAGTGGGGGTAGGAGAGCAGGCAGCAGGCAGTATGCAGCAGGCAGAAGGGGAGATAGAGCAGGCAGACTCCGAACTGCCCACTGCTAACCGCCCACTGCCCACTTCCGAAGACGACGAAGACGACACCACCGAATCCGCCGATCTCCCCTCCCTCGTCCACAGCCTGATCGAATACGCCCTCGGCGTTGCCCTCGGTCGCTTTGACCTCCGCCTCGCCACTGGCGAACTGGAATATCCCCCCGAACCCGAACCATTCGATCCCCTCCCCGCCTGCTCCCCCGGCATGTTGGTGGTAGAGAGCAGCCAGGAGCCAGAAGTCAAGAGCCAGGCGGAAAACGATCACCCCACTACCCCAAACGCCAAAGGCGACGCTACGCGAACACCCTATCACCCCATCACCCTCTTACCCCCTACCAGCGCCACCGAACTCCCTCCCAACTACCCCATCCCCATCCCCTTCAACGGCATCCTCGTAGACGACGAAGGCCACCCCAACGACATCGTCACCCACATCCGCCAGGTGCTCGACCTCATCTGGGGCGACCAAGCCGGAGACATCGAGCAAGAAGCCTGCCAGATCCTCAAAGGCTCCAGCCTGCGCGACTACTTCGCCAAGCCCAACGCCTTCTTTGCCGAGCACCTCAGCCGCTACTCCAAGAGCCGCCGCTACGCCCCCATCTACTGGCCCCTCTCCACCTGCTCCGGCAGCTACACCCTCTGGCTCTACTACCACCGCCTCACCGACCAAACCCTCTACACCTGCATCAACGACTACGTCGAACCCAAACTGCACCAGGTCAACCAGGCCACCACCCAGCTCCGCAACCAACCCAGCCGCACCCGCGACGAAGAAAAACGTCTCGAAACCCTCCAATCCCTGGAGCTAGAACTCATCGAGTTCCGCGACGAACTCCTCCGCATCGCCCAACTCCCCTACAAACCCAACCTCAACGACGGCGTCCAAATTACCGCCGCCCCCCTCTGGCCGCTCTTTGGCCTCAAAAAGTGGCAGACCAAACTCAAAGACACCTGGAAAAAACTCGACAAAGGCGACTACGACTGGGCACATCTGGCCTATACGATTTGGCCTGAGCGAGTACGCGAAAAGTGCAAGGGGGATAAGTCACTCGCGATCGCCCACGACCTCGAACCCCTCTACGAAGCGCCCCCTGAGAAACCCCAAAAAAGCCGTCGCTCACGAACCTAGCCCATAATTGAACCAGTACTCCCACCTCAGAAGGACCCTACAAGGATGGAACAGGCCACCATAGAGCAAGTTCGCGCCCTCATCCCCGCCCAACAGCAGGAAGTCCTAGACTTTGCCGCCTTCCTGCACTTCAAAACGCCCCAACCATCTCCCAAAGCCCGCACCCCTGGGCTTCACAAAGATGACCCATATTGGATGGCCAACGATTTTGACGATCCGCTGCCCGACGAGTTTTGTCTCGGTGAAGACGCATGAAACTTCTACTCGATACCCATGCCTTTATCTGGTGGGACAGATGAGTTAGCTGCTGTTATCACCTCTGATTCCATATTTGAGAGCTGCGACTGTCAAGTTGTTTCGTAGCTGATCGCTCTGACCGAAAACCTGCATCTCTGAGTTCAACCGTCCAAGCTTGTTCCACTATCTTTACCAATCGCTACACTAAGACTTATCTCCGTTGGCTCTAAAGCTGGATCTACGATAATGCCTGACCCTAGAGACGTTTTTGAGCACCCTGCCAATCACTGGGACTTTCTCACAGCACCAGAAGATACAGAGTTTGAAGGGCAATGTTTTGATCGAAAAGAGGCAGGGCGATCCAAACTAGGCAAGAGCTTCAAAGATGCTGATTTGAACAGTGCGATTGACGGCATCAAGGAATGCATTTCAGCATTTGCCAACAAAAACAAGTCAGGCAGCTTATTAGTTATCGGCATTTCAAAAAAAGGTGAAGTCAAAGGACTTGGTCACCTATCTGATCCTCAAAGAAGTAGATTGACAGCTTTCAATGCTCTTCTATCAGATCAATCAGCTCAGGCAAAATTTTTTGAATGCACCAACGACGCTGAAAGGCAAGACTTTATTTGCTTGGTCTATGTGCCCTATACTTCACGGCGAATTTGCCAAACGCTAGGCAACCATCCTCGTGCATGGGTAAGGCAAGGCACCCAAAACATCTGCCTTACCCAAGAACAACTAGAGCAGCTTCGAAGAGACAAAAAAGTTGTAGATTATGAGCAAGATGACTGCTGCTCTTATAATCCCAAGGATTTGGATAATGGAACATTTCAAGAGTTCCGAAAAGCGTTTCTGTCCAACTCCTCCTATGAGTACGACAACGAAGAACTTCTCTACCAAATAGGAGCCATTAATCAAGATAATAGTGACTATGTTTTTACGAATTCAGGCTTTCTTTTCTTTTCTGCCAACCCGCAGAGAGTATTGCCTGCATCCTATATTCGCCTACTGAGATTCGAGAGCAATATTGCAGATGTTGACAACAGAGGTTTGCCAACATTTGACAAAAAATTCACAGGTTCAATTACCAAACAGATTAGGGATATTAGAACTTTCTTTAGAGAATCAGGCTTCTTCAAACTTTATCAGAGAAGAAATGCTGACGGTGGCTTTATTGAAGAGCCTGAATATCCTTTCATTGCAATTGATGAGGCAATCGTTAATGCAGTAGCCCATCGTGAATATGCTATTGGGTTGCCCATTGAGTGTTTCGCTTACAAAGACGCTTTTGTTGTCCAAAATTCAGGACGGCTCCAGCAAAGGGATAAAGATGTGCCTGAATTTTTCTCTCTTGAAGAGACAAAGCTAAATTCCTCACCACGCAACCCCAAATTAATTGAGTGGTTAAAAATGATGCGCGATGAGCGAGGGGCCGAATTTGTGAGAGCCCTTAGCGAAGGAACCAAGCGGATGCGTGAAGAAATGAAGGCTTTGAACCTTCCAGCCCCAGAGTACAAAATAGGAGAAAGTCAGACAACGGTGATTTTGTTTAATAAGGCACAAGATCGGGAAACTGCTTTTCGCCTTAATAAGCAACGAAAAACTACGGAGTTTACTAATCTTTTCCTCCTAAACTTCATCTCTGAAGATTCGCAGACTCTTAATCTTAGCCAAGTTTCGCCTCATTATAAGACAATGATGGCCAGCCTGAGAGAAGTCCTTTCAAGCGAAGGATGGTATATAGACAGATTTAAATTTAGTAGGCTGATAGCTCATCGGCAAGGCATACACATTCCTCTAAACCCGGAGGTCAACAAATTTATAAGATTCTATCCTGCCTACATTTTTCAAATTAGGCAGTATTTTAGAAAATATTATTTATGCATTGACTATACCTTAGAGATTAAAAATATAAAAAATCTTTTTGAGTGTCTTGTGCATTTTTCGGCAGAGGAATTAATCGATAGTTCAGCAGTTGTAAAATATGATGGATGGGAGCTGGGGAGAATCATCTCAATTGACTCTGAATGGACTGTCGTATACCTATTTGACTTCAAACAAGAAGTTCAGGTCGCTACTAATAAAGTCATCCCCAACCTGACAAGAGCACAAATCGATAAAGTCTTGAATGACTCTAACGTCAAGTTTGATCTACCAAGAGCCATCAAGGAACATAGCCTGGCTCTAGAACCTAGCTCTTCAAGGGTTCGCTCTGAAAAAACACAGTCAGTCGCAAATGAGCTTGCGACTGAAGTATTTCCTTTGAAAATTAATGATTTCCTGTGCTATTTGTCACCGGAACCAGCATCTTTAAGTAGACGTCAAGCTTTTGTAGACGGCTTTCAGGTTCGCAGCGTCCCAGAGCCCGATGTTGAATTTAGTCATCATCGCGAATCTAAAGATATACGGATTGGGATAACTCAATTTGGATCTTACAGTGATGACAAAAAGACGATCGAGATTGTTCCTATTTGTGGGTCAAATTTAAAAGGAGGCATGACTACCTTAATCAATAGGCTCAAAACAGGGAAATATAAGTATCGTGGATCTGAGCGAACATTTAGTACCCGTCTGAATTATTCTTCAGTTATTACGCCTAGTTCGATAAAAGATACACTCAGTGAGTGCAGCAGATTAATATCGGAGCATCCAGAGTGGAAAGGTAATAATGCACTTGATCGAATTTTTCTGATCCACATTCCTGAAAAAGGATATTCCATTGATGATGAATCCTCTCCTTACTACACTGTCAAGAGATTTTTATTCGAGAATGGCATTCCCTGTCAAATGGTTGACACATCTACTCTTCTTAACCCGGACTGGAAAGACCTTAATTTGGCTTTAAATCTAGTTGCAAAGTGTGGAGTTACACCGTGGGTATTGCCAGGAGCAATACCTGATGCCGACTTCTTTATTGGGCTCTCTTACACACTAAGTAGGCGAGGGGACTATGATCGACTGATGGGATACGCAAACGTATTTGATCAATATGGCAAATGGCAATTTTATTCTGGCAACACCGATGTTTTTCCCTATAGTGAAAAGACGAAATATTTTGAAGAGCTGATTGAGGAAACCATTCAAAAACTATCTTTATCTGAAACACCAAGTATTTATTTTCACTACTCTGCCAAGTTTTCTAGGGAGGACAGATCTGCCATATTAAAAGCCGCCCGGAGAGTTAAGCCACAAGGAAAATATTCGTTCATTTGGATAAACTCTCATCATAATGTGAGGCTTTATGACAGCCGAGCAGAAGGAGATGGTAGCTTGAGTAGAGGAGACTACTTTATTGCATCTCCAAATCAAATTTATCTTTCAACTACAGGATTTAATCCCTATAGGAAATCGCTTGGAACTCCCATAATGCTTGAAATAAATACGAGGGTTGAGTACTCAGAGAATACCCCAAATTCTCCCCCAGATCTAAAGGCTATAGCTGCTCAGATACTGAGTCTCACAAAGCTTAATTGGGGATCTACCGATTCTCTATGTGGCGAACCTATAACAACTAAATATGCAGGTGATATTGCATATTTAACATCTGCTTTCTTGAGACAAGGATCTTCGTTTAAGCTCCACCCTGCATTAGAAAGAACACCGTGGTTCATCTAACCATAAAGAATTCTTGTGTGCCATCAACTCCTTGCCATAAATTATGAGTATTGCTGAATTTATCTGTGACGACATCCTCAAACTTCGTCTCAAAGCAGAGTGTCTGGTCGTCTACGATCCAGACCAGCGCTATCGCGACATCTGCCTAGACCTGGCCGAAGAGCAAGTTGCTGTCATCGATACCTCAGCTAGCAGCATCGAGAGCCGCGAGCAGGCCCAAGCCGCCTTTCTCAAAGTCGCTAGCGGCAGCCTCAAAGGTATGGTCATCTACATCCCTGTCGCTGCCCCAAGCACCGATGAGCAACGGCAAAAAGATCCCTTCTCCCTCTACGTTCAGTGCGGAGCTCAGTTCCCCGATAGCGACGGTGACGAATACTTTAACCTCTGCCTCAAAGCCAAGCCAGAGCACAACACCGAAATTCGTCGCATTTTTCAAAACAACTCCAATCCCCCCTTTGCCGCTATTGACGCTGTTGGTGGTGGCATTAGCTGGCCCCAACTGCGAGCCACCCTCCAGGCCGACTCCGCCGTCGATATCCTGATCGCCTTTCTCGTACCCACCGAAGCACAGCAGCAGGCGCTTAAAACCCAGACCGTCTGGTTGCCAGAGGCAAAAGACTTCTTCAAAGCCACTCTTGGCCTTACCCTCAAAACCCGAGCCAAATCCTGGAGTCCTATCGCCGAAGAGCTATGGCGATTTGTGCTGTTTAGTGAATTTGTTTTTGACCTGCCCGTACCCTTGCCAGAAGCTCTCCAGGCGGTTCCCTACGGCCCTAGTGAGGCGGAAGTACTGGTGTGTGACCTGTGCGATCGCCTACGCAATGACCAACGCTACCAAGAAGCTTACCTAGAGCGGGCAGAAGCCATCGAAGCTGAGTTAAACCTGCCCCCCCTCTGTGCTGATATTGACGATCTCGGCCAGCTCAACACCTTCCCCTTTGAAGAAAGAACCTTTCTCCAGCGAGCGGTTCAGGGCATTCTTGCCAATGATCTAGACATTACCCGCGACCTACTGAATCGCCACAGCCAGTCAATCTGGCGTAGCAAAGGAGAAAACCAAGAGCAGTGGTCACTCCTTCAAGCTGCCCTCAACCTGATCGTCACTTGTGAAGACTTTGACCGGCAATTACCTGAGTTTGGGCGCAGCCAGGAAAGCTTGATCAATGCCTACGTTGAGAGTCTGCGCCAGGTCGATCAGCGCCAGCGAGAGCTAGAAGAAAGCGTCGGTAATGCGATCGCCCTCAGCGATTCCCTCGATGCTGTTTTAGATGCCGCCCGTAGCTGCTACCGGCGGCTGACCGAAAAAGTTCAGGCGATTTTCACCCGGCAGCTCGAACCCAGCGGTTGGCCCCCAGCGGATCGTCTAACCAATACAGAAGTCTTCAAGCGATTTCTGGCCCCGCGACTCAGCGAGAAAGGGCAGCGCATTGCCTACCTGATGATTGACGCCCTGCGCTACGAGCTCGGTGCTGAGCTAGAAAAGCTGCTGACCGAAGTGGGCATTGTCGAAATGCACACTGCCTGTGCTCAGTTACCTACCATTACCCCGGTAGGTATGGCTAGCCTGCTGCCCGACGCCCACAACAGCCTCACCCTAGATATCGAGCAGGGCAAGCTGGTGCCCAAAATCGGCGATACGGTCGTCAGCAATGTGACCCAGCGGATGGGGTACCTGAAAAAGCAATTTGGCGATCGCTTTGCTGAAATGACCCTAAGAGACTTCATCACCAAAAAGAAACCCAAAGTTGAGCCCACCGTTGATTTGCTGGTGCTCCGCAGTACTGAGATCGATAGCCAGCTAGAGTCTAACCCTGAAGACACCCTGAGCCTGATCCCCAAAACCCTGAAGCAAATTCGCGTGGCGATAACCAAGCTGGCCAAACTCGGCTTTCAGGAGGCCATTATCGTGAGCGATCACGGGTTCTTTCTCAACGCCCAGGCCGAAGCCGGGGATGTTTGCACCAAGCCCCAGGGCAACTGGCTCTACACCGCCCACGATCGCATGTTGCTAGGCAACGGCACCGCCGACGCCCATAACCTGGTGCTGAGTGCCGATAAACTCGGCATTCGCAGCAACGCCGCCCAGGTTGCCCTGCCAAAAACCATGGCCCCCTACCGGGCCGGGCATCTCTATTTCCACGGTGGTGCTTCTCTGGCAGAGGCGATCGTGCCTGTTTTGGTTGTGCGTTTAGACAGTGAACCCGTAGAAAAGCTGGAACAGTTCCAGGTAGAGCTGAGCTACAAACGTGGCTCCAAACGAATCACCACTCGCCTCCCCCGCATAGAACTCTCTCTGCTGGCAGGCAATCTATTCTCTCAAGCCAGTGCTTGCGAATTGCTTCTAGAGGCCCAAGACGCTCAAGGGGAGGTGGTGGGCGAACCGCGCCCTAGTGAAGACGTCAACCCCGCCACCAGAACGATTACCCTATTCCCTGGGGAAACCAAGCAAATTGTGCTGCGGATGGATGCCATGTTTGAGGGTAAGTTTACTGTGAAGGCCCTCGACCCTAATACCCTGAGAACTTACGCTAGCCTCAATTTAGAAACCGATTACACGGTCTAGATCCCATGGACAAGCTTGATCAACAGCTCAATGACATATACGAGGGCAAGGTTGTTCGCAAAGACTTGCTGCACCGGATCAAGAAAGGCACCAACGTTCCTACCTTTGTTTTGGAGTTTCTCCTGGCTAAATACTGCGCCAGTGACGATCCCCTGGAAATTGATGCCGGAATGGAAGCTGTCCTGGCCACACTCCAAGACAACTATGTCCGACCTGACGAGGCGAATGCCGCCCAGTCTAAGGTAGCGACCAAAGGACACTACCGCTTCATCGACAAGGTTCATGTGCGCTACGTTGAAAAAGAAAAGCGTCACTGGGCAGCCCTAGAAAACTTCAATTCCCAACGCATTGCCGTTAGTCAACAGTTCTACCGAGACAATGACCGCATGTTGGAAGGCGGCATTTGGGCTGAGGTCACCGTCGCCCACAATGCTATTGAAGAAGACGACTACGCCTTCTATATCGAAGACCTACGCCCCGTTCAGCTCAGTCGCTTTAACTTTGAAGCCTATGCCGAGGGCAGTGAAGCCTTCAGCCGTAATGAATGGGTAGACATTATCCTGCGCACGGTCGGGCTTGAGTCTACCAAGCTATCTCCCCGGCAACGGCTCCACTACATTGCTCGCCTCGCCCCACTGGTCGAGCCCAACTACAACTTTATTGAATTGGGACCAAGGGGCACCGGGAAGTCTTACTTTTTTAGCGAGTTCTCCCCCTATTCTACATTGGTTAGTGGCGGCCAGGCCACGAAAGCTACTCTGTTCTACAACAATGCTCGGGGCAAAGTTGGTCTAGTAGGCTTCTGGGATACGGTAGCCTTTGACGAAGTCGGCGGCATCAAAATCAAAGATCCCGATACTATTCAAATCATGAAAGACTTCATGGCTAACGGGCGGTTTTCCCGTGGAGTAGAAATTATTGCGGATGCCAGTCTGGCCTTTGTCGGCAACATCGACATGTCGGTGGAGCAAATTGTCAATTCTAGCCAGTACGACCTTTTCCAACCCCTTCCCAGTCAGTTCGATCTGGCCATTATGGATCGCTTCGCCTGTTATTTACCCGGCTGGGAGATGCCGAAAAACAGCAGTGAATACCTGACAGACAGCTATGGCTTCATCACCGACTATCTGGCTGAAGCCTTTCATTATGCCTTCCAACACACCAATCGCTACGAAGAAGTCACCAAGCGGATTCGTCTCGGTTCAGCCGTAGAAGGTCGTGATGAAAAGGGCATCAAGAAAACCGTGGCGGCTTTTCTAAAAATCCTGCATCCATCCACCAGTCCTACCGACGAAGAATTTGAAGAATATGTAGCCTACGCTGTTGAATCGCGCCGCCGCATCAAAGAACAAATGAATAAGCGCAAACCCGATGACGAGTTCGCCAAAATCAATCTTTCTTACGTTACTGCCCAGGGTAAAGAAGTAACCGTCTATTGCCCAGAGTCAAAAAATGCCCTGGCTACTCAAAACCCAACTCGTCACAATATTGAGGACGAAACAGCAGCCCCCATAGCGAAGGATAAGCCGTCACAACTAAGAGATACCGAAGCAGCTTCCCAGAACACTGCGCCAGAATCAGCCTCTGTTTCAGCTCAACCAGCTACTCTCGAAGAGCAGCACTTCACCATCTACTATGGCGACACCGGCCACAGTTACGACTCTATCTTCGGCCCCTATCTTCAGGGAGCTAAGACCATCACTATCGAAGAGCCCTATATTCGGGTTTCTCACCAAATTCAAAATTTTGTTCGCTTCTGCGAGACAGCGGTCAAATCTGGTACCGTCAAACGCATTGAGTTGACCACGAGCTACGATAATGAGACTTCAATTGCCGAAATTCAGGATAAACTCAACGACCTCAAGCAAAGCCTGTTAGAAGTCGATATTGTCTTAGACATTAAACTGAATGAGAATCTTCATGATCGAGAAATTCGACTAGATAACGGCTGGATTATCAAAATTGGGCGTGGTCTTGACTTTTACCAAAAGCCAGACAGCTGGTTTGGTATTGGCGTCAACGATATGAGCCTTCGCAAATGTCTGGAAACGAAGGTAGATATCTACCGGGAAGATTAGGACAAAGGAAACAGAGAAGTATTTTCTTAGACTAATTCTGTTTCCTGACGCTGGGAAATCTTCCTTGGCTTTTTGGAAGCAAAGACTGGCTGTTGCCGAATTCTAGAAACTTCCGCTTGAAACCGAAGTAAATCTTCTCCATTCAACTTTTCCTCAACTATCGTATTACCGTTAGTTTTCAGGATGATCCCGCGATCTCTAGCCTGAACTACTAAATCTTCTCCTGCTATCTCAATATGATAAATTTGCCCCTGAACCCAACTTCTAGTTTCATTTTTTGAAAGATCACTTTCACCGGATTCTAGCTGTGTGGCATTGGATAAAATCCACCAGGCATTTTGGACAAACTCTTGGGTTGAAACATCAGATTCAGTTGATGCCTGAGCCAGACCTTTTCCTGAAAATTGGGACTTAAAATTAGACTGCTGTTCTGGTTGCAGTTTCCTGAGAGAAATATGCTGAAAAGTTTGTTTGTAGTTTTGCTTAGCGTCTGACTGCATACTCTGTTGCACCCCCATGGGGCAAAAGGCCTTGTATGTTTGCCGCTCCAGCTTCCAGACTCGCTTCCAAGCATTTATCGCGCCACTAGCAAAAACGACAGCAGGGACACAATGCTCTGGATCGGAAATGCTTTGGATAATTCGTTCAGTGCGCTCATCGCCAAGACCTAAAGCAGCTCCTGCCGCTCGCGCCAGATCTTCCGCACTGCCGCTAATCGGTATCCGATTCTGGGCAGCCCAGTTCTCCCACCCGTAAAACTCGCGCAGGGCATAGGTTAGCGAGTGCGATCGCGATTCCAACGGACTATCCCCATGCAGCACCGCCTGAGCCTTCGCCGTAGCCAAATCCTCCAGTCGCAAGACTCCCGATTGAGCAGGCTGAGCTTGGATTCGAGGCCGAGACTGGCGGGAAGGGCTCTGCTCCCGGCGAAGACTCACCGGATACAACCCGATCGCATCCAACCGCTCCACCCAAATTGGCGACACCCGCTGCACATTGACATAGGTCTTGCCACTTGGGCCAACCGTCGGCGCAAGCACCGTGAAGCGTCCTTGTCCCAAAGCTTCTCCCATATGCCTTCCACCGACACCATCCAGGGAAAAGTTGGTGAACGTCTTCTCGTGAACTCTGACGGCAAACCGCCAGCCCCCGCTCTGGGTTCGTTCCGTAAAGGTCTGCCGTAGCAGCGGATAGTGATTGAGCCACTGGGCAATTCTGGAATCACAGACAGACTGGGACTCAAACTGCTTCACGTCCACATCAATCCAGACTAGACCCCGCCAACCTCCCAAAGTCCCAATGCCATTGGCAGGATTACTGAACCAGGTCTCTAACTCGTGGGCATTCGGCAACCGATCCTGGTATCGGGTATGCCGGATTAAATGAGGAATTCCATGCGGGTCTAAAAAGCTGGGATTCTTCCCAGTAAACGCAGGAAGGGACAATCCATTCTGCCCAACCTTCAGACTACCGTCCTGATTTCTCGCCGGGAATCGTTCTGGGTCTTGGGTGGGGGCAACGGGCAATGGCGGTAACGCTTGTTGTTTAAGCCATTCCAAAGTTTCTCGAATCTGGGGGTTCATGGTCGTAACCCGTTTGAGGGTGAAAGATCCAGTCCATGGGGTGAGCAGCGCCTGTCACTTGCTCCAATCGGTTCAGGGTGATGGTTCGGTTAACCTGGGCATAGACCAGCACTCCATCCCAAAACATTTCCATCCGTTCGGGTTCCTGGTCCGCTGACCACTCCACATCGAGTTGCATTTCGTCGCCTTCCACATGCACGGCTTTCTGGCCATCACACAAAATCACGATGGACTGAGGACGGTAATCAGCAGGAAGAGGAGCCAGTTGAGTCATCGTTCTAATCCTGATTGAGCGGGAGCCTGAGCCTGAACCGTTGCGGTTCGCTGGACAAATCGCTGAAATCGTTGACAATCTTCTGGAGTGACGGTTGTTCGTTGGATGTTACCCTGCACCATTTCCAAAATGATTTGGGGACGAGGGCCTACCCGGCGAACAACCAGCCGATCGGCGCTTTGCCTGAGTTCATAAATTTTGCCGCAAAATTGGGTATCTGCCCCCTGGGTGCGCCCCACCCTCGACAGGATATGTTGCGATGCTTGAGCAACATACTGCCCCCGCTGTTGGAAGGCCTGGTAGAGTGCCAGATCCCGAGTCATATCCTGTTGGAGCGCTGGCGACACTTCAAAGCCGTTGCCATTCGCCTGCTTGGCTGATAAGCCCAGCTGCTTAATCTGCTCCAGATGAAGTGGGTCATGGCCCAGGTCCCGAGCTGCCCGGTACCAGGTTCGTAGCGTTTCCAGCGCCATCGGCTTTGGAGAAGACCCTGGCTCTTCTGGTCTTGGTTGAGGAATGACTTCTGTCTGAGCCGTTGCTGAAGATTCGGAGTGAGGTGCCGTTAAACTCGCAGGGCCTCCATCAGGCGTTGGGTGTCCAGCATCCTGCTCAATAGCTGATGCACTTGCATTGGATGATTGCCAAGTGGGATCAGCCTTCGATTTTTCACTGTGGTTATTGGAACGGGACGAGCCAAATGATTCGAGATCAAACAGGCTCTGTACCTGAAACTCAGGAATTTCCTCTTTGGAGGATCTGGGTTCTTCAGGGATAGGCTCTGGAGAAGCTTCCATGTCAGCAGGAGTGGAAACCGTTTCAGAACTCAAAGCTTCAATGATTTCTTGTGGATAGAGCGTTATTTGGTTTTCGCCTTCCGCGATCGCCACCTCCCTAACCTGCCTCAGTGGCTCCAGATACTTCTCCAAGCTTTTCAATGGGAAGCCTGCTGCCGGAATCCGCTCAGCACCGGGAGCGGTGGATGTTTGACTGGTGAGAATCAGATTGAGGGTTTGGGCCAGCTGTTTGGCATCTTCAAAGAAGGTTTCGTAGAAGCGGCGATCGCTCGTTTGAACCAGCACCAGGGCCTCTGGATGCTGGTCTTTGACGGCCAGATATTGCTGGACATCTGCGGGCAAAGCCTGCCGATCACTCTGGGTAGGGCTACCCGAAGATTGGGTTTCCGGTTCTGCTGCCACCTTCTCTCCCTGGGACTCTTGCTGTTGCGCCTTGGCGGCCTCGGCAAAGCCTTGTTTCAAGATGTTCTTGGAAAAGATTTGGGCAAACTGGCGATCGGGAATGCGGGATTCGCCGCCATAGGGCGTTTGAACAGCGGTCTCCTTAAACTGCAGCTGTTCCTCCGGCAGCACCTTGAAAACCATCTCGGCATCAATGAACATGTCGCCGTTCTGGGTCAGGTAGTGGGTCAGATACAGCTCATCCCCCTGACGCTCCACCACGAGCGGGATAAAGGGCTCATTTTCGATCCGCAAATGGAACTCATCGGTGTTCATTACCGCCTGATCAATCCCCGCTTCCCGCAGAAATTTGAGAATACGTTTCTCTAGCTGCCCCATCGGTGGATGATTGGAGCCAGTGGAAACGCTTAATGTCAGAGCCTCAACCGGAGGTTTTGGTCCTGGCGTTTCAGCTGCAGGACTGGATACTGGAGTTTGGATGATCTGGGGAGCAGGCGTTACGGGAGCTTTGGGTTCCTCTGCCTCCACCTTTTCCAGCGTTGGCAGGGTCACACCGAGGAACTGGCGAGCAATCTCTTTGGATTCAAAGGCGGCCAGGGTGTAGTTGCGCTGATGCATCAGCACCGCCAGGGTCTGCTCCAACCGTTCGAGGGGAATGACGACTTCCATGCGATCGCCCACGGAATAGAAGTCCGATCCAGCCGCCGCAATCAATCCTTCATCCAGAAAATATTTGCCCCCCGACTCCTTCGACTTAGGGGTTTGCAGCACAAAGCCTTCGCCGTTGAACTGCGTTTTGAGAATTAACAACTCATCCAGCGTTTTCACGGTGCCTCGGTGGCTGGTCAGATCTGTGATGAAGGTCATCACCTGCTGCGGTGTACTGAAAGCTACAGGCTCTTTGGTCAGTTCTTCCTGAATATCGAAGCCTTTGGGCATCATCAGTCCCTGGCGTACCTGTCCCTGGTAGTCGGTATAATTCAGCAGCTTGCCATTGGGGTACTTCTCAAACGCCTTGATCAGGTTGCCAGTAAAGATTTGCCGATTAACGCGCCCGGTTTCCTGCTGTTTATCGAACAGGGCATAGACATCGTTGCCGAACCAATCTTCGGTTTGAACCGTGGCCTCCAAAGATCCCCCCCGTCCGGTGTTGAATTTGGAGAGGGGCACCGTCAACTGCCGGACGGAATCGGCCAGGAGAATTCGCAGCTTCCAGCGGTTCGGGGCAGCGGGACTGCCGGAGCGCTTCTTGGCGTCAATGCCCGCGACCACTCCATAGAAGATAGATTTGCTGGCGGGCGTGACCAGACGCAATGGCGTCCCCGGCGGGAAAGCCTCTAGGACGCTGGTGATATGAGCCCGTTGCTGATGGATGCGATCGTTCAGCTTATCAATCGCCTTAGCATCCTGTTTCCCGGCGATCGCCCCTTGCCGATACTGTTCCGTGGCTGCTTCTAGCTGGGTGATGGTTTCCTGGATTTGCTGTTGAGCCAGCGTCTCTACCGCATCCCGATCGTGCTCCTCAACTGACCTAACACTGTCCAGTCCCACTTGCTCCCGCACGGCATTGATCACCTGCAGCTGGGTCAAGGGCTTGGTCTGGCTCTTGGCATCGACCATCTCCAGATAAACGGGACCAGTAAACTCACTGCGGGTTTCCCCGTCATCGGCAACCACCTCCATGCGGGCTAAAGGGCGGGCATCAAGGTCCAGCTGGTCTGCCTCCAAAATGCTTTCGCCCATGGCTCTGGCCTGGTCCACCAGGTCCCGGTATTCCGACTCAATCAGGCTGTAGAGGGCTTCCTGTTCCTCAATGGGTAGCAGGGGAATGCGTCCGGTCACCTTCTTAATCAGGGCGATATCGGAGGCATCATTGTCGGCTTGAGCTACCGGAAAATCAAGCTTGGCATTAAGTTCGGGGTCATCCGCTAGCAGTTCAGTGATCACCTGCTCCCCGTAGGAATTCATGAAATCCACCACGTTGTTCAGAGAGATATCCGTCTCCCGTGCCGCTGTGGTGTTGGCGTTGAGACTCGCCATTTTGCGACAGAGAATCGCCCCCGGTCGCTTTTCAGCAGGCAGATCCCCCATCAATAAGGTGTAGCTGGGCAAGGCCACCTGTCCGGTACGATGCACCCGGCCCAGCATCTGCATGAACACGTTGATATCCCGTTCGGCCTGGGCCACGATCATGTGGCGGGGCCGCTGGTCGGCAAACTTCTCGGAAGCATGGAGGGAGATGCCCGTGGACCCGGAGCAATTTAAGAGAATGACGTCGGCATCGCCTGCGTTGAACTTGGCCACCGCATCGATCTTGCCTTTGGCGGTGGTCTCTTGATCCGATCGCACCCGGTAGCTCATGGAGCCATCAGCAGCGTACTCGATTCCGGCTTTGCGTCCAGTGACTTCGGTGACCCGAAACCCAGCTCGCTCTAACTGCTGTTCGATGTAGTCAATCGGGCTGATGGGAATGCCGCTGAAGTCTGCTTCTCGAATGCAGTCCAGTGCTGCTTCGTACGCCAGAACGCCTTCAGCTCCCAGTTGCTCATCCGTTAGCTGCAAGCGATTGGCCTGTCCTCGGTAGTCCTTGGTGACGACATCTCGCGATCGCTCCAGGTACCGTTCCAGTAAATCCGCGAAGGAGAGATTCATCTCATCTCCCGGCTTCAAGTCCTGAGCATCGGCATAGGCCTGAATGAAACTGCCCATGGTGTTGGCTACGGTAATCACGGGCTTTTCACCGTTCTAGAGGGCCGCGATCGCGGCCTGTACGGTGGCATCGGCCTTTTGCGCCAGCAGTCCCTGCTCAATGCAGTTGTGCATCAGCGACGTAAAGTTGGTACTCTTCGCTCCGACTTCCCCGATCGCCCCATCTTCCCCAATCGCCTTGGCTTCGGCCTTCAGTTCTTTGCTGATGGTTTTGACTGCTCGTTGTTTGGCTCGGTCAAAGTCTTTGATGGCCCGCATGGCAGCGGAGAAGTCGTCTGCGACATCGCGATCCACGGGGACCGTGTTGGCCTGAAAGGAGATGCCGTCATAAGAGCGCTCGCGCCGCAGCATCTGCCCGGAAGCGACAAACTTGCTGGCGACGATCTGCTGCAGGGGGACACCGCCACGGGTGAGGATATTCTCCAGGGCAGTCATGCTGCTGACGCCTAATCGCAAGTCAGTGCGGCGAGCGTAGAGGTCCATTACGTCGGGACGTTTGGCATAGGTTGCCGAAGAGTAAAAGACGCCGGAGGACTTGTCGATCAACTCCCGCACGAAGTCGGCCCGGTCGGGGGGGCCCGCTTCCTTCCAGCCCCCTTTGCTGCCGCCCGCCTGGTGAGCTTCATCCAGAATGAGAATGGCCTGGGGAGCCAGCTTACGGAGAAAGTTCCGCCGCAGCGGCTCCTTCTTCCCCACCGTCTGCAGCTGGCTGTAGGTGGTGAACACCGCGCTGTAATGCCCCAGATTGCCCCGCTGCATCAGCGACTGCATCTCTTCTTTCTGCTTGGCAGCGCCAGCCGTCTTCAAGGCCGCCCCATTGGCCAGGGGAATTTCGGTACTGCTGTCAGTAATAAAGGGGGTAAACCGCCGCATCCCGATGTCGCTGACATCACGCATCATGTCGGCGTAGAGGGGCTTGTCTTTGGTGATAAAGATGGCGATTTTGCCTTGCTGCTGGGCATAGCGCATGATGCTGGCACAGATGCGCCCCTTACCGATGCCCGTCTGATCGCCGGTGATGAAACCCGCTCCCTGTTCCAAGTTACCGATCGCTAAAGCGGCAGCGTCCACCTGCTCAGCACTGAAATATTGGTGCAGTTCTGCAACAGATCCGTAGCCTAAGCGGGTGACCAGATAAGCATCAATACCGCCATGCTGCTGCTCGAACTGGTCGAGGGCTTGCTGAGCCGCGCTGGCCATGTTGCAGGGAATCAGCGTTTGGGTGGAGAACCCCTGACTTTTGGGCACATAGGGCACCTGTCGGGGCTGGATATCGTAGGCGTCTGAAGGGGTATCAACGGAAAGCAGGGTATTCATAGGAGCCTCTGGGTGAAGCGTTACAGAGTCAGGTGGCTGAGCCAGTCCTCCAGCGTGATGTCGTCGTGAAGGTCCAGAGCGTCGGGGTAACTGGGGTGACTCGGTGCCATCGGGACGGCTGGAAAGGTCAGGCCGTAGTGCCGCATCCGGTCCCGAAACCGCCAGTTGCTGAGGATCAAGGTCTCGCTCCACTGCTGTCGCCACTGGCTCAGGGCGAACTCCGGATCGGCGTCCGGCTCCAGTCGGGGGATGGCCTGGGCGGAATCCAGCTGACTGAGATGGGTTGCGAGTAACTGCTGAGTTTCGAGTTGAGATGTGGCTGCGGCCCAGTCTTGAATCATTTGGTCTAGGCGCGTCTGCATCAGGGCCAAGTAGGTGGGTTCCTGCAGGCTCTCTAGATCCGGCGGCGCTTTGACGATAAATAACACTCCCATCGCCTCTGGCTGCCAAAGGTAGGGAAAGGTGGGATATTGGGAGCTCATGAAAGGGTAAGTCCAGCGAGATTGGGTGTGGGTGTCGGCGGGATTCATGGGGCAATTGCTCCTTAAGTTCGGCAAAAGACTGGTAGATGGTCGGTACCTGGGCAGCGGGCAGTGGGCGATCAGCAGGTCCTCTTCCTTCAATGACAATGAGATCAATGGGAAAGCCTGCGCCTTGCTTGCGGTAGAGGTCTCCTGAAATCGACAGATGCTGCGTGACCCGATAGTGCTGATACAGCAGGTAGTAGAAGGCGCGACTTTCGCGGGTGTTATAGCGCTCCGAGCGGAGTTCCTCCTCATGGCCGCGCTTGCCGCCGAGAATCAGCACGGCTCGCCCCTCGGGTTGCATAACCGATAGCGCCTTGAGGGCAATCACCTGGTCAATTTGGGTGGTCCAGGTGTCGGCGATGGGGAAGCGGCGGGTGTGAAGCTGCTCGTCTTTGACGGAGCCAAAGGGGGGATTGCAGATGATGACATCATGCTGCTGCTGGGGTTGGTACTCACTGGCATCGAACTGAGTGACGGCATAGCCTTGCGTCCGCAAATCAGCTGCGCGATCGGCATTAAGTTCATTGACGGTGACTTTAGCCGGATCCGTTCCCAGCAGTAATGCACCATGTCCGGCGGTGGGTTCGTAAACTGTGGTATCTGGCGTAATCCCTGCTAAGGATGAGGCCAGAAACGCGATGGGGATGGGGGTGCTGTAGGCCTGCTGCAGAACGCTGGTGGAGGAACGGACATTCAGGGCCGGTTGGCGATCGTGCAAATCTACCAGCCGATCATAGATGTCATGAGTGGTCACTGCAGTTTGAAGGATTCCCTGAGCGGTTCTCACTACCCCCGCTTCAACGGCTTCATCCACCTGCTTGGCAATCGCCGTGCCAGGGTGTACCGGCTCACCCAGCACCTCAGCCGCGTGTTTGCGAGCCTGGATGATCGTGGCAAAGCTCCCACCCGCCCCCAAGTGACGGGCAAAGAATTTCACCAGTTCCGGCTGATGTGCCATCCCCATTCCCTACTCACCTACAGCGAGTTCCAGTGGCGGATGGCGTTGCCTCGGCTTGAGTGGGGTCACGGTTGGGGGAGCGTGCAACTTCAAGTCCTGACTGAGTTCTCGGTCGATGAACCGAAAGTAGGTGATGTCCTGAGGCGTCAATTCCGACTTGATTTTGCCATTGTCGATGCTGAGAATGGTGCCCCGCTCAGCCGCCTGAAGCTTGAGGCTATGGGGCGTTTCTTCAATGCGGTACTGGGTGCCGCCCTGAAAGACGCGCTTACCCTGGACATTAGGCCGACTGCCGGTGACATCCAACAGTTTGCGAGCGGTTTTGGCCAGGGCTAGAGCCGTTAAATCACGGGTCAGTCCCCGATCGCCTGCCGGAGCGAGGTTGCCCAGTTGACGCGATCGCATTGGCGGTTCTGAAGAAATTCCGTCGAGTCCTTGAATTTGAATCTGCTGCCGCGCTTTTAGAAAATCTGCTTCTTGGGACGCAACCATCTCGTTTTTGAGAATGTCCAGCCCCCAGCGCGTCTTGCGGAACATCATCAGTTCCGTGCCTTCGCGATCGGTGAGGGTGACCATGCGACCTTTCGCACTGAGGCTGTATTTCTCAGCGACATACAGGCCCCTGCCAGGGCTGTAGGCGGTGCCAAATTTTTGTAATAAGTCCACAGCAGTAGAGGCAACCTGGCGACTACGAATATTGGCGGCAATCGCTACAACCTTATCGGTCAACTGTTGGGACGATCGCCGCATCACGCGAGTTGTTTGCTGCATCCATTTCCGGGTAGCAGTTTCGACCACCTGCTGGTTCTGACGATCCAAGACGTCCAGGATAGAGACGACATTGGGAGAGTGCAGCTGCAATGGTTGAGCCGCCAATGGCTGCTGATCGGGGATGGCAGGTTCTGGTGTCGTTATGGACGAAGGCACTACCGATTCTGTTACAGGAGAAGGCATTTCGTGCTCTTTGGTTTCAGGCCATTCATGGACTTCTGGAGAAACGTCAGCTGTTTTGATTGGACTTTGATCACCCTCTAGAGCTGGATCTTCCTGTTGATTGGCACTGCTAGGGTGCAGTTGGTTCACCTCTACAGCCCCTTTGCTCAGACGATAAACCAACTCATCCCCGGCTTTGATATTGACCGTCCCTTTGACATCTGAAGTAACTGCACCCTCGGTTTGCAATGGTGCATCCATCGCCGCTTGCAACAGCTTCAGCTTGTTGAGACTGAGCTTGTCGATGGGGTCTTTGTCGGCATAGCCCTCGCGATAAACAATTTCGCGACCCAGTTTGATTTCAATGGGTTCCGGAGTGTCTTGTGGCAATTCGTCTAATCCGTTCCATCGTTCATCCGTCTGGGCTTCCGCATGCTCCCGCTTTCGGGCAGCCTGGAGGCGATCGCGCAGCATCTGGATAAAGACTTGCACGGCCTCGGCAGTGGATTGAGCGGTCACAGCGGCGATTTCGCTAGAGGCGAGGGTGGTGTGAGCATAGTCCTGCTCAATTTGTTTAGCTTCGCCCGGATTTACAACGGCTTGCATGGGTTTTCCTCCAAAGCTTTCAGGGTTTCGAGATTGAGTTGGGGGACGGCTGGGAGACGGTTAATTACTTCCCGCCCTCGTACGGAGAAATAGGCGGTTTCTCCATCGACCAACCACTCGACCAGTTCCGGTTGATAGTCAGCGGCAACGGGCGGGCATTGATAGGTCATCTGGCCGTCCTGCCACTCCACGACAGTGACGTCATCAAACAGGACGCTGACTTCGCGCGGCACATAGTCCTCGGCCAATTGGGGCTGATCGAATACCGGCAGTAACTCAGCCGCGATTTCGGGATGTTTCAGCAGCGCCGCCAGCGTTTCAGCGGGAAGCTTATCTCCCAAGGCTTGGATCAGCATGGGTTCTGTCACAGGGCACCTCCTACAGCAAACTGCCGTACTTGTCGATCAGATCAGCGGGGTCAGGATAGGCGGAATTAACGGGGGCAGGCGGTTCCGGCAGCATCGCTTCCACCAGTTGTCGTCGTCGCTCCAGGTCTTCCGTGGTAGGGACTCGTTGGAGACTGCGCTGCATTAGACGCGCTTGAATCTTGGCCCACAGGGCTTCGCTGGCTTCTGTCGCCTGCAGATCCGCCTTGGGAATCTTGATGGTCTGCCGAATCGGGATAGCGGCTTCTCCTTTGGAGGTAAAGCCCGGATTAATCAGGACGCACTTTCCTTGAGGCAGCCGGAGAAACTGGCTTGGTTCAAACAGCTTGCGAGTGCGTTCCTGCTCAGAAATCGTGGTGCTGTATTTGCCGCCACCGCGATTACGAGATTTTTGCTTGTAGCGGATTTCTTCGTCCCCGAGAAAGTCGGAGAACATGCGAGCGGCTTCGTACTCCTGAGGATTAAAGATGGCCTTGGTGGCACAGGCTCCCAGGATGGCCCGTGCTAATTCGCGCCCATAGGTTTTCTCCAGTTGCACCAGATTTTGAAAGCCCAGGATGACCGACAGTCCATCCTCTCGGTTTTCGTTCAGCCATTGCACCAGGGTCGGCAAATACAGCGTCGGCAACTCGTCGATCGCGACAATTAGCGGGTCTTGCCGTCGCTTGGCGACATTGCGAGTCACGATCATATGGAGGACAGTCGCCACCAAGGGGCCGACTACATCCCGCCGTTCCCGATCCATCCCGAAAATCAGCAGCTGCTTTCCGCTTAACTCAAGGGGAATGGACGTGCGACCACAGAAGCTGCCCAGCACCCCTTCTTTCATAAAGCGGGTGAAGGTTTCGCTGGCACTGCCGACGATGCCGCTGGCGGTTTTCTCCGCATCTTTTACGCCGATTAGCTGGTTGAATGAGATGCGAATCCAACTGTTCATGTTCTTGGCAGCGGCGATACGATTCCCCAAGTTCGTCAACCCCAGCACCGCTTGAGCGGTCATGATGTCGGGATGCTCGGTAGACTTTGCTAGCATGAGCAGCGCTTCGGTAAGCTGATCTCCGGCAGCGGCAAAGAAGCCATCTTCACTGCTCTGGGTCATCAGCCGAAAGTTCTTGTTCAACACCGTGGCGATCTGTCGCGCCATCTCTGCATCGGACTCGCTGCGGAGGAAATCGATGGGATTACACACGCCGGACTCGGGGAACCCAGGAGCCAGAACATGGACCTGGTAGCCCAACTTAGCCGCATAGGCCGCATGGCGAGCACTCTGAGTGGGGTATTTGAAGTCGTAGAGAGCGACGGGCAGTCCTTGCTCTAGCGCAGAGCGAATCAACGGGTCGATGACGCTGAAGGTCTTGCCAGAACCCGGTCCCCCACAAACCGCGACGCCCCGTTGTAAATCTGGCAGGTAAATTGACCGGGCATCTTTCGGGCGTTGAGGTTTGCCGATGTAGAGGGAAACCGCATTGTGTTTACGAGCCGCGAGTTGCTTTACAGCTCGTTTGCGAGCCGCTCCTTTTTCTTTGGCGCTGCCAAAGCGACTGGTGGCCAGCTTGCCTTTTTTGCGATCGCCCCACAGGGCCAAGACTCCCACCAACACGAAGCAGCCCAACAAAATCAGGCCATTGCGGGATTGAAGCGCGGAAGCCAGTTGGGAAAAAGACTCGCTGGCCGCCGAATCAACCTGAGCCAACGTTGGAGGTTGTTCTGTAAAAGTCTTCATGGCAGCACCTCGTAGCTATCGGGCGGTAGCTCAATGCCCAACTGCTCTAGTGCCCAGAGGTGCTCCGGCGGAAATTCGCTGCGGGTGCCTTCCGGAGCGCTCGTGAGATAGTCCGTCAGCTGCTGTTGATACGCTTCCCGACCACCTTGCTCTTGAAGGACGCGGGTATAACGCTGGAGCGCTAACTCCCGTGCCAGCTGGAGCGGAATGTAGTGACTGAGCACGGGATCATCTTGTGGCAGGAGCGATCTGCAGGTTTCTTCAGGAGCCAAGTAAATCAGCACTTCCTGATAGACGTCCTCATCACCCTCCGTCCAGGTGGTGCCAATTAGGTGATAATTGCCGGTCTCGGTGTCAACGACGCCCCAAACCTTGGCGCTTTGGGTTGATGGCGGCAGGCAAGTTTGGACGGTGGCGGGAATGTCGTCTGAGGCTCGCGCCAGATTCAAGCTGACCGACGCAATCAGGCTGATCAGCAGGATCAAGATGCCGAGGAGTGGGAGCACTAGGGTACAACTTCGTCTCATATCACTGGCCCTCAACTGAGATAGTTCATGGGATTTTGGGGCTGACCGTTCTGGCGAATCTCAAAGTGAAGATGCGGTCCGGTCGAGCCGCCGCTGCTGTTAGCTCGTCCCACCGGATCGCCCTGAGCGATGATGTCACCCTGTCGGACAAAAAAGCCCTGCAGATGGGCGTAGTAGGTCTCCGATCCATTGCCATGATCGATGATGACGAGCCTGCCGTAGCCGCTAGTTAGAGAGCCGCTGACACCAGCGAAAGTGACTTGTCCGCCATCGGCAGCCCGGATAATCGTGCCGTTGGGCGTGCCTAAATCAGTCCCGGTATGAAGACGGCGATCGCCATGAATCGGATGGGTGCGATAGCCAAAACTGCTGGTGATGGGGTACCCCGGTGCGGGGTTGATGAAGGTGCTGGTGGCGATGCCAGAGGCGCTTGAAGCTCTAGCAACCGGCGTTGGAGTGGCGCTAGGCTCGCCGGTCTGTGGATCAATGCCTTTCGCGGCAGCGACTTCAGCGGAATCGGTCGTCGAAAGCCCTTCCTTGATTTGCCCTAGGAACAGCATGCCTTCCTCTTGAATGGGCAACCAGGGAATGGGACCGATAAAGTAAGGCGTACACCCCAGGTCCACGAACAGATTTCGGACACACATGCGGAAGTAGAGCCCCGTTTCAGCGGTACCGGTAGCCTCATCGGTTTCCAGCACGGTGACCTTGAAGGCATTGACTTGTTGGAAAATATCGCCAAAACCCCTGAATCCCCCTCTTGGCAGGCATTCCAGCACCTGCTGCTCACTGCTTCTGAGAACAAGTGCACATAGGCATTTCAGCAGTTCTCATCCTAATGTCACGGCAGGTAACACTCGTTTGTACAGCATGCAGCAGACTGTTTAAAACTCGATTTGCGCAGTATAGTTGTAGAAACGGCGACCTATTCAGAAAACCTTCACTATCGGGGGCTATTCACATATGCTCATCGAGTTTCGAGTTGAGAATCATCGTTCTTTGCTTGAAGAGCAGGCATTAACACTTGAAAGCTCACGACTTGGCAACCCATCTGATACTCGCCCGAGACAAATTGAGGGGCACTCAGCGGCGTTAGTTTTACCAGTCGCGGCAATATACGGTGCAAACGCAAGTGGTAAGAGTAATGTTTTGAGTGCCTTGGATTTTATGCGAGAGTCTGTTGTCTACTCTCAACGACGCTGGGAGCCCGATGCAGGAGTACCTAGGATTCCTTTTGCTTGGGCTGATAATTTAGATCTGCCATCCACGTTCGAGGTCATCTTTGTGCGACGTGGAATCAAATACCAGTATGGCTTTTCTGCTAATAATGAACGCATTGAAGAAGAGTGGCTTTTCGCTTGGCCTAATAATCGTAAACAAGTTTGGTTAGAACGAGAATATGATTCATACAAGTTTGGAGATAACTTAAAGGGGCCTAATGCATCTACTAGTGAAATAACAAGACCCAACTCATTATTCTTGTCAGCAGCAGCGCAGAACAATCATAAACAGTTATCAAGTGTTTTTTTCTGGTTCAGAAATTTACTTTCCATAAATGTAGGCAGCAAGGCTAACCGTGCGTTTAACTTCAGATATTCACCACGTTTTCTTCAGTCAAATAGTTCGCAGCTCTCGCTATTTAATGAATCAGATGAAGATGAGACTACATTCCGATTAGTTGAGCTCCTTCAGGCAGCTGACACAGGTGTAGTGAATATCAAAACAATAGAAGAGGAGATGCTTCCTATTGGTGGGAGGCGACCACACCTTTTAAGACGCGTAATGCTCCAGCATCAAAAAGACAATGAATCTTCTTGGTTAGACCTTGAAGATGAGTCTGAAGGTACGAAGACTCTCTTTGAGATAGCACCCTCGCTTTTTCAAGTACTAGATTTTGGGTCAGTTCTAATTATTGATGAATTGGAATCAAGCTTACATCCTTTACTTGCACTTACAATTCTGAAGTTGTTCAACAGTCCAGAAACGAATCCTCAAAACGCACAACTGATTTTTACCACTCATGACACAAATCTTCTAGGGACAACGCTAGGTGACCCGCCTCTTCGTCGTGATCAGGTTTGGTTCACTGAAAAGGACAACACTGGAAAATCATGTCTATATCCGTTGACTGACTTTAAACCTAGGCAGACTGAAAATTTAGAGCGAGGATATCTACAGGGACGATATGGAGCAATTCCGTTTCTAGGCGATATTCGATGGGTGCGAGATGGCCAAGCGAAATAGAAATAGAAAACCGGCTCGACGCGCACCGTATAAAAATGCGAAACCCGTGATTCTTGTTGTCACAGAAGGAAAAGTCACCGAAAAGAACTACATTAAGACATTCGCAGCTCATCATAGAAATCCGCGTGTAGAAGTTCGCCTGCATGGAGGAGTTGGTGTTCCTAAAACAATAGTGGAACATGCAGTGCACCTTCAGGGTAATCGCATCTTAATCGAGTGCTCGTAGTGATGGGCTGAGGGATAAAAAACAGCGGTTTATAGCGAGTTGAATCAGGCCCACGGCCTTATCATTGTCGGATCTTCGGGTTAGTTGCCTCCTCATGAAACCGGTTGTCTTTATGGCAGGGTAGGCCTCGAGTTGACCGTCACGCCTCATCTACCGCGCTAGCCGCCAGGATTTTAAGCATAAAGTCATTGTCCATCGCAGCGGTGTAGCGCTTCATCTTGAGACTTAGCTTCGACGGTTCGCGCTTCAGTAAACTGACACTAAGGCGACGGATAAGCCCGAGATTTGGAGCGGCATCGCCTTGGCGAATCCGACTCGCATCTTCATTGAAGGTGACATCAAGCACCCAGTGGAGACTGTTTTCCACACTCCAATGGGAACGAATCACCTGGGCATGGCGGACAGCATTGGACGGCAAACTACTGATGTAGAACCGAACCTCGGTGGTGGTTTTATTCCAGAGTTGGCGGGTACTGCGCACCATGACGACCGTGCTCAAGCCCGTCCACTTCCCTTGCCGGGGCAACAGCGGCAACTGACTGACCGGCACCGTCCAGACCTGACGGGTTTCAATCCGGTGGTGACTCGACTCCATCGTCTCATGATAGTCATAGTCGAGGCCGTCCCAACCGCTGGCCTGCGCCTGATCAAACCAGGTCTCCACCGCTCGGTGCAGGGTGCCTTGATTCCCTTTGAGGGCCAACACATAGTCCCCCTCAGCTTGCTTAATCTGAGTTGCAATCGCGGTCTGAGTGCCCATGGCATCGAGGGTCACCACGGTGCCTTTCAGGTTCAAGAGTTTCAGCAGCACGGGAACAGCCGTGATCTCATTGGACTTGGAATCGACCCGCTGTTGGGCCAGCACTAGGCCATGCTCACTACTCCAGGCGCTCACACTGTGTAGGGCTTTCAGGTTTCCCTCCCGGTCATAAGAGCCTCGGGCCGTTTTCCCATCAATATGAATCAACTCCAGCCCCAGGGCCTCTGTCATACCGCTCACCCAGGCTAAAAACCCAGTCTCCAACCCCTGCGGGTCTAGCGCCCCGATCACCCGCCCAAACGTATCGTGGGACGGAATCCCGTGGGG
>Ga0076930_100351_pt1 | contig 40331 bp, 38 predicted proteins | sample HotLakConsoUCCRE_FD_71149 | JGI IMG/M metagenome (GOLD analysis project Ga0076930, IMG submission 71149) | Hypersaline microbial mat communities from Hot Lake, Washington, USA - Hot Lake Consortium UCC-RE (version 3) (version 3) ...
GCGTCTCGGGGTTCATCGTGAACAGCGTCGCGTCGGTCATCTGGGCGATGACGATATATTCGCGTCGCGTCGTGTAGATATAGTCGAGGTTCAGGATCTCGCCCTCCATCGCCGCGCGAAGGGTATCATCCTCTGGCCCCGCCGCCGCGCTGCCCCCAAAGGTCAGCCCCGCGGCTAGCACGACCGGGCCCAAGGCCCGAGACAATGTGATCTTCATGGTGGTCCTCCCTTATTGTCCACCGAGGCTACCACCCACGAACCGGTCGCAAAATCGCAATTAACAGGATAATCGTCCCACTTTTGGGGACGAACGTGAAGGACTACCGTTGCTTCACCCGCGTTCAGCGCCTGATTGCCCTTCCTTACAACGGCGCCTAATTTGTGGACGGCGTCAGCCGTGCCGAGGAACCACAGTGCTATTGATGTTCGTGCCTCCTGCCCATCTCCTTGATGAACCTCATTCCGGGCATCACTGACCTGCCGGTCACGACTTGGTCGAACGTCACGCGCTCCTCGCGCTCTGGGGCTGGCTGGGGCGCGCGCTGGCACGGGTCCTCGCACATGGCCGCTGTGGGAGGGAGTGCTCTGAACGGGAAATAAGTCTGTAGCGCGCTCTGGGCGAGCCTGGGGGAGTCGAGCGCGGAGCCGATCTCTGGCGGCGCCAGCTTCGCATCGAGACGGTTGTGCCGCCTCCCGCCGGAAGTGCAGCCGGACCTCCTGGGCATGGCCGCCTCGCGTGCCAAAACGAAGAACACGGTCTCTGCGCAGGGACGACCGCGGCGCTCGGATCCGGGGCCGGGATGACGGACTTCTTCAAACATGAAAAAGGCCGCGCTTCGTCTCTCACTAGTAACTTCTTAGAGCGTGTCGCCCCTGATCGGATTCTGGATTCCCATAGCGGTCGTCCTGTGATTCCTTGCCTTGGAAGGAGATATGGGGGTCAGAGATGGGCAAACCGCATCCTGTTGAGTTACGTAAACGGGCCGTTTCACTTGTCGAGCAAGGCAACACGCACACCGAGGCGGCGCGGCGCCTGTGTGTTTCGATCAAGTTCGTCAACGACATGGTGCGGCTCAAGCGCGAGAGCGGATCGCTTGCGCCGAAGCGGCAGGGCAATCCCGGGCGCGGCAAGCTGACCGGTGTAAAGGGCTGGGTGGAGCGCCGGATCGCGGCACAGCCCGATCTGACGATTGACGAATTGACGGCAGAACTGGCCGCAGAGCACGGGGTGAAGGTGCATCGCTCATCCGTCGGCCGGCTGCTGCTCAGACTGGGGCTGTCACACAAAAAAAGACCTGCAAGCGCTTGAGCAGAAGCGCCAGGACGTGGCCGACCTGCGCCGCATCTGGATCGGGAAACGCCAGCCCTTCATGGCCAGGCATCTGGAAAGACTGGCCTTCATCCCCTCTCGGCGGATTGCTTTGCAATCGCCTGCCGGGCTACGGACGAGACCTCGGTCAAGACCAACATGGCCAAGACCACCGGCTGGGCCCCGCGCGGGCAGCGCCTGACCATGGATGCCCCGTTCGGCAGCTGGGGCACGCAGACGCTGATCGCGGGGCTGACAGCGGACGCGCTGATCGCACCCTGGGTGATCAAGGGCGCGATGGACGGCCCGGCCTTCGCCGCCTACTTCCGCAAGGTTCTGGTGCCCGAGATCGAACCCGGCACCGTCGTCGTTCTCGACAACCTGGCCACTCACCGAAACGTCGAGGCCGCCCGCACACTCCGCGACCACGGATGCTGGTTCCTCTACCGTTGTTCGGGGAAACGCCCCACTGGGGCGTTTTCTGATCCCTCCAACCCCTACTCGCCCGACCTGAACCCAATTGAGCAGGCCTTCTCCAAGCTCAAGGCTCATCTCCGACGGATCGGCGCACGGAGATTCACACACGTGTTCGACGCCATCGGTGCGATCTGTGATCTCTACGACCCGCAGGATTGCTGGAACTACTTCACTGCTGCCGGATATGTCTCGGGTTAATCTCGAAACGCTTTAAGTGGTGGTGTAGGAGCGCCGACCCTCGGAGAGGTCAGGGCTTGATTAAGTGGCCACGGCGGGCAGCCTGACGGTGGGATTGTCGGTGACGCGGGCGAGCGTTTCAAGGCTCATGTAACGCGGGGCGACCGCCCAATCGTCGTTGGTCTCGAGCATCAGCGCGCCGACGAGGCGAACGATGGCCTCGTCGTTTGGGAAGATGCCGATGACGTCGGCGCGGCGCTTCACCTCGCGGTTTACCCGCTCCAGTGGGTTGGTGCTTGCGATCTGGGCCCAGTGTTCACGGGGGAAGGACATGTAGGCCAGGACGTCGTCGCGGGAGCTGTCCTCCAGGGCGCCTAGCTTGGGCTGCTTCTCGCGCAGGGCGTCGGCCACGATCTCCCACTGGGCTTCGGCCTCGGCCCTGGTCTCCTGCGCGAAGATCGTCTTCAGCATCGCCGCCACCGCCGTGCGCTGCTTGGCCGGAGCGTGAGCCGGGGCGTTACGCATCCAGTGAATGCGGCATCTCTGGTGGGTGGCGTTGAACACGCGACGTGCGGCAGCCCGCAGACCCTTGTGATCATCGGCGGTGAGCCCGCGAACGCCACTGATGGTGTGGATGGCCCCCGCCTTACGGCATCGCGATGTGCCAGAATGGGGCTGCGAAGCAATCCATCCGAGATGAGCCATCCATGGATCAGTCTATCACCATCGGCCTTGATCTGGCCAAGTCCGTCCTTCAGGTTCACGGTGTCGATAGCGACTGGGCTGTAGTTCTGCGTCGTCAGCTCCGGCGGTCGCAGGTTCTGGCGTTCTTCGAGCGGCTGGGCCCATGTCTGGTCGGAACGGAGGCCAGCTCGGGCGCACACCACTGGGCACGTGAGCTGGGCGCGCTCGGGCACGAGGTACGGCTGATGCCGACGGCCTACGTGAAGCCGTATGTAAAGCGCGGGAAGACGGATGCGGCGGATGCCGAAGCCATCTGCGAGGCGGTGACGCGACCGACGATGCGCTTCGTGCCGGTGAAGAGCGTCAAGCAACAGGCGGCGCTGCTCGACCACAAGGCGCGGGACTTCCTGGTCCGCCAGCGGACCCAGACGGTGAACGCGATCCGTGCGCACCTGACCAAGGCGATTAGAGAACGACCGCGCACACCACTTCGATCCATCCAACCCTGAACGCAAACATGCGGCATCCCTTGCGGCGACCGCGGAGAGAATCAAAGAGCCCGGCAGGCAGGATGAGGCGCAGAAAGATCAGCTGTTGACGGCGGCGATGAGAGAACGGGCTGGGACAGTGCCGCCTTCCCGTCGGCCTTTTTCGGTTGGGTATCGGGGAAGATCAGCGCGTGGAGGGGCCCCCATCCTGCCGGCTTCAGCCAAAGCCATGGACCCTTGGACAGGCTTCACGCGGTCGAGTTGCGCATTACGGCGCTGGTGTCATGCCCATCGTCGGCAGCTTGGCACCCAAGGGATAACGGCTTTCTGCGGCACGGGGTGATCCGCATTGAATTGCCCCCGCCTTGCGTGCAAAGATCGCGTTGAAGCAAATTTTCAACACGGTCGAGTCCGTTTTCTCGAACCTTCAAGGTGGCAGACCCCATGCCTAAGAACGACGCCGGCGCAAGCACACCTCTGACCGAGAGGATTCTGGCCAACTACAAGCAGCTTCGAAACGCCGAGCGCAAGGTTGCCGACTACCTCATACAGAATCCCAACCAATTGCTACGGAGCACGATTACCGAGTTCTCCCGTGAGCTCGGGGTGAGCGAGGCCACTATAAGTCGGTTTTCCAAGGCTGTCGGGTATGACGGCTTTCCTTCGCTGAAGCTGTCCATTGCCGCGGATACGACTGTCTCGAGACCTCTGCCGAACCTTCCCAATAACATCAGCGAGGACGACACGCTCGGCGACATGAGGGAGAAGCTTCTAGCCACGCTGACCACGGCGCTCAAGATGACTGGAAACACCGTCGACATGGACGCGGTGGAAGCTGCGGCGGAGGCGATCAGCGAGGCCAAGAGGCTGATCTTCATCGGCGTCGGTGGTGCCGCATCGATTTGCGTCGAAGCCATGCATCTTTTCGTCAAGTCGGGGCGTCCGGCCGAGACGTATTTCGATGGCTACACGCAGATCACGGCGGCGTCGACCCTGCGCGAAGGAGATACGCTCGTGGGAATCTCCCATACCGGGCAGACCCGCTCCGTGGCCCATGCGCTTTCCATCGCCGCGAAAGGCGGGGCGTCCACGATCGCCATCACGTCCGACAAGAAATCGGGTGTCGCGCGCGCCGCCAGCCTCGTCTTGGCGACTTGGAACAGTCAGCCCGCGCAAGTGCCGCTCTACGCCGATTTCCTCGAGGGCCGCATGGCGCAACTGTTCCTCGTGGATCTCATCTACCTAAACACGCTGTTCAAATCGAAGAACGGCGAAAAGGACAACCTCCTCGTCACGGGCGAGGCGTTGAAGCGGTACTACGACACGAAATGAGCGCGACCATGACGCGACGACCAGCGCCGCATCATCTTCTGGATATGGACGGGGTCCTTGTGCGCGGGGAACAGCCCATTGCGGGATCGGTCGAATACTTGGCGATGCTCAGGGACAAAAGCGTTCCCTTCATGATCCTCACAAACAATTCGAGGTTTGCGCCGAACGTCCACTCCGACCGCCTCGTGGCCCTGGGCTATGCCGTCGCGCCGGAAAACATCTACACGTCGGCCTTGGCCACCGCGCGCTTCGTGCGCGCGCAGAAGGCTGGCGCTAGGTGTTTCGCCGTCGGCGACCACGGGTTACGAACCGCGCTTGAGGAGGCCGACTGCATCCTCGTCGACGAGGCGCCGGATTACGTCGTCATCGGCGAGAGCCTTGACTTTCACTACGCCGATCTGGCGAAGGCGGCTGCCCTAGTCGATCAGGGGGCGCGGTTCCTGGGCACGAACCCGGACGTCAACGGCCCCGTGGAGGTCGGGCGGCACCCCGCCTGCGGCGCAGCCTGCGCCCTGATCGCCGCGTCGACTGGCAAACAGCCCTATTTCCTAGGCAAGCCCAACCCGTTGATGATGCGCGGCGCGCTCGACGAGCTCGGCGTGCATGCGAAGGCGGCACTGATGGTCGGAGACCGCATGGATACCGACGTTCTCGCCGGGCTGGAACTTGGGCTCGAGACGACGCTCGTGCTGACCGGAAGCTCCAGCGCGAGTGACGTCGAGCGGTTTCCGTTCCGGCCGGATCGCATTGTCTCCCGGCTCAGCGATCTCGCGTTTCATTTCAATTTCGGCTGACCATCGCCGAGGCGGCGACCGAACGCCTGCCTGTCAGCCCCGCTCCAGATTCGCCGTTTCAAGAACGCGGCCGCAGGTGGCTAGGTCGACCCCTCCGGCGGAGAGGTCATCGACGACGAGGTCGGCCTTCGAGAAATCCTCGTCCACGGTGTAGGTGGACCGTGTGACGATACAGGCGGCTCCCGCAGATTTCGCCGCGGCCAGCCCGATGAAGCTGTCTTCGATCACGACGCAGGCGCACGGATCGACCTTCAGCGTCTTCGCCCCCAGCAAATAGATCGCCGGATCGGGCTTCTTCTTGCGCACCATGTCGCCGGCGAAGACCCGGATGTCAGCCGCAAGCTCTGCGCCGAGTATCTCGTCGACGATCGCTTGAACTGCTTGGACGTTGGAGGTCGAGCAGACACCCACGGGAAGGCCAGCATCGCGGCCCTCCGCGATCAGACCGGTCACGCCAGGTCGGACGCTCATGTCACCCGCCTTCACGAGCTCCATGAAGTGCCCCGTCTTCGCCCGATGCAGATTCCTAATGAAGTTCGCCCGATCTGTGATCTCGGGCGGCCACCCGTCTTCATTGAAGTAATGCGTCATGCGCTCCTTCCCGCCGGCCACCTTGAGAAGCCGCCCGTAGCGGGAAACGCTCCAGTCCAAATCGAGGCCGGCTCGCCGAAACGCTTGGTTGAAGGCGACGCGATGGCCGTCGCGCTCGGTATCGACCAGAACGCCGTCGCAGTCGAACAGAAGTGCCTGCAGCATCAGACGGCCACTCTCCGGCCGAGGCTGAAGAGCGACAGGAACGGTACGAGGCTGCTCTTCATCGCATCGTATTGAGACGCGATGTAGGGCAAAGGCTCGGTCGGGGGGGGGGCCTGTCGAAATGGCGCGCCGAACCCCTCGATGAAGTCGCGCTTGTGCATCGTCGAGAGATTGACCTTCGCACAGCCCCGCGCGATGCACGTGGTGAACTGCTCGTCGGACAGGCCCGTGCCGCCGTGCAGCGCGATGGGGAGCCCGGTGCCCTCGGCGACCCGTTGCAGCAGATCGTAGTCGATCCTCGGCTCACCGTTGTAGAAGCCATGGGCCGTCCCGATCGCCGGGGCAAACACTCCCATTTCCGGCATGGCCGCCGCGAACGCGATGCACTCGTCGTAGTCGGCGAGCCGCTCGCTGCCTTCGGACACGACCTTGTCGTCCTCGACCCCGCCGATGGCGCCGATCTCGCATTCGAGCGAGACGCCTGCCGCCTGTGTTGTGTGGTATATCGCGACGGACCGCTCGAGGTTTTCCGCGAAGGGCAGGCTCGACCCGTCGAACATGACCGCCGTCCAGCCAGCGTCGATGCAGGTCCGAATGACATGCTCGTCGGTGCAATGATCTAGATGGAGCGCGACGTCGATATCGGCGTCCTCGGCGAGCGTCCTCACCCAGTTCGCGACGGGCCGCGCGCCCCAATGCCTGACGGTCTTGACGGAGACCTGCGCGATGACCGGCACGCCGAGGTCCTGCGCGCAGTCGATCACTGCACGCGCTGAGTTGAAATCGATGATGTTGACGGCGGCCACGGCACGCTTGCCGGCTATCGCCGTTCGCAGCATCGGGCCCATTTTGACGAGAGGCATGGCAGAGTCTTTCTTGTGGTCTGTCGTGCCGACAACGCGGCACGACGTGATGATTCAAACCTCGTGCGAGGCATCCCTCGATCTCGACTGAGCGAAGATGGCAAGGCCCGTCCCGAGAAGCAGGATGCTGGCCTTGATCATTTCGCCGATCCCCTCGTTCGAGAGCCATCCCATGACCGCCGCGCCCCGGCCGATCACGACGAGGAACACGACGCCGACAAAGGTTCCGATGACGTTGGCTTGACCGGCCCGCAGAAAGAGGCTCCCGAGGAAGACCGCGGTCAACCCGTCGATAAAGTAGCTGGCCCCGATGTTGGGCTGTCCCGTCCGGAACTCTGCCGCGACGAGAACGCCCGCCGTCGCGGCCATGATCGCCGAGAAGATGAACAGAAGAAGGTTCAACTGGCGCACTTTCACGCCCGCCTCGTGCACGGCTTCGTAGTTGCCAGCCTGCGCATAAATGTAGTGCCCAAACGTCAAGCGCTCCTGCGTGAACCACGTGACAGCCAGCACCAGCACCGCGACGAGCAAGACGAGCGGAACCGGGCCGATGCCGCCCGCAGTCTCGGTACCTTCGCGCCCGACGAAATCGCCGACGGTCGCGTGCATGAACTCGAAGAGCCAGCCCGGTCGATCGATGCCGAAGGAGGAGCCGCTCGACAGAACCAGCGCGAGCGAAACGAGGAACGAGGCGGAACAGATCGTGACGACGAGGTCGGGTAGATCGAGGTAGCTGATGAGATAGCCGTTCACGAACCCCACCACGACCGCGATTACCACCGCGACCGCGTAGGCCGTCGTCCAGTCCCAGCCGCCTTGCACGAGGCTCGCCACGACAACGTTCGACAAGGCTGCCACCGCGTAGAAGCTGACATCGATCTTGCCGGTCGCGACGATCCAGGTGAGGCCGCAGACCATGATGAACATGACCGCGACGGTCCGAAGCATCGAGGTGACGTTGGTCGGGTTGACGAAGTTGGGCTCTTTGATCGCGAAGAACGCGATCATGGCGACGAGGGCCGCGAGCAACCCATACCGTTCGAGTAAGGACTTCATCGCGCCGTTTCGCCGATCGGGGATCATGCTGACAGCCACTAGGACACCTCGCGTCGTGTGGTCGGCTGTGCCTGGGGACGCTGCCGCAGCCCTTTGCCGAACTTCTGCATCAGGACGCCGCCGGCTTGCCTGTCGAAGACGATGACGCCGGCGATAAGGATCACCGCGATGATGGCGTTGTGGGAGATGTTGTCGACGCCGGCGAGGGTCAGCCCGTTGTTGACGATAGCGATGAAGAGCACCCCGGCGCAGGTCGGCAGGACGCCCGGCCGCCAGAAGATCGCGGCGCCGAGCAGAACCGCGGCATAGGTGGCGAGCATGTAGCCGCGGCCGGCCCCGACCTCTCCCTTGCCGCCCGCCGAGATTAGCACCGTCGCCGCGCAGATCATCAGCGCCGCCGAGATCGCAAACGCCGCTGTCACGTAGAGCTTCACGTTGATGCCGGAGTATTTCGCCGTAATCGGGTTTTCGCCGGTCGCGTAAAGGCAGCGCCCCCAACGGGTCTTGTGCAGGAGCACGTAAGCAACCGCGTAGACCGCGATCAGGAGATACGTAGCGTAGCTGATATTCAGGAAGGTGCCGTTATTTAGCGTCAGGATGCCGGAGCCGAAGAAATTCCGAAAGATGTCGCGGCCGTTTGAGAACAGGTACGCCGCGCCGCCGGCAAAGGCTCCGACGGCAATTGTCGTGACGATATCCGGCAAGCGAAGATACGCGATCGCGACACCGCTTATGGCGCCGATCGCGATCCCGCCGAGGACCCCGAGAGGGACGGCTACCCACGGGTTCATCCCTTGCATGATGAGGAAGGCCAAGCTCATCGCGCCGAATGCGATCAGGCCCTCGAAGGAGAGGTCGAACTTCCGCACCACGATCACGAGCGTGAGTCCGAGCGCTGCGAAGCCGATCGGCGTGAGGTTTCGCAGGAGCGTTGAGAGGTTGTTGACGGTCATGAAGCGCGGGTTCAGGACCGAGAACAGGACGACGAGGCAGAGGGTCACGGCGACGAAGCCGAGAATTCGCTGCCTTATCGGGTCGGATAAGAACTCCTTCATCGTCCGGCTTCTCCGATGAGGCCCTGGTGCAGAAACTGATCGCGCCTGACATCGGGCCGCGGCTCGCCAACCTGACGGCCCTTGTAGAACGCAACGGCCCGATCGCTCAGCCCGTGGACCTCGTCGCAATCGGACGAAATCAGGATGACGGCACCGTTATCGGCGAGCTTCCGGATTTCCGCGTAGATCTTCGAGCGCGCGCCGACATCGACCCCCACGGTCGGCTCGACGAAGATGTACAGGTCGGCCTCGCTGTAGAGGCCCTTGGCCATGACGATCTTCTGCTGGTTCCCGCCCGAAAAGCTCGAGGCGCTGATGTTGGTGTTGTGCGGGCTCAGATCGAGACGCGACAGGATCGCGTCGGACTCACGACGGTTCGCGGCGCCTCGGTCGAGCCCGTAGACATTGGACGACCGCTTCAGGTTGGCGAGCGTGGTGTTGAAAACCGCGTTTCGCCCCATGATGAGCCCTTGGGTCCTTCGGTCTCCTGGCAGAAGAAATATCCCCTTCTTCAAAGCCTCGGCGGCACTCTTGTGGGTTGTCTCCCTGCCGTTGAGCCGGATTTTTCCCCGGCCGTCGTGGCGACGGATGCCGAAGATCACGTCGCCCAACTCGTGGATACCCGACCCGATCAGCCCGAAGAGCCCCAGCACCTCTCCCTTGTGGGCAACAAGGTTCACATCCCTGAACCACCCCCCTGCGCCGAGATCTTCGATCTCGAGGACGGCACCTTTCTCGAGGCGTTCATGGGTCGCCTTGGCCGGGTAAAGCTCTGCAAGCGGACGCCCCAGCATGACTTCGGCAAGATTGACGTCTTGTTCCCTGGCCTCCCGCGTGGTCATCGTTACAATTCGACGGCCGTTGCGAAACACGGTGAACCGGTCTGCGATCTTGAACACCTCTTCGAGATGGTGAGTTATATAGATGATCGAAATACCCTGAGCGCAGAGGCTCCGCATCAGGTCGAAGAGCAAGCCCTGCTCCGCCTCTGTCAGGACCGACGTCGGTTCGTCGAGCAGAAGCACCTTGGTGTTGTCGCGGATCAGAGCGCGAAGGATTGATAGAAGCTCTGCCTCGACGGGCGAGAGATCCACGACGCGCCGCTCAAGGTTGAGGTCGAGGTTGTATCTCCTGGCCGTTGTGGTGGCCTTCTCCAACATTTTGGCCCGGTCCACCCGCCTAAAGAGCCCAGTCTTGGCGCTCTCCTGGCCCAGCAGGATGCTCTCGTAGCAGGTCAGCGAGGGAACCAGTTCCGGATGCTGTTGCACAGAGGCAATACCGACCTGCATCGCCCGGTCGGGCGAATCGACGCTTACCGCCTCGCCGTAAAGCCTGATTTCGCCGCGGTCCGACGTATAGATCCCGGATAGGATCTTGGTCAGCGTCGACTTTCCCGCCCCGTTGACCCCCAGAAGCGCGTGAACTTCGCCGCGTCGCAGGGCGAAGTCCACATTTTCGAGCGCCCTCACATGCCCGAAGTGCTTGCTGAGGCCCTTTATTTCGAGAACGGTCTCGGTCATGGCTCCCCCGAACGCTCCGGAGACCTTGTCGGGGCTCCGGATCATTCCAACCCTGCCTCAGAGGACCCGTGACCAGCCGAGCTCTTCCGCCCGGCCCGGGCGGTCAAAGTCCGCCGCGTCGGGGCCAAGCTCCTCCAGATGCTCGAATACGACCTCGTAGGTGGGCGTAATTATGAGACGCGGAATGTTGCGATTAGCCAAAAACTCATGCGCATAGAGCGCGTTCAGGAACGCCATCTCGTAAAAGCTCTGCGCGCAGGTCATCTTGAACGGCGAGCCGCCGCCAATGTAGGAGAATGCCTGCTCGCCGCCGTCGATGCCGGTCAGGAAGATGTTGTCACGTCCGGCCGCCTGAACCGCCAGCGCCCCTTCGATTGCCGCGCCATCCCATGCGCACCAGACCGCGTCGATATTGCCATGCGCAGACAGCATGTTCTCGACCGCCTGACGCGGCGTGACTTCGCCCGTGAACGCAAACGCCCACCGCGCGACGACGTTTAGGCCGGGGTATTTGCGCAGCGCATGCTCCATCCCAAGCGTGCGCTGGTCCCAGCTCTCGTTCTGCGGCAGGGTCACGATCGCGATATTGCCCTCACCACCGAGACGTCTGGCCATCCATTCTGCGGTATGGAAGCCCATGCCGTAGTTCGAGGACAGAGCGGTCGAGTGCACGGCAACGCCGGGAACCATGGAGTCGCCGCAGAAGGTTGGAATGCCCGCGTTGATGGCCCGTTGCACCGCCGGTGCAATCGCAGCCGCGTCTGCCGGGGTTATGAAGAGTGCATCCGGATTCGACGCGATCGCGGAGTCGATCTGTTCGGATTGGGTGATCGGATCGAACCCAGCATCCGTCACGGAGAGTTGGCCGCCCAGTTCCGCGACGGCATCGGTGTAGCCGGCCAGCAGGGCCGCGCCACTGTCGAACGATGTCCAACCGAGGGCGGCAGCGAATCGGAAATCCTGAGCGCGGGCGGGGCGAATACCGCCCATGTATGAGGCTACCGCCGCGGCCGTGGTAGCGGTGAGCATTTGCCGGCGGCTCATGCTAAAGGCCGCTGGGCCTTCCTTATGCCGTTCAGATTCTTCAGACATTTCCATCCTCCCATAGGTTGGTGCCGCATCCCTCCGAGCAAGAAAAATGTCTCCCCGGCATTCCGAATGAGCGCCCTCACGATAAGCCGGCAGGAAAACTGGTCAAGAAAAAAATTTTCTTTACCTTCGACTTGCCGCGATCTGAATGCGATACGCTAGTTGGGAGAGCGGCTACAGCGCGCCGCCAAGCCAGTTGAAGGAGCCTATGAATCGGTGGAAAATTGCACATGAAGCCATGTATTCCAAGTATAATTTCGGATTCACCACGGGCTGCTTCACGCGCGCAAATTGGGAACGAAGAAATGTCCTCCCGGCCCTCCTCTGAGCGCACGACAGGCTTACTTCGTACGGGGCTGGAAGTAGGCGACTTCGGGATTGTTAAAAATTTTCTCCTAAGGTAGCCTCGTTTGGACAGGCCGCATTGCGGCTCCAACAACCGGATGCGCTGCATCCAGGCGCGCCACGCTCTGGGAAAGCGCACTTGAAGAGGACTACGACGTGCCCGTCGCCATCAAGAACCGCTTCCACGACAAGGTCGCGCTTATCACGGGCGCCGCGAACGGCATTGGTCGTGAAACGGCCCATAGGATGGCCGCCGAAGGGGCTCTGTGCATTCTGACCGATCTCAACGCCTCCGCACTTTCACGGGTCGTGGAGGAGGTCTCGTCGGCCGAAGGCTCTGCCGTTGGGTCCGCATGCAGCGTGACCGATCGCGAGCAGGTGAGCGCTTTGGTGGAGGAGAGCCTGCGGGCGTATGAGCGGATCGACATCGTCGTCTGCTCCGCCGGTGTCGTTCATGAGGGCGCCTTTGAAGACACGTCCGAGGCGGCGTGGGATCGCGTGTTCGACGTCAATCTGAAGGGCGTATACCACGTTTTGCAGGCGGTTATCCCCTCGATGAAAGGGCGGCGCTACGGCAAAATCGTCAACATCTCTTCCCAGTCGGGGATCTTCGGGCGTCCGCGGCGAGTCGCCTACTCGGCATCGAAATTCGCGCTAAACGGCTTGACCCAGGCGCTTGCCCTCGAAGTCGCGGAATACGGCATAGCGGTTAACGCCGTCTGCCCGAGCCGCATCGAGTCGGCCATGACGGACGAGATAATTCGCGGGCGGGCAGAGGTAACTGGCAACAGCTTTGATATCGAGATGGCCAAGTATCGAAAGACTTTGCCGATCGGCAGGCTGGGCAGGCCGTCCGATGTCGCGTCGCTGGTCACGTACCTTGCCAGCGACGAGGCGGAATTCATAACGGGACAGTTCATTTCGACTTCCGGCGGGCGCTGAACGCAGATGCACCCCTTAACGCAGTCGGACCGGGCCATCCCGAGGGAGACAAGCAAAATGCCGGGAAGAGGTTCCTACATTATCGCGGTTGATGCGGGAACGGGAAGCCTGCGCTCGGGGCTATTCCATGCGTCCGGCCAGTTGGAGCATGTCTCCGTCGCGCCCTACGAGACGCGGTTTCCGCGGCCAGGCTGGGCCGAACAGGCCCCCGGCGATTGGTGGGCTTGCCTTGTCAAGACAGTGCGGGATTGCATGACTGCCACCGGGATATCGCAGGACGAGATCTCCGCGATATCCGTCGACGGCACATCGTCGACGGTCGTCTACCTGGACGACGCGCAGGTCCCCCTCGGTGACGCGATCCTGTGGATGGACAACCGCGCCTCGCCCCAGGCGCAGCGCATCTTCGAAAGCGCGCACCCAGCGATCGACCGCAGCCGGGCGGGCGTAAGCTCCGAATGGCTGATCCCCAAGGCCCTATGGCTGAAGGAAAACCTCCCCGAAACCTACGAGCGCACCAAGCACCTGATGGAGCAGTGCGACTACCTCACGCTCCGTCTGTCCGGAACACCGACCCTGAGCCTCAATCACCTCACGCATCGTTGGTTCTACAACAATCGGACCGGCGGCTGGCCGTTGGAGTTTTACGATCTGATCGGCCTCGGTGGGATTACCGAAAAGTTCAGCCCCACCATTCTGCCCATCGGCGCGCCGATCGGGCCGCTTTGCGCCGCTGCGGCGGAGGAGCTGGGGCTCACGACGGACACGCTCGTCGCCCAGGGCGGCACGGACTGCTATCTCGGCGCACTGGGACTGAACGCGGTGCGGCCCGGTCAGGTCGGCATGATCGCCGGGTCTTCCCACGTGCTTATGCCGATGGTGAGCGATCCCGTGGTGGTCACGGGCCTTTTCGGGGCGCATCCTGATTGCGTCATCGAGGGGCTCTGCACGTTCGAAGGCGGGCTGGTGTCCTCTGGCTCCGTCGTCAAGTGGTTCCGAGATCATTTTGTCGACGACGCCATGTTCGAGGATCTCGCTCCGGACGAGGATATCTATTCGCGCCTCGTTGCGGAGGCGTCGTCGATCCCAATTGGGTCGGAGGGGCTAATCGTTCTCGATTACTGGCAGGGCAATCGCACACCTCACACCGATTACGACGTGCAGGGGATGATCTGGGGGCTCACGTTGCGCCACGGGCGCGCGCATCTCTTTCGGGCCATCCTAGAATCAATCGCGTACGGGACGGAAAATTCGCTCAAGCGTCTGCGCAGCGCTGGACACCAAGTCGAAGCCATGCTGGTCGGCGGCGGCACCGCCAAAAGCGATCTGTGGCTGCAGATGCACGCGGATGTGAGCAATATTCCCGTCATGGTGCCGAAGTTCACCGAGGCCACGCTGCTTGGCTCGGCGATCTCGGCGGCCACGGCGGCGGGGTTCTATGCCGATCTTGTCGAGGCGTCCGACGCGATGGTAGAGTTCGACCGGGTCATTCAGCCCGACCCGGCCGCGCACGCCGAATACGCGAAATACTTCGAATTGTACGAAGCAAGCTATCCGCAAATGAAACCGCTGATGCACCGAATGGCGGGCCTTCTTCGCGAAGGAACCTGACAGCACGGACCACTAACGCCTGAGCAAGCCCATCGAACGACACGACCCGAGGAACGAGAGATGCCCACCAAGGCACACGCAAATTCCGACATGAGCGCCCTCGTCAAGACGGCACCTGGCTCCGGCAACCTTGCCCTGATGCGCTACCCGGTTCCGAGCATCGAGGATCACGAGGTTCTCATTCGCATACGAGCTGCCGGCATTTGCGGCACGGACGTGCATATCAAACACGACACGTTCCCCAATTATCCGCCCGTGGTGCTGGGCCACGAGTTTTCAGGAGAACTCGCAGAGATCGGATCGGCGGTGGAGGGATGGTCCGTCGGCGATCGCATCGTCGCCCAGCCGCACAAAGGCGGGTGCGGCGTTTGCCGGTACTGCATGACGGGCCAGGTGGAGATCTGCCGCGACAAGCGGGCCATCGGCTACAAGATTGACGGGGTGATGGCGGAATATGTTTCGCTGCCGGCGAGTTCACTGCACCGTATCCCCGATGCTCTGAGCTTCGAAAAGGCCGCCTTGGCGGAGCCGCTGGCCGTTTGCGTGAAGGCCGTGGCCGAGCGCGCCAAGGTCGAGCCCGGCGATCACGTCGTCGTTCTGGGGTGCGGCGCCATCGGGCTTCTCGCCGCCGCTGTTGCTAAGGCCTCTGGCGCGGCGCGAGTCATCGTCACTGGGACGGAGCGCGACCTCACCTTGCGGCTGCCCATCGCGGAGGCCATGGGCATGGACGCCTCGTTCAACGTCCAAAGCGGGAGCCTCGCGGAGTTTGTCCGCAAGCGGCGCCCGGACGGAGCGGATCTAGTGATCGAGGCCAGCGGCGCTCCGGCGGCCATTGGGCAGGCCTTCGACCTCGTCCGGCGCAGCGGCCGCATCTGTGCAATCGGCCTGACAGCGGGCGATACTGTTACCGTACCCTGGTCAAAGGCGATCCACGAGCAGGTGAGCATCATCGCGAGTTACTCCAGTAACTGGACGAGCTGGGAAGCCGCGATCGCAATGCTAGTCTCTGGGGCCGTCGACGTGACGCCGCTCATTTCGGGTCGATACCCGCTCAGCGACTACGAGACGGCGTTCGACACTCTGGAGAACCACGAAGCCGTCAAAAACCTTCTCCTCCCCTGAGCGGATTGACAAGGATGCCCCGGATGCGGGATCTGATCATCGGCGTGGATAGTTCGACAAGCGCGACCAAGGTCGTCGTTTTCAACCCGTCCGGCAACACCGTCGCCATCGCGACACGCGGCTACGACATCTCGACCCCGCATCCAGGGTGGTCCGAACAGAACCCCGAGGACTGGTGGCGCGCATTCTCCGAGGCGTGCCGCGAGGTCATGGCGCAACCGGACGTGTCCGCCGACCGCATCGCGGGCATCGGGATCACGCATCAGAGGTTCAGCTTCGTGCCCGTAAACAGCGACATGCGCCCGTTGCGTCCGGCCATTCTCTGGAACGACATTCGCTGCGCGGAGGAAGCCGAGTATGCCCGAACGACGATCGGTGCAGAAAAGGTCTTCTCGCGCACCGGCTACGCACCGGGGCAATGGACGCTCTACAAGGCCCTCTGGCTCAAGAAGAACGAGCCCAACCTCTACGACCGGACTTACAAGATCGTGCTCGTGCAGGATTTCTTGATCCATGCCCTGACCGGAAACCTTGTCACGCTCGCCGGCGCGGCGACGATGACGGGTGCTCTAGATATCGAAACGCCGGATCGCTGGGCGGTCGACATCATCAACGCGATGGGCCTGCGCCGCGACATCTGGATCGACGAGATCCTACCCGGCTGCACGCTAGCTGGATCTGTCACGCCGGATGCGGCGGTGGCAACGGGGTTGCCCGAAGGGTTGCCGGTGGCCACCACAGCGGGCGATCAGCCCTGCGGCATTCTCGGCGCCGGTGTGACGGAGCCGGGGCAGCTCGGGATCAACGGCGGCACATCCTGCACCAACGAGTTCGTCGTCGATGGCCTCCCAAGCCGTACGGCGCAGGATTTCATGATCGAGATATCGCCCAGCGGCGATTACATCGTCGAGAACTACATCCCTTCGGGTGGATCGGCGTTGATGAAGTGGTACCGAGGTAATCTCGGCATGGCCGACGAGTTCGAGGCGGAAAAGAACGGCGTTGATGCCTGGACGGAGATCTACAATCTCGCCGCCCGCAGCCCGGTCGGCAATCACGGCGTCTGTTTGCTGCCCTTCTTCCAGGGCGCAAACGGTCCGTTCTGGGATCTCAACGCCCGCGGTTTGCTGTTCGGGCTCCATACTGACCACGGTCGCCCGGAGATCGTCCGTGCTATCATCGAGGGGCTGGCCTATGAAAGCCGGCGTCAGGCGATGCTCATGGAAAAGGGGACGGGGACCAAGGTCTCGACGATCCGCATGTACGGCGGGTCGTCCGTCAGCGATCACTGGAACCAGGCCTTTAGCGATGTGTTCCGCGTGCCGGTCGAGATCCCCAACACCGTCGAGACGACGGCGCTTGGCGCCGCGATATCGGCGGCTGTGGCGGTCGGCCATTTCGCCTCCTGCAAGGAGGCCGGGGAGCGCATGGTTTCGGTAAAGAAATCCTACTCGCCGGACGAGAGAAGTTCGGACCTCTATGATGCGCATTACGCTCGGGTCTTTGAGCCGCTCTACGAAAGGACTCGGGACATGATGGCAGCGAATGCAGAGATCAACCGGGCGTATACGCAAGGGGTCTGACCGAAGCCGTGCGTACGCGCCCGCACCATCGGACGTTGGTAAGCGGCCGCTGACCGCCCTCGTTGGTGGTGTCAGACGAATTCGAACTCGTCTCAGCAAGGGCAGAATGGCTGCCCCTTATGCCGCACCAAGCTGACGCTACTCGGCGAGATGGGATGGTTGCCGCCCTCCCCAGACGGCATCGCGATGTGCCAAGATTGTGGTGTTGAACGCCACACGAAGAGGAGGACGGCAAGATGCAGAATATGATGATAGGAGTTGATCTGGCAAAGAATGTTTTCCAGGTCCACGTAGCTTCGCGGGCAGGAGAGGTGCAGTACCGTAAGAAACTGAGCCGAAAGCAATTCAGTGCGTTTATGGCGCAGCAAGAGCCAAGCTTGGTCATCTTTGAAGCCTGTGGGAGCGCTCACTATTGGGCGCGTGAAGTGGAAGCGCTTGACCACGAGGTGAGGCTGATCGCGCCGCAATATGTGCGCCCATTCGTGAAGCGCCAGAAAAATGATGCTGCCGATGCCGAGGCGATCGTGATCGCGGCCCGCCAGCCCGAGATGCGTTTTGTTGAACCCAAGACCATCGAGCAGCAATCTCGCGCAGCAGTGTTCCGCGGCCGGGAACGCCTGGTGCATCAGCGGACCGCTGATGTGAACGCGCTGCGTGCACTTTTGTATGAGCACGGCCATGTGTTTCCTGCTGGGATACGTCACCTCAATCGCATGACAGCGCTTATTGAGGAAAAGACCTCTGGCCTGCCAATGCTCATTCGAGAGGAGTGCAAGGACCTACAGGCGCAGATTGCCGAGAAAACAGCGCGTATTACCGAGCGTACCGCGAAACTGAAAACGTTAGCCGCGCAGTCAAACAAGGCGCGCCGGCTTCAGACCATGCCGGGTGTTGGACCGCTCACGGCCGTCGCGGTGGAAGCGTTCGGCCCCGACATGGCGCAGTTCAAAACCGGTCGCGACTTTGCGGCTTGGCTGGGGCTCGTCCCCAAGCAGCATTCCTCTGGAGGCAAGGAGCGTTTAGGGCGGATGACCAAGGCAGGTCAGGCGGATATCCGACGCCTTCTGATCATTGGGGCAATGTCGCGATTGACCTGGCTTGGACGACGCGCGATTCCGGAAGGCAGTTGGCTGTCGCGGATGTTGGCGCGCAAGCCCAAGATGCTGGTCGCCATAGCGTTGGCCAACAAAATGGCCCGACAGATCTGGGCGATGCTGACGAAGAACGAAAATTATAGGGATCCGGCGCTGGCAGTTGCGGCATGATATGCATGTCGAGCCGCTAGCGACGGTGCCAAGGGGGGTGAGAAGACGACGACCTGAATGGGCAAAACGATCGAACAGATCCGGAGTGGGAAAACCAGGGCCGCTCTCAGTGCAATGAGCACGACGGCAAGATTTGGACCCGATCCGCTGATCACCATACATGGTGTGATTGCGGCGGTCGCTCTCCGGTGGCGCACGAGGTCCGGTATATTGGCCTCACCGAGAAACCGCCGTGAGGAGAACGATCATGGACTACTGTGCCGGCTTGGACGTTTCACTGAAAGAGATTTCGATCTGCGTTGTTGATGCAGACGGCAAGACTGTTGCCCGGGGCGTGTCCCCCACCGACCCTGAGGGCGTGGCGGGCTGGTTTCGGGCAAGATCGCTATCACCGAGGCTGATCGTGCATGAAAGTGGGCAACTGTCGATCTGGCTTCAGCGCGGCTTGTACCGGCTGGGGCTTCCCACCATCTGCATCGATGCTCGCAAGGCGCACAAGAGCCTGTCAGCTCGCCCCAACAAATCCGATGCCGCTGACGCGGAAGGTCTCGCGCAACTGGCTCGCACAGGCTGGTTCACACCTGTCCACGTTCGAAGCGAGGATTCAGATCGGCTACGCTGCCTGGTCAGCGCGCGGGCGCATTTGATCAGCCTGCGCAAGGATCTCGAGGGCCACATCCGAGGGATTCTCAAGACCTTCGGCATCCGTTTGACAGGTATCGGGAAAGGTGGACAGCGGCAGGTCTTCCGAGACCAGCTCGCTGCTGCAGGGGAGCGCGATGCCGTGCTGCGCAGCATCGCGGATGGGTTCATTGCCGCCCATTCCACGCTGTGTCAGGCAGCTGCAGATCTCGATCGTGCCGTGAAGGAGAAAGCACAGACGCATCCTGTCGCCCGTCGGCTGATGACCGTTCCTGGCGTCGGCCCCGTCGTGGCGCTGAATTTTGTTGCGCTGGTCGATGACCCTTCGCGGTTTCGGCGAGCTGAGAACGTCGGGGCCTTTCTGGGCCTCACGCCCCGAAGGCATCAGTCCGGAGAGCTGGATTGGTCCGGCCGCATCTCGAGATGCGGCGATGGAACCATGCGGAGCCTGCTGTTCGAGGCGGCGACGACCTTGATCGGTCGGGTGCAGAAGTTCTCGGCGTTGAAAAGCTGGGCAGTCCGACTTGCTGGACGAAGGGGCTTTGCCAAGGCGGCAGTTGCAACCGCTCGGAAACTCGCGGTGCTGATGCTGACATTGTGGAAGAACGAAACGGAGTTCAAATGGAAAAAGGAGGCCATAGGCTGACCTGAATTCCCGCCCCGGCGGCGGGAAGCGAAGTCCCGAAGGGGCGGAGGTTGGTCGATCTCGCGCGGGCCGATGGGATGCGGAGCATTCTGCACAACCCGATCCATACATTGGAGACGACCACCACCGGATGCCATGCTGAGGCGCAAACCAGGTGACCTCGAAGAGAACCATGACCCCTGACGGACGACCTGCTTTCCGCTTGACAGGGCCGCAATCAGAGAACCGGCCCGTGGTGTCATCCAAGGCCACGCTCAGAGGCCTGACACACGTCCGATCGAAGACCCCGCCGAAAGCTCGAAAATCTCGCTTGCCAAACTGGGGGCATCCACGCGCGCCCTGCCCGTCTCAACCGGATTCCTTATGACACAGCCTCACACCCGGTGTATTGCATACTTCTGTATCCAATTGTATCTAGATCGGAAAGCCCCAAGTGGATTGCGATGACCGAGACCCGTGAGACCGACACGAGGCAGGGACGCGACGCCTACGCCAGGCTCGTGTCCGATATACGCGCCGGCACGTTCAGGCCGGGCGACCGGCTGACCGAGACAGACCTGGCCGATCGTCTCGGTCTCTCGCGCACGCCGGTCCGCGAGGCGATCCGGCAGCTTGAGTCCGACGGCCTCGTCACGCATGTCCCGCGCGTCGGCACCGTCGTGCGGACGCTGGACTATGCCGAGATCACGGAACTTTACGAGATGCGCGCGGTTCTCGAAGGGACGGCGGCGCGGTTCGCGGCGCGCGCCGCGTCTGACGTGGAACTGGCCGAGCTCGAGGCGATCAATGCCGAGATGCGGGCAGCAGGCGATGCGCCGGAGCTTTACGAGGCGAACCGGCAGTTCCACACGGTTCTCCTGAACGCCGCGCGCAACCGGTTTCTCGTGAAGTCGGTCGAGGCGGTGCAGAAGACGCTTCTCATCCTTGGACCCTCGACGATGGAGGAGAGCGAGCGTGCCGCGGAGGCGATCCAGGAACACGACCGGCTTATCGCGGCGCTACACGGTCGCGACGGCGCAGACGCCGAGGCCGCCATGCGCGAACATATCGAGGAAGCGCACCGGGCACGGCTGAGACAGCTCCGCGGGGCGTATGCGGCATGACGGCACTCGACCACATCCGCTGGGACGTCGTCGTGGTGGGCGGCGGCAATGCCGGACTCTGCGCGGCGATCGAGGCGGCCGAGGCCGAGGCGCGCGTTCTTCTGCTTGAAAGCGCGCCCCTGACCTATCGCGGCGGGAACTCGCGCCACACCCGCAATTTCCGCTGCATGCATCGGAGGCCGCTATCGGTCCTCACTGGCAGCTACGAGGAGGAGGAATACTTCGACGACCTGCTCCGCGTGACCAAGGGAAAGACCGACGAGGCGCTCGCGCGCCTGACGATCCGCACCTCCGAAGCGTGCCTGCCTTGGATGGAGGCGCACGGCGTGCGCTTCCAGCCGTCGCTAACGGGCACGCTGTCGCTGTCGCGGACGAACGCCTTCTTCCTCGGTGGCGGCAAGGCGCTGGTGAATGCCTACTACAACACGTCGGAGGACCTCGGCGTGACCGTCGCCTACGAAGCGGAGGTCACCCACATCGCCATCGAGGACGGCAGCTTCACCGGTCTCGACGTCACGATTGGCGGCGCGACGCAGCGGATCGAAGGCCGCGCGCTCGTCCTCGCGTCGGGCGGATTCCAAGGGGACATAGACTGGCTCGCGGACGCATGGGGACCGGCGGCGCGCAACTTCCTGATCCGCGGCACGCCCTACAACCGCGGCGTCGTGCTGCGCGACATGCTCGACCAGGGGGCTGACAGCGTCGGCGACCCGACCCAGTGCCACGCGGTAGCCATCGACGGGCGCGCGCCGAAGTTCGACGGCGGGATCGTGACGCGCCTCGATTGCGTCCCCTTCTCCATCGTCGTCAATCGAGACGGGAACCGCTTCTACGACGAGGGCGAAGACGTCTGGCCCAAGCGCTACGCGATCTGGGGTCGCCTCGTCGCGGCGCAGCCCGACCAGGTCGCCTATTCGATCATCGACTGCAAGTCGATCAACGACTTCATGCCGTCGGTCTTCCCGCCGCAGACGGCCGACACCATCGAGGGTCTTGGCCAGAAGCTCGGCATCTCCGGGACGAAGCTCAAGGAGACGATTGAGGCATTCAACGCCGCTTGCCAGCCCGGCACATTCCAAGCGATCGAACTCGACGGGCTTTCGACTGACGGGCTGACCCCGCCCAAGACCAACTGGGCGCGGCCAATCACCGATCCGCCGTTCTACGGCTACTCGCTCAGGCCCGGCGTGACCTTCACCTACCTCGGGCTCAAGGTCGACGAGACGGCCAGAGTGTCGACCGCCGCTGGCCCGCTCGCGAATGTCTGGGCCGCGGGAGAGATCATGGCCGGGTCGATCCTCGGCGAAGGGTATCTCGCCGGTTTCGGCATGACTATCGGAACGGTCTTCGGACGCATCGCCGGACAGGAGGCCGGCCGCCATGTCGCTTGATATGTTACCCGCCGGGGACGCCATCTCCGAGGCGCGCCGCCAGACCGAGATCTGCAACGCCTGCCGCTACTGCGAAGGCTATTGCGACGTATTCCCCGCGATGTTCCGCGAACGCGTGTTCTCAAACGGCGACATCACGCAGCTCGCCAACCTCTGCCACAACTGCCGCGGCTGCTACTACGCCTGTCAGTATACCGCCCCCCACGAGTTCGCGATCAACCTGCCCGGGGCTCTGGCCGAGGTCCGCACCGAGAGTTGGGCGCGTTATGCCTGGCCGGTGTCGTTCGACAGCGCCTTCCAGCGCAGCGGCGTATTGATCGGCGCGGCCGTGGTCCTCGGCATCGCGATTCTCTTCCTCGCGATCGCGGCGCTCCGTCCGGAGAGCGGGGAAGGTTTCTACGCCTACCTGTCGCACGGGGCGATGGTGGCGATCTTCGCGCCCGCCTTCGCCTTCCCGCTGCTCGCCATCGGCATGGGGCTGCGCCGATACTGGGACGAGGTCGGCGGGGTGCGGGTCACATGGGCCGACCTCCACGACGCGGGGCTCAACGCAGGACGGCTCAAGAACCTGTCGGGCGGGCAGGGTCAGGGCTGCAACTTCGAAAAGGGCGACCGCTTCAGCGATGCCCGGAGGCATGCACACCAGGCAGCGCTCTGGGGGTTTTTCCTCTGCTTCGCCTCGACCACGTCCGGCACCGTGCTGCACTACGGTTTCAGGATCGAGGCGCCCTACCCGTTCTTCAGCCTGCCAAAGCTCTTCGGCATCCCCGGAGGCATCCTTCTCACGATAGGTGCGGGCCTGCTCGCATGGCTCAAGACGAAGGCCGATCCGGAGCTGGGCGCCCCAAACCTTTGGGGTGGAGAGATGGCCTTCGTCCTCCTCCTCGGCCTGACCGGGCTGACCGGACTGCTCCTCTATGCCGCGATAGGCACGGCGCTTGTCCCCGCGCTTCTCGCCATTCACCTCGGTACGGTGCTCGCCTTCTTCCTCACGACGCCCTATTCGAAGATGGCGCACGGCTTCTACCGTTTCGCGGCCCTTGTCCGCGACGCCCAGGTCAAGCGGGCATGACCCGGTCCGTAGTTCTTTGCGGGGACGGGATCGGCCCAGAGATCGTTGGCGCGGCGCGTTCGGTCCTCGAAGCTGCCGATCTGGTCTTCGGTCTTAGACTCGCTGCGGCGAAATGCTGCCTGGGATGTGTCAGACGAATTTGCACCAGTCTTCGCTAATCGAGTTGCATCTGTGTGGTCCTTCAGGCGGATTTACCGCGCTGGCATCTGTATCCGGGCCGGGTTCACTCTTCGCTCTTTGGCCGACGCACCTGTCTGAACAGGGGCCGCCACAAGTTTGGACCAGAACAGGGTCGACGCATCAATCTCAAATGTAACGTGCTTTCCGCGAACTTTTTCGGAAGCAACAACTGGTTCGCGCCGGGCCCCGCGTCCTGCCGGACACATCCGCCGCGGATCCTTTTTCAGATATGCTCGATCATCCTTTCACCCCTTCAGATTTCAGGCCGCCGTCACGCTGGCGATGGCAGTGCGGCTCCTCTGGAATTCCGTTCCGTCGACCCAGAGCCGGTGCAGAATAACCACAAGGCACCGCGTATCCGCGATCTGCGCCCGACGCATGCCGAGCAAAACCTCCACCTGCTAGTAATCGAAAAAGATTCAGCCATGCCGACGTGGCCATCCGTCGTTGCACATCACGGGTACTCTCAATGGCATCGAGTTGCCCGGCCAGCCGTCTGGCACGCTCGCCTGACCGCCTAAGCGAAAGCAGGAACAGGAGCACGGCGAGGACGATGGCGCCGTAGCGCAGCACCGTTCGCATCAATGGGCTGACGGCGATCCCGCCGAGCATGGTGGCGATCACCGCCGGCCCCGGTGCCAGTCGTCGAGGCGTGCGTAGATCGTGACCGCGATCCCGCCGAGGGCGACGGCGATGAACACCCAGCGCAGGGTGTCGAGATACGGGACCAGCGGAAGGATAGCGTCCTGCGTCTCAGCCATTACCTGCTGCGCCACCTCCAAGCCGGCCGCGCCCAGCGTCGCCACTCCGGCCGCGCCACCTCCCTTCATGGAGCGGCTCTGCGCCAGGGCCTCGCGCGCGGGCGGGGTTCCCGCCGCGAAGGCCGTCTCCTGGACTGGGAACCGCTCGCCCCACTGACGCGCGGGGCCAAGGTCGACATGCAAGAAACCAGAACGCGGGTAGAATCCGAAGCCAAGGAACCCGACATCCCGCGCCGCCGCCTCGAAGGCCGCAGGATCGTGGTTCGCCATCGAGATATCGAAGGCCGCGCCGTCGAGATGCTTCGAGCGCCCTGCCCCACCCACGGCGCGATTGTGCTCGGGGCTGCGGTAGGCTGAACGAACGATCAGCGGTTTGCCCAGCCGGTCCCGCAGCGCCTGAAGCTTGTCCAACGCGGGCTCGTTGATCAGCAGCTTGCCGGTGCCCCGGCAGGCGATCTCGGCAGGCGAGAAGTTCGGCCAGGTTGGCTTGGGGTCTTCAGTCAAAGGGGTCGTAGGTGCGCAACGGCACGTGGGGGTCGTATACGCGGTCGTTGTTTCGGAGGTGCCGCAGTCGCTGGTAGTCGCTCTGGAATTTCGCGCCGGGCTCTCGGCCGCCGCGCAGGAGCGACTTGCCCGGCGCGGTGAATGTCGGCGACCGCTTGGCCGGTGCCATCAGATCGCCGAGCATACTCATGGCTAAACTGTCGCTCCGGTCTGGGCTGTGCCCTATAACCTGCCGCACCTTGTTTTTCGGTTCCAGGAGCAACCGGCCCTTCGTGTCGTGCCGGTAGGCGATCGCCGCCAGCTCCTTGATGAGCGCCCGGTCGGCTGGCAGAGTGACGTCTTCCCGGCGCAGAAAGCTCGCGAGCTTCGCGTACATCTCGGCGCGCCGGTTAGCGTGCAGGTCGTCGCGCGAGGCGCGGGCGCTGAACACGACCGGAATGACGTTGTAGCCGAGCTCGCCGAGGCGGTACGTCAAGGAGGAGGCATGCCCGCCGGTCCCGTCCACCAGAAGCACGTCGCCGCCAAAGTCCCGCATCGTGGCCGCGACGAGTAACGGCAGGTTGTCGAGCTGGGCGGGCGGGACGACTTCGAGAGACAACACGTTCGGGCCTTCTCTGACGCAGATGGCACTCTGATCGGCCTCCAGCCCATCGCCACCGACGTCGACCGCCACAATCACCGGGTCGTCGCTGCGGCGGCCTGCCCTCGGCGGTGCCGTGCGCTTCGTGGCCGCGAGGATGGCCGGAAGGCTCAGGAGCTTGTTCTGGTTCTGTGCGGTGAGCACGCAGTCAAATTCTTGCCGGTACAGGTGCAAGTTCAGCGCCTCAGCCTTCAGCTGTTCAACCTGCTGCGGCGAGAAGACGGCTGTCTTGTCGACCGGGAAGTGCAAGCCGCACCAGCTAGGGTCGCCGGAGGTCGTGGCGTACTCGAAGACTTGCCCGAGGAGGCTGGGTTCGTCCGGCGTGCCGATTATCAGCAGCCATCCAGCGTGATCCGTGAGGGCAGGTCTGATAGCGCCGGAGAGCGCCGCCTCTGATACAAGCTGAGCTTCATCGAGAACGAAGCCGTGGAGGCCGGTGCCCCTGACCGACTGGCCATCACCCTCCTGCAGTCCGAAGAAGAGGATTTCACTGCCGTTCGAGAACGTGATTTTCACCTCGCCCTCGTGGAAAGTGACGCCCGGAATGTTGGCGAGCAGGTCGCGGAAGAGCTGCCAGTAGATCGTCTTCAGCTGCGTTTTCGTCGTTGAGCCGAGGCCATACCGGCCGTGGTTCGAGAGCGCGGCCATGCACAACGCGGCGGCGGCGGCGACAGACTTTCCCGAGCGCCGGTGTGCAACGACGACGACGTAGGCGAAGTGTGCCATCGCCTCGTGGAGCTTCATCTGCCATGGTCGCGGCTCGTAGCGGAGCGAGATGTCCTTCGTCTCAGGCATCGGCGGCCTCCCGGAATGCGCTCAGCTCATCGAGGAGGGAACCGAGCGCGTCGTCGAAGTCGGCCGTCGCGACGATCTCGGCGATGCGGTCGGGGCGCGCTCTCTCAAGCGCTGCGATGTCTTTCAGTGCGCGCTCGAATTGGCGGGACGAGGCGGCTGCGGTGTCGTAGTCGAATGGCATGCGGTGATCCTCCGTGTGGTGTCGGATGGCGTGGTAGTAGCCGAGGGCGGCGATGGTGACGCGGTCCGGGTGCGCCTCGTCGAGCGGGTGTTTCCACCCGTACGATGCACCGCGTGTGTTCGGCTCTTGGAGCGCGCGCAGAAGCGGCCAACGGCGCAGGCGGCGATCAAGGCCGGACGGCGTGAGACCGAGCAGACGGGCCCACAGGCGCGCCGGAAGCGTCGTGCCGGTGATCGGGCGCGCGATGCGGTGTGTCACTGACCCAGCCCCGTGCGCGCAGCGGTGTCGGCAGTGGCAGGCTCAAGCCAGCCCCAGCAGTCGCCCCGTTGAATGTTTCGGAGCGTCTCGCGAGGGATGCCGGTTGCCTCGGAAATGCGGTCCATCTCACCGCGTGCGAGGCGGGTCTCCCGCGGCGCGTCGAGCAGCATCCGCTTGGCCTTCGCCACCTGCTCGGGCGTGTAGATGGCCAGCGGGTGATCGGGGCCTCGCGGGAAGCCGGGCGGGCGGTAACGTGTCGTGGTCATGCTTGATCCTCCTGTGTCGAGCGCCGGCGTCGCTTGCGGGGTCCAGGTTCAGGTTCAGGCGGCAGGACCTTGGGCTCCAGCTCAGGCGCTGCCAGCGAAGGTCGTTGCGAACCGGGCAGGGCAAAGGGTGAGGTCACGACGAACTGGACGCCCTCGCCGGTGTTCTCGACGCTGACGCTCGAAAGCTCAGGAACGACGCGGCGCAGGAGCTTCTCGGCCGCCGCTGTTCGCAGGGCGACGTCGTCCGCCTTTTGCCACCCAATGATGGCACCGAACTGATCTCTTATCGGGAGGGGCTCGGCGTTCATCACCGCGATGAGGAAGCCTACGGGGTCGGCCTTGTTGATGCGCTCGCGGTCGAACTCGCGCTGGGCCCTCTGTGGAGATGTCGTCATGCAGCACCTCCTGCGAGGAGCGGCAGCCCGGGCAAGGAGGGCACCCTGGCTGCCTTGGCCTGCCACGCCGATCTGCCAGCGGCGTCTTCAGGCGTGGGCAGGCAGCCGACGCGCGCCCGTGAGACAGCAAGCGGGGCGTCGGGGTTCGTGTGTTTGTGCGTGATGGCGGTCTGGGCCACGGTTTCTCCTCTCTTCGCGGAGCACTCTAAACGACTCCTGCGTCTCGGTATAGGGCGAACGTTTGATGGTGTAAGGCTCTGTTATCACTTTGAGTAACAGGTTAAAAAATATTTTTGGTACCACGATCGGGAGCACAACGGGGCGGTCGAGGTGAGAAAATGAGGCGTACGATGCAGGCGGGGCGATCAGGGCAGAGGCGACCTAAGGTAGGTGTCCCGATATAGCGCGATCTCGATGCAGAAGGCAGGAGGGGCGGCCGGGGCGGTGTGATCTAGTTGAGAACCATTCTCAACTAGAGATCGTGGATCGCACGATGCAGGCGGGCGGCCGCTGGCGGAGGTGATAGATAGGTCAGTATTTATGACCCATACGTGGAAAACCTAGTGCCCCTCGAACCGCGTCGCCTCCGCGGCCGCGATCTCGACGCGGGGCGCTTGCCGGGGGCTGCCAGCGCGCGCGGCTGGCGGGTGATCTGGGCAGCCGCCTCTGGCGGGGGTGTCCTGGTTGCGAATAATTCTCAACTAGAGGAGATATCCGCTATATCGCCAGAGTGCTCCCTCAATATGTAAAGGCACCTCTGGCTATATAACCCCGCCCCCTAGATCGCCCATAAAAATCAACCACTTAAGACACCCACATACCCCTGACGCCCTCGAACCGCGCCACCTCCCCCGCCTCCATCACCCGCCCCATCAGGCGTCCCACCAGCTCGATCCCACCGTCGATCTCGCTCACAGACGCCGCTCTCCCCGCCGCGCAGATGACCGGAACCAGCTTCCCGCCGACGCGCACGATCCACATGTCGAGCCCCTCGACATCGTCGAGAATGGCCATCGCTTCGACGTACTGACGACGCAGCCGCAGCTTCTCCGGCTGCGGGATCGTCGTCTGTTTGAACCGCTTGGGGAACAGATCGGGCAGCGCCGCCTTCAGCAGCTCGCGCAGCTGACCGTCACGGACGAACGGTGCAGGCACCAAGCGGTGGCGGTAGGCCAACTCCAGCAGCCAGTCCCCCCGCGCGCGCCGCACATCCAGCTCCGGCCCGTCGACCGTCGGGTTGAACCAGTGCACCGCCTTTGACCGCAGATACCGCCGCTCCGCCTCGGTCATGGGCGACGCGCCGCCCACCATCCGCCCCAGCTTCTGCGCCGGTCTCGCCAGCGCCTCCTTCAGTATGTCAGCCATCAGCCGTCTCCTTCCGTGGTTGCAGTTTCACCCTCCGCGGCCGCCTCGGCACGAAGCTCAGCGTCACACCCTCCGGCAGCAGCCCCGCCGCCTCGATCTCCGCGGCGATCTTCGCGCCCTGCGCCGCTGTCTCGGGCTCGGTCGGCCGCATGCCAGCGACCTCGCCTACCAGCAGCTCGACCGGCACCTTGACGGCCCGCTGCCCCAGGCGCTCGATCACGGCAATCGCCAGCCCGACACGTGTCCGCTTGCCGCCCTGCCCTGCCTTCCCGAGCCGCGCGCGCTCCTCGGCGATCCGCGCCTCCGCGTCGCCGTGGAACCTCGACCGCTCCTTCACCCGCGACACACCTGCACCGAGCGGATCATGCTCGCCGTTGAGCAGCGCCACCATCTGCCAGACGCCTCTGTGCACCGCCTCCGGCACGAGCGCCCAGCGCCGCGCCACCGCCGCGAGATCGTCACCGAGAGCGCGGCTGACGGTATGCTCCACCCGGTCGAACTTCTCGGGGCTGGCCATGTCGCCGAAGACGACGCGCAGCGCCGGGGTGTCCCGCCACTTGGCACGGCTCCTGTCGCTCTGGACGACCGGGCCCAGCGCCGTCTCCCGGACGAACGCCGCGGCAACGGGGTTGGGGTGTGCCGGTCGTCGTTGCATGTACTTCTCCCCGCTCGTCGTCATCGCATCGACCTCCTCATGCTGCCAGTATCCGATCAAACCCGGCTCCCTGCCCGGCGGCGGTTCGACGGGACCTCCCGTCAGCGCCTCGAGCGTCAGCTGGAGGTCGCGGTATCCCGGCAGCGTCCGGCCGACCGCGAAGTAGAAGTCGTGGTGCCGGTGGGCGTTGCTCCCGAGAAGGTTGGCGTATGTCTGGACCACCAGCTCGCCGCGCGGTCTGTCGTCCGCCTCTCGTGCCCTGAGATCGACCGTGAACGCCTTGACCAGCCGTTTCGTCGACACAGCGAGCAGCGACGACCCACCTGTCAGCCGCGCCGCGTCGATCTGGTCGGCGATCCCGCGGCCGAGATCGGTCAGCACGTCCCCATCGCCGATCACGCTGGTCAGCGCAGTCCCTGCGAGCACCTGCGCGCGGCCGACGAGGTTGTTCTCGGGGTGCTGCCACTCGCCCTCCTGCTCGACTGTAGTGAACCACGGGGAGAGCGTCTCGGGTTCAAGGGTGGAGGAGAGCACGGTGATCCTGTCGGCCCCCGCGAGGCTGGGGTGGATCGCGTGGCGCATGACACCCGTCACCGCGAAGCCGGTCGGGTGCTCGACGACGCGCACACCCGGCAGGATCGCCTGCCCGCGGGAGGCAGCGCTCAGGATGAGATCGAGGGCTTCGAGGGCCTTCGCGTAGGGGAATGCCTCGAGACCCTTCGCCTTCGCGCGCGCCTCGCCGACGTCGGCGTCCGGCGAGATGCCGAACGGAATGTGCGCGGCGCGCCGTTGCCGCTCCGCGACCATCTCGCGCAGCTCCATCAGGTCGGTGAGGTCGGGAAGGTCGACCAGCCTGACGCGCCCGGAGCCGCCGCCAGAGGCCGTCAGGGCAGCCGTGAGCGCCCGGGAGGTCCTCTGGAGCCTGACGAGCCTCTCGCGCTCCTTGCGGGCCGCCTCGTCGCCCTCTTCGGGCTCCTTGGCCGCCTCTGGTTCCTCGACGGGTTTGATCTTCGGGAGCGCGCCTCTGAGCGCCGCTACGGAGCGCGCGGCCCCCGCGCTGGCCGGGTCCCGTGCCTCCTCGCCCGGGAGCGGTGCGAGGCGTCCGACCGCCCGCTTCAGGACGTCCAGCGGCACCGGCTGGATGTTCGTGAGGAGCGCCTTCAGGAAGCTCTCGTCGATGACCAACTCGTCCACCTCGTCGATCATCTCCTCCGGGAAACCGAGCCGCAGGTAATCGTGCGCACCGACGACGATACGGGGCTTGTCCGCGATGTTGACGTGGGCCCGCCGGATAGGGCAGGTCGCGTATCGCTCACAGCGGACGATCTCGCCATCCTTCGTCTTGCTCTGGCACAGGCCGCGCGGTGAGCGGCCGCGCCTCATGACGGCGTCGACCACGTCCCCGAACTTGCAGATGCGCGCGCCGTCCGCGCCCTTCGCCTGCCAGCCGGGGGAGAGCAGAAGGTGGCCCTCGAGACCTGCCTCCATGGCGAGGTTCGTCGCACTCTGGCGGGCGTTGTCGAGCGTCGGCGCGAGGACGACGACCGTCCGGTGCCGGTCGGCCGCGATGTCGTCGAGCACCTCGCGTACGATGCGCTCGATCTCTCTGTACGTCTTGCCAGCCGCCAGCTCGCCAAAGACGTGCCTGATCGGCGCGCCGGTCTGGGTCCTGTAGGGGGCTAGGACGCTGCGTGCGGCCGCGAGCTTGTCCTCGATGGCGGCCTCGGCCCAGGCGGCTTCCTCGAGCGCGGGATGCTCTCCCTCGAGGAGGTCCTCCACCTCGGCGACGAACGCCTCGTCCTCGAGCCACCTCGCGTTGAAACCCTCAAGGGCGCGCAGATACGGGAGAACGTCATGCTTGCTCATGAGGCCCTCCGCGCTTCGAGGTCGGCGCACAGCCGTTTAAGGAACGCGCGCTTGCGCAGCTCCTCGAACTTGCCTGCCTTCTTGTGCAGCTCGCCGAGGTTGATGGCCTCCTCCCAGTATGTCGTGCCATCGTCGTCGAAGTCGCGCACGCCGAGGTTTCCGTCTGCGCTCTGGACGACCGCCAGCCGCGTGCTGTTGCTGCCCGACAGCCAGTCGACCCCGAGGTCGTCCGCGGACAGCCTGTCACCCGGCCAGAGCCCGAGGACGTCGAGGTGCCCTGCAGGGAGGCGGCGGGCTTCCTTCGCGCGGCGCTCCTTCTCGGGCCTCACCACGTCCACCCAGCCGGCGGCGCGCATTTCGTGCTCGATCTCGGCCAGCGCCTTGACGAGCGCCTCGCGTTCCATCGGCACCAGCTCGCCCCGCGGGACGTCGAGCGGCCCCGGGCCGAGGAACTCGTAGCGGGTGTCGGGCCCGCAGACGCCGTAGACGCCGACCTGCCGGATGGGCCCGCCAAACTGCTCGTTGATGATGCCGGGGAAGACCTCGATCCGGTGGGTCTTCACGCCCTCGGCCGCTGGATCGTCGCCGGGCTTCACGAGCTTCGAGGTCGGAGGCACGGGCGCGTTGGACGAGATGCCCGAGATGAACATAAGCTTCGCGCCGTTGCCCGCGCGCTGCAGGTGCTGGGTCTCCCACGCCTCACCTAGATGGGCGCACAGGACATTGGCGATCATGTCCTGCGTCGCCTCGTCGTCCACGTCGGCGTCGACGGCACCGAAGCCTCTGACGCGGAGGCCGACGCCGTTGGCGAACCGCTTCCTGCGGAGTTCACCTTTGTCACCGCGGAATGCCATCACTGCTGCGAGCACGCCGTCGTCTCGCGCGAGGTAGCCGCCGTTCACGAGCGCGGCCTCGATCAGTGCGGCCTCGTCAATGTCATGGATGACCGGCCAGAACGCGCCGTCATACTCGTCTCGGATGCTCTCCGGCGTGATCTCGCGCCGCGTCCACCTCGACTGCAGGGGCCGCTTGTCGAGGATCGGGATCGGCTCGTGGCCGTTCGCCAGCAGCCTCAGGCTGGTGTCTATGATCCAGTCCTGCGGGCCCTCACCATTGTGCTCCACCATGGCTCACCGCCCCGGCAGGCCGTAGAACGACCTCTCCCCGTCGAGCAGGGCTTTGGCCTCGGAAGGTGCGCTGCGGATCAAGGCGTCGAAGTCTGGTGTGCTGATCCCGCTCATGCCGCGGCCTCCAGATCGAGGCCCATCTGCTCGCGCGCCCACAACAGGACCTCCAGCCTGCTGGAGTAGCGCCAGCCACCGCCCTCGACCTTGCGCCATCCGGGCGGTGCCGGGGGGCCCTTGCCGTTGTCGGCTCGCCATCTCCATTGCGCCAGCGCGGCCGGGCTCATGCCCAGCAACGCGGCGATCTCGGCGCTGGTCGCCGGGCGCAGCCAGTAGCTCGGGTCGCGCTTCGCGTGGTCGTTCAGTATTTGGGGCAGGGATTTCTCGCGCAGCTCGGGCGGCAATGCCTCGATGATCGCGAGCAGAACGTCGTTCGTCTGTCTCATGGCTTCACTCCGTCGCGCCCGGATGCTGAGGTCCGTGAGCGCAGGGGCGCGACTACGGCGGACCGACTGTTTTCGTCATTTTCCGATTTCCTGATTTCCATGGAGAGCGTTGTGGCTCTCGCGGCCCCGACCTAAACGGGACATCCATCCTCAAGGAGCCCTCGCGGTCACCCCCAGCCTGCATGCAAGCGCGCGTCGCTCCGCAGTCCACCGCCGACCCGTCTCCCCGGTGCCGGGGGCTCGGGCGGCATCGCGCGCTGCCGAGCAGGTCGTGTAGCCTACATACAGCCGACCCGAGCAGTGTGCAACTGCCCAACCGTGGCGCGACCGCAACATCTGGCGGCCGCTCGTCGAGGCGGCTGCAGGGTCAACCACCCTGCCGTGGTGCAACGGTGTTACCTATCTGCAGCTAGAATTTCACCAGATACCCATATTTCATGGATTTCAGGCCTCGAGCTCCGCATCCCAGTAGAGAAAGTCGAGCCAGGTCTCGTGCAGGTGGTTCGGCGGAAACTTGCGGCCCTGGTTCCTCAGCTCCTCGGACGCCGGCTGGCGCGGCGGTCGGCGCAGCGACATGCCCGCCTGCCGGAGCGAACGCGCGCCCTTGCGGAGGTTGCACTTCGAGCAGGCCGCGACGACGTTTTCCCAGCTCGTCACCCCGCCCCGCGCGCGCGGCACCACATGGTCGAAGGTGAGGTCGCCCTTCGCGCCGCAATACTGGCAGCAGAACTCGTCGCGCAGAAAGAGGTTGAACCGGGTGAAGGCGACGCGCTTCTGCGGCTTGATGTAGTCCTTCAGGACCACCACCGAAGGGATGCGGATTTCCGTGGAGGGCGAGCGGACCACCTCGTCGTATTCCGCCACGATGTCGACCCGGTCGAGCCATGCCGCCTTGATCGCTTCCTGCCAGGGCCAGAGCGAGAGCGGGTAGTAGGAAAGCGGTCTGTAATCGGCATTGAGCACCAGCGCGGGATGGTGGCGCAGCGCATTCGGCTCGCGTACGAAACTCGTCCTGAAATCGCCGTCCATGACTCGTGCCTGCCTCTGCCTCGGTTCCCGGTCCGGGGCGGGGTCCGCCCCGGCTGTGTTCGACTATATCTGGCGGCTGCCGCCTGACAAGCCCCACACCTAGGGCCTGATGACCGGAGGGGTAGCCCAGGAGAATGACACTGACGTGACGTTTGTCCACAGGGGGGCGCTGCCCCCGGCCCGTGCCGGGCCTCCCCCGAAGTATTTCCGGGAAGATGAAGATGCAGGTTTCAGGCGAGGCGCGGCAGGATGAACCCGACCGCCGCCTGCAAACCGGCGGGAGAGATGCCGTGGGCGACGCCGTGCATCACCTCGCACGTGACGTCGAAGCCCGCGTCCCTCAGGGCGGCGTCCGCCTCGGCCATCGACGCGAAGGGCACGACGTCGTCGGCATCGCCATGGAGCATCATCACAGGGGGCTTCGAAGTCGCATCGCCGGCCAGCGCGCCCGGCACCAGCAACCGGCCCGAGAAGCCGACGATCGCCGCGACGGGTGCCGGGCGACGGGGAGCGACATGAAGGCTCATCATCGTGCCCTGCGAGAAGCCGAGAAGAACGAGGCGGTCGGGGCCGAGCCCCTCGTCGGCGAGGACCTTGTCGAGGAACGCGTCGAGCCTCTCCGACGACGCCGCCAGCGAGCGCCCCACCGCCGCCTCGTCCGACCCGTCGATCCAGGGGATCGGAAACCACTGCCGGCCGGCGGGATTGACGGTGCAGGGTTCGGGCGCATCGGGGGCGTAGAAGGCCGTCTCCGGCATGACCTGCGAAAGCGGCTCGGCGAGACCGAGAAGATCGGCGCCGTCCGCGCCGTAGCCGTGGAGGAACACGAGCGCGGAACTCGCGCGCTCCGGCCCCTTTCTCCGCGAGACGAGTGCGTCGGTCACCTTATGCCCTCCCGTTGCCTGGCGACCCGGTAGTAGGCCCAGAGCAGCCGGGCCGCAACGCCCCGCCAGGGCGACCAGGCCTCGGCCATGTCGCGGATCGCACGCTCGGACGGCCGGGCCTGGAGGTCGAAAAGGAGGCGCGCGGCCTCCTGAAGGGCCAGATCGCCCGGCGCGAAGACATCCGCCCGCCCGAGCGAGAACATCGCGTAGATCTCCGCCGTCCAGCGCCCGATCCCGGGCACCTCGACCAGCGTCGCGACGACCTCTTCATCCGGCGCCTCGCGCAGCGCGCGGTAGCGCACGCCCGAGGCCGCGAGCGCGCGGGCGTAGCGGATCTTCTGGCGCGAGAGCCCGCAGGCGCGCAACTCCTCGTCCCCGGCCGCCAGAAGCCTGCGCGGACCCGTCAGCCCCGACGCCTTCAGCCGACCCCAGATCGCATCCGCCGCGGCGACGCTCACCTGCTGGCTGACGATGGCCGAGAACAGCGCCTCGAAGCCGTCCTTCCGGCGGCGGAGCGGCAGGGGGCCGGTGAGCGCGAGCGCCTGGGCGAACCGGGGTTCGGCACCGGCAAGCCACGCCGCCCCTTCGGCGACACAGGCGGGGGTCTCGATGATCCGCCCCGCCGGGCTCACGCCCGCCGCCCGATCCACGCCAGCACCTCCGAAAGTGTCTGCGCCCGCGCCGCTTCGGGCTGGGGCGGGCGGCGGATCATCGCGACAGGAATGCCCAGCCGCCGCGCCGCGTCGATCTTCGCCCGGCTGCCCGAGCCGCCGGAGTTGCGCGCCACCAGCCAGTCCACCCCGAGCGTTCCGAGCACCGCCGCCTCGTGGTCGATCGTGAAGGGCGGGCGATGCACCACGAAACGCCCGTTGGGCCGCCGCAACGTCGCGGTGCTGATCCTCGCGAACGCCGTGCTCGGCTCGCAGCTGCCGATGATCTTCATCGTCGGGGGGCTCGCGGGGTCGACCCTGGCGTCGAACCCGTGCTTCGCGACCCTGCCGATCTCGCTCATCGTGCTCGGCTCGATGCTGTCCGCCACCCCGATGTCGGCGATCATGCAACGCTGGGGCCGGCGCACCGGCTTCTTCATCGGTGCGACGGCCGGCGCGACGGGCGGCGCAATCGGTGCCTGGGGCCTCGCCTCGGGCAGCTTCGGGCTTCTGCTTCTCGGTTCGCTGATCACCGGCACCTACATGTCGACCCAGGCCTTCTACCGCTTCGCCGCGACCGACACGGCCCCCGAGACCTTCAAGCCGAAGGCGATCAGCTATGTCATGGCGGGCGGTCTGATCTCGGCGATCATCGGCCCGCAGCTCGTCAAGCTCACCGCGGAGGCGAGCGTGGTGCCGTTTCTCGGCACCTACGCGGCCGTGATCGCGCTCAACCTCGTGGGCTCGCTGATCTTCACCGCCCTCGACATTCCGCGCCCGCCGCGCCCCGAGCCGGGGGCGCCGGGCGGTCGCAGCCGGCTCGAACTCATCTCGACACCGCCGATCCTGGTGGCGGTGATCTGCGCGATGGTCGCCTATGCGCTGATGAACCTCGTGATGACCGCGACCCCTCTCGCGGTGGTCGGCTGCGGCTACACCACCTCCGACGCCGCCGACGTGGTGTCGCTCCATGTCCTCGCCATGTTCGGCCCGGCCTTCTTCACCGGCCATCTCATCGCCCGGTTCGGCGCGCCCACGGTCGTCGCGGCGGGGCTCGTCATCCTGGCCGCCGCGGGCGGCGTGGCGCTGTCGGGCGTGGCGCTCGGCAATTTCTACGTCGCCCTCATCCTCCTCGGCGTCGGCTGGAACTTCGGCTTCATCGGCGCCACCGCCATGCTCGCCGCCCAGCACCGCCCCGAGGAACGCGGACGGGTGCAGGGCATGAACGACACCATCGTCTTCGGCATGGTCACCATCGCCTCGGTGGCCTCGGGCGGTGACCGCCTCGATGCCGCCTTGCGTGATGCGCACCTTGAAGTCGACGAGCCGCATGTCCTCGATGATCGCCTGGTATGGCCCGAGATCCTTCGCCAGAGCGCGGGAAAGCGCGTTGACGGGCCCCCGGTCCGACCCCGTCTCGTCGAGGCTTTCGGAGACCGAGAGCGTCTTCTCGCCGGCGATCTCGACGACGACCACGGCCTCGGACAGCGTGCGCATGCCGCCGCGCCCGTCGTCTCGTTTCTCCACCGTCACCCGGTAGCGCCTGACGACGAAGAAGCGCGGCAGGAGCCCCAGCGCACGGCGGGCGAGGATCTCGAAGCTCGCCTGCGCGGTGTCGTAGGAATAGCCTTCCGCCTCGCGGGCCTTCACGGTCTCGAGGATCTCGGCGAGGGCCGCGTCGCCCTTCTCGGCCGGAATACCCATCTCGGAGAGCCGCCGCAGGAGGTTCGACTGCCCCGCCTGGTTCGACATCGGCACGATGCGCGCGTTGCCGACGAGGGCGGGGTCGATGTGCTCGTAGGTCGTGGGGTTCTTCACGATGGCCGAGGCGTGGAGCCCGGCCTTGTGGGCGAAGGCCGAGGCACCGACGTAAGGGGCCGCGCGCAGGGGCACGCGGTTGAGGATGTCGTCGAGCATCCGGCTGGTTTTCGTGATATCTTTCAGGGCCTTGTCGGGAACCCCTGTTTCGAATCGCGAGCGGTAAGGTTCCTTGAGAAGCAGTGTCGGGATGAGCGTGACGAGATTGGCGTTGCCGCAGCGCTCGCCCAAGCCGTTGAGCGTGCCCTGCACCTGGCGCGCGCCGGCGTCGATGGCGGCGAGGGAATTGGCCACCGCGTTGCCGGTGTCGTCGTGGGTATGGATGCCGATGTGATCGCCCGGAATGCCGCTGGCGATGACGGCGGCGGTGATCTCGCCGATTTCGGTTGGCAGCGTGCCGCCATTGGTGTCGCAGAGCACGACCCAGCGCGCGCCGGCATCGTGGGCGGCGCGCAGGCAGTCGAGGGCGTAGGGCGCGTTCGCCTTCCAGCCGTCGAAGAAATGTTCCGCGTCGAACAGGGTTTCGCGGCCCGACTTCACGCAATGGGCGACCGAGGCGGCGATGTTCTCGAGGTTCTCTTCCAGCGTGATTTCAAGGGCTTGGCGGACGTGGAAGTCGTGCGTCTTGCCGACGAGGCAGACGGCCGGGGTATTCGCGTTGAGCACCGCCGCCAGCACGTCGTCGTTCTCCGCCGACCGGCCGGCGCGCTTCGTCATCCCGAAGGCGGTGAAGGTCGCGGCGGTGTCGGGAGCGTCGTCGAAGAAGGCGCTGTCGGTGGGGTTGGCCCCGGGCCAGCCACCCTCGATGTAGTCGATCCCGAGGCTGTCGAGCGCCTGGGCGATCTGGTGTTTCTCCTCCGGGGAAAACTGCACGCCTTGCGTCTGCTGGCCGTCGCGGAGGGTGGTGTCGTAGAGGTGCAGGCGGGTGCGCGTCATGGCCTCGCTCGCTTCGTTTCGTACGTTTCGGGGCAGGTTCCGGGGGCGGGTCCGACGTTTTGTACACCACGGTCTTCATGTCGCGGAGTTCGAGCCCGGCTTCCAGCGCCCGGGCCTTTAGGGCGTCGGCGCTTTCGTAGTCCTTCGACGAACGCAGGTCCTTCCACCGCACGCCGACGGCGCGCGCGAGGGATGCATGGGTTTCGTCGCCGTCGCCGAGAAACTGGACGACGCCGTCGCTCGTCGCGAACCGCCGCCACGACCAGTCTCCGAGATCGTCGCCCAGCAACCCGACAAGCTCCCCCGCCGCCTTCAGGGAAGCGGCGTCGCCCTTGCGCGCCATCCGGTGCATCGCCGACAGGGCTTCGGGCGTGTTGAGATCGTCGGCGAGGGCCGCGAGCACCCGCGAGGTGTCGCCGCCCCCCGCGCGCTCTCCTTCGGTCAGGGCACGCCATTTCCGCAGCGTCGCCTCGGCCTCCTCGCGCTTCTTCTCCGTCCAGTCCATCGGCTTGCGGTAATGCGTTCCGAGCATCACGAACCTTATCACCTCTCCCGGCACGCCCTGGTCCAGCAGGTCCCGCACGGTGAAGAAGTTGCCGAGCGACTTCGACATCTTCTTGCCCTCGACCTGGAGCATCTCGTTGTGCAGCCACACTTGCGCCATGCGCTCGGTGCCGTTGGCGCAGCAGCTTTGCGCGCGCTCGTTCTCGTGGTGGGGAAACATCAGGTCGCCGCCGCCGCCGTGGATGTCGAAGGTCTCGCCCAGAAGCGCCTTCGCCATGGCCGAGCACTCGATGTGCCAGCCGGGGCGGCCCCGGCCCCAGGGCGAGGGCCAGCCGGGCTGGTCGGGGGTGGAGGGCTTCCAGAGGACGAAATCCATCGGGTCGCGCTTGTAGGGGGCGACCTCGACGCGGGCGCCCGCGATCATGTCGTCGACGGAGCGACCCGAAAGCTCGCCGTAGTGCTCCTTCCAGCTGTCGACCGCGAAGAGCACATGGCCCTCGGCCTCGTAGGCATGGCCCCCTGCGACCAGCGTTTCGATCATCGCCACCATCTCGGCGATGAACTCCGTCGCGCGCGGCATGTGCGTGGGGTCGAGCGCGCCGAGGGCGGCCATGTCCTCGAGATACCAGCGCACGGTCTCTTCGGTGATCTCGTCGACGGGGCGGCCCGTCTCGGCGGCGCGGGCGATGATCTTGTCGTCGATATCGGTGAAGTTCCGAACGTAAGTCACCGAATTCTCGCCGTAAACCTCGCGCAGGAGCCGAAAAAGCACGTCGAAGACCACGACCGGGCGGGCGTTGCCGAGATGGGCGCGGTCGTAGACCGTGGGGCCGCAGACATAGATCCGCACATTGGCGGGTTCGAGCGGTTCGAAGCGCTCCTTCTGCCCGGTGGCGGTGTTTTTCAGGGTGATGTCCATTACGTCCTCACGGGAGTGTCCCCGCGCGGGTGGCTATCTTGCTCTTGAGGAAAAGACGACCGGCCCGCGCAACTTTCGTCAGCGGATAATGCAGCAGATGATGATGCGGCAAGTCGTCATGGGGACCCAGTAGCAGGTCGGCCCTGCCCAGTCCAGCGTCTCGGGTTTCCGTGGCGGCGCCGCCCGCGCGCTTCGAAACCCGCTTGAGAAGTGCCGCCACCCCGGGCAGGCTCGCCCGATGGACCGCGCCTTCGTCAACGCCCATTGCGCCACCCTCCCCGGCGCCGAGCTTTCCGACCCCTGGGGCGGCGGGCACGATGCCTGGAAGGTCGGCGGCAGGATGTTCGCCTGCATCGGGGTGGCGAACGACGGGGTTTCGGTGAAAACGCCCGATACCGAAACGGCGGGCCTTCTCATCGAGATGGGGCGGGCCGAACGGGCGCCCTATTTCCACCGCTCCTGGGTGCGCATTCCCTGGGGTCTCGTCGATGCGGGCGAGATGCGCGACCGGCTCGATACCTCCTACGACATCGTGAGAAGTGGATTGGCGAAAAAGGTGCGGGCGGGTCTCGCGCCTCGGCCCGGCCCTTGATTCCGGTCGCCCGACGTGATGTGCAGCCCGCGACCCGAGGGATGCCCGAACGCACCATGATCCGTCTTCTGCCTGTTCTCGCGCTCGTCGCGGGCCTTTTCGCCGCCCTGCCGCTCACCGCCCAGCAGCCCAGACTGCCCGGGCAGACAGCCGCGCCGGCGGAGACCGCAGCGCCGGAGACGGCCGCGCCGCTCGACGACCTCATCCGCGCACTGAGGGACGACGCGACCCGGGAGGCGCT
>Ga0076930_100455_pt1 | contig 40305 bp, 37 predicted proteins | sample HotLakConsoUCCRE_FD_71149 | JGI IMG/M metagenome (GOLD analysis project Ga0076930, IMG submission 71149) | Hypersaline microbial mat communities from Hot Lake, Washington, USA - Hot Lake Consortium UCC-RE (version 3) (version 3) ...
GAACGCCGCCCAGCCGCGTCGCGATGGTATCCTCCGTGGCGCCGGACCGGTCGGAGTCGCGCAGGTATTCTGCAAAGGCGTCCGCGCGGCCATCACGGCGCGGAAGGTCTCGAACCCGATGATAATCCAGTTCCAGATCGACGATCGTGCGTGCATCGAATCTGAATGCACCGGCATCGCCCCCGCCATTGATCCGCGTTATCCGCAGATCGGTTCCCGGTATGGTCCAGTGGGCCATGTCATTCGCCGCCACGGCTTGCGCATCCGGGATCGTCGATGCCGCCGGCATTTGCGCGCGCGCGAGGATTTCGCGGGTCATGAGAACCCGCTCAATCTGCTTCGAGATCGACGCGGCATAGGGCGTCGCGTCGAAATCGAAGCTTTCGACAGCGGCGCGCAATACCGTGTTCTGCTCGTTCACCGAGGCATTTGCGCGGCGTAATGCGATGAAGGCATCCGTATTGCGCAGGAAATTCTCGAACGAGGCGCGCGGGCTTGTGGTGTCAGGCGGGCTGAGAGGCGACGGAGTTGTTTGCGCCATGACCGTGGAAACGGCCAGGACAACCATCAACGATACGAGGAGACCTGCAGCGAAGACGAAGCCTTGAAGGCGGAATGCCCCGGAACGGAGGCTACAGGGACCTTGAGGCATGATGGGAGTATCTCGTTATGGTACAGACAGGAAAACCGGTGCAGGCTCACCTGATGTCTGATGATTCCCGGTTGGCTTGAGCGATGCTTCGACAAGAAAACACCCGTCAGACATTATCGGCTGGCCAACTCTGGTCCGCAACCCGATTTCCAGACGGCGGCGTGTCTTTGCCCGTGCCGCCGCCGATGCCGGCGGTGCCGGGTCCGCAGCAATGGCACACGCCCGCATTCAGGTCATTGCGGCAGATTGCGCCCATGCTCTCGCGAAGGCGCACGACATAAGCGGTGCCGGAGCGGGGTCAATCGCGACGTTCGATATCGAAGAAGGCATCAATATCGTCGCCACGAGGTTGCTGACAGCCACCAGCCCATACTTTTCCTGTCATTCGCGGCCACGCGACGGCACGCCCACTGACTGGCACGCCGTCACGCCTTCATGTCCACATGCATGAACAGCTTCATTGCCGCAGTATCAGGCGATGTGGACATGCAGGCATCCGTCAACCGAAGCCATTCCAGGAAAGGCGCGGGAGATTTGGTTAATCAGGTGGCGATCCCGTCATCCGCGTGAGTCAACAAAACGGTTCATGCATCGGCTCAAGACGCGGCGAGCCATCAGCAACATCACACAGTCTCACAGCACTGACCACACACCAGCACGCCCACATGCCTTCATAAAGGCATGTGGGCGCGCCAACCGGCATTCGGCCTACTTCATGCCTGGCTATTCAGGCGGCTGGCGGCATCAACCAGGCTTGGAGTGTCGGCTGTCGGCAGAAGACTTCCCCTCTCCCAAACCTGCCGGCACGTGGACCTGTATCCTCGCCTGCATGCCATCACTCCGCCGGTTCCGATTGCCGGCGCTCCGAGACGGCCGCGCGACGGCGCGCTGCACTGTCCATACCGGCTTTGCGCAAGTGTCATCACACGTCCCGTCGCAACCCGTCTCTCAAGCAGTCCTCTTCTGGTGGGGAGAGGGGACGTTGCTGCGCTCACATCTGGCGACTTCCGGGCAGTGCCGACACTGCGACGCCCCGCATCCGCCGCCGCCCCTTGCCGCCTGCATGCTACCAACGGGAGGCCCGCAACCCGTATCCGATGGCGCCGCCAATCCATACATCACGTGGATGCAGGGCGCTCGACACACGCTGCTCTCGACGCCAACGCGCGCGGGCAACGGTTCACATGAGAATATCGAGCTGTACGGGCGCCACGCCGGAGCGGACCATGCCCACCGCTTGAGCGGCTGCCTGTGACAGATCGATCACACGATTGCCGATAAACGGCCCACGATCATTGATCCGCACCACGACAGAGCGCCCGTTGCGCTGATTGGTGACGCGCACACGGGTGCCGAAGGGTAGCGAGCGATGGGCTGCGGTCAACTCGTTCTTGTTGAAGCGCTCCCCGTTGGCCGTGCGTCGCCCGTGGAATTTCCCGCCATACCACGAAGCAGGCCCGCTCACGGTTTGTGCCACGCGGACGGTCTCCGATGCCTGGCCCGGCGAAGCCCCGGGGATCAAGGCTGCAGCCGCCACTCCGGCAATGACGAAAACGGGCATAAGCCTACGCAAGCTCGACTGAAAGAATCGCATTTTCAATTCCCAAACCGTTGATGATCTCGCGCCGATGACGCGGCAGGGGTTTCACTGCAGGATATGGCGAGACCATGCGAGATCACGGGCAAGGAAGAGGCGATTTCGGGGCCGTTTTGCCCCATTTCAGCCGATTCGATTCAGATTGAGGACAGGTAGGCAGACACACGGGTCCACGCGCAGACATGCTGTCATGCGGACATCCAGACGCAATGGCCTGACGGCAATTACGTAGGCCGACAAGTCAGGCAGACAGCCCACAGAAGACAGACGCCCCTGACGTCCGCATCAGCCCACGATTGGAACCGGCCCGCAGATTTCGTGGCCGATAACCCGGACTCATAAACGCGCGCGCTGAACTTGGTCAGCCTTGCATGGACGCAAGGCGGCCGGAAAGTGTCACTGCGTTGCGCAGCCGGCGCGCCCTTCGCGCTGAAGATTCAATGACCACAGACGCGCCCGCATCCAGTGGCGAGACGCGCCCACTCGCAAGCGCTTGCGCGCGTTGCCACGCACACGCATGGCATCCATGGAACACTTTCCTATAGGAAAATTATCAGAATCTGACACGTTCGGTTTGCCGAACGCTCGGCAGAACAAAGGTCGCACATTTTGGGTTCTGATAAGTTTTTCTGATGATTGCCCGTTTCAAAAGGTCAGCGAGATCGCCGCTTTCCCGGGAGCCGCAGGTGTCACGGCGCCGAAATCCGGCTTCGCGATCCTCCAGGGCCGGGCATCATCGGCGCGCATGGATTCGGACGGGCGAAGGCGCCGCAGGGATCCATCGCCGGAAATCTCGCTGACATCGAAAAAGCCCAGAACCTGCAGGCGTGCCGCCATGCGTTTGGTCGAGAGATCTTCCGCGCCTACGGGAATCGACCCCGCGCTGTAGACGGCATCCATCAGGGTCTTCTGATCTCGGAAGGCACAGGCGCCGCGGCGCGCTCCAGGAAAACGGACGATGGCGGCAGAGGCTTGCGGCTGCGACATGGTGGCGATACTCACTACTGGTTACTCACACGCGAATCGACGCGTAGTCTGGAAGCGTTGCGTTAAAAGCAGGTGAACCGGGCCCACCCCTGAGCTCCCCTCCCCGTCCGCGACCTCGCAAGGAATCCCCTCGTGCAGCCCTCCCGAGATATCGCCCGCCTCATCGACATCATGGCCGCGCTGCGTGACCCGCAAACCGGATGCGCCTGGGATGTCCGCCAGACCTTCGAGACCATCGCGCCCTATACCCTTGAAGAGGCACACGAGGTCGCGGATGCGATCGCACGCGGCGATCGGGAGGATTTGCGCGACGAACTCGGCGATCTGCTCTTGCAGGTCGTGTTCCATGCGCAGATGGCGGAAGAGGAAGGATTATTCGATTTCGGCGGCGTGGTCGAAGCGATCACGACGAAACTGATCCGGCGTCACCCGCATGTCTTCGGCGCGCTCGAGAATCGCGACCCGGAGGCGATCAAGCGGCTGTGGGACGAGATCAAGAGTGCCGAGAAGCGCGAGCGCCGCGAGCGGCGCGGCGGCGCTGAACCGGGACTGCTTGACGAGATTCCCGCCAGCCTGCCGGCGCTGATGCGCGCCAACAAGCTCACCCGTCGCGCCGCGAAAGTGGGGTTCGACTGGTCTGACCCCGAACAGGTGCTCGCCAAGGTCAGCGAAGAATTCGAGGAAGTCAGCGAGGCCATGGCCGCGGGGAACAAGACCGATATCGCTGAGGAAATCGGTGACCTGCTGTTCGCCGCCGCCAACCTCGCCCGCCACCACGATATCGATCCGGAAGCGGCGCTTCAGGCGGCCAACGCAAAGTTCATGCGTCGCTTCAAGGCTATCGAGGACACACTCGCCCGTAAAGGGCGCAGCCTCAAAGACGCGGATCTCGACGAGATGGAAGCAATCTGGCAGCGCAGCAAACTGGCCGAGAAGCAACGCTGATCGACCACGTCACCTTTTTGGCGCATCACCCCTTGCTGCGGCGCGCCCTGGGGAAACGCTGCAGAAGACGCGGCTCCTTCTCCAGCGCCACACGCACCCGAACCGCGACCGCCTCGTCGCGATCATCGCGCCCGAGAATCTCGGCATTCTCATAGAGCCAGTTCAGGCTTTGACCGTCAGCCGGGTCGAGCAGAACATGGTAACTCGGGCGCCCGCGCGCAATGCGATCTTCGATCGCCTGGAGCAGCGCATCCACCCCCTCCCCCGTCAAGGCGGAGACGAGTGCGGGCCGTTGCTCGGGAGGCATCCGGGCGATCTTGGTGGCGAGCTTGGTGCGCTCGGACTCATCGAGCAGATCTGCCTTGTTCCACACCTCGATGATGCGCCCCGTATCCGACAGATCGATCTCGAGAGCGCGCAGCACGGATTCGACATCGGCCGCCTGCGCTTCGGTTTCCCCATGAGAGACATCGCGCACATGCAGGAGAATATCGGCCTCGATGACATCCTCGAGCGTGGCGCGAAACGCGGCGACGAGCATGGTCGGCAGGTCAGAAATGAACCCCACCGTGTCGGAGAGAATCGCCTTCTCCCCATGCGGCAGAGTGATCGCCCGCGATGTCGGATCGAGTGTGGCGAACAGCATGTCCTCCGCCATGACCTCGGCCCGCGTCATGCGATTGAAGAGCGTTGATTTTCCCGCATTGGTATAACCGACAAAGGCGACGATCGGGTAGGGCACCCGCCTGCGGCTGGCCCGGTGCAGGCCGCGCGTGCGCGTCACCCCTTCGAGATCTTTCTCGATGCGGGTCATGCGCTCCTGAATCAAGCGCCGGTCAGCTTCAATCTGGGTCTCCCCGGGACCGCCGAGGAAGCCGTAGCCGCCCCGCTGGCGCTCAAGGTGGGTCCAGGACCGCACGAGGCGACTCTTCTGGTAGGCCAGATGCGCCAGTTCGACCTGGAGCGTACCCTCGCGCGTGCGCGCACGACGACCGAAAATCTCAAGGATGAGCCCGGTGCGGTCGATGACCTTGGCGCCCCAGGCTTTTTCCAGATTGCGCTGTTGCACGGGGCTTAGCGCACAATCCATAACGACGAGGCCGATCTCCTGCGCCGCAATCAAGCCCTTGATCTCCTCGACCTTGCCCTTGCCGAGATAGGTGGAAGGGCGCGGAGTTGCCAAGGGCGCAATGGCGGCCTCTACGACATTCAACTCGATCGCAGCCGCGAGGCCGGTGGCCTCGTCGAGCCGCGCCTCGAAGGGACGCGCATTATCGGCGTCGGGAGCGGTGCGATCGGATGCCCCACCGCGCTTGCGCGTGAGATAGGGCCCGAGCACCAGGGTCCGGGTGCCCGAAGCAACATCGTGCTCGGGCTCCGGTGAAAAGCCCTGTCCGATCGGCGAATCAGGCGAAGACACGGATCACGCCTTGTCCGTTCCCTCGTCGCCCGGCTCGAAGAGCTGAATCGGCTGCCCCGGCATGATCGTCGAGATCGCATGCTTGTAGACCAGCTGCGAATGTCCGTCTCGTCGCAGCAGGACGCAAAAATTGTCGAACCAGGTCACGACACCCTGCAATTTCACGCCGTTGACCAGAAAGATCGTCAGCGGAACCTTGTTCTTTCGCAGATGATTGAGAAATGTATCTTGCAGATTCTGCGCGCGCTCGCCCGCCATGAGTTAGCCTCGCCATCCTGTCGCCGCCGGCCCTTGGTCATCAGGAGCCCAGTTATCGATCAGCCGTGAAACCACGACTCTGAACCGGCAGCTCTATTACATGGCGCAACCGCCCATTAAGCAAGGGGTTATTGCGAAACGACCTGCTTTTTCCCATGCAATCGTGCAATTTTTTGTCCGGTCCCGTTCACGCATTCACACCGAGGGACTTCAGCTTGCGATGCAACGCCGAGCGCTCCATGCCGATAAACTCCGCCGTGCGGGAAATGTTTCCCGAAAAGCGGGCAATCTGCGCCATCAGATACTCGCGTTCGAAGATCTCGCGGGCCTCGCGCAGCGGCAGGCTCATCAGATGCTCGCCGCGCGCACCCGACGGTGTCGAGGGCACCATGGCCCCGATCTCGTTGGGCAGCATCTCCGCCGTGATCTCCTCTTCCGCATCGCCGCTGGCGAGAATCATCAGGCGTTCGACATTGTTGCGCAACTGACGGACGTTTCCAGGCCAGTCATGGGACTGCAACACGGCCATGGCGTCGTCGCCGATCCGGCGCCGGGGCAGCCCCGTCGCGCTGGAGATCTGATCCATGAAGAATGTGATCAGCTCGGGCACATCCTCGCGCCGCTCTGCCAGTGACGGGACCCGGATCGGTACGACGCTCAGGCGGTGAAACAGATCCTGGCGCAGACGGTTCGCCTCGATCTCCGCCTGAAGGTCCCGGCTGGAAGACGAGATGATCCGTACATCCACATGCACACGGGTGCCGCCGCCCACACGCTGGAAATTCTGCTCGACCAGAACACGCATGACACGATTCTGCGTCTCGCGCGGCATATCCGCGATTTCGTCGAGATACAGCGTGCCGCCATGGGCCTCCTCCAGCGCACCAACCCGGCGCTCGCCCCCCTCCCCGCTTTCCACCCCGAACAGCTCCGCCTCCATGGTTTCCGGCGTGATCGTCGCGGCATTGATCATCACGAAGGGCCCGCTCGCGCGGGAGGAGAGATTGTGAATCGTGCGCGCCACGAGTTCCTTGCCGGAGCCGGGTGCTCCGGTCACCAGTACCCGGGCATTTGTCGGCGCGACGCGTTCAATGGTCTGGCGGAGCTGACCCATCAGCGGAGAACGCCCGGCGATCCGGCTCGCCTGGGTAGAGCGTGCCTTGAGATCACGCACCTCACGCTTCAGACGCGAGGCTTCAAGCGCGCGCTCAGCCACGAGCAGGAGGCGGTCAGACTTGAAGGGCTTTTCGATGAAATCATAGGCGCCGAGCTTGATGGCGGAGACGGCGGTCTCGATATTGCCGTGACCGGAGATCATCACGATCGGCAGGTCGGCATGCTGCTCCCTGACCTGCTCCAGCACCTGCAATCCATCGAGCCGGCTGCCCTGCAGCCAGATATCGAGGAAGACCAGATGAGGCCGGCGCGCCTCGATTGCGCCCAATGCATCATCGGCCGAGCCGGCCGTGCGCGTGCGATGCCCCTCATCCTCGAGAATGCCCGCGACCAGCTCCCGGATATCGGCTTCGTCATCGACGATCAGAATATCGGCGCTCATTTTACATCCACACCCTTGCGTTCCGCCTTCGGCGGATTGTCCTCGACGCTTTCCGGTCGCTCCAGCGGGAACCACAGGCGCACGCGTGCACCGCGCCCGGCGGGGTTGTCGAGCAATTCGACCCCGCCACCGTGTTCTTCGAAAATCTTGCCGACGATCGGCAGGCCGAGGCCGGTGCCGCCATCCCGCGTCGTCATGTAGGGCTCGAGCAGCCGCGCCCGGTTCTCGGAAGGAAAGCCCTTGCCGTTATCGTCGATATCAATCAACGCGAGGCCCTGGTCTTCGCGACGCAGCGTTACGACGATCTCGCCATCGACAGCTTCTGTTTCCGCAAGAGCAGCAATGCCTTCAGCGGCATTCTTGATAATATTTGTCAGGGCCTGAGCCAGAAGACGCCGATCAAAGGCTGCCAGTATCTGATGATCGGGCAAGACATCGCGTATGATGATGTTCGGGTATCCGATACGCATCATGAAAACGACCTGGCGGATCGTATCAACCAGATCATCCTGTCCGATGGTGGGCTTGGGCATGCGGGCGAATGACGAGAACTCGTCCACCATCCGCTTGATGTCATCAACCTGTCGTACGATCGTGTCTGTGCACTGATCAAAGACTTCGCGGTCGCTGGTGATGACCTTTCCGTATTTGCGCCGGATACGCTCGGCGGAGAGCTGGATCGGCGTGAGGGGATTCTTGATCTCGTGGGCGATACGCCGGGCCACATCGGCCCACGCGGAAGTGCGCTGCGCCGTGACGAGATCCGTGATGTCGTCGAGGGTGATGACGAGCCCCTTGTCCTCGCTGCCGGTCTGCTCCCGGGTCAGTCTCACGTTCAGCATCCGATCGCGGCCATGGCGGTTAATTCCGATCTGCTGGTTCAACGCGCGCTGTCGCGATTGGGTTGCCTCCTCGATCAGGGGTTCGAGCTCGGGCAGCGCCGTGCGCGCATCCGCGTTGACGAGTTCCTCCGCCGTCATCGCAAACATAGCCTGCGCCGTGGGATTGGCGATCGTCACACGCCCCTCGCCATCAACACCGATGACACCTGCGGAAACGCCCGACAGCACGGCCTCGGTGAAACGCCGGCGTCGATCGATCAGATCGCTCGCGGCAGTGAGACCGTCGTGCTGGCGACGCAACTCCGAGGTCATCTGGTTGAAGGTCTCGCTCAGTGCGGCGAGATCCCCCTCCTTCTTGCGGATAGGGACCTGAACGTAGAAATTTCCCGTTGCCACCTGACGCGTCGCATTGATCAGGCGCCTTATCGGCACGACGAAGGCGTTCGCATAGGTCAACCCGAACCACACCGAGGACAGCAGGATGATCACCGAGACGATGGCGAACATGACCGCCAGAGCGACCTGCATCACAACACTCATCTGCTCCAGTAGCCCGTAATAGGCGATACCCGCCTCCGCCTCTTCGGGAAAATCGAGCGCGCGACGGTCCATCAGGCGGGTGACCACGAGGATGCGATCGTCATGCGACGAAAGGCGCAGAACCGCATGCAGCAATTCCCCTTCGCTCGGCACCAGGCAGAGCGCGTCCTCCGTATCCGCATCGGCGAGTTCTGCCGCGCTGGGAATATGCGCGCCCTCGATCGGCAAATTGTCGATCCGCTCCACCACAGCGCCATCGGGTTCGACGATCATCGCCACGGGGAAGCCGAGGAAGATCGAGCGCGATTGCATGAATTCACGGAAGACCGGACGGTCCGCCTCGTAGAGCGCGCTGACACGATCCAGATCGGCGGCCATCACGGTCGTCTCTCGTGCAAGCGTGCGACATTGCAGCTCGCGATAGGCGTGGGCGATCTCGACGGTATTCTGCAGGAGATTGTTGATCCAGCCGCTGAACCAGGGATCGAGGCCACGCTGCAAGGTCATCGAGGCAACAAGGGCGACGACGACGACGGGCACGGTGGCGATGGCCGCGAAAGTCATCACGAAACGTACATGCAGGCGCGTCGCCGCGACACCGGCCCGTCGGGCCCGGAAAAGCTTGATTCCCTGCCGCAAGACCATGAGCAACAGGAACAGGGCCAGCACGGCATTGACGGAAAGAAGGGAATAACTGGCGCGCTCGGTGGGCTCGATCGGGGTGAGCCCCGCGAGGATGACGAAGGTAGCAAGCGCCGAGAGCAAAGCGGCAATCACGATGATCGCGCCGAAGACACCGAGGCTATCCGGCCCACCGGGTCGCGGCGCCGTCCGTTTCTCGTTCTGCTGGGTCAGCTCGTTCAAAACCGCCTCGTCCACACCGGCACTCCGACTCAAGGAGCCACCGGATGATGCAAGATCACAACAGTGTGGCGAAACTAATACACTTCTCGCGCCCGCTTAGCGAGGCCGAACTTCTCCTGCGCCGAAGCGTCTTTCCGTGCGCCTCTCAGCGGCTCGTACGAATCACGGGCAGGTCGAGATCGCGTACTTTCTTGCGCAGCGTGTTGCGATTGAGTCCGAGAAGCTCTGCCGCGCGAATCTGGTTCCCGCGCGTCGCCGCGAGCGCCGCACCGATCAGGGGCCCTTCGACATCCCGCAGAATGCGATGATAGAGACCAGGTGGCGGCAGCCCGTCCCGGAACTGCCTGAAATAGCTGTTGAGATGCCGTTCGACCGAGCCGGCCAGCGTCTCGGGCTCACCCGGCGCATCGCTCGTCGCGGACATGCCGGTTTCGATCGGCTTGACGTCGAGCTCACCATCAATGATCGGCGCGGTGATGGTATCCTGCGGGTACAATGCGGCCAGCCTGCGCACCAGGTTTTCCAGCTCGCGCACATTCCCGGGCCAGCGATAACGCTTGAGCCGGTCCATTGCTTCGGCATCGATCTGCTTTCGCGCCAGACCTTCCTTCTCGATCTGCGCGAAGAAATGGCGCATCAGATCCGGAATGTCCTCCACCCGCTCCCGCAGGGGGGGCAGGCGCAGGGGCACGACATTCAGCCGGAAATACAGATCCTCACGGAAAAGACCCTGCTGGATCGAGATCCGCAGGTCCTTGTTGGTTGCCGCGACGATTCGGACATTGGTCCGGATTGGCGTGCGTCCGCCCACCGTCGTATATTCACCCTGTTGCAGCACCCGCAGCAGGCGCGTCTGCGCTTCCATCGGCATGTCACCGATCTCGTCGAGGAAGAGTGTTCCGCCCTCGGCCTGCTCGAAGCGACCGGCGTTGCGCTGGGTGGCGCCGGTGAAGGCGCCCTTCTCATGGCCGAAAAGCTCGGATTCGATCAGATCACGCGGAATCGCCGCCATGTTGACTGCGACGAACGGCCCCGTGCGCCGCTTGCCGTAATCGTGCAGGGCGCGCGCAACGAGTTCCTTGCCGGTCCCGGATTCGCCGGTGATCATCACCGTCAGATCTGTCGGCATCAGGCGCGCCAGCGCGCGGTAGATCTCCTGCATGGCCGGCGAACGCCCGACCAGCGGGATATCCTCGCCCTCGCCCTCCACACTCGCCACGCGTCCGCGCGGGCGCGACAAGGCCCGCCCGACGATGGAGACGAGTTCCTTCAGATCGAACGGCTTGGGCAGATATTCGTAGGCACCGCGCTCGGAAGCCTTGATCGCCGTCATGAAGGTGTTTTGCGCACTCATGACGATGATCGGCAGATCGGGGCGCATCCGCTTGATACGCGGCAGAAGATCGAAGGCGTTTTCGTCGGGCATCACCACATCCGTGATAACGAGATCGCCATCCCCCTGGGATACCCAGCGCCACAGCGTGGAGGCGTTTCCGGTCGAGCGCACTTCGTACCCGGCCCGGGACAGGGCCTGATTCAGCACGGTCCGGATGGCAGCATCGTCATCGGCGAGGAGAATGTTTCCGCTGGGCATGGACTGTCCCGGTTCTATTGTTGGGAATGGTGCGGTTCGTGACCGCCGGCTGCGGTACCGCTCGTGGTCTTTTCACTGAACATGGGCAGCAGGATGCGAAACGTGGTGCGGCGTGGCGCGGGATCGCATTCGACAATTCCTCCGTGGTCGCCGATGATCTTGGCTACCAAAGCAAGACCAAGGCCACTTCCGTTCTCCTTCGTGGTCACGAAGGGATCGAACATTTCGGATATGAATTCATCCGGGATTCCTGGACCATTGTCGCGCACGGCGATCTCGATCGGGAGGCTGACGCGCTCGGATGAGCCCGGCGCCTGCAAACGCATCCCCGTCCGGAAGGCGGTCGACAGCACGATCTCGCCTTCGAGCGCATCAGGCCCAATCGCTTCTGCCGCGTTCTTAAGCAGATTGATGAAAACCTGAACAAGCTGATCACGGGACCCGTAGATTGGCGGCAAAGATGGATCATAGTTTTCCACGATGCGCACATTCCGGGCAAAGCCGCTCTGCGCGAGCCGCTTCACGTGATCGAGGACAGCGTGGATATTGATCGGAGCGCGATCAGCCGCCGGTCCGGCCTCACCGAAGAGTTCTACGCGCTCCACCAGCTTTACGATCCTGTCAGCTTCGTCGCAGATCAAGCGCGTGAGAAGGCGATCGTCCTCTCCGGCGGATTGTTCGAGCAACTGAGCCGCGCCACGAATCCCGGACAGCGGATTCTTGATCTCGTGGGCGAGCATTGCACCCAGCGCGGTAACGGAACGCGCGGCGGTACGATGCGTCAGCTGGCGGTTCATCTTGTCGGCTATGGTACGCTCCTGCAGCATCAGCACGACGATCCCGTCATCATCCCCCAGCGGTATCGCGAAGGCATCGACGATGCGCTCCATCCCCAGACGCGGCCCTCCCACATCAACGCGGTATTCGCTGACGCTCGCCCCGCGCATGCGCACTTCATCGACGAGCGCCAGCACCGGGGAGCCGAAGGGCATGTAATCGCGCAGGTTCTTGCGCTCCAGCACCCGCTGGCTGCTTTCGAGAAAAGCCTCCGCAGCGGTGTTGACCCGCAGGATCTCATTGTCTGATCCGATCGTGAGAACCGGGAGCGGAAGGGCGTTGATCATCGCCTCGGCACTGGGCAGACTCATGCAGCGGCTCCTGTCGTGGCAATACCGGGACCTGAGGTTTCGACTGCCCGCAATATGGCGATCACGCGGGACGGCTCATCGCTGGTGACCAGAGCCCGGCGCTCTTCCTCGGAAAGACGATGGCCGTCGGCTGCGGCATGATCCGCGAAAGCAGCAAGATGCTTGCGTGCGTGCCGGGCCCCGACCCGGATCCCGTAAAGGCTGAGCAGTCCTTCGTAATGCTCGATGACGGCTGCGACCTTGAGCGCCATTTCCGGTTCCCGCCAGGCCAGACCGGCGAGTTCGGTCTCGATTTGCGCGATGAGCCAGGGCCGTCCCAGCGTCGCGCGCCCGACCATGACAGCATCGGCCCCGGAAGTCGCGAGCGCGGCACGCGCATCGTGCGTCGTGTGGATATCCCCGTTGGCGATCAGCGGCAGATGTGTGGCCGCACGGACCTGCGCGATGGCCTCCCAGTTGGCGACGCCCTTGTAGAATTGCTGGCGGGTGCGCCCGTGCACCGTGATTGCCGCCACGCCGAGCGCCTCGGCCCGGCAAGCCAGTTCAGGGGCGTTGATGCTCGCGTGATCCCAGCCGAGACGCATCTTCACCGTAACCGGCACCTTCACGGCTGACACCACTGCCTCGATCAGCGCGCAGGCATGATCGAGATCGCGCATCAGGGCGGAGCCGGCCATGCCGCCGGAGACATGCTTGGCGGGGCAGCCCATATTGATATCGACGATATCCGCTCCGTTGGTCTCGGCGAGCCGCGCCGCCTCCCCCATCCAGGAGGCCCGGCAGCCGGCAAGCTGCACGATATGGGGCCGGATGCCCTCGCCTTCCGAACGGATGCGCGCCTCCTCGGCACCGCGCACGAAAGCTTCGGATGCAACCATTTCGGAAACCACCATGGCCGCGCCGAAACGCGCGGCGATGCGCCGGGCATGAATGTCGGTGACGCCGGACATCGGCGCGAGCGCCACGCGTCCATTGATTTTCACTTCCCCGATCCGCACGGTCTGCTCCCTTGCCCGACGGCTCTCTGCTTAACAAATAGACGAGCCTTAAAAAAGTGCAATGGCGCGCAAGCGCCCGACCGGAGAGCGGATTTGCCATTATCCGGGGGCGGGTCTATCACCAGCATGTCGAGAGTCCACCCTGGAGAAACCATGACGATCGCCGCGCTCATCGTCGCAGCCGGTCGCGGGTCACGCGCCGGCACCGGGTTGCCGAAACAATATCGCCGCCTCGACGAGAAACCCGTTCTGGCACACACGTTGAGCGCTTTCTGCGCGCATGCGACCATCAGCCGTATCCTCGTCGTGATTCATCCTGATGACGCGCAACTCTATGCGGACTGCCTCGATTCTCTCGCTGAGGACGCCCGGACGAAACTGCTGGCACCCGTATCCGGTGGCGAGACACGCCAGGCTTCGGTTCACTCCGGACTGGCTGCGCTCGACGATCGGGGCTTCAGCCATCTGCTCGTGCATGATGCTGCGCGCCCTTTCGTCTCACCCGCCCTGATTGATCGCGCTTGCGCAGCCCTCGATATTCACGACGCCGCCCTGCCCGGTATCGCCGTCATCGACACGATCAAGCGTATCGATGTTTCCGGTCGTGTTACGGAAACGCCACCACGTTCGGCCCTGCGTGCCGTCCAGACACCGCAGGCCTTTCGACTGTCGCCGCTGCGTGCGGCCCATGCGCGCGCAGCTGCCGCGGGCCGTGAGGATTTTACCGATGACGGCGCCCTTATGGAATGGGCGGGGGTTCCGGTGACGGTCTTCGAAGGAGATCCACTCAATGTCAAACTCACCCACGAGGCCGATTTCATGCGCCATGCGCGTGCCGAGACGGCAGGTTCAAGTGTCTCAGGCAAAGGTGCGATGATCACGCGCATGGCGACCGGTTTCGACGTGCATGTCTTCGGGCCGGGTGATCATGTCATGCTGGGCGGTGTCGCGGTGCCCCATGATCGCGGTGTCGTCGCCCATTCCGATGGCGACGTGGTGCTCCATGCTCTCACCGACGCGCTGCTCGGCTGCCTTGCCGAAGGCGATATCGGCACGCATTTTCCGCCAAGCGATCCGCAATGGCGCGATGCCTCCTCGGACAGGTTCCTCGCCTACGCGGTACAACGGCTGCGCGAGCGCGGCGGACGAATCGTGCTGCTCGATGCGACGATCCTTTGCGAGCGACCGAAGATCGGCCCGCAGCGCGACGCCATGCGGGCACGCATTGCCGGGATTGCCGGGATCGGGCCGGAGCGCGTCTCGATCAAGGCGACAACCACGGAAAAACTCGGCTTCACGGGACGCGGTGAAGGCATCGCAGCGCAAGCCGCAGCGACGATCGCGCTGCCGGCGGATCAGGAGGAAGCACCATGATTTTCGGACTGGACCGGGAAGCGCGGACACGGGCGCTGATCGAACGATACACCGAAAAGGGTGCGATGATCGCCACGGCGGAATCCTGCACCGGCGGGCTGATCGCGGGCCTGCTTACGGAGATCGCCGGCTCGTCACGCGTCGTCGAACGCGGCTTCGTCAGCTATTCGAACGAAGCCAAGCAGGAACTGCTCGGCGTGCCGCGCGAACTGATCAAGGATCACGGCGCCGTGAGTGAAGCGGTGGTGCGCGCCATGGCGGCGGGTGCACTGGAACGATCGCGCGCGGATGTCGTCGTCGCAGTGAGCGGCGTCGCCGGGCCGGGCGGCGGCACACCGGACAAACCGGTCGGCCTCGTACATCTCGCCTGTGCGAGGCGCGGGGGCACGGTGGTGCATCGCGAGCAGCGCTATGGTGATCCGGGGCGCGCGGCGGTGCGGCTTCTCACCATAGACGATGCGCTGGCGCTGCTCGAAGACGCCATCGATCAGCCGTAGACTTCGCGTGCGCGAGTTTCGAAAGCAGTGGTGAATTTGCGGAATGCCCGGTCGAACATCGCACCCATCAGCATGCCGAGCGCAAAATTGCGGAATTCATAGGCGATGTGGAAATCCACATCGCAACCATTCTCGCCCTCTTCAAGAAACTTCCAGCGGTTTTCCAGAAACCGGAACGGCCCGTCGATATACTCGACATCGATGCGCAAGCGCGCCCGATCGAGTGTCACCCGGGTCGTGAAGGTCTCGCGGATGGACTTGTAGCCGACGCTCATATCCGCCACGAGGATCTCGATCCCGTCGTCGCTTTGCGAGCGCCGTCGGACACGCAGGCTTTCGCACAGGGGGACAAATTGCGGGTACTTCTCCACATCCGCCACCAGATCGAACATCTGCGCCGGCGAATGCGGCACGCGCTTTACGGTATGGAAGGAAGGCATCGCGACCGCGCCGTCAGTGCCCGGGCTTGCCGAGGCGCGCCGCCTTGAGCTTCGCGAAATCCTCGTCAGCATGATAGGACGAGCGCGTCAGCGGCGTCGATGAAACGAGCAGGAACCCCTTAGCCCGCGCTGTCGTCGCGTAGGCCTTGAACTCCTCCGGCGTCACATAACGGATCACAGGATGGTGCTTGCGCGTCGGCGCGAGATACTGACCGATGGTCATGAAATCCACATCCGCAGCGCGCAGATCATCCATCAGCTGGAGTACTTCGTTGCGCTCCTCGCCAAGCCCGACCATGATGCCCGACTTGGTGAAAATCGTCGGGTCGAGTTCCTTCACCTGCTGGAGCAGGCGGATGGAATGGAAGTAGCGCGCGCCCGGACGCACCTTCAGATATTTCGAGGGCACCGTCTCGAGATTGTGGTTGAACACATCCGGACGCGCCTTCACCACGACCTCCAGCGCCCCGTCCTTGCGCAGGAAATCCGGCGTGAGAATCTCGATGGTCGTCCCGGGCGAACGCGCGCGGATGGCGTAGATCACATCGGCAAAATGCTCAGCACCGCCATCGGCGAGATCATCGCGATCGACGGAAGTGATCACGACGTGCCGCAGCCCGAGCTTTTCCACAGCCTTGGCGACATTCTCCGGCTCGTGCGGATCCAGAGCTTCCGGCCGCCCGGTCTTGACGTTGCAGAAAGCACAGGCGCGGGTACAGGTGTCGCCCATGATCATGAAGGTGGCGTGCTTCTTTTCCCAGCACTCGCCGATATTCGGGCAGCCGGCCTCCTCGCAGACGGTGACGAGCTTGTTCTCCTTCACGATCCGGTTGGTCTCCGCCCATTTCGGCGAACCGGGCGCCTTCACGCGAATCCAATCGGGCTTGCGCAGGATCGGTTGGTCGGGCCGGTGCGCCTTCTCGGGATGGCGGGGACGGGAGTCCTTGTTCAAAAGGTCGAGAACGACGGCCATGACCTCACTCGTGTCTGCGGCCCGCAGCGGGCTCGGAAATTCAACTCTCAAATAGGCCTTTCGAAGCGGGCTGGCAACCGTTGGCAGGATTGCGCGAATTTTTGCTGCACTGCACATCAATAATATATAACAATACTTTAACATTTTATTATATCAATAATACATTTAATAGAAAAAATTGATTTTATCTCTTCATATGGTATAATTTTGAATTTTCAGGGAGGAGAAACATGTCCGATTTTGATTTTCCAGATACGTTACTCGTTTCGCAGAACCCGGGCGAAAACGGCCCACTCTTTACCATGTCGCTCCCAGAGATCCTTGAAAACGAGACCGGTAGTATCGACGCCGGATCGATTGCCGGTCCACCGACCAGAGATCTTTCGCAAGTGCACAAGAACGGTTCGGGCCTCACACCTGAAAGCGAAGGCGCGGGCCGCAAGGAGAGCCTATTAAGCAATCTTCCCGGCGTGACCTACGGCGAACGTAGAACAATCACAGTCGATGACTCGAATGGCGAAACCTCGCGCGAACAACTCCTCGGGGCGATGGTCGCCGGCGCCGAGGCGGGTGCGCAGTATGTCGTCGATAACACGCCGGAACCCATACCCGACCCGCTCAGCACTGTCGGCGCCAATGTCATCGCTGGCGCAGCGAAAGGGGTCGTTGAGCAGACGCAACCGATACTTCATTCCGGGAATCATGTCCTGACGAAAGAACTGGAGAGCCCCCGGTCGCCGCATGCCGAATTGACGGCGTCACGCAGCGCGGAGGACTTGCAGCGTCTGATCAACGAGCTCAACGCCTCACCCCTGATGCATATTCCGGAGGATCTGGCAGAAGGCGACCCCGACAATCCGCTTGCGCCACACGTTTATGTCGCAGGCCTGACCTTTGGCCAGGTTCCCCAGGTTTTCATGCGCCAAGGAATGCCGACGGGCGTATTCGGGCTCTACAATCCGGAAGGTGACTACGTGGGCAGCTTCCATCCCGCTCCGTTGACAGGAGGCCCGATCACCGGGTTTGGCGACATCTTCCGGGCTTATAGTGTCGGCGGCGTCTTCACCGTGCCCGCATATGGCAGCGACGGCAACGTTGAGGTCGGCCCCGGAGGCGTCGCCAAATTCGTACTACCAGGCGGCATCGAAGGCCTGTTTTTCGTGAATGCGAGGGTCAATCCGAGCATAATAACGGGCGAGGACGTCACCTTGTCGCTTCAGGGAGGCGTGGTTATCAACGCTTCCAGTCTTGCCTCGGGCGCCCTCGAAATCGGCGGTCGTCTCGTCCAGCTGGCGCCCGTACCACACGCTGTCACCGCCGGCAGGGCCATCGAGGGGACCGGACAGGCAATCGGCTTTATTGATGATTACCTCATGAGCTATTACGTCGGCGGGGGATACCGCATGGAAGCTCGCTTCAAGAAAGATGAAGAGGGCGTCTACGAATTCGAGGGCGTCTACATCGGTGGTAAGAAGGTCGACCTTGAAGATCTGGTCGAGCAACTGCTCACTCACTCAGAGCATTTCAATACACCGCCCCTGATCCCGGATGACGGCAACCCGGTCATCCGGGATCACAATATCAATATGCGCTTGGCCTATGGCCAAAACCCGTTCGATATTGCCCGGGAAATGGACAGCCCCCCCCAAGCGAGCAATTCGGTAATTATCGCGCGTAGATTCATGGATTACGTCAACAACACAATTCGCCCCAACGCCCATTTGCTTAGCCCGGAATTGCAGCAACAGATCAACCAGCCGCTGAACTCAATCGATGATTTTGGCCGTCTCTACGATGCCTTCGTTATGGAAGTCGAACCGTTGGGCATGGGGCATTTGCGCGATGATAGCGGCCTTGCAAACCCGTATGCCATCGACGGGGGGTCTCACTACCTGTACCATGCAAACCTCGCGCGGTACGCACGATTGCAATCCCAGGGAGGTCTCGGGGAGTTGCCCGTCCAACAAGCAATCGAACTGGGCATTCTCCCGGAGGATTTCGAGCATGTCCGCAGAGAGCTTCTAGGTCAACCGGCATTCGACGGGAACGATCCCTCGCACAGCCCCGACGGCTGGATCGAACTCTTCCGGCAATAAAGAAACTGGGCGGGATATCCCGCCCGGTCCCGGTCTTCGCATTCAGGCGAATTGCAGGCCATCAGCGGCTTACCCCTCAACTGTGGATCACCCGCCCATACGCATCCAGCACGCTCTCGTGCATCATCTCCGAGAGAGTGGGATGCGGGAAGACCGTGTGCATCAGCTCTTCCTCGGTCGTCTCCAGGTTCATGGCGACGACATAGCCCTGGATCAGCTCGGTCACCTCGGCCCCGACCATGTGGGCGCCGAGCAGCTTGCCGGTCTTTTTATCAAAGATCGTCTTGACCATGCCTTCGGGTTCGCCCAGCGCGATCGCCTTGCCGTTGCCCTGGAAGGGGAAGCGCCCGACCTTGAGCTCGTAGCCGGCTTCCTTGGCTTTGGCTTCGGTGAGGCCGACCGAGGCAATCTGCGGGTGGCAATAGGTGCAACCGGGGATCATCGCCTTGTCCATGGCATGCGTGTGCAGGCCCTTGATGGTCTCGACGCAGAGCACGCCCTCATGCTCGGCCTTGTGGGCCAGCATGGGCGGGCCGGCGACATCGCCGATGGCGTAGATGCCCGGCACGTTGGTGCGGCCCAGCCCGTCTGTGACGACGCAGCCGCGATCGGTCTTCACGCCAAGCTTCTCGAGGCCCAGATTCTCGATATTGCCGACAACGCCGACCGCCGAGATCAGCTTCTCCGCCGTGATTGTCTGCTTGCCCTTGTCGTCCTCGATCGTGGCGGTGACGCTGCCCTTGCCCTTTTCCACCTTGGAGACCTTGGCGCCGGTGAGGATCCTGATGCCCTGCTTCTCGAAGCGCTTGCGCGCATGAGCTGCGATCTCGGCATCCTCGACAGGCAGGATCTGCGGCAGCAGCTCGACCACCGTCACCTCGGCACCCATGGTGCGATAAAACGAGGCGAATTCGATGCCGATGGCGCCGGAGCCCATCACCAGCACGGATTTCGGCATGGTCTTGGGCACCATCGCCTCGAAATAGGTCCAGATCAGATCCTTGTCCGGCTCGATCCCGGGCAGCACGCGCGGGCGGGCACCGGTGGCGACGATGATGTTCTTGGCGCTGTAGGAGCCCGGGCCGAGCGCGCCCTTCGGCGCTTCCTTGGGCGGGCCCTCGACCGATTTCGTCGCCTTCTTGACGGTCACCTTGCCGGGCGCCTCGATCGACCCTTCGCCCCAGATCACATCGACCTTGTTCTTCTTCAGCAGCATGCCGACGCCGCCATTGAGGCGCCCGGAGACGCCGCGCGAGCGTTTGACCACGGCTTCCATGTCGAAAGAGACGTCCTTGGCGGACAGGCCGAAATCCTTGGCGTGCTCGAAATAGTGGAAGATTTCGGCCGAGCGCAGGAGCGCCTTGGTCGGGATGCAGCCCCAGTTCAGGCAGATGCCCCCGAGATGTTCGCGATCGACGACCGCCGTCCTGAAGCCGAGCTGCGCGGCGCGGATCGCGGCCACGTAACCGCCGGGGCCGGCACCGAGGATGATGATATCGTAATCGGACATGCGCAAAACTCCCGTCCTGCCGGGCGCGCCGCACCGTCACGCGGGGGCGCCGAGATCAAAGGAAAACCGCGACCGGGCAAGCCCCGGCCGCATCGGGCGCTCACACGAGCATACCCATCGGATTCTCGATCAGCCCCTTGAAGGACTGCAGCAATTCGGCGCCGAGCGCGCCATCCACCACCCTGTGATCACAGGAGAGCGTGACGCTCATCGCCTGCACCACCGCCGGCGCATCATCCTTGACAACGACGCGCTTCTCGCCCGCGCCGACCGCGAGGATCGTCGCATGCGGCGGGTTGATCACGGCGGAGAATTCGCGGATGCCGAACATGCCCAGATTCGACACCGCCGTGGTGCCGCTCTGGTATTCCTCGGGCTTGAGCCGCTTGTTGCGCGCGCGGCCCGCAAGATCCTTCATCTGCGCCGAGATCGCCGAGAGCGACTTCGTCTCCGCTTCACGGATCACCGGGGTGAACAGGCCCCCGTCGATCGCCACCGCGACGCCGACATCGGAATGCCTGAAGCGCAGGATCCGGTCCTCGGCCCACACGGCATTGGCATCGGGCACCTTCTGCAGCGACAGCGCCAGCGCCTTGATGACGAAATCGTTGACCGAGAGCTTGTAGGCGGGCTTGCCGTCCTTGTCCTTGGTCGCGGCGTCGTTCAGCTGCTTGCGCAGGGCCATCAGTGCATCGAGCTCGATATCGAGCGTCAGATAGAAATGCGGGATGGTCTGCTTCGATTCGAGCAGGCGCTTGGCGATGGTCTTGCGCATGCCATCGAGTTTGACTTCCTCGTAGGAATCCGCCGGATACATGGCCTTGACCTGATCCACCGACATGCCCTGCGCCATTGCACCGGCCGGCGCCGCCGCCTTCGCCGCCTCGGGCTTCGCAGCAGGTGCCGCGGCCTCGGCCTTGCCGACGCCCTTCTCGATCGCGGCGCGGATATCGCGCTCGATGATGCGCCCATGCGGGCCGGAGCCCTTCACCGCCTTCAGATCGAGCCCGGCATCCCTGGCGATGCGACGCGCGAGCGGCGAGGCGAAGATGCGCTCGCCGGAGCCGGTCTTCGGTACGGGCGGCGCCTTGGAGGGAGCGGGTGCCGCCTCGGACATGGCCGGGGGCGCGGCGGGGGCCTCCTTCTCGGCTTCCGCCTTGGATTCAGCCTTGGATTCAGCCTTGGGAGCCTCACCTTTCGGAGCCTCGTCCTGCGGCCTGGTCGGCGCGCCACCGCCATCAGCGGGCACCTCGACCTTGGCCGGATCCTCGCCCTCCTCCGCGATCAGCGCGATGAGATCGTTGACGGGGACATCGGACGTCCCTTCCGGCACGACGATTTTGGCCAGCGTTCCTTCATCGACCGCCTCGACCTCCATGGTCGCCTTGTCGGTCTCGATCTCGGCGAGGACATCGCCGGGCTTGACGCTGTCGCCTTCCTGCTTGAGCCATTTGGCGAGATTGCCCTTTTCCATCGTCGGCGACAGGGCGGGCATCAGGACTTTGATCGGCATCGGGCTTGTGATCCTGAGCTGAAATCAGTTGAGGGAAGGGGTGGAGCCGGAATCGTCGGGCGGTTCGACATCGGCCTCGAATCCGGCACGGATCTGGGCCAGCGCCTCCGCCTCGTCGATACCCGTCTCAAGCGCATAGACCCGCGCGGCATGGCGCGCGAGGTCCGAGAACAGCACCCCCCAGGTGAATGGATCGTCGAACGAGCGCCGCAGGGCGATACTCACCTCGCCCTCCACCACACTCGCCCGCAACACCTCGTGGCCGCCCTTTTCGGCGACATCGGGGGGAACGGCGAGTTCGTGGAATTGCGGCTTGTCGCTCATATCGCTCACTTGTAGCAGACGGCTTTCGCGGCCTGGACGACCTCGGCGACGCTCGGCAGGGCGAGCTTCTCGAGATTGGCGGCGTAGGGCATCGGCACGTCCTTGCCGGTGACCCGCGCCACCGGCGCGTCCAGATAATCGAAGGCCTGCTCCATGATCCGGGTGGCGATCTCCGCCGTGACACCCGATTGCGGGAAACCTTCCTCCACCGCGACGCAGCGCCCGGTCTTCATCACCGAGGCGATGACCGTGTCGGAATCCATCGGGCGGATGGTGCGCAGATCGATGATCTCCGCCTCGATCCCCTCCCTGGCCAGTTCCTCCGCCGCCTTGATGGCGTAGCTCATGCCGATGCCGAAGGAGACGATGGTGACGTCGTCGCCCTTGCGATGCACCCGCGCCTTGCCGATCGGGACCGTGAAATCATCCAGCTTCGGCACCGGGAAGCTCTGCCCGTAGAGAACCTCGTTCTCCAGGAAGATTACCGGGTTGGGATCGCGAATGGCGCTCTTGAGGAGCCCCTTCGCATCCGCCGCTGTATAGGGCATCACCACGCTCAGACCCGGTACGTTGGAATACCATGCGGCGTAATCATGGCTGTGCTGCGCCGCGACGCGTGAGGCGGCGCCGTTCGGGCCACGGAACACGATCGGGCAGCCGAGCTGACCGCCGGACATGTAGAGCGTCTTGGCCGCCGAATTGATGATCTGGTCGATCGCCTGCATGGCGAAGTTGAAGGTCATGAACTCGACCACAGGACGCAGGCCCGAGAATGCCGCGCCGACGCCGAGACCGGCAAAGCCGTGCTCCGTGATCGGGGTATCGACCACGCGACGCGCGCCGAATTCCTGCAACAGGTTCTGCGTGACCTTGTAGGCGCCCTGGTACTCGGCCACCTCCTCGCCCATGACGAAGACCTTCTCGTCCCGGCGCATCTCTTCCGCCATGGCGTCCCGCAGAGCCTCGCGGATGGTCGTATCGACCATTTCGGTGCCCTCCGGCACCTCGTCGGAGGCGTCATAGGCATTCGCGGAGCGCGCGACCGCCGGGGCCGCCGGGGGCGCGGAATCGCTCCCGGATTCGGAGGATTTCTCCTCGGCGGGCTCCGCCTCCTGCGACGCCCCGCCCTCCGGCGCGGATGCTTTCGGGCCGGCCTTGGCGGCTTCATTCACGTCCTCGCCTTCCTCGGCGATGATGGCGATGGGCGTGTTGACGGCGACGTTGTCGGTATCGTCGCCGATCAGGATCTTGGCCAGCGTTCCCTCGTCGACCGCCTCGACCTCCATGGTCGCCTTGTCGGTCTCGATCTCGGCGAGCACGTCGCCGGGTTTGACGGAATCGCCTTCCTTCTTAAGCCATTTGGCCAGTTTGCCCTGCTCCATGGTCGGAGACAATGCGGGCATCAATACGTCGATGGGCATGGGCTCGAAGCTCTCCGCTGAGCGCGCGCTGTCGCGAGCGCGACGGGTTGATCGGGAATCAGTGCAGGATGTCGGTCCAGAGCTCCGACGGATCGGGCTCGGGATCGTTGGTCGCGAAATCGGCCGCCTCGTTGACGATCTTGCGGATCTCGCTGTCGACTTCCTTCAGATCCTTTTCCGGGACCTCCCACTCGCCGAGAAGGCGGCGGCGGACCTGCTCGATCGGATCCTGCTCCTCACGCATGCGCGTCACCTCGTCCTTGGTGCGATACTTCGCCGGGTCGGACATGGAATGGCCGCGATAGCGGTAGGTCAGCATTTCGAGGATGAAGGGCCCCTCGCCGGAACGGGCATGCTCGATGGCGCGCTCGCCCGCTTCCTTCACGGCGCGGATATCCATGCCGTCGACCTGCTCGCCGGGAATGTTGAAGGAGAGCCCGCGCCGCGAGAAATCCGTCTGCGCCGCAGCGCGGCTGACCGATGTGCCCATGGCATAGCGGTTGTTCTCGATCACGTAGACCACCGGCAGCTTCCACAGGGCGGCCATGTTGAAGCTCTCGTAGACCTGGCCCTGGTTGGCCGCGCCGTCTCCGAAATAGGTCAGGCAGACACTGTCCTCGCCGCGATACCGGCTTGCGAAGGCGATGCCGGTGCCGAGCGGGACCTGCGCGCCGACGATGCCATGGCCGCCATAGAAGTGCTTTTCCTTGGAGAACATGTGCATCGAGCCGCCCTTCCCCTTGGAATAGCCGCCCTTGCGCCCGGTCAATTCGGCGAGCACGCCCTTGGGGTCCATGCCCGTGGCGAGCATGTGCCCGTGATCCCGGTATCCCGTGATCACCTGATCCCCGTCCTTCGACGCCATCTGCATGCCGACGACAACCGCTTCCTGCCCGATATAGAGATGGCAGAAACCGCCGATCAGCCCCATGCCGTACATCTGGCCGGACTTCTCCTCGAAGCGCCGGATCAGCAGCATGTCGCGATAGGCCTGGAATTCCTCGTCTTTCGACAGTGACGGTGTGTTGCGGGTGGTGCGACGCGTTGTGCCCTTTGCGGACTTGGACGCGGCACCTCCAGATTTGCGCGCAGCCGTGGCCATGCAATCCCTCCGAGATGTTCCTCTTTCCCTACATAGCTCAACGAAAGTCGAAAAGCGAGGGGTGACGTTGCACGGGAGATCGCACTGCAACATGAAGTAAGCTACTGAAATTTATATATTTTCAGAAATTAACACGATTTTGGTTAAGTCAAAGATCGCATTAATCCATCTCGCGCGTGATGATCACCAGATCATTGCGATGCACGCGCCCCAACATGGTGCGCGCCTGCTCTTCGAGCAGATCCCGGTCGATCTGGTCGCTGCGCACGAGGGCGATGCGGCGCTCCCATTCCCTGCGTTCCCTTTCGAGGCGCGACAACTCGGCGCGGGCATCGACGAGCTGCTCGGACAGCTCGCGTTTCGCCTCCAGCCCGCGCTGGCCGATATTCGCATGGTGCAGGAAATAGGCGACCGCGAGCCCTGTCGCGCAATACAGCGCAACAGGCAGGAGAATCGAGCGGGCGCGGATCCGGGTGACCATGTTCCAACGCTATGGCGTGTTGGTTAAGGCCCTGTAAACGGCGAGGCGCACCGTCAAACCGGTGCTCAGCGCAGCAAGGGACCGATCGCGGCGCGGATTTTCCCCAGCGCATCACGGAGCAGCTCCGGCGGCTGCGCGATGGAGATCCGCAGGCGGTCGCGCCCGCGCCCAGCACGGGTACAGTCCTGTGCTGCATCAACGCCCTGCTCCGCTTCCGCAACAGACAGATATCTCCCGGGCATGGTCATGATCCCGCTCTCACGCCACAGCCGCAGGGCCGCCACCTCCCCGTCAGGAACGGGGAGCCAGAGGAAGAAGCCGGCTTCCGGTCGCAGATATTCCGGCAGATCGCCAAGGGCGGCATCAGCGAGATCCCATGCGTCGCCAAGATGCTGGCGCAAGCAGTCGAGATGTGTTTCGTCTCGCCAGAGTGCGGCAGAGATCTCGCAAACCGGGCGCGGGGGCGAGACGCCGCAACTGCGGTTGAGGCGGGCATAGGCTTCCACCGTCTGCGCGTCGCCTGCCAGAAAGCCGCTGCGTAGGCCCGGCGCCGCCGAGCGCTTCGAAAGCGTGTGAAGTACGCCGAGGCGCAGTTCCGGAAGACAGGCTTGTTTCAGCAGGCCAAGAGCCGTGTCGATCGGCTCGCGAAGCCACAGATCGAGGTAGCATTCATCGACGATCAGCACAGCCCCGTCACGGACGGCTCGATCGGCGATGCCGGCCAGAGCCTGCGCGGAGAGGACATTCCCGCCCGGGTTGCCGGGATTGCAGACCACGATCGCGGCGAGGCGCGTCTGCTTGGCAGGGACGAGCGCTTCGAGGCCGGACCCTCCCGGGCCATCCTGTCCATAGGGCAAAATCGTAGCCCCCGCCTCTCGCGCCGCGATTGCATAGGTCGGATAGCCGTGCACCGGAACCGCAACCGCCGGCTCGCCGGAATACCGGCGCAGGCATTGCTGCACGGCGTGCGTGATCAATGCCGTGACGGCCTGTTTAGACCCGGGAGTGGGTTCGCAGGCGACCGCATCCTTCGCCAGGGCATCCGCCAGCCCGAAACTGCGCGCGAGCCAGCCCGCATAAGCGTCGCGCAGGGCCTGCGCCCCGCCGAGCTCGGGATACCGCGTCCAGCCAGAACCCTCCGGCTGCCATTGCAGAAGTATCTCGGGCACATGCAGCCGCTGTTCGCCCAGATGGAGGAAGGCGGGCGAGACCCCGTCAGGGCCCGGTTCGCCGGCGAGCAATCTGCGCAGGCGGGCGAATGCCCCGGGATCGGGAGACCTCACCGATGCACGCCCCGCACGAGATCATTCAAGGCCGTCCTTCCCCGCGTCCCCTCATCGGCGCGCTTGACGATGATGGCGGCGTAGCCCGACAAGCCCGCACTCCCCTCGAGCTGGCGTGATCCCGGTATCACGACGGCATTCTCCGGCACCTCGCCATAGCGGATCTCGCCGCTCTCGCGGTCGATGACCGGCGTTGAACGACCGAGAAACACGCCCATCGAGATCACCGCGCCACGACGCACCACCACACCTTCCGCGATCTCGGCACGTGCACCGATAAAGACGTCATCCTCAATGATCGTCGGCGCATCACCGATAGGCTCCAGCACGCCGCCGATGCCGGCACCGCCGGAAATATGGCATCGCGCGCCAACCTGTGCGCAGGAGCCGATCGTCGCCCAGGTATCGACCATCGTGCCCGATCCGACATGCGCGCCGATATTGACGAAGCACGGCATCAGCACGGCGCGCGGGGCGATGAAGGCGCCGCGGCGTACGATAGCCCCGGGGACGACGCGAAACCCCGCATCCCGAAACCGGGCCTCGTCCCAGTCTTCGAATTTCAGTGCCAGCTTGTCGAAGGCGACCGGCTGGCCCGGCAGGGCATGTGAGAGCTTTTGCGGCGCCCGCATGAACCACAGCAGGATCAGCTTCTTGACCCAGGGCACGGGTTGCCAGTGCGCGCCATGCGGGACAGCTGCACGTATCTCTCCAGCATCGAGGGCGGCAATACCGGCTTCGAGATGCTCGTCGAGAACGCCCCATGCATCGGCGCTCAGCTGGTCGCGGGAGTCGAATGCTTCCTCAATGGTTCGCGCCAGCGGGGCAAGAGCATTGTCCATCAGCATATGTCACACCTCATTGATCACGGCGTCCGGAGAGGCCGCACGCGTCGCTGCGTGGATGACGGGTTTGCGGGTGAGCGTTGCGGTGTAATCGGCGTAGGTTTCCGCACGCCGGATTTCCTCGACGCTGCCATCGGAACGCAGAAGCAGTTCCGCAGGTCTCAGGCGGGCATTGTAGGTGAAGCCCATCGCATGGCCGTGGGCGCCGGTATCGTGGATCATCACGATATCGCCCTCGCGGGGATCGGGAATGCTGCGATCCACCGCGAAGCGATCGACGTTTTCGCAAAGCGACCCGACGATATCGGCCTCAAGATGCGCGCGCCCCTGCGCGAAGGGCAGCGTGATGTGGTGATAGGCGGTGCGGTAGAATCCGGGGCGCATCAAGGCGGACATGGACGCATCGAGCCCCACCACAAGGCGCTCCTTGTCCATACGGTTGGTGACCCGCGCGACGAGCACGCCATAGGGCCCGGATACGTAACGCCCAAGCTCGAGCAGGATGCGCGGGCGGCGACCGGGAAAACCCGCCTCGACCGCGCCGCGCAGGGAGCGGGCATAGGCTGCGAAGTCGAGTGCTGGATCGTCGGGCGTATAGGGGATACCGAGCCCGCCGCCGAAATTGACATAGTCGAAACGGATCCCCGTCTCGGCCTCGATACCGGCGGCGATATCCACCAGATCACGCCCCGCGCGTTCGGCATTGGCGGGGTCGAGTTCGTTGGCGCAGATCATGCCGTGGATCCCGAACCGCGTGGCACCCCTCTCGCGCGCCTCTCGATAGGCCGCTGCCAGTTGCGGGACCGGGACGCCGAATTTGGATTGCCCCGCATTACCCATCAGGCTGGATCGCGCCGCAAGACCGTGCGGCGCGATCCGAAAGGCCACGATCTCCGGCAAGACGGGGGCGCGCCGCATGTGCAGGACATCATCGAAGGTGATCACGGCCCCGGCGGCAAGCGCTGCCTCGTATTCGCACGCAGTCGTGTTGTTGGATGTGAACACGATCGCCTCGCCCCGCGCGCCAGCCTTCGCCGCCATCGTCAGTTCATGAGGCGAGGAGCAATCCAGTCCGCTTCCTTGTGCGACGAGCGCTTCGAGAACCGCCGGGTTCGGCAATGCCTTGACGGCGAAATACTGGCGCATCGGATGATCCGCGAATGCGGCGCAGATCATCCGGTGATTGGCGAGGATTCCCGCCTCGTCGTAAATATGAAATGGCGTCCCGTAAGTTTCCACGAGATCGGGCAGGAGCGGCATCAGCCGCTCCGAGAATGAGACCGGGATCGGCATGACCTCAGCGTCCCCGCTCGGGGTCGCCGGCACGCGCGACGCAGATGGTGCGGTTTCGTAATCCGCTCTGCGGACGCATGTATGGGAAATAATAAGCTTCCAGGCACTCGAATCCCCTCATTGCCAGCGCCTCGCGCAGATACGAGCGGGACAGGAACCAGAAATCATCGACGCGCGGATGCGGCGCGAAGCGGTCAGCCGGGTCCATCGGCGCATCGTTGGAGATGACGAGATGGGCGCCGGCTGCGAGACCGAGCCCGGCAAGTTTATCGAAAAACGGCTCCAACCCGGAGATTCCATCGAAGACATGCCCGAGAAACCCGTCAGCATAGACCAGATCGACGCCCGCCAGCGTGTCGGCCGGAAGATCGAAATAATCGTCCCTGAAGGCGTCGATCCCCTTCGCGGCGGCAAGGCTGACGGCCTCGGCATTGCAATCCATCGCCGTCACGAAGCGACCGTCCTCGACCAGATCCGCCTCAATGAAGGCATTACCGCAGCCGAACGAGAAGACGCGCGCGCCCTTGCCCGTCAGCGACAGCATCTTGCGGCGCATATGGGAGCGGTATTCCGGGCAATGGGTCGATGGGGTGATCGAATCGTTGAAAGCGCCACCCTCCTCCCAGATTTCGTAAATGGTGCGCGGTGCGTCACCAGCAGCGTCGCGGGGTTGTGAGTAATAGCGCTCGACGGCGGCGAGCGATTTGCGGTGCAATGACTCGGTTTGTGTCGCAGACATGGCTGACTCCGTGTGAATTCGCGTATCCATCAGAATGAAACGGGCGACCGGGCTTACCCGGCTGCTGTGAGCGGGAGCTGGTCGGGAGCCGGCCATTCCTGAACGTAATGAATCGTCTTGACCGGCTGCGCCGATAATGCGGTGAGCAGCGGCTCCAGCTGCTGCGAAGCAGGACCGAAATCGCGCACGAGGGCGAGGCTGCGATCGACATCCTCGTCCAGCAGCGTATCGGCGAGAACGCGCGCCAGCGAGCGCAGCCCGGCAAGAACCACACCGGGCTCTCCCTTCAGCCGGGGGCCTCCCTGCTCCTCGACGAGCTCGAGCGCTCCGAAGGCGAGCAGGTAGCCCAGCTGCAACGCCATCCCGTCGCAATCGGGGAAATATCCGAAGCCGCGATCCACGTAGCGCAGGCATTCCGCGAGGTGGTAGAAGATCACGTCATCCCGCGACAATCCCATCCTTGGCGCGAGCACCTCCGCCACGATCAGGATGCCGAACACATCCGCCGAAATCTCCTGCAAAATCACCGAAGCCCAGCGATCCGCAGCGTTCAGCGGCGCGAAACTTCTGCCTTCCCGGTGCACGAAATGGCCCATCTCATGGGCGAGCACGCCGAGGGCGGGGATGGAACCAAGCGCGGCGAGATCGGTCGGTTGATCACGACCAAGGTCGAGATAGCGGGATGCCAGAGGCAGGGAGATGTTCTCGACGAGGGCGTCATGGGTGTTGGCGAAATAGTAGGTCTTCTTGAACGGAGAACGCTTCACGCCCTCGTCCTCGGGCAGAAAATACGCAATATGCTTGGGATGCCGATCGCCTTCACCGGCCATGAAGAAGACGTTCACGGGGGCAAAGGCCGGTACGTCACCCAGCCGCAGCCAGGCATGCAATCCGCGCAGATAGGTCGCCGCTTCGTCATCGAGCGTACGCGCGGTCGCGACGGCTTGCGACTTTGCATGGTCCCGCACGCAGCCGAAGGCCGTTGGCAGCCCCCCGGTCTGCTTGCCGTACCAGGTCGCAATCTGACCGGCGACCAGGGCCGTCTCTTCCTCGATTTCCGCCAGGGCTGCGAGGGCGGCCTCGTCATAGCCGGATGCGACAGCGTCGGCGCGCAATTCCAGCGCATGCCGGTCCTGCTCATGCGGGAGGGCCGGCGCAATGCGTCGCAGACTGGCTGCGATCGCCTCGGCAGAATGCATACGCGTGCGCGAGGGGGCACCCCTGGCCTTGCAGGTGCTCCATTCCGCCTCGATCAGATCACGCAGGATATCCAGCTCAGCAGTGATCGCATGCGGGACGGAATCGGCAAATCCGGCGATATCGAGGGCATGGACCGTGTATTGTCCAAGTGGCGGCCAGAAATAATTTCGGTTGCCCTTGTAACGCGTTGCTCGGGCAATATTGGCAACATGATCAAAACGCGCATCCATCATCTGATCATCTCCATTGTGTGAATGGGCTGGAATGAAAAGAGCCCTGAACGCGGCTATCAGTGGTTCAGTACAGGGCCTTCTCCATGAATATGCTCAACGGATCCTCCTCGTAGTTTCCGAAAGGGCCCCGCTGCCTGAAGCCGAAGCGTTCGTAGAGCGCGATCGCCTCCGGCTGCGAGATCCCGGTTTCGAGGCGCAACACGGTGACACCGTGCTCGCGCGCGAGCGCTTCCAACTCGGTGAGGATGCATGCCGCAACGCCGCGTCTGCGGGCTGTTTCAGTAACGAACATGCGCTTCAGTTCGGCGGTGCGCTGCCCCTGCAGCACGATCGCACCGCAGCCCAGCGCCGGCCCTTGCGGCTCGCGAGCCACCAGAAACAGCACATCCTCACGGTCGAGTTCTCCGGCATCCAGCATGTGGATGCTCTGGGGCGGATACAGACTCTGCGAGAGCGCCTCGGCAGCCACGAGCAAGGCATGCACATCCTCCGCGTGGCGATCGCCCGGTTCCACGTGCAGCTGCGGCTGCGGGATCGCCGTCATGAGACCTGCTCCGGATGCGCTGACGCATGAGGATTTGCCTTCGCGCCCGAAGCCTCTGGGGCCATGCGGGCATCGTCCCGGATGATCCGGGCGCCCTTCTCCGCGATCATCAGCGTCGCCGCCTGCGTGTTGCCGGAAACCATTCCCGGCATGACCGAGGCATCGACCACCCGCAGCCCCGATAGCCCGTGGACGCACAGGCGCGGATCCACCACCGCATCATCGCCCTGCCCCATCCGGCAAGTCCCGACCGGATGATAGGACGTGTCACCGGCCTCACGTGCGTAATCGGCCAGAGCCGCATCGTCGGCGAGGGTCGCACCCGGGGTCAGTTCGCTGCTCCAGTAATTGCACACGGGTGCGGCTGCCATGATCGCACGCCCGATCCGCATGCCATCGACGAGGCGCCGCAGATCCTCAGGATCCGAGAGGAAACGCGGGCTGATCTTCGGCGGCTTGCGCGGGTCGGGGGAAGCCGCCTGGACCTGACCGGCGGAACGCGGTCGCAGTGGATAGACCCCGAGGGTCATGCCGGGTTCCGGGTCGAGCCTGCGCGTCGAGCCCGGCCCGTAGCTCGCCGGAGCGAAGTGGAACTGCAGATCCGGACACGGCTCCTCCGGGCGCGACTTGATGAAACCGCCGCCGATCGCGATCGGCAGGCTGAGGACGCCTCGCCGCGCGCGCAGGTACCGCCAGATCTCGCGGACGAGGGCGAGGCCGCGCGTGCGCTCGTTGAAGGTCACATTCCGGTTGACGCGCCAGCGCATACGGGTCGCGAAGTGATCGCGAAAGTTGCCCCCCACGCCCTTCAGACCGTGCTGCGGCACGATCCCTGCGGCCATGAGCTGCTCGGGATCGCCGATTCCGGAAAGCTGCAGGATATGCGGTGATCCGATTGTTCCGGCGCAAAGGATCACCTCCCGGGTCGCGCGCACCGTGACGGTCTTCCCGCCGCGCTGATACCGGAGGCCGATGCAGCGGCTCCCTTCAAAATCCAGCCGCAGCACCAGCGCCCCGGTACGCAATTCAAGATTGTCCCGGCTCAGGGCCGGGTCGAGATAGCCATCGACGACGGATGCGCGCCTGCCCGCACGCTGCGTGCACTGATAATCGACGAACCCCTCCAGATCACCAGCATTGTAATCGGCGTTTCGGCGATAGCCGAGGCTGGTGGCCGCCTTGAGAAACGCATCACACAATTCCTCGCGTTGGCGCGGATGCTCGACCCTGATCGGCCCGCCGGCACCACGCGCATCGTCGCCTCCCCCCTGCCAATCCTCCAGCATTCGGAAATACGGCAGGTTGTCCTCCCAGCCCCAGCCCGTCGCACCAGCCGCGACCCAGTCGGCGAAATCCGCCGGCTGGCCGCGCACGAAGATCATCCCGTTGATCGCATTCGAGCCGCCGACCAGGCGCCCGCGCGGGATCTTTACGCGCCGACCGCCCAATGTCGGATCCGGATCTGCCTCGAAACGCCAGTCATAGGCGGGATTGCCCAGAAGCAGGGTCTCGCCGGCGGGGATCGACAATAGCGGGGAGCGTCGCCGCCCTCCCGCTTCCAGAAGAAGGATCCGGCAGTCGGGGCTTTCGCTGAGCCGCGCGGCCAGAACGCAGCCAGCCGCGCCCGCTCCGACGACAACGTAGTCGCAGGTCTCGATCATGGAATTGTCGCCTTGCGTTCAGGACGCGCGTTGCAGTCCGGCAGCGTCAGCCCATCCACCAGGAGTGTAGGTGACATCCGGAAGCCGGCTGCCCACTGTGGTGCGATGCATCAGGCGCCTGTGACGCAGTTCGTCATAGGGGGTCGCGCGATGCATCGCGCTGCGATTGTCCCAGATGATGAGATCTCCGGGCTGCCACTGATGCCGATAGACATATTGCGGCATAATGGAGAATTCCTGGACGAAGGTCACCAGTGGAGCACTGCGGGCCTCGTCCATACCGGCGATGCGCCAGGGGACGCTCCCGCCCGCATAAATCGCCTTGCGCCCGCTGACGGGATGACGAATGACCATGGGCTGGTGCACATCCACCCAATCCTTTCGCTCGGCCTCCGTGGGGGGTGGCCGGTCGGGATAGTTGTAGGGGCGCGACTGCACGCGGCTGATGATGACCTCGAGGTTCTCGATCTGCCGTTTCGTCACCTCGGGCAGATCCTCGTAGGCTGCAACCATGTTGGCGAACATCGTGTCACCACCCTCGGGCGGTGTCTCGATCGCATAGAGCAGCGAGCCTGCCGGCGGATCTTCGAGATAGTGCCCATCCGTATGCCAGACGCGCCCGCTCACCGGGGACCCGATCAGCTTGCCGTCCTTCTGGATATTCGACAATACGAGGATTTCCGGGTAGCTGTCCGCCGAGAAATGGGTGCGCGTATAGCTCACCACCTCGCCAATCCGGTGCGTGAAGGCAATGTGCTGTTCAGGTGTCAGCTTCTGACCTCTGAACAGAATAATGGTATGATCGATCCATGCGGAATAGATCGCTTCGATTTCCGCGCTGTTGAGGTCACGGGACAGATCGACGCCTTTGATTTCAGCTCCGATACGCTCCGTCAGGGGGACGACTTCCAACATGCCTGGCTCTCCTCCAGGGGCACACTTAATACGTGCATCAGGCTGACATACAATCTTAAATCGTCAAGACGGTTTTCTGCCATTCGCTGCACTTATTTCAGGCAGGCGATGCGCGCGAAATCACGTCAGCAGAAGACCAGACGCGCGAAGACGGCGCGCTGTCATGCACGCCGTTGCCGGGTTTCTCGCGCGGTCGGGGATCGCCTAAGAGCACGTTCCGACCTGACGGAGTCAGGCCGGGCGCTCTTAGTCATTGGTCGGCGCATCATTTTTTCCGTCAGCCGGTATCCACCTGACGGAATGATGCTCTAACGCTCGATCAGGGCGACACGGATTCCGAGGAAGACCAGCAGCACGCCGAAGGTACGGTTGACGACCACCTGCCCCTTGTCGATCCAGCGGCGCACGTATCTGGTGTCCAGGGTGTAGACGAACATCAGCCAGAAACCGCCGCTGATCGATTTCATGATCAGCACCAGCAGCAGCATGACGGGGATCGAGGTCTCCGGCGTGATCACCATGCTGAAGACGCTGAGGTAGAACATCGTGCCTTTCGGATTGAGAATGTTGTTGATGAAGCCCTGGCTGAACCAGGTCTTCGAATAATCCACATCCGGCGCCTGTTCGAGCGACAGGCCCTGCCGCCCGGCCCTCCAGCTGGTAATGCCGAGATAGACGAGATAGGCCGCACTCAGGTATTTGAGAATGGTGAATGCGAGAATGCTCTGGGAAATCAGCCAGCCTATGCCGACAGCGCAGTAGGTTATATGGACGAGATTACCCGTCAATATTCCGGCTGACGTCACGAGGCCGGCACGCTTTCCGCCCACGAACGTATTCTTCATGACGATGACCATGTCTGGACCAGGGCTGATCATGATCAAAACCGTTATCCCGACAATGACGAATATCTGGTCCAGCATTTTTCCAACCTCAATGACAGATCAAATGAAAAGAACATGAAGGCGGGCGGAATGCCTGCATTATACCAGTCCGATTCCACGCGCTCCACATCATGTCATTCCAGGACAAGGCATATCGCAAGCCGAAAGAACGAGCACTTTGCCCACTCATGAGGCAAGGCTTTTGATTGCTATTTGCGCAGAGACGCAACTTAAGCGCTTGACGGCGTTTCGTTGCGCGTGATCATGGGCGGATACGAAACCCGTCTCGTGGAGATTGCCGCGACGTCTTTTTCGCACCGCGCGAGCCGCTCATGCAAGCGGATGGCAGGCGCCTACGCAAGCGTCGGCGGCAGCGCTTTTCCCTAATGGCACACATGCCGACGCGTCATATCTTCACGCGCAACTGCTTTTGCCATGCGTGAACCCCATATTCCTTTTCCGGCGAGACCATGAAGCACACCCGCCCGCCTCCCGCCTCCCCCCTCATCGGTCACAACGGCGGCCCGCCGCTGGAGGATCCCGAGGAGGAGGAGCATGAACCGGAATGGGGCAAAGGCGGCTTCAAGACCTATTTCGACTGGAAAAATGCCAATGCCAAAGCCTGGAAGAAGGTGCCGCATCAAATCATGATGTTGCGTCTCGACAAGGCCGAGCGGCTTGGCCTGACTTATGAAGAGTACAGCATGGAGATCCTGGAGCGCGGGATCTACCTGCAGGAGGAGGATGTCGAGCGGATCACCGAGATCAAGCGGGCCCGCAAGAAGCGACGCCGCAAAAAGAAATCGTGATGATTCACGCCCGCCTGTGATCCGGGTCGCCGAGACAAAGCCGCATCTCGACGAAGGTCGGCCTCGTATAGCCAGGATGGGTATGGAGGCGGATCTCGTCGAAACCGAGACTGCGAAACAGCGCGCGATTGCTCTCCAGCGCAAGCCGCGTGCTCAGCGTAAGGAAGCCGTAGCCGTCATCCCGAGCCCTCGCCACGATCGCCGCGACGAGCCTGCGCGCAACGCCGCGCCGGCGCCATGACGGCGCAACCGCAAGGCGCGAGAGATGACGCCCGCGCCCGGGCCCATCGTCTTCCGGAGACCACAGACACGCGCCGACGAGGCTGCCATCGGATGCAAGAGCGACGACGCCGCCACCGGCCCGTATCAGACGCGCGACATCGCGCTCGTCTATCCGCAACGCGGAAGCCGGCGGATCGACCACCACTTCCTGCCGGGCAAAGGCGGTCCGGATCAACGCCGCCACCGATTCGGCATCTGTGGGTGCCATATCGCGCAGGGTCGGCGAGGTGTCCTGCACTGCATCCTGCACCACTTGCGCGCCTTGGCCAGCGCCCTCTTGCATCGCCCGATCCCCACGCTATCCAACGGTTTCCCGATCGACAATCTAGGGCAATTTCCCATCAGCGCGAAGCCTTTTGGTCGCACCGGCACCAGCCGAGCAACGAAAAGCTGCGAGACGCGGTTGCAAGGTGTCGGAAAGCGCGCCTCCACTCACTCCGGGCGGATTCCGTAATCGTCCATCCAGCTTTTCATTTCCACGAGGTGGATGAACATATGTGCGGCATTCGCTCCACCGGGGAACTTTCGGCCCTGAAGCGCCGGTGCGTCTCCGGCACGGATGGAGGCGATGTAATCGAGTGCGGCACGACTGTCGAAAAGCTCAGCGACGACGCTCCCGGGCTCGCGCAATGCCGCTTCGGCGGCGTCCAGCAAGTGCATCTCGTAGAGTGGGTTCTGGACCTGCGGATAGGCACTCTTCTTTCGTGAGAGCGTCTCGGGCGGCAGGATATCCCGAACGGCATCCTTGAGCAGCCCCTTCACGCCACCGCGCGCCTTGAAGGACCAGGGTATATTCCAGACATATTCCATCAGCGCGCGATCGAGGAACGGCACCCGGATATCGAGACCCACGCTCGCGCTCATGCGCTCCTTGCGGTCGAGGATCATCGCCAGCGGTCCGCACAGGCCGAAATGGAACGCCTCGCGCATGCGTGCCTCACGCGCGTCCTCTCCTTCAAGGCGCGGCGCTGCGGCACGGATTGCCGCACACCGCGCGGCCTCGTCCTCCCGCGGCTTGATCCGGTCACGCAGATCCGGAGCCAGAAGATCGGCCAGGGCCGGGCCGTTCCCCATCCAGGGGAACCCCTCCCCGGCGAGCGCCTCGTCGGAAAAGAAATACGGATATCCGCCGAAGAGCTCATCGGCGGCTTCGCCGGTGAGGCCGATATCCGCATGTGCACGCATGCTTTCAAACAGGAGAAGCATTGAGGCGTCGAACTGTCCGAAACTCGGCAGATCCCGGGCCGCGCGTGTCCGTGGTATGGCAGCGATCAGATCCTGCGCGTGACGCGTCACCGGGTGATGATGCGTTCCGATATGCCGGGCTGCCGCTGCCGCGAAGGGGGCATCGATATCCGGTCGCAGATCGGTCGGCGCGAAGTGATCCTCGTCATTGTCGAAGGCGATGCAGAAGGTATGCAGGCGCGCGCGGCCACCATTACCGACACCCGCACGCTTGCGCAGGATCTTTGCGGCGAGCGCAGCGACGGCTGTGGAATCGATCCCGCCGGACAACATTGCCGCCCATGGCATTCGGGCATCGAGGCGTTGTGCGACACTCGCCTCCAGAAGGGTGCGCACCCGGGCGACCGTGTCGTCATACGAATCGTCGTGCGGACGACTCTCGAGCTGCCAGTAGCGCCTCAGGCGAAATCCGTCGGGCGTCAGCACGGCGATATGGCCGGGCGGCAGTTCCGACAAACCGCGCAACGGCGTCTCGCCCGCGAGCGTCAGGCGCGGCTGCAGCACGATCGGGAGCTTCGCCAGATCGAGCCGGGGCTCGAAGAGCGGATTGGCAAAGATCGCCTTGGGCAGGGTCCCGACGAGAATGCCCGTCCCGTAATGATGATAATACAGGGGCTTGAGCCCGACATGATCGCGCAGCAGGACGAGTTTGCGCACGCGCGTATCGAAGACCAGGGACGCGAACATCCCCTCGAAATGCGTCACGCAATCCTCGCCCCATTGCAGATAGGCCCGGGCCAGCAGCTCGCCTGCACTGGCCCCGCTGCAAGTGACTCCCCTCGCCGCGAGCTTTGCGCGAACCTCCTGCAGATTATGGATCGTACCCGTGTGAAGGGCGATGATCTGACCGTCGGGGATGCCGAGCCCGAAGGGCTGCCCTTCATCCCCGGGCCCGGCGTCAGCGACACCGCGACCGCCGAATGCGTAATGCTGCTGCACCGATACGGCACTCCCCTGCACACCTCTGTGGCGCAGGGAGTCAGTCATGGCCTGCACGACGCCGGGTTCGAGGGTCAGGTCACGCGCGAAATCCACCCAGCCGATCAATCCACCCATGGCAGGCGCTCCTTATGAGGTCAGGGCTGCGGAAAGCGAACACACGATTTGCAGGGGTGATGCTCGCAATGCACAACTTAAAAGAGATTTTCATCATCATGCAACCCGGTATCGGAGGACGCCCTCCAGAATCTCCCGTCAACCCGTCGAGAGCGGGCTTCGGCAGCTTCGCGAAACCCCGCGCGCCGCGATCAGCGGGGCAGCGATACCGAAACGCATTGCGCCGCTGCGCCATTGAAAGCAGCCCGCGCGTGATCGTCTAATGCCTCCAGACGCACAAAAGAATGATCGGATCAGGGATGAAACCGCTTTCAGGGATGAAGGTGCTTGACCTTAGCAAGGTCATTGCAGGGCCGCTTTGCGGTCAGTATCTGGGCGAACTCGGCGCCGAGGTGATCAAGGTCGAGCCGGTGGGTACGGGCGATGATACCCGCGCCTGGGCGCCACAGGAGAAGGGCATATCGGCGCTCTTCCTCACCTTCAACCACAACAAGCGCTCCCTCGCCGTCGATCTCAAGACCGAGGAAGGCCGCGCGATCGTGCAGAAGCTGGCCGCAGAGGCCGATATCGTCCTCCAGGGTTTCGGCGGCGGCACGGCACAGAAACTCGGTGTCGATCATGCCAGCCTGAGCGCGCTCAATCCGCGCCTGATCTATTGCGAGATTTCCGGCTATGGCCGTGACGGCCCTCTGGGGACCCGTCCGGGCTACGATGTGATGCTCCAGGCGTTCTCCGGTATGATCAGCACCATGGGCGAGGAAGACGGGGCCTTTGCCCGCGCAAGCTTTTCGCCGGTCGATCTCGCAACCGGAATGCACGCCCTGTCAGGCGTTCTCTCTGCCGTGATCGAGCGCGGGCGCACCGGCAAGGGCGTCTATCTCGAAGCATCGCTGCTCGACAGTTCGATCGGACTGATGTCCTACCTCATGCAGAACTACTGGCGTTCGGGAGCCCTGCCCCGCCGGCTCGGCACCGCCCATCCCTCGCTTGCTCCGTATCAGGCCTTCGAGGCGTCTGACGGCGCACTGATGCTGGGCTGCGGCAACGATGCACATTGGGGCAGGCTCTGCACGCTGATCAGGCGCGAGGATCTGGCTGCGGATCCGGAATTCGCCACCAATGCGGCTCGGGTGCGTAATTTCGACCGCGTCGTCGCCATCGTCGCCGAAAAGATCGCGCAGGAGCCTGTCGCCCATTGGCTTGAGGTGCTGACGCAGGCGAAGCTTCCTTGTGCGCCCATCCACAATGTCGCCGAAGCACTGGAGCACCCACAGGTCGCCGCGCGGCAGTTGCTTGTGGAAACCGAGCACCCGGTTCTCGGGACCATGCAGAATATCGGCTATCCGGTGCGCTTCGAGGGCGAACCCCGCCAGGCGACGCGCCCGGCACCGCTTCTCGGCCAGCACACTGCCGAGATTCTTGCGGAACTCGGCTACGACGCGCAGGCCATCGCGCGCCTTCGTGAACAAGGTGTGATCCAGATCAGCGGAGAAGAAGAATGAGTGAAGGCGAGACGCAGAAGGCCTGGTCGCCGGACGACCACCAGGTGGCGCCGCAGCGCTGGTTCGAGGATTTTGCCGTCGGCGAGCACTACGACCTGCCAAGCCGCACATTGACCGATGCGATCTTCGCCGGGTTCCAGGTGGTCTCGGGCGACAATCACCCCAGCCATTACGACACCGAGTATTGCCGGGCCCACGGCCATGACGATCTCCTCGCCCATGGCTTCCTTGTCGCAAGCTTCGCCGCCGTGGGGGCCGGACGTTTCGCACATGAGATTTCGTCATCGCTGATCGCCTTCCTCGATCAGTCATCACGGTTTCTCAAACCCGTCCTGCGCGGCGACACCCTGTATCCATCGGTAGAAATCAGCGAGTGCATCCCACAGCGCACAACGGGTGTGATCGTCATGCGCGTGGCAATCCATAACCAGAAACAGGAATGCGTCATGGACGGCACGCACCGCTATCTGGTGAAAAAACGCCCGGTATGAACGCGATGGTCGTCCCGGTGCCCGGCAACGCCCCTGATGCCCGCTTTCGCTCGAAACGAAAACCACCTTCAGCCAGGCTGAAGGTGGTCATAGTCGTGGATCCTTGCAGGAATCCACCGCTGGATGTGGGCCTCTTCAGGCGGCGCGGATATTCGCCAGAAAGCCGTCCATCGCTTCGCGCAGGGTGCG
>Ga0076930_100456_pt1 | contig 40297 bp, 34 predicted proteins | sample HotLakConsoUCCRE_FD_71149 | JGI IMG/M metagenome (GOLD analysis project Ga0076930, IMG submission 71149) | Hypersaline microbial mat communities from Hot Lake, Washington, USA - Hot Lake Consortium UCC-RE (version 3) (version 3) ...
GCGGCTGATTTGTAATCAGTAGGTCGGGAGTTCGAATCTCTCAGCCGGCACCATTTACTGGTGGTCTCCGATATTGCGGGGCCACTGAATCTCCTGGGTCTCATTCGAGCTCCCGACAATAAACAAGTGAGTTCGAACCGAGCGAAGCGAGCTCGCTGGAACGAAGTGACAGCCCGCAGGGCAAGCCTGCGTCAGCAGGCGTAGCAATCTCTCAGCCGGCACTACCACCCACAGCCCGAGGGGCAGAACTCATGCCGCTCGCTGGTGTTCTGCAGTTTCCAGGCTCTCGAAATACGCTTCGGTCAGGTCCAGCTGCTCGCAGGCCGATTCGGCCTGGAAAACGGTCTGGCGAAAGGATGCATTGTCCGGGTGGCCCCTGGCGTACCAGCCCAGGTGTTTGCGAGCGATGCGAACGCCGGCATCTTCGCCGTAGAAGGCGTGCAGGGCCCGGAGATGGCCGATCAGAATGTCGCGGATTTCCCGGATGCCGGGCTCCGGAAGGAGTCTTCCGGTTGCGAGAAAGTGATTGATCTCGCGGAAGATCCACGGTCTTCCCTGGGCAGCGCGGCCGATCAGGATTCCGTCGGCACTGGTATGTTCAAGAACCTGTTGCGCCTTTTGCGGCGAATCGATATCGCCGTTGGCCAGGACCGGAATACTGATCTGCTGCTTGATCGCAGCGATGGTTTCGTACTCGGCCTGGCCGGTGTATTTCTGGTCGCGGGTGCGGCCGTGAATGGTCAGGGCCTGGATACCGGCGTCCTCGGCCAGCCTGGCAATGACCGGCGCATTGCGGCATTCGGCGGCCCAGCCGGTGCGGATTTTCAGCGTGACCGGTACGTCGACCGCAGCCACCACGGCTTTGAGTATGCGCTCGACCAGCGCCTCGTCCTGCATCAGCGCCGATCCGGCCCAGGCCTTGCAGACCTTCTTGGCCGGGCAGCCCATGTTGATATCGATGATGTCGGCACCGTGCGCGACGTTGTAGCGAGCCGCCTCGGCCAGCCGCTCCGGAATGGTGCCGGCGATCTGTACGCTCACCGGCTCGGGCTCGCCGGCATGGTCCATGCGCTGGCGCGACTTGGCCGTGTTCCACAGGCGTGGATCCGATGTCGTCATTTCGGACACCGCCAGGCCTGCACCGAGCCGCTTGCACAGCAGGCGGAAAGGCTTGTCGGTGACGCCGGCCATCGGCGCCAGGCCGGCAATCGGGTTGATGGTGTGGGGTCCGATTTTCATGGACTGAAAGTGTAGCGGATGCGCGATCGTTGCAGTAGCGATATGATGGGCGTGACCGCAGCCTTTTGCGGGTGGAGGTACAACCCATGCCAACGTCCGACGAACGTCGCCGATTTCATCGCTTTCCGTTTGATGCGGAGTGCGAGCTGATGTTGAAAGAACAGCCCATTCCCTGCCACCTGATGGACCTGTCTATCAACGGCTTGCTGGTTCAGGTGGATGAAGACCGGGACTACCCGTTGAGTGCGGAAATGCACCTGCGCTTGCGTCTGACCGGAACGCTCGACGACCAGTCTGTCGACATACGAGGGCTTGTCCGTGCGGTCCGCGTCCATCAGCGCCTGATCGCCTGCCGATTGGAAGCCATTGACCCGGACAGTTTCGCTCAGCTCAAGGCGCTGGTCGAAAAGAACCTGGGGGATGTGCTTCTGCTTGATCGGGAGCTGACCCAGCTCGACTACTGGCCGGGATTGTCGATCTCGCCCTCTGATTGAGAATTGGCCCCGAACCAGTTGGCCATGACCTCATTCAACTCGTCGAGCCCCTGGCCCGTGGTCGCCGAAAACAGCTGAACGCCGACCCGCTCGTCGATCATTGCGCGCAATTTCAACAGCGCTTCCTTCTGCTTGCCGCGGCCGAGCTTGTCGGCCTTGGTCAGAATCAGGTGCAGGGCCAGGCCGCGTCCGCCGGCCCATTCGATCAGTTCGATATCCGAATCCTTCAGCGGGTGGCGAATATCCATGACCACGACCAGTCCAACCAGTGCCTGGCGGCGGTCCAGGTAGCTCTGGATCAGGCCATGCCAGTGACGTTTGAGCTCGCCGGCGACCTTGGCGTAACCGTAACCGGGCAGATCGACCAGGTGGCGTGTCTCGTCAAGGCGAAAGAACACCAGCTGGCGTGTCCGTCCGGGTGTGCGGCTGGTCCGGGCCAGCGAGTTCTGGCGACACAAGCGATTGATCAGGCTGGATTTTCCGGCATTCGAGCGGCCCGCAATTGCCACCTCGATTCCCGTATCGGGTGGTAGCTGTGACAGGGTATGGACACTGTCAAGGTATTCTGCGCGATGTAATAGTGGGGTAAATTTGTTCACGGACTGGAATGGGTGGCGACAAGCGGCGATAATATCAGGTTCAGTCTCTTATCTTTAACGGAGTACGACAAGACAATGGTTCGATTCACGGTGACGCTGTTGGCGCTGATGCCCCTGCTGGTCGCTGCGGCCGGCGATCCGGATGCAGGCGAGCAGAAATCAGGAGTCTGTGCGGCCTGTCACGGACAGGATGGCAACAGCATGGTGCCGGCCTGGCCGAAGATTGCCGGTCAGCATGAGGAATACCTTGCCCGCCAGACCCGAATGGTCCGCGATCAGACCCGCGAGGTACCCGAGATGTACCCGATGGTGATGAACCTTTCCGATCAGGACATTGCTGATCTGGCTGCCTACTACGCGAACCAGACGGTCAGTCCCGGCGTTGCCGACGAGGCCCTGGTCGAGCTCGGCCGCCAGATCTATCACGGTGGCAACTCCGATACCGGCGTACCGGCCTGTGCGGCCTGTCATGGTCCGGCCGGCAACGGCATCGCGGGCGCTCACTTTCCGGTTGTGCGTGGACAGCATGCCGACTACACCACCAGTCGCCTGAATGGTTATCGCGATGGCGAAGTCAATGGTGATGAAGATTCGTTCAGCCGAATCATGGTCGGAGTGGCAGAGCCGATGACCGATGAAGAAATCAACGCAGTCAGCTCCTACATCGAGGGACTGCACATGGCCCGTTGGCAGGAAGCTTCAGGGAACTGAACGTACGAATGCCGGTCTCTAAGGCGACACCTCATTTTCAGGCAGGACAACTACATGGCTAGATCGACAATACTCCTTGCGCTTCTTGGAAGCCTGGTCTCCGCGTCCGCACTGGCGCAACCGTTTGAAGAGGGTACCCACTTCCAGCGTATTGACGGACCCAGCGTTCCGATTGAAGGCCGGGTCGAAGTGGTCGAGGCGTTTGCCTACCCGTGCGGTGCCTGCCGGAATTTCCTGCCGCACATCACCAGCTGGGAAGAGCAACTGCCTGACTATGTTGATCTGCAGCGCCGACCGGTGCCGCTGCAGCAGGGATGGGAGTTGTTCGTGCTCGGTTTCTACACCGCCCAGGTGATGGGCTTGCCGTTCGAAGACGTTCACGAAGCCGTGTTCAACGCCATTCACGACGAACGCAAGCGTATCCGCAATCTCGACGACCTGGCCAATATCTATGTCAGCGACAGCGATGTCAGCGCCGAATCTTTCGTGAATACGGCGCAGTCGTTTGCGGTCGATTCAAACGTGCGCAAGAACCAGAGTGACCTGGTTCGGTTTGGCGTGCGCTCGACGCCGACCGTGATTGTTCAGGGGAAATGGCGAGTGAGTCCCAACGGATTCAGTTCCTACGAGGAAATGCTGGCCGCAATTGATTTCCTGGTGGAACGCGAAGCAACCGAGCTGGGGCTGAACGCCAGCGATTCCGGCGATGAGGACAGCGTTGAGGCTGATGCCGCCGACGAGTCCTGATTTCCTGTGAGTGCCGGCCGCCGGCAGCTCAAGCTGCTGAGCTACAACATCCAGGCTGGCACCACGACCGGCAACTACCGGGAATACCTGACCAAGAGCTGGCGTCAGGTATTACCGAATAACCAGCGCGTCGCCAATCTTGACTCCATCGCCGACCTGGTCGCCGAATACGACATTGTGGCGCTGCAGGAGGTAGATTGCGGGAGTCTGCGTTCCGGCTTTCTCAATCAGGCCAAGTACCTGGCCACCCATGCCGGTTTCCCTCACTGGCACCATCAGGGCAATCGAAAGGTCGGTATGCTGGCCCATGCTGGCAACGGACTGCTGAGCCGGATTGCCCCGAGCCTGTTTGAAGAACACAAGCTGCCCGGTGCGATTCCGGGGCGCGGTGCGATGATCACTCGATTCGGAGAAGGGCCGGAGGCCCTGTGGCTGGTCGTTTTGCACCTGGCTCTGGGGCGGCGTGCCCGGTCGCAGCAATTCACCTATGTTGCCAGCCTGATACGTGACTACCCGAACGTCGTTGTGATGGGTGACCTCAACACCGGCCCTGGTTCACGCGAGTTGTGTGAGTTCTGCGACCGGGCGGGTCTGATCATCCCTGACCGCCACATTCTGACCTTTCCGTCATGGGATCCGCAGCGCGCCATCGACCATATACTGGTCTCACCGGAGATGGATATTTCCGAGCTCAGGGCGCTGCCCGTCAGTTTTTCCGATCACCGACCGTTGTCGATGACCCTGAATCTGAAAGGCGGCATGCCGTTACCAGGCCATTCGGACAGCGACAATTATCAGCGCGACGCCAAAAACCCGGCTTAGCGTGGCCGCTGGAAGGCGATGCGCCAAAGCGACTCCGACAGGCGCCGTGGCAGCGCCTGCCAGGCCGATAATCAGCATCCCGGGCAGGTAGACATGACCGAAGGTTGTCGCCCAGCTGGACTGTTCGGGGGCCATCAGAGCAAAGGTCGTGAATCCGCCCAGGGCAATCAGCCAGCCGCAGCTGGAGGCGATCGCTACCGCCTGGACCGGCGAGTAACCGTTCCAGGTCAGGTACGGCACGTTGAAGCTGCCGCCACCAATTCCGATCATTGCCGAAAGCGCTCCGATCAGCGGTCCTGCTGACCACCAGCCGCGCGGAAACGGCGGCTGCTCACGCCGCGGCGGTCTGGCGGCCAGCAACATGCGGACACCGATCAGGCCGGCAAGGACTGCAAACACCCGGGCCAGTACCTGACCAGGGACCAGAACCGCAACCCAGGCACCGAAGATGGCGCCGAGACCGACTGCCGGGGCCAGGCGCTGAACGCAGCGCCAGTCCACGGCCGAGCGCCGATCGTGGAACCAGATCGCCGCCGCCGATGTCAGCAGCATGGAGCCCAGCGAGGTTGCCACGGCGATCGGTACGGCCAGTTCCAGCGACACTCCCTGGCCATGCAGGATCAGGGTCAGGGCAGGCACGATGACAAGTCCGCCACCGATCCCGAGCAAGCCGGCCAGAATACCGGCCAGACTACCCACCGCAATCAGCAGAAGAACCAAGAAAAGCCCTTGTTGTATGAGATCAATCGGCGCATCATGAGACAGCATGTTGGAGCATTGAAGGCGTTAATGGCAAGTCATAAGTTACTCGCTCGCTACGCGGGTGCAGTGGTGCTGATACTGATGGCCGGCTGGAGCAGCTCGGCGCTCGCGGATCGGGAGATCGATCGTGAACGATTCCGCGAAGGCTGGGCCGCCGCTGCCCGTGGCGACCAGACCACCACGCTGGATGCCATTCAGTCGCTCAATGACTATCCGCTGCGACCCTACCTCGAGTTCGAATTATTGCGCCAGCGTGTTGGCCGTGTGCCTGAAGTTGTGATGGAGCAGTTTCTCGCCCGTCATCGCGACTGGTCGTTTGCCGATTCGCTCACGCGATCCTGGCTGCGCAGCCTGGCCCGGCAGCGGCAGTATGAGGTTCTTGCCCGTCACGCCGGCGACAGCTCGGATCCGGTGGTTCAATGCCATCTCGCTCGTGCCGACCTCGATGCCGGTCGACTGAACGGATTGGCGGACCGCGCCCGGGATCTGTGGCTTGTCGGTGGTTCCCAGGTCAGCGATTGCGATCCGCTGTTCGACTGGTGGCGCCGCAACGGCAACCTGGTACCGGATCTGGCCTGGCAGCGCTTTCACCTGGCGCTCGATGCCGGCGAGACGGCGGTGGCAAGCTACTTGCGTCGCTATCTCGATGCCGATCAGAAGTACTGGGCGGACTTGTGGCTGGCGATGAACGACAGACCCTGGCCAACGTTGCGCCAGGCCCGCCAGTGGACTGACCACGAACAGGCACGCCTGATCGTCAAGCGCGGTCTGGATCGGCTTGCCAGCGATGACTGGGAACGGGCCAGGGAAGGCTGGGCGATGCTGGATTCGCATTTCTCCTGGTCAGTGGAAGACAAGGCCCGGATTGCCCGTCGAATCGCGCTGTTCCAGGCGGTTGCCATGGACCCTGACGCGCTGGTCGCCATTGATGCCCTGCCTTCGGATCAAATTGACCAGCAGATGCTGGAATGGCGCGCCCGAGCAGCCATGGCCCAGGCTGACTGGCAAGGGGTACTCGATTCCATTGCAGCGATGGACCTGCGTGAGCAGGGACGCGGACGCTGGCGCTATTGGCGAGGTCGGGCGCTGGCGGCACTTAACCGTCCCGAGGCGCTGGTCGCCTATGCCAGCCTGGCAGGGGAAGCCAATTACTACGGATTTCTGGCCGCCACTGCGCTCGGGCAGGATCTCAATCTCTGCGTCGAGGAACTGGATGTCGATCCGGATATTCAGCGTCGCCTGATGCGTGATCCCCGTTTCGAACGAGCGCTGGAACTGCATCATGTCGGCCTTTCCTGGCATGCACGCCGGACCTGGGCCGGATTCGCCCGGCGCATGGACCAGGCCGAACTGCACCAGGCTGCACTTCTGGCGGCCGGTCAGGGCTGGCACGATCGTGCGATCAGCGCGTTGGGCAATGCCGGTACGATGCGTGCCTATCCGTGGCGATTTCCGCTGATCGAGAAAGGCCAGGTAACGGCCGAGGCCAGACGCTGGAATGTCGATCCGGCACTGGTTTACGGCCTGATGCGGGCCGAATCGGCGATGCAGTCCGATGCCCTGTCGCCGGCCGGAGCGCGCGGCCTGCTCCAGCTTATGCCGGCAACCGCCACTCTGGTTGCCCGGCGCAACGGACTGACTTACGGGTCCCAGGCCGACTTGATGAATCCGCGCGTCAATATTCCCCTGGGTATCGCCCACCTGGCCGAACTCCAGGACCGTTACAACGGGGAATGGATCCATGTTGCAGCAGCCTACAACGCTGGTGCCGGGGCGGTCGATCGCTGGCTGGATTCCCGTCCACTCAATGAACCCGATGTGTGGCTCGAAACCTTGCCTTACTACGAGACCCGTGACTACGTTCCCAGGGTGCTGGCATTCGCAACCATTTACGAATGGCAACTGGGACGCTCCCCTGGGGTATTGACCGCCAATGTCCGACCCGGTAGTGCCAGCCCGGCGTTCAGTTGTGCCCCATGAGGGTAGAATAGCGGTCCTGAAGTCATTTCAAGCGGGGCCGAGTACACGTCATGAAGGTTTTTATTCTTGGAGGATCCGGATTCGTCGGTGGTCACCTGGCCCGGCGGCTGTCGGCTGCGGGTCATCGGGTCACGATTGCGACCCGCTATGCGCCCGGCGCCCGGCACCTTCAGGTGATTCCGGGTCTGACCATCAGCCAGTGCGATCCGCGTGATCTGGAATCGCTGACGCGCACGCTTGAAGGTCACGATGTTGCCATCAATCTGGTCGGCATTCTCAACGAGCGCGGCTTTGGTGGGCGAGGGTTTCGACGCGCGCATGTCGAGCTGGTCGAGCGACTGATTATTTCCTGCGACGCGGCCCGGGTCCAGCGCCTGATCCACATGAGCGCGATCAATGCTGGCCTTGGCGAGAGTCACTATCTGATTACCCGGGGCCAGGCCGAGGAACTGGTCATGGGTGCCTGGCGGGACGGCCAGTTGGCAACCACCATCTTTCGGCCGTCCACGATCTTCGGCCCCGATGACAGTTTCATCAATCGTTTTGCCAGCCTGCTGAAGATTTCACCGGTATTGCCGCTGGCCCGATCGAATACCCGGTTCGCGCCGGTTTATGTCGGGGATGTGGTGGAAGCGTTCGCGTGTGCCCTGGAAACCGAAGAAAGCCATGGACGAATCTACGAATTGTGCGGGTCGGAAGTCTGGAGCCTGAAAGAGCTGGTCGTCTGGACCCGCGACCTGCTGGGCCTGAAGCGCCTGGTGATCGGTCTGCCCAATATCCTGGGACGCCTGCAAGGGCTGGTCTTCGATCTTGTTCCCGGCAAGCCGTTTTCCAGCGACAACTACAAGTCGCTCAAGCTCGACAGCGTGTGCACCGACAACGGGCTGCTGGAGCTGGGCATCGAACCCTGGGGCCTGTCGCAGCTGGTACCGACCTGGCTGGGCCCGGGCGGGCGTCAGCAGCGCTATCAGAAGTTCCGGCGTCAGGCAGGACGTGACCGCAGCTGACAGCGATCCGCTGACTCGCGATCTGGAGTGCTACCAGGTCGGTGGTGCGGTCCGCGACCGTCTGCTCGGGTTAGAGCCGCCCGACGAGGACTTTGTCGTTGTCGGGACGACCGCAGAGGCGATGGCGGCACGCGGTTTTCGCCCGGTCGGTCGCGATTTTCCGGTTTTTCTGCACCCCGAAACCGGTGCTGAATATGCACTGGCGCGCAGCGAGCGCAAATCGGGTCATGGTTACCGGGGCTTTGTCTTTCATGCCGGACCGGACGTGACCCTGGAGCAGGATCTGGCCCGCCGCGATCTGACCGTCAATGCGATGGCGCTCGGAGTCGACGGCACGCTGATCGACCCGTTCGAGGGTCGGCTGGACCTGGAGGCGCGATGTCTGCGTCACGTGTCGGATGCGTTTGTCGAAGACCCCGTCCGGGTTCTCCGCCTGGCGCGTTTTGCCACCCGCTTCGCCGACTTCCGGATTGCCGACAAGACCCTGGCGCTGTGTCAGCAGATGGTGGCCGATGGCGAGCTGACCCACCTGGTGCCCGAACGGGTCTGGCAGGAAACCCGGCGCGCCCTGATGCATGCTCAGCCATCGAGATTCTTCGACATTCTGCGCGACGTCGGTGCACTTGCTGTGGTTTTCCCGGAAATCGATGCGCTGTTCGGTGTTCCGCAGACCGCTCGTTATCATCCCGAAATCGATACCGGTCGACATACCCTGATGGTGCTGGACCAGGCCGCCAGGTTCGATGCCGGGCTGGCCGTCCGTTTTTCCTGCCTGGTTCATGATCTGGGCAAGGCCCTGACTCCGCCGCAGGAATGGCCGGCACATCGTGGCCATGAAAAGCGGGGTCTCAAGCCGATCCGTGATCTGTGTGAACGCCTGGGCGTTCCCAATGACTGTCGTGATCTGGCCTTGCTGGTCGGTGAGTTTCACCTGCATGCCCATCGGGCGCTGGAACTCAAACCCCGGACGGTTCTCAAGCTGTTCAAACGCCTCGATGGTTTTCGTCGGCCGGAGCGAATCGACGATTTTCTGCTGGCTTGCCAGGCGGACCTGCGCGGCCGCCAGGGACGCGAAGACGATGCCTATCCGCAGGCCGACTATCTGCGTCAGGCCTACGCCGCGGCGGCTGGAGTCAGTGCTTCAGGGTTCGTTGAACAGGGGCTGGAAGGGCAGGCCATTGCCCGCGCGATGGACCGGGAGCGGGAATTGCAGATCCGGTCGATTGCCCGGCCTTCCGTTACTCCACCGGCTACTCGATGACCAGCTGAGGCCGGTCCAGGACACCACGAAATTCTTCGGCCGGTGCCGGCCGACCCAGCAGGAATCCCTGGACGACATCGACCCGGCATTGAATCATGTAGCCCAGTTGTTGCCGGGTTTCCACACCCTCGGCCAGCACGGTCATGCCGAGGCTGTGAATCAGATCGACGATGGCCCGGGTCAGGCTGCGTTCCTGCGGGTCGCGCTCCAGGTTGGTGATGAAGCTGCGATCGAGCTTGACGTAATCGACCTGGAGCCGACGCAAATGAGCCAGCGAGCTGTAGCCGGTGCCGAAATCATCCAGGCAGACCTTGCAGCCCAGGGACTGCAGCTTCGAGATGGTGTTCAACCCGGCTTCAAAGTCGTCCATCGCCGTCGATTCGGTAATTTCCAGGTGAAGGTCTTTCGGGTTGACCTTTTTTTCCTTGCACAGACGGGCCAGCTTGTCGGCAAGATCGGCCTGCTGAAAACGCTGGGCAGACAGATTGATCGATGCGCTGATGGCGGGAAGCGACAGCTCGTTCTGCCATTCCGCCAACTGGCTCAGTGCCTGATCGAGAATCTGGTCTTCGAGTTCGTCAAGCACGCCGAGGCGGACCGCCTCCTGCAGAAACGAGCCGGGGGTGAGAATGCCGCGTTCAGGATGCTTCCAGCGCAACAAGGTCTCGAAGCCGGTAATGCGGCGCTCGCGCAGACTGATCAGGGGCTGGAAGTAGAGGCAGAACTGGTTTTCCTGAACACCGAGCCTGAGTTCCCGTTCCAGGTTGAGCAGGTCGTGAGGATGGGTGTTGGCCGGGCCTTCACGATGTAGCATCAGTGACTCACCCGCCTCGGCAGCCCGGATCTGGGCCTGTTGGGCCATGTTGATCAAGGCGACCGCATCGATTTCATCGTCCGGGGCGAAGCACAAGCCGCCGCTCAGGCTCAGAAACAGTTCCTTGCCTTCTTCCATCAGCGGGGTGGTGCTCTCCGCCAGTAATTGACGGGCCCGCTCGATGGTTTTTTCCCGCTGCCCGGCATCGGGCATGATCAGCAGAAAATCGCGCTCTCCCACCCGGCCGAGAATGGTGTTGTTGGGACTGTGCTGCCGTAGCCTTCCGGCCAGTCGGCGGATCAGGTTGTCGGTCTTGTTCCAGCCCAGTGCCTGGCTGACCAGATTGAAGCGGTGTATGCCGATCGACAACACCCCCACCCGGCTGCGCTTGCTGTTGGCCGACCGTATCTCACTGGAAAGTTGATCCTGCAGTTGACGCCGGTTGGGCAGTCCGGTGGCGGCATCGTGCATGCGGAAGTGAACCAGCCGTTCTTCCGCACTGATCGCTTTCTGATGCGCTGTCATCGCCCGGCGCCGCTCGATTTCCAGCAACCAGATGATGATGCTGTAGCCGATAAGAATCAGGAAGAGAAATCCGACCAGACTCAGATACTGAATGTGCCAGTGCGTCTGACCAGTGTGGACCGTCCAGGCGCTGATTGCGCTGACATACATCAGGTAGCCGCCATATCCGAGGAAGGATGCGGGTGTGAGCCGTGAACTGAGCAACGGGAAATCGCGCAGGGAACGCCACAACATGCCAGCCGCAATGATGAAGGCCAGGCCGGTCACCGCATGGAGCAGGGAAAAGCGCAGCAGATGACGCAATTCGGCCGCTTCCGGTGCAAACGGCTGAATCAGGGTTGTTCCGACTCCTGCCGCCAGGGCCAGAACGAGCAGGAGATAGTGAACCAGGGGTCTGGCCGCCCGTTCGGCCACCGCTTCCCAGGTGCCGATCATCAACCAGACGACATGGAGATAGGCGGCCGCCAGCGAGAAAGCGGACAGGCTAAGCCGGGTTGCGGGCGGAAAATCACCCGAGGCGATCAGGGTGATGACGCCGGCGGACGACGCAAAGTAACAAGCCATGGCCAGGCAGCTCAAGGCCCAGTGACGAAGAAACGGATGCCGGAACTCGAGCAGAAACGCCAGAAGCAGGGCGGCCAGAATCAGTCCAAACAAGGCCTGGCCGGCTTGAAGGGCGATCATGAGTTCAGCTTGTTGCACGTCTTTGCGCGTCCCCTGGAATGCGGCGCTCTGGCGTCGAATTAATCGCCGGGCTCGAGAATCGCTCCCTGACAGAAAGCCCGATCACTAGCAATAACTGCGCTACATTATCCTATTTGCCACGGTATTGCAGCGCAGGACTACCATCGTGCCGATGGCACTTTTGATCGATCAGGCGGTCAATTGATGCAAATCGAACTCCATTGACATGATCTGGATGGGTTTCGTGTACCTTCCGCCGACCGTTCGACGCCGCTTTTCCAGGAGACCAGAACTTGTTATTGACCCGATCAGGCCTGAGCAATCCGGTCGCCGTTGCCGTGGGATGTATTCTGCTCGTGATTTTCGGATTGCTGAGCCTGTCCCGACTGCCGGTGCAGATGACCCCGAATATTGACCGACCATCGATTTCGATTTCGACCGGCTGGCGGGCAGCGGCACCCGAAGAGGTGGAGTCCGAAATTCTTGAACCCCAGGAAAACCAGCTGCGTGACGTACCCGGTCTCGAGCGACTTACCGCAACCGCCAGCCAGGGACGCGGCAGCATCAACCTGGAGTTCGACGTCGGTGCCGATATCAACCGGGCCCTGATCGAAGTCATCAACCGCCTCAACCAGGTCCCCCGCTATCCGGCCGATGTCACCGAGCCCACGGTCCGGGTCGGCTCCGATCAATTCGGCGATACGGTGGCCTGGTTTGCGATTCGAACGACCCCTGAAAACACCCGGCCGATCATCGAATACCAGGATTTTGTCGACGAGGTCATTCGTGAGCGTCTGGAACGGATTCCTGGCGTTTCCTCGGCCAATCCCCGTGGCGGCCGGCCGTTTGAAGTCCGGATCACCTTCGACCCCTATCGGGCTGCGGCCATTGGTGTGGATCTGACTCGAATCGGGCAGCGTCTGGGTCAGAATGCCGATGTGTCCGGCGGATTCCAGGAAGTGGGTCGGCGCCAGTACACCCTGCGTTTTGCCGGTCAGTACGCCATCAGCGATCTGGAGAACCTGGTGCTGGAGTGGCGTGACGGCCGTCCGGTCTATCTGCGCGATGTTGCCATTGTCGAACGGGTCATGCGCGACAACACCGGTGTGATGACCCAGAACGCCGGTCCGTCGATCGCGATGAACGTGATCGCCGAGCCGGGGGTCAATGTGCTCGATGTCATGGCCCAGCTGCAGGCCGAGATCGACAGTCTGCGGTCCACCTACCTGGACCCGGCGGGACTGGAAATCATCCAGGTTTCCGATGACACGATCTACATCCGTCAGTCGGTCTGGATGGTGGCGACCAACCTGATTCTGGGCATGAGCCTGGCAATCGTGGTGCTGTGGTTCTTCTTTCGCAAGCTGCGGGCAACCATGATGGTGGCACTGGCCATTCCACTGTGCCTGTGCTTTGCGTTTCTGGTGCTGGACGGCACCGGTCGAACGCTCAACGTGATTTCACTGGCCGGTCTGGCCTTTGCCACCGGCATGGTGCTGGATGCCGCGATCGTGGTGCTGGAAAATATCGTCCGACAGCGCGAGCAGGGCCGGGACCCGATGGAAGCATCCGATCGGGGCACCAGCCAGGTCTGGGGCGCGTTACTGGCATCGACGGCGACCACGGTAGCCATTTTTCTCCCGGTAATCTTTTTGCAGGATGAGGCCGGCCAGTTGTTTGCCGATCTGGCGGTGGTCATTTCGGCGGCTATCGTCTGTTCTCTGATGGTAGCGATCGTCGTGCTGCCGGCGGCCAGCTACCGCTTGCTGGGTCCGGATCGCCTGACCGACCGGCATGCCAACTGGTGGCAGGGTGCGACCGATCTGGTCATGAAGATGACCTCGACGCCACAACGGCGCTATGGATGGATTGCCGGACTGACCGTCATCCCGATTCTGGTCGGGGTGCTGCTGCTGCCGCCGGCCGACTATCTTCCCGAGGGCAAGCGCAATTTCGTGTTCGGATTCGTCCAGACCCCTTCCGGCATGGGTCCGGAGACGGCCGAAACCGAGTTGATCAACGTGATCAACGAGCGACTGCGACCCCATCTGGAAGGGGAAAAAGAGCCGCACATACGCAACAGCTTTCTGGGCTTTTTCGGCAGCGGTGCCTTCCTTGGGCTGCGTGCCGAGAACGACGATGAAGTCGATCAGTTGCTCGATGTGGTCAACAACGAGATTCTTGCCGGATTTCCGGATACCTTCGGTCGTGCCAACCGATCCCCGATCTTCGGGGGTCGCGGCAGTCGCCAGATCGAGGTGGATTTGCAAGCCGGAGAGTTCCAGGATCTGCTGACTGCCGGACAAATCGGATTTACCCGCATTCAGGAGGTTCTGCCAGGCAGTACGGTGCGTCCCCAGCCGGGACTGGAACTGGCCGAACCGGAATTGAGACTGGTGCCGGATGATCGGCGCATCGCCGAGCTGGGCTGGACCCGGGGTGACGTGGCAACCCTGATTCGCGCGCTGGGCAACGGTGCCTATCTGGGTGACTACTTCGATGGCGACCGCCGGCTGGATGTGATTCTGCGCGGCGAGGCATGGCTGACGCCGGAAGAACTGATGGCGATGCCGGTGGCCACGCCCTCGGGCCGAGTGGCTACCCTGGGCGAACTGACCCGGCTGGAGCGAACCGCAGGTCCGAACCAGATTCGACGGGTTGATCGACGCCGAACCCTGTCGCTGCAAGTGACTCCGCCTACCGGGATGCCGATGGAAGTGGCCCTGGAGATTCTTCGCGAGCAGGTCGAGCCGGAAATCCGGGCTGCGTTGCCTCCCGATGCGGCGATCACCTACAGTGGTACCGCCGAGGCGTTGAATGAAGCGCTCGGCAACCTCGCCAGCAGTTTCGTGTTGGCCATCATCATTCTCTATCTGCTGATTTCGGCATTGTTCCGATCCTTCCGCGACTCCATATTGGTGTTGATGACCATTCCGATGGCGACAGTCGGCGGCATCCTGGCGCTTCGCCTGGTTGGGGCCGTTACCGGTCAGGCCATGGATATGCTGACCATGATCGGCTTCGTGATTCTGCTGGGCCTGGTCGTCAACAATGCGATTCTGCTGGTCTATCGCGCGCGTGACGGCGAGCGCGAGGGCATGAGTCGGCGGGATGCGGTCGAATCAGCGGTACGTCTTCGCTTGAGGCCCATCCTGATGAGCACCTTTACTAGCCTGTTCGGCATGTTGCCGCTGCTATTGCTGCCTGGTGCTGGCACCGAGCTCTATCGCGGTCTGGCAGCCGTCATTGTCGGCGGTATGGCGATGAGTACACTTTTTACCCTGGTTCTGTTGCCGAGTCTGCTTCGGCTCAATGAAGAAAAAGTTCCAGCAACTGCTGGAGAGGCGGTGCCTGCATGAGAATTGACTGGATGAGAAATGGCCTGATTGGCTTGAGCGCGCTGTTGTTCAGCCAAATGGCCGCTGCCCAATGGGGTGGCGAATCGCCGGTCGAGATTGATCAGGCCCGGATGACAAGCATGGCGCCGACAATGCAGGTCGCCGGCACCGTGGTCTCGCGCGATGATGCCGTGCTGTCGGCCGAAGTGGAAGGGCGGTTGATCAGCATCGTCGATGTCGGCACCCGGGTCGAGACGGGTGACACGATTGCCCGGATCGAGGATACCGGTCTGCAACTGCGAGCCGAAGAGCTGGCCGCCGAAATCACCCGGGCCGAAGCACGGCTGCGCTTTCTTGAAGCCGAGCTGGAGCGCTTCCGGCGCCTTGCCGAAACCAACCTGGCGGCCGCCAGCCAGATCGATCAGACTCGCTCCGAACGCGATATCGCGGCCAGTGACCTGGTTGTGGGCAGGAGCCGCTTGAGCCAGATAGAGGACCAGCTTGACCGTACCCGGATTGCCGCACCGTTTTCCGGAATGGTCGTCGAGCGACTGGCCCAGGCCGGTGAACGCATTGCCGTTGGCATGGCGGTCGTTCGGCTGGTCAATCCGGATAACCTGGAGGTGGTTGCGCGGGCGCCGCTGAATTACTACCGCTTTGTGCGAGCGGGTGATGAACTGGCGGTCAATGCCGGTCTGGATGCCCCGCTGATCGCCCCGGTACGCACGGTCGTCAGCATCGGCGGCGAGTCCCAGCATGTTTTCGAGCTGCGCCTGGATGTCAGCGAAAACCTTCCGGTCGGTCAGACCGTCCGGGTAACCGTACCGACGGCCAATGTGCGTGAAGTGCTGGCTGTGCCGCGAGACGCCCTGGTGCTGCGCGGCGACGGCATTGCCGTATTTATCGTCGATGAAGACAATACGGCTCGCCGTATCCGGGTTACGACCGGTATCGGCGAGGGCGATTGGATCGAGGTCCAGGGGCCGATTCAGGAAGGAGACCGGGTTGTCATTCGTGGCAATGAACGGCTGCGCGCCGGGCAATCGGTCGTTATCCAGGGCGTCCAGGAATCGGCTTGAAAGTTCATCGGCGAAGGGTCTGGGCCGGTATAATCCCGCCCTCACTGATTGCCGCCCGGGTAATGCCTGCTCGATGACTTACTGCGTTTCCATCCACCTCGATGCCGGACTGGTGTTTGCCTCCGACTCCAGGACCAGCGCGGGCGTGGATGACTTGAGTATCTACTCGAAAATGCATCATTTTGCGACCGCGCCGGACCGGCTGGTCGTACTGTTGTCGGCGGGCAATCTGGCCACGACCCAGTCGGTGATCAAGCAGGTCGAACGCGATCTGCGCAATCCGGATGCCGAACAGCACCTGAATTCACTCGCGCATCTGGACGAAATTGCCCATTACATCGGTGAAATCAGCGCCAACGTGCAAAGCGGCTTTTCCGGTCAGGCCGAACAGAACGGCGGGATGATGGAGGCCTCGTTCATTCTCGGTGGCCAGATTCGCGGCCAGATGCATGAAGCGTACCTGATCTACCCTCAGGGTAACTACATCGCAGCCTCGCGCGACAAGCCCTTTCTGCAAATCGGCGAGGTCAAGTACGGCAAGCCGATCCTGGATCGAATCATCGAGCCCGCGATCGGCCTGGAACGGGCCGCCCGCTGCGCGATGATTTCGATGGATGCCTCGATGCGCTCGAACCTGAGCGTGGGTCCGCCGATCGAGTTGATGCTGGTCGAAGCCGATGCGCTGGTGGTCGGCCGTCGCTGCCGCTTCGATGACCGCGACCCTTACCTGCAAGAGCTCAGCCAGGCCTGGTCAGATGGACTCAAACAACTCTTCCTCGAACTCCCCCGATTCTCCTGGGAGAAGTAGCTAGGGGGTGAAGCCGCTGTTGCGGATGATGTCGTTGACCAGGCGGAGTTTGTCGACCACTTTCGGGGTGAGGACGAAGGGGTAGGGGTCGGGCTGGTCGAGGGAGCGGTTGATCAGGTTGATTTTCAGCGCCAGCGCTACCCAGTGGCGAATCCGGCGGTCGACATCGCTGTCCATGGCCTCCGGCGGGGCCAGTCCGATCGCAACCGAGGTTTCCATCGTATCAGTAATCTGCAGCCAGTGAGCCCAGCACTCGGCCCAGTCTTCCCAGGGATGAGAGCTGGCGTAGGCGCTGACATGGGTTTCTTGCCAGCCGTCACCAGGACCATTCTGATAGTAGCGTTCCAGCGCTTTGCTGTAATCCTGCCGTTCATCGCCAAACATGTCGCGCACTCGACCGAGAAAGGGTCCGTTCGCGACCAGGCGGTCCCAGTAATAGTGACCGCTCTCATGGCGGAAATGGCCGAGCAGGGTACGTTGCTGTTCGTCCATTTGCTGGCGTCGGCGTTCGCGTTCGACATCGTCCGCTTCGGCAATATTGATGGTGATCAAGCCACCGGCATGGCCGGTCATGATCTGGTTGCCCCCATGGCTGTCCTGAAATTCCAGACCGCCGGGATCGTCTTCCATGAACGCAAACGCCAGTCCGGTCTGCGGATGGCTGGTCTGCGGAAAAACCGGCAATGAATGACGGCGCAGGTCGTAAATCAGGCGTCGCTTGCGCTGCTCGATCCGGATCCACAGTTCGCGATTGCCCGGCTTGTCGAGATTCGGGATGACCTGGTTGAGGCGACAGGCGGTGCAGTAAGGCTCCGGATCTTCGGTCGGTACCATCCAGTTGCAGGCATCCTGCTCGGCGTAGTTGCGGCAGGCGTGGTAATGCTTGCCGCCGGCTTCCGGGGCCAGCGCCAGGTACTGACCATCGTCGCTCGGCTCCAGCGCCGATACGGTCATGACATCGGGCAGAAAGCCGAGCTTGCGATCACATTGCACGCAGTGAGTGTTCTCGAAATACAGCGTGTTGCCGCAGCTGCAGCGGAAGGTTTTCATTGCCTGGGCTCGGTCACTGTTCGACCCCAAACCAGGTCTGGCGAATGATGTCGTCGGCGCTGGCAAGCTCGACCTGGAGATCGTCCATCAGCTGACTCAGTGCTTCGCCACGCAGGCCAGCCAACTTCGTTTCGTTGATCATGCGCTGCAATCGGGTCACGATCCGAAGTGCCTGGTCGTCCTCGCCCGGAAGACCGCTCAACAGGTCTTCGAGCACGCGCAAACAGAACATCACCGAGCGTGGGAACTGCTCGTCACGCAGCAGGAAGCGCAGCACGTCATTGCCGCTGACCCGGGTGCGGACATGACGGCGATACATCTGGTAGCCGGTCATCGACTTGAGTACGCTCATCCACTGGATCGACTCATAGGGCCCCAGTTCGTCGCTGGATTCGGGCATCAGATCATGACCACGTACCTCGAGGATGCGCGTGGTCATGTCGGCGCGTTCCAGATAGCGACCGATCAGGATGAAATCGTAGGCATGATCCTGGCTCATGCAGCCCAGCAGCGTGCCGGCCACCTGCTGGCAATCGAGGATGGTTTCACGCAGAAATTCATGCCGGCGGCGCTTGGACAGATTGCCGGTCAGTTCGTCGTTGCCTTTCAGGTACAGCGCATTCATCTGCTCCCAGACTTCGCGCGGCAACAGATCGCGGGCCGAACGCAGGTTCTCGCGGGCATACTCCAGGGTCGCTTTCAGCGAGCCATGGTTGCGCTCGTCAGCGAGCATGAATCGCATGACCGCCCGTTCACTGGCATCATCCTGATGCAGTTCATCGTACAGCGGTGCGTTGCCGGTAATGCGAACCAGCGGGTGCCAGCCGGCCTTCAGACCGGAAGGCAGATCCAGGTTGAGGTTGGCATTGACATTGATCAGGCGCGCCAGATCCTCGGCGCGCTCAAGATAGCGTCCATGCCAGTAAAGATTCTGAGCCAGGCGTGACAACATCAGCTTCGCTCCGTATCCACGATCCAGGTGTCCTTGCTGCCGCCACCCTGGGAGGAATTGACCACCAGTGAACCGGCTTTCAGGGCCACCCGGGTCAGCCCGCCGTTGGTGACGTAGGTGTGCAGACCCGACAGTACAAACGGCCGCAGGTCGATATGGCGCGGGGCCACGCCGCCCTGGTTAAAGGTCGGGCAGGTTGACAGGGCCAGGGTCGGCTGGGCGATATAGTTGCGCGGGTCGGCCTTGATCAGGCGGGCAAACTCCTTTTGCTCCTTGCGCGTAGAGCGCGGACCGATCAGCATGCCGTAACCGCCGGATTCGTTGGCCGGCTTGATGACCAGCTCATCGATATGAGCCAGTACGTATTTCAGGTCTTCCGGGTCACCGCACTTGTAGGTCGGCACATTGGCCAGCAGCGGTTCCTCGTCCAGGTAGTAGCGGATGATTTCGGGCACGTAGGCGTAGACCACCTTGTCGTCGGCAACACCCGCGCCCGGCGCATTGGCCAGTGCGACATTGCCGGCCCGCCAGGCCCGGATCAGCCCGGGAACGCCGAGCATGGAATCCTTGCGAAAGGCTTCAGGATCAACGAAGTCGTCATCGATGCGCCGATAGATCACGTCGACCGGCTTGAGCCCGTCGATGGTTCGCATGAAAACTTCATCGTTGCTGTCGACGATCAGATCGCGCCCTTCGACCAGTTCAACACCCATCTGCTGGGCCAGGTAGGCATGTTCGAAATAGGCCGAGTTGTACATGCCGGGGGTCAGTACCACGACACCCGGGTAATCGACCGGCCGCGGTGACAGCGAGGCCAGGGTGTCGTAAAGCTGGGAGGCATAGTCGTCAACTGGCTGGATGCCGGAATCTTCGAACAATTCCGGAAAGACCCGCTTCATGACCTGGCGATTCTCCAGCATGTACGACACACCCGACGGGATGCGCAGGTTGTCTTCGAGGACATAGACCTTGCCGTCACCATCGCGGACCAGGTCCGAGCCGCAGATATGGGCCCAGATACCGAGCGGCGGTGAGAAGCCGCGGCATTGTTCGCGGAAGTTGGCGGAATTCTCAAGCAGCTCGCCCGGAAACACGCCATCGGCGATGATCTGCTGATCGTTGTAGAGATCGTCGATGAACCGGTTGAGCGCCAGTACCCGCTGCTTGAGTCCGGCTTCGATCTGCTGCCACTCGCGCAGGGCAATGACTCGCGGGATCAGATCGAAGGGCATGGCGCGGTCGACGCCGGTGTCTTCGAAATAAACGCGGAAGGTAATGCCGGCAACCATGGCCGCCAGGTCGCAGGCTGCCTTGCGCTCGTTCAGCTCATCGGCGTCGAGGCTTTTCAGGTATTTCCAGACCGCTCGGGAAGCGGCTCTGGGGCGACCGCCAGCCCCGATCAACTCATCGTAGAAACCATCACTGGTGTAGTTGTTGAGATCCATAGACACCTAGCCTAGCGGATTGCTGGTCTCGCCGTTGGCTTATCCCGTGGATTAGGTGTGATCTCTCAATACGTTGTCCACACCAAAAACGTCAAATGCTGCGGAATTTCAGATGTAGAGGGCATCGAGCATCGGGTGCTGCCGGGCGGTTCGGGCTGGCCGAGACGATCGGCTCTGTTGAGTCGGCCAGCCCGCCCCTCCCGACAGGCCCCGTCGTGACGGTATTGCGGCTTTCGCGTGAGCGAATGAAGCGATGCCGTCTGGACGGATCAGGCCGTACCCAATGCAGCAGGCGGCACTACTCGCTGTTGGCCACCAAGTGTCCAGTTGCTTGTGTGGACAAGCTACTGAGGTTCCCTAGCCGGTTTCGCTCGCTCCGGCAACAGCAAAGACGCGTTGCTGTCCGTCGTCGACCAGGCGGACACGGCACTGGTAGAGGCGACTGAGATTGTCGGCATTGAGCAGTTCTTCGGTCGGTCCGGCCTGCCATTGGCCATCACCGTAAAGCAACAGGATATGGCTGCAGTAGCAAGTCGCCAGGTTGACTTCATGCAGGGCCATGATGGCGGCGCGACGATCGCTTCTGACTTTCTGGCCGATCACGTTGAGAATCGTGACCTGGTTGGCCGGATCAAGATGGTTGGTCGGTTCGTCAAGCAGCATGATGGCCGGATTCTGGACCAGCAGTGTGGCTAGCGCCAGGCGGCGCGACTCGCCTCCGGACAGGTCCATGCAACTGCGTTCGGCCAGATCGGCCAGGCCGACATCGTCAAGCGCCTGGCGCGCCAGCGCACGATCGGCGCGTGTTTCACGGCCCCAGGCGCTCAGATGCGGATGGCGTCCGACCAGCGCCGTTTCTTCGCACGAGGCTTCGAACGCATAGCGGGTATGCTGAATCAACATGCCCAGCTGGCGGGCAATTGCTCGGCGGCGCAATTGCTGAATCGGCTGGTTGTCCAGCAACAGCCGGCCGGACTCGGCCGGATGAACACCGGCCAGGCTGGCCAGCAGGGTGGTCTTGCCGACGCCGTTGCGGCCAAGCAGGCCCCAGAACTCGCCGGGTCGGATGGCCAGGTCCAGTTGATCCACGACCCGGACCTGTCCAATGGTGACACCGAGCTTGTCGGCTTGAAGAATTGGCCGGGTCATCAGCGGATCCTGACCGCTCGATTGAGCAGCAACAGAAACAGCGGCACGCCGATCAGGGCGGTCAGTACACCGACCGGAAGCTGGCGCGGGCTCAGGATGGTACGGGCCAGGGTGTCGGCCAGGACCAGAAACGCGCCACCAAAGACGGCGGCGGCGGGCAGCAGGCGACGATGATCGGCCCCGACGACCAGGCGCATCAGGTGAGGCACGATCAAGCCGACAAAGCCGATTGCCCCGGCAATCGCGACGGCCAGACCGGTCAGCAGCGAAGCGATCAGGTAGATTTCCCAGAATCGGCTGCGGCTGGACTCGCCCAGCAAGGTAGCCTGCAGCTGCCCGGCGCTCATCACATTGAGACTGCGCGAACGCAGCCACAGCAGCGCCAGACCGACCACCAGCGGTAGCAGCCACCAGGCCGACAAACCGGCATAGCTCAAGTCACCCATCAACCAGTACAGCATGCTGCGCAGGCTGGCATCCGGGCCGGTGGCCAGCATCAGGCTGATCAAGGCACCCCAGCCGGATGCCACCACGACACCGGTCAACAGGACCCGGGTGGTACTCCAGGGACCGCGACCACGGGCAAGCACAAAGACCACCAGGGTGGTCAGCAGGGCGCCGGCAAAGGCGAGCAACGGTACCGGTAACCAGCTCAGCCCCAGCATCATGCCGGCCAGCGCAAACGCGGCGGCCCCGCCGGACAGGCCGAGAATGTAGGGGTCGGCCAGTGGATTGCGCAGCAATACCTGCATCAGGCATCCGGCGACAGCCAGCAGGCTGCCGGTGACCAGGGCGGCGATCGCGCGTGGCAATCTCAGTTCAAGCATCACCCGGGTCATGGTGTCATCGGCACCCCACGGCCAGTGCCAGCCGCTGCTGCCCAGGGTGATGGCCAGCAGCAAGCTCAGCGGTACCAGTGCAATCAACACCGGCCAGATCATTGCGCGCATGAAAGATGTAATCATTGTTGGCAAGAAGCGCTTGAATTGATTACCATTCGAGGTAGTTGATAATTTGACGGCACGGTATCACAGCCGGTGTCGGGACCAAACACATGATAGACCCGGACGGTTTTCGACCCAACGTCGGAATCGTGCTGGCCAGGGATGACGGGCGCGTTTTCTGGGCGCGTCGCGCCGGGCAGGACGGCTGGCAGTTTCCCCAGGGCGGCATGAATACCGATGAAACGCCGATTGAGGCGATGTACCGCGAACTGTCCGAGGAAACCGGGCTGGAGGCGGAGCATGTACGTGTGCTGGGCTCGACACCGGGCTGGCTGCGTTATCGCCTCCCGCGACGCTATCGACGTCGGCACCAGAAGCCGATGTGCATCGGCCAGAAACAGGTCTGGTTTCTGCTCCATTTTCTGGCCGATGACGATGCGGTTCGGCTGGACAAGGTCGAACACCCGGAGTTCGATCAGTTTCGCTGGGTGGATTTCTGGTACCCCGCTCGCAATGTCATTCCGTTCAAGCGGCGGGTGTATTCACGCGCGCTTCAGCATCTGGAACCGATGTTGCCGGAGCGATCCATTACCCGGGTCCGCTGACCGGGCCGATCGAACTTCAACGATATATCTTCCAAGGAGCGCGTGAGTGGAACTGATCAACGCGGCCCTGCTCTTGTTCGTGGTCATGGACCCGCTGGGCAATGTGCCGATTTTCCTGTCCGTACTCGACAAGGTCGCGCCCGAACGGCGCTATCGCATCCTGATACGCGAGTTGCTGGTTGCCCTGCTGATCCTGTTCGTCTTTCTACTGGCAGGGCAGTATGTGCTGGCGTTTCTTGGCCTGGAACAGGCTTCGATCAGCGTGGCCGGCGGTATCATTCTGTTTCTGATTGCCCTGAAGATGATCTTCCCGGTGCCGCGCGCGCTGCGCGATGAAGAAGACGAGGAGTACGACGAGCCCTTTCTTGTTCCGCTGGCGGTGCCGCTGATTGCCGGGCCCAGCAGCATGGCGGTACTGCTGCTGCTGGTTACCGGTGAACCTGATCGGCTCGGCGTCTGGTCGATCGCGCTGTTGCTGGCCTGGGCCGCAAGCGCTGTTATCTTGCTCACCGCACCGCAGTTGAAACACATTTTGGGTCAGCGCGGACTGATTGCCACTGAGCGCTTGATGGGCATGCTACTGGTTGCCATCGCGGTGCAGATGTTTCTCGAGGGCATCGCTCAATTTCTTGGAGATCATTTATGAAGGTTGTTTGCTTGAGTCTGCTCTGCCTGGCGCTGCCGGTGGCCGCTGACGTTTTTACCGACGCCGAACTGGCAACCGCTCGCGAGCTGCGTGAACGGGCCCTGGAAGGCAACGGTGGCTTCGATATCACCGAGGATCTGACCACCCGAATCGGGCCTCGCCTGGCCGGATCGCCGGCTGATGCGAAGGCCGTAGCCTGGGCTGAAGCGATGCTCAAAGCGTCGGGTTTCGATCGGGTCTGGCTGGAGCCGGCAATGTTCCCGACCTGGTCGAGAGGGTTTGAGCGGGTGGCGGTGAGATCTCCGGTCGAGCAGGCGTTCGAGGCCCTGGCATTGGGCTACTCGCCGGCCACACCTGAAGGTGGCATCGAAGCCGAAGTAGTGATGCTGGACGATATGGAGGCGCTGGAAACGGTGGCCGACGACCAGGTTGACGGCAAGATCGTGTTCATTCGTAACCGCATGGAGCGTGCCCGCGACGGTTCCGGTTATGGACCGGCGGTTCAGGCGCGTGCCCGGGGAGCCATTGTCGCCGCCGAAAAAGGGGCGCTGGCGGTTCTGATCCGTTCGATCGGCACCTCGACCAATCGATTTGCCCATACCGGGGGCATGCGCTTCGATACCGGGGTCAGGCGTCTGCCGGCAGCGGCGATTTCCAATCCGGATGCCGATCAGCTCGAGCGACTGATGGAGTTGGGAGGGCCGGTCGTCGTGACCATGGAGATCGACGCCCAGATCAACGAGACCTATACCAGCCACAATGTGATTGGCGAAATCACCGGTGCCGTCAACCCGGAGAAGATCGTCGCCCTGGGAGCCCACCTGGATTCCTGGGACGTGGGCACTGGCGCGCTGGATGACGGGGCCGGTGTGGGCATCATCGTTGAGGCGGCGCGCCGGATAATGGCTCTGGACCGACGTCCGGATCGCTCCATCCAGGTGATCCTGTTTGCCGCCGAAGAAACCGGTCTGTGGGGCGGGCGTGCCTGGGCCCAGGCACGCACAGACGAGATCGGCAACTACCAGCTGGCGGCCGAATCGGATTTCGGCGCCGGGCGAATCTATGCGCTCAGTGCCAAGGTCAGCGATCCGGCCTGGCCGGTGATCGAAGCCATTCATGCTGAGCTCGAGCCGCTGGGGATCGAGATGGCCGGGCGACGGGATGCCTCCGGTGGCCCCGATTTCATTCCGGCCCGGCCGTTGGGATTGGCAGCGGTCGATCTGCACCAGGACGGGACGACATACTTTGATTATCACCATACCGAGAACGACACCCTGGACAAGATCGATCCCGATGACATGGCCCAGAATGCGGCTGCCTACGCGGTCCTGGCCTGGCTGGCAGCGCAGTCACCGGTCGATTTCGGTTCGGGTCCGGAGTTGCTGGAAGCCAGCCAGGGCAGCGAGTGATGAGTCAATTCTCGTTTCATTCAGGCTGGGGCCAGCTCGGGTCGGAGGACAGTACTGACCTGGTGGATTTCTGGGTGGGTGAAAAAGCGCTGCCCAACGAGCAGGCAGCGCGGCAACGCCTGTCCCAGGTGGTGATGTTCGCGCGCGATGCCGATGGAAAGGTGGCAGCCGTGTGCACAGCGCTGCCACAAAGCCCGCCACAGCTCGGTCAGCCGGTGTACTTTTACCGCAGCTTTGTTGCGCCTCAGTGGCGAAAATCGCTGGTGGTTTATCGTCTGCTCAAACAGGCTGTCGCCCTGCTCGAACAGGATTCCCGGACCCATGACTGGCCCTGCATCGGTGTGTTGCTGGAGCTGGAGAACGAGCGCTTTGGCAAGAAGGGACGGATGCCGGTCTGGCCGGGCATCGATTTTGTCTACGTCGGCAAGAGCCCGCGCGGACTGGAATGCCGCATCCACTGGTTTCGGGATGCGCAGCTGAAATAGTGCTGCGCAGCCCGGGCGCGTGCTGGCGGGTCAGCAAACGGCCTGGTGGTCGGCTTTGGCGGCTACGCCTGGCTCAGTTTCCGGGTCGGCGGCAACCACGCGGTTTCTTCCCTGGTTCTTGGCTTCGTACAGGGCGGCATCAGCGCGCGATCGCAAGGTTTCGACCGACTGCTCCGGACCCAGTTGCGCGACCCCGAAACTCAGGGTGACCGGGGGATCGGTGCGCCGCCTGGCTTCGCCGGCCAGACGATGGCGCAACGCATTGATCTGCCCGATTGCCTGGTCCTGTGACGTGGCGAGCAGGCCGATGCCGAACTCTTCACCCCCGACCCGGCCGATCAGGCAGTCGGCTGAAAACTCTTCGCGCAGGACGCGTGCGGTATGCCGCAAGACCTCGTCGCCCACCAGGTGACCGAAGCGATCATTGACCAGCTTGAAATGGTCGATATCGGCCAGGACCAGGGTCAGCGGCGTGGATTGACGGTGGGCTTGCTCGACGGAACTGGCCAGGCGCTCGAAAAAATGGGTGTGATTGTAGAGACTGGTCAGTCCGTCACTCTGCGAGAGCTGATGGAAATGGCGCCGCTCGCGCAAGGCCCGGATCAGCCAGACCACCAGAATCCCCAGCAGCACAAAACCGAACAGGATGCTGACCCAGCGAAGCCGGGCACGCTGCTGCTGGGCGTCGGCCTGGAGTAGCGACACCCTGGCCTGTTCACGCAACAGTTCGATCTCCTGTTCCTTGTAGCGGGTATCGAATTCAACCTCGAGGTAGGCCAATCGTCGACTGCGATCCATGTCCATGTGGCGCTCACGCGCCTGCATCCTTGCTTCGAAATGGGTCAGCGCTTGAGCAAACTCACCGCGCTGCTGGGCCACTTCACCGAGCAGTCGATGTGCATCCGCCAGGTAATCCCAGGCTTCATCACGTTCGAACTGGTCAATGGCTGCATTCAGCAGCCGCTCGACAGACTCACTATCGCCAAGCGCATAATCAAGGCGGGCCCGGTACAGCCGGGATTCGGCGATGCCGCCCTGGTAGCCGACCTTCTCGAGCCGGGGAAGGGCCTGGTCGAACAGGGACGCCGCCGCCGCATAGTCGCCATCACGTCGCAACAGGTCGGCCAGGGAATACTCGGTGATTCCGGTCATGGTTTCGTCACCGCTTGCCTGACAGTGCTGCAGGGCAGTGCGATACTGGTCGCGAGCCTGGTCAAACCGCTCGGCGATCTTGTAAACAAAAGCCAGTCGCTGGCGGGCTATGCATTGCATCCGGTCTCCACCGGCCCGGGATGCAAGAGTAATGCTGCGATGTCCGTAATCCAGCCCTCGTTCAGGCTGGCCGACCTGAGCATACATGTAGGAAGCCAGGCTCAACAGGACAATCGAACTGTCGCTGGGCTGCTCGAGCGAGTCCATCGCCAGTGCCGAGCCAAGATAATCGAAGGCAAGCTCGTAATCGCGCGCAAAGATGGCGGTGTTGGCACCGAGGGTTCGTGCACGAAGTTCCTGATCGCGAGAGATGGAGCGCTCGAGCAGATCCTGGATGCTGGCCAGCGCGCTATCCAGGTCACCGGCCAGAACCTTGTTGCGAGCATCCAGCAGCGCGAATTCGGCCTGCTGTTCCGGATTGGCCTGATCGAGTCGACCACGCAGTTCGTCCAGAATGATCTGAGATTCGCGCCAGGGTGCAGTTACGTTGAGGCGGGTCGCCTCATCAAGCCGGGTCTGGAAATCTTCGGCCTCCACCGAACAGGCCCACAGCACCAGCAGTAGCCCGAAGGCTGCTGCTGGTACTGAAATGACCTTGGAATGGGTGGAAGCCATCTGGCGTCGTGCGTTCAGTCGTGCGCCGAGACCGAACTGTTAGTCTTGAGGTTATCCAGTCCACTCAAGCGCGTGAGCGTCTTGACATCCTGATCCAGCATGGCCTGCACCTCATCCTTGTTGAGACCATAGTTCTTCATGACCGCTTCAGGGTTTTCGATATAGGCCTTGTACACATCGGCTTTCTGACCCAGTTCCTTGAGTAATTCGGCAAGTCTTGACATGATTTTTCCCTTTTTGTGGTTGCATCGAATTTGTCTGCCCCCCAAGCAACTGGTTCGACAGGACCGGTCGATTATAGCCTGAGGATTTAGCGGATGGCTCCTGGCCGCCGGCGCAGCAATCAGCGCAGTTGGCGCAGCCGATCAATCATGGCCTGATCGGGCAAAAGCTCCGAACTGGGCGGAATGACCAGGGTGGTGTGCTCCTTGAACGAAGCTGCCGGCAGATCAGTCAATGCCATGCGCTCGGCACGAAAGGGCTCGATCGGCAACTGCGCGGCCTCATAAAGAATGATTTCGGTGTCCGGCCGGTACCAGTCCAGCAGCTTGCCGACCAACAGCTCGAGACTGGGCGGGTGCGCCTCGAAGCCGACACAGTCCAGGTTTCCGGTCAGCGCAACTTGCCAGAGAATCACCAGGGCTGCGGGATCGAGTGATCTTCGATTGATCAGAAACTGGGTGGCTTCGCAGGAAAACAGGCCGCGGTGTCCCGGATCCAGCCCAAGATCGGCAATCAGGCAGTCCTCGGCTGAAATGCCGGGCTCCATACGGGCCGAAAGCCCGGCCTCCCTGACCTCGGCAATGGCCCGGTGCGGAACCCGGGCGAATACGCCGGGATGGCCGTAGAACACGGCACAGACCGCCTTGCCGGCCTGCACCTGGTCAACGATGGCTTTTTCCATCTGGCCATAGCTGATCCGCCGGTCCTTGTCGTCGGCGTAGTAGTCGGTCAGGTGGATCAGGTCCGGGCGGAGTTGATTCAGCCATTGGGTTGCGAAAGGATCGGCCAGGCTGAACACGACATCGGCTGCTTCAATTTCCGACTGGGCACGCTGACTGATATGGCGTCCCAGCTGTATGCCACTGCCCACCACCACCAGTTGTCCGTTCGAATTCAAGGAATCGTCTCCGCTCAGGGTTCAGGAATCGGCCAGAATAACCCGGTTGCGTCCCTGGTTCTTGGCCTGGTACAGGGCCTGGTCCGTTCGACTGCGAAGCTCCTCCGGACTTTCACTTTCCTGCGCCTGTCCAAGGCCGAAACTGATCGTGATCGGGGGATCGGTCTTGCGCCGGGCCTGACCGGCCAGGCGCTGACGCAGTTGTTCGACCACTTCCCTGGCGGCGGACAAATCATGATTGATCAGGCAGATGGCGAACTCCTCGCCACCCACCCGTCCGATCAGGTTGGATGTTCCGAAAACATCCTTCAGAAGCCGCGCGGTCTGGCGCAGCACCTCATCACCGATCTGGTGACCAAAGCGATCATTGACTTCCTTGAAGTGGTCGATATCGCCAAGTGCCAGGACCAGAGGCTGATTCGTCGCCCTTGCATGCCTGATCTGTTCGTCCATCAGCTCGAAGAATCGGGTGTGGTTGTACAGGTTGGTCAGTCCATCCAACTGTGACAGTCGCCGGAAATGGCGACGGTCACGCCAGGCATAGAGCAGCCACAGGATCAGCAGGATCAATATGATCCCGCCAAAAATCATCGCAATCATCTTGAGGCGATCCTGATCCCGGCGACTCTGTTCGGTCAGGCGAGTGACGCGAGACTGCTCTCTCAACAAGTTGATGCCCTGTTCCTGGTGGCGCTTGTCGAACTGGATTTCCAGAAAGGCCAGGCGCATCGATCGCGTGCGCTCCAGGTAATCCTCACGAGCCTCGATATGGCGCTGGCTGAAATCCAGCGCCGCCTGGTAGTCGCCCAGGCTTGCGGCGGCGTCAGCGCTGACCGAGAGCGCCTGAGCGAGGCGGTCGGACCGGTCGGTCTGATTGATCAGCGGTTCAGCCATGGCGAGAGCGGCCCTTGCCTCGCCCTTGGCGAGCAGAACTCTGGCCTTGATCAGACGAGCGTCAAGATTGCCGTCATGGTAGGCATTGGAGTGACGACTGGAGGCCTGGTCGATCAGAGCTTCTGCCTCTTCGATATTGTCATTCAGCAAAGCCACCTCGGCCAGCAGGGTTTCCACCCAGCCTTCGGAGATGGTATCGCCGGCCCGGCGGCACCAGGGCATGGCGTCGTTGCCGGCAGCCCACGCCTCATCGATCATGGCTCTGGCCTTGTAGGCATGGGCGAGCCATCCCAGGGCAACGCAGGTCAGGCGATCACTGTCCGATCGGCGGGCGCTGTCCAGCGCCAGCAAGGCATACTCCACGGCCAGAGAGCTGTCTCCTCCCATGCTGTGAAAATAGCTGGCCAGTCCGTACACGCTGACGTTCTCGTCATCCGAATCGACCTCGTCGAGTAGCATGATGGCATCGCCAAGGTAACTGAACGCGGCTTCGAACTGACCGACGATCATCGCGATATTGGCGGTCAGCCGCAGCGCGCTCAATCGCTGATCGGTATCCAGCTCGGATTGCAGCAGTCGGCCTGCCATGTCCAGTGCCTCCTGACTATTGCCCTGCAGTCCAAGAGTGCGAATCGCCAAAAGCCGGATCGCCGCTTGTTGCCGGGGAGTGGCCTGATCGATCTCGGCGAGCAGTTCCTCGACCAGTGGGCGGGATTCGGTGATCGGTGCAGTGATGTTGAGCGTTTGTGCGCGCTCGAGTCTTTCCTGGATGGAGCCCGGGCTCGTGGCATGGACAGGTTTGGCAACAAGCATTGCCACAACGAGGCCGATGATGGCCGTCAATGCGCAGTATCGGGTCAATACCTTCGGCACTGGCAGTTAGATGTCAGCCGAAACGAGACGGTTTCGCCCCGCTTTCTTGGCTCGATAGAGGGCATGATCGGCACGTCGCCGCAACTGCTCGATGGTCTCCGTGCCATTGAACTCGGCCAGGCCGAAACTCACGGTCACGGCGATGCCGTTGTCATCACTGCGGACGCGATTGATCCGCTGGCGCAGCAATTCGATTCGCGACTGGGTGACCTCGATGGTGCTGCCGGGTAACGCGATTGCGAATTCTTCCCCTCCTATTCGTCCCAGTATGGTGGGATTTTCGAACAGCTCACGCATGCGTCCGGCGACCCGGCACAGCACCGTATCACCCGACAAATGACCGTGGGTGTCGTTGACCTTCTTGAAATGATCAATGTCGGCAACTACCAGGGTAAACGGTTTTCCGTCGGCAATGCAGGCGTTGAGCGACTGGTCGGCAACCTCGAAAAAGCTGGTGTGGTTGAGCAGTCCGGTCAGGCTGTCGCAACGCGAAAGCGCTCTGAAGTGGCGGCGCTCGCGGGTTGTTCTGAACAACAGCACGGCCAGAAGCACAATCATCAATCCGGCACCGGACTGAATGATGGTGCGCATGGACTCATGCTGATGTGAACTGGTTTCTTCCAGTTCCGTGGCCCTGGCCTGCTCCCGCAACAATGCCAGTTCCTGACGGCGACTTTCAATATCGAAACTGACTTCCAGATAGGCCATTCGTCGGGCCCGGTCCCATTCGTGGTAGCGCTCGATGGCAACTGCCTCGAGCTTGAGCTGATGGACGGCTTCGGCAAAGTCCTGGCGTTCCTCGGCCAGCCTGGCCTGCAGGCGGTGCACTTTTGCCTGGTGGTCCCAGGCTGAGCGATCACGAAATTCGTCGGCCAGACCTTCCAGAAGTTCGCTGGCCGCGGCGAAATCCTGCTCGGAAACGGCGAGGTGAGCAAGGCGCAGCCGCGAGACCATGGCACCGTAGCGATGGCCAATTTCAGTCTGGCGCTGAAGTGCGGTTTCAATCCATTGTCGTGCAGTCTCCCGGTTGCCCCGGTCCAGGTGGAGTTGGCCAATCTGGCTTTCCAGGGCAGCGATAAAATGTCCGTTGCGCTCGGCCCGGCATTGCTCCAGGGCGCGTAGCGCGGCATCCATGGTTTGTTCAGGGTCCTCGTCCAGGGTCAGTGCGGCGGTCAGGCGTTGTTCGGAAATGCAACGGATGCTGTCGGGATAGTCGACATCGACCTGGTGGGCAACCTGGCGCGCCCGCTCGGCCAGCTCGACGCCGCTGGAGACTTCGCCGGCCTGAGCATACAGCAGTCCGGCGACGCCGAGGACGCCGGCGCGGGCGGCCGGATCGGACACTTCCGGCATCAGAATCAGGCCATCGCGAAGATAGGAAAAGGCCAGGTGGTATCGACGCTCTGCCTGGGCCAGATTGGCGGCCAGCCACAGTGCGTTCAGCCTGATGTCCGGCTCTGGATCACGATCCAGAATCTGCTCGATCAATTCGAGTCCGGCGCCGGAGGAGCCGCCCAGAGCCAGGTTGTGGGCCATGGCAAGGTCATACTGGTTGCGTTGGCGGGCGCCGGCACCCTCCAAGGAAGGTTCGATGAACTCGAGGATGGATCGGCCCGAGCGCCAGTGAGCGGTTGCATTGAGCTGGCGGGCCAGCAGCAGCTGCTCGTCGAGATTGGTCGTGCTGTCGTTGGCCTTGACAACAGCCGGGAGGCTGTACATCAGTACAGTAACCAGAAACCAGGCTGTATGAATTACCAAAGGCCGCGTAGCATGCATGCCAAACCATTCCCCGCCACAACTGCTCTGCAGGCAAGCCCGACTGCAGAAGCGAATGTTGCCAATGGGCTACCTTAACCTTTTCTAGCCATTCGGCGCAATGGAGCGGGGAATGGATCAGCGTTCGCGTGAGGCATCCAGAAGCTGCTGAAAACCGGGTGTGGCGTGGGTCTGTCCCTGGCCGTCAATCACCACAGCCCGGTGGGTACCCAGTTGCCTGGAGGTCGATGTCCAGGTCACGGGTCCGGCGACAACCAGAGCGGTTGCTGCTGCGTCAGCGGTCAGCGGGTCAGAGTCGATCACCGTCGCCTGGACCAGATGGTCGACCGGGTAGCCGGTGAAAGGATCAAGAATATGAGCGTAACGCTCACCGTTCCATTCGCCGTAGCGGTGGTAGTTGCCGGAGGTGAAAACCGCTGTCGGGCCCGTCAGCGAAAGGGTGGCAAGCACGCCTTCGGTACCATCGCTGACGGCGACTCGCCAGTCGCGCTCGCCCGGGCCGCAAATCATCACATCGCCCCCCAGATTGATCAGGGCCTCGGTGATTCTGAACTCGGCAAGCCTGTCGCAGGCCTGCCGGGCCGCCATGCCCTTGGCCAGACCGCTGAAATCCAGTCGAACAGCGGGGTTGTCAGAACGCACGCGCTGCCCGTCAATGGCAATATCCAGGGTGCTTGGTCGTTGCAGCATCAGTCGCTCGATGTCGTGTTCGGCGGGAGGCGGTGCCAGAATCGGATACTGGGAGGTGTGAAAGCCCCACAAATGGACCAGGCCGCCGATGGCCGGGTTGAACAGGCCGTCCGAGTCGCGCTCCAGGCGCTGACTGATTTCGATCAGTTCGATCAATTCAGGCGTGGTCCGAACCCAGCCGCCATCGGGCAGCTCATGGTTGAGCTCACCGAGCGCGCCTTCCTGCCAGGGATGCCAGTCACGATGCATCGTCTGAAAGTCGCGCCCCAATCGCGCCAGCGCCACCGCCGCCTGCTCCTCATCCACCCCACGCAACTTGACCTCGACCTGCGTACCAAACACCAGAAAACGCCCGACATGCTCGTCGGGCTCGCCCAATCCACACCCGGCAAGCAGCGCCAGTGCCAGACAGCAAATCCATGCATTCATACCCAGATCATCCCAGACTTCCAGCCACCATCTCCTTCGGAGCTTTGTCCTCTCTCCCTCTCTCCCTCTCCCCTCCCAGTATCACCCATCCCACCTCACCGCCAGAAACAACGACCGCCCATGCGCATTGAACCCAACCAAGGGTTCGTAGTTCCGGTCACCGAGGTTTTCCAGGCGGGATTCCAGGCTCAATCCCCGGCCCACTGTATGACTGGCGCGCAGATTGATCAGAGTATAGGCGGGCAGACGCTCCTGACCGACATCGAATCGTCGTCCGTTGTAAATGATTTCAGCCCCTAGTGAGGTCAGGTCGCTGAGTTGGTAGTCGATCCGGGTTGAGGCCTTGTAGCGAGCTCGCCTGAGCAGAGATTGCCCGGTCCCCCGGTCCACCGGATCCTGCCAGGTAACCCGGGTCTGGCTTGTCCAGCGTGAACGGACCAGCTCATGGGCCAGTTCTATACCTCGAATGCGGGCCTTGCGAATATTGATCGCCTGAAAATCCGGTCCGGCAAAGTCGATCAAATCGTCAATCCGGGTCTCGTAACTGGTCAGGCTGAGCTGCTGGTCCGGTGTGATCTGCCATTGGGCTCCCAGCTCGGCACTGAGCGAGGTTTCCGGGTCCAGATCGGGGTTGCCGGCAAACTGTCCGCCGAATCCCGGGGAGAACAGTTGACTGAAGTTGGGAGCGCGAAAACCGCGGCCGATGCTGGCCTGAATGCGCCAGTTGGTGCCCGGCCGCCAGCCACCGGCCAGATTGCCGGTCACCGCACTGCCGAACTGTTGATCACGGTCGACGCGCAGGCTGGCCTCGTAGTCGAACGAGGCACGGTTGCCGTCAATTCCCGTCCACAATCCCAGGTTGTGGCGTGATTGTGACCAGCTGCCGCGACTCAAGCCCGACTCGTCCCAGCCATCGGCTCCGACCAGAATCGTGGCGCCTCCACCCAGGCGCCGCTCGGCCTGGAATCCGGCCTGGATCCGACGGGTGATCACTTCGTCCAAACCGAATGCGGTCTCGGTTTCCAGTCGATCCCTGAGGGTGTGCAGTCCAGCCTGCCATTGCCAGTCACCGTTCGAACTCGACAGGTAACTCAGGCCGCCGCTGTAGTTGAGGAATTCTGATTGGCCCTGGTCGAATTCATTTTCACCGGTAGCCAGCCGAGCATTCAGGTCCAGTGTGCCGCCGGCCAGGTCGATGCGTCCGGACAGGGCGGTACTGAAATTCTCGAAACCGTCGTCATCCGGATCGAATGAAAATCCGCGTGGATTCTGGGATGAGAATCCTCCGACCTTCCGATGCGCGGCACTGATGGAAAAGGACTGGTTGCCGTAGGCACCGGCCAGACTGCGATCGCGATAGCGTCCGTAAGCGGCGCGCAGAGTAGTGCCCTGACTCTGGCGGGTGAATATCTGAATGACGCCGCCGATGGCATCCGAACCCCAGCGCGCGGCCCGCGGTCCGCGAACGATTTCAATACGCTCGATAATGGCCGGATCCAGCAATTCCCAGGAAAATCCTCCAGTGCCGGCAGCCGCCACCCGCACGCCGTCGATCAGTACCAGTACATGGTTGGAATTGCTGCCGCGCAAGAACAGGCTGGTCTGACTGCCGGGTCCACCGCCGCGGGCAATATCGATTCCCGCTTCCAGGCGCAGGATTTCCAGAATATCCGATGCCTGGCTGCGCTCGATATCGGATCGGTCGATGACCGACACCGATGCCAGGCTGGTGTTGACCGGTTGCTCGGAACGATTGGCGGTGACGATCATTCGCTCGCCCTGGAAGTCGGTTTCGCTTAATGCTGGCGCAGAAACCACCAGCAAACCGGCCAGGGCCGGTCCGTTGTATCGAATCATGTTCATGGTTTGGCTCCGTGCGCTCACCCGCGCAGTCAGGTCGGGTGACGGAGGATCGGAGCCAGAGAGAACGTAAGCGAAATGCTCATGCCATCAAGCCCGAAGTTGCCCGCCGCAACCCGAAGTTTCAAGTCTGGCAGGCCGGTCTCCTGGCTTCCAGTCGGTGTCATTGCTGACGCCGGAGCCGACACCTTCCCCGATGCTTGAGAGCACGGGTGGGTCTTGCCGGTTGCATCAAACGGCTTCAAGCCGGTTGACACTGGATACAGTTGCGGGGGCAGCACCGGTATTTCACCGGTTTCCCGTTTCACCCCGGGACGTCCCGGGGCACCTGCCGATCAATGCAAATATTGGACATTTGCAAGGCAGGGAGTATAACCCGGCCGGAAATGATTTCGGACCAGGTCAGAGATGTTCTTTAAGTGTGGACTGTCAGCAGATTGTCCTCAAGAACTCAGCCGATCATTTGGTGGCGGGCGGCGAGTAGTGCCGCCTGCTGGCGAACCGAGGGTCAGAACGCCAGAGTTGATTGATTCGGCTTCCCTGGAGCTTGGGTGCCCGCGACTCGTGTCCGCATGCTGGGGCGACGAAGGTCTCTTCCTGGAAACGTGGCTGAGGAAAGATGCTGAAGGCTTCTTGTTTGCTGCCGTGACCCTCGGCTCGCCATCAGGCAACACCACTCCCCGTTGTCAGTTGGTTGCAAGGGGCTGGGTTTTGCCTTTACCAAACCCTCAATCTGCTGCATTGGGTGCTGTCGGGAGGGGCGGGCTGGCCGGGACGCGAAGGCGGCTTCAAAGCCAGCAGCATTTTTCAGACTCCACGAAATTTTCAGGAAGCCCTGAAGCGGGGCCATCTTCACCGCTGCCAATTCGTTGGCACCTGGCTCCACAAAACTGGCCGACTCAACAGAGCCGATCGTTCCGGCCAGCCCGAACCGCCCGGCAGTACCCGATGCTCGATGCCCTCTACATCTCAAATGCCACAGCCTTAAACGTTTTTATCGTTGGTGTGGACAACGTACTGAGATTGCACAGATAAGGATTCGTCAGGCTGCTTTTTTCTTGCGTTGGGAGCGGATCTGGTCGCCGCGGGCGGTTAGTCCGGCCTGGATTTCTTCCAGATCGAAATCGTCGACCGAGATGATTTCCAGGGTCCGCTTGCGAACGTCCATCAGGAAGTCGCGTTCGCCATCGGACAGGATTTTCTTGTCCACTGCCTGGTCAACCTGGCCTTCGAAGGTCGGGCTGTTCAGCTGCCCGGCGCGCTGGGCCTTGAGCAACCGGCGTTCCAGCGGTTCGGCGGCAATCACGTCCGGCAGCAGCTTCTCCATTACACCCAGCGGGTAACCGGTACGGTCCGAGGTGTAGATGCCGCGGGTCAGGCGATCGCGGGTTTCCGAGGGCGAGAGCAGCAGGGCAGCAACCTTGTGGCCCAGACGATCATTGGGCGCGCGTTCGACCCGCCCCAGCGGGAAGACGATAAATCGCAGCACCGGACGCATCCAGGCAAACGGGTAGTTGTCGATCACGCCGCGCATTGCATGCTGGATCTTGTAGATCGCATCATGGAAGGCCCAGGCAAGAATCGGCTGGTCGGCGGCCGGGCGCGCGTCGTGCTCGAATCGGCGCAGCATGGCCGAACAGATATAGAGCTGGCTGAGAATGTCGCCCAAACGTCCGGAAATCTTTTCCTTCTGCTTGAGCTTGCCGCCGTAGGTCAGCATCGCAATATCGGCCAGCATCGCAAATGCGGCCGAGTAGCGGGTCAGCTTGCGGTAGTACTGGCGGGTGCGGCGATCGCCGGGTACGGCGGCAAAGCGGGCAAAGCTGAGCCCCAGCACAAACGAGCGCACCGCGCAGGAAATACTGTGGCCGACATGCGAAACCAGCAGTCGGTCGAATTCAGCCAGGCGCTTGTCGTCATCCTTGATCTTGAGCGCTTCGAGTTCCTTGAGGACATACGGGTGGCAGCGGATGGCGCCCTGGCCGAAAATCATCAGTGAGCGGGTCAGGATATTGGCTCCTTCGACCGTGATCCAGATCGGCGCGCCTTCCCAGGCCCGGCCGAGGTAGTTCTTCGGTCCCAGGATGATGCCCTTGCCGCCGTGGATGTCCATCGCGTCCTTGATCACCTCGCGGCTCATTTCGGTCGCGTGGTACTTGGCAATGGCGCCGGGCACTGCCGGCTTTTCGCCGTCGTCGACAGCCGATGCGGTTTGCCGGCTCAACGCGCTCATCGCATAGGTGTATCCGGCAATCCGGGCCAGTGCTTCTTCGACGCCCTCGAAGCGGCCGATCGGCATATTGAACTGCTTGCGGATGCGGGCGTAGGCGCCGGTCGCCAGTGCGGCCGATTTTGCGCCGCCGGTTGCCGAGGAGGGCAGGGAGATTGCCCGGCCGACCGACAGCGACTCGACCAGCATCTTCCAGCCTTGGCCGATGTACTCGGTGCCGCCGAGCAGGTAATCCAGCGGGACAAACACGTCCTTGCCGATGATAGGACCGTTGGGGAACGGATTGTTCAGCGGGAAATGGCGGCGCCCGATCTGCATGCCCGGGGTGTCGGCCGGGAGCAGGGCCAGGGTGATGCCGATGTCGTCGGTATCGCCAATCAGGCCGTCCGGATCGTACAGCCGGAAAGCCAGACCAACCACGGTCGCTACCGGTGCCAGGGTGATATAGCGCTTTTCGAAATTGAGCTTGATGCCCAGGGTTTCCTTGCCGTTCCACTGGCCTTTGCAGACCACGCCGTAGTCGGCAATCGAGGTGGCGTCGGAGCCGGCCGTGGTGCTGGTCAGGCCGAAGCAGGGAATTTCCCGGCCGTCGGCCAGGCGTGGCAGATAGTGCTCTTTCTGTTCCTGGGTGCCGTAGTGAAGCAGCAATTCAGCCGGACCCAGCGAGTTCGGGACCGCTACCACGGAGCCGATCGTGGAGCTCAGTCCGGCCACTTTCTCCAGCACGGCGCGATGGGCTACGGCCGAGAAGCCGAGGCCACCAAAGTCTTTCGGAATGATCATGCCGAAAAAACCGTTTTTCTTGAGGTGTTCCCAGGCCTTGTCCGACAGTCCGGCGCGGTAGTGGGAAATCTCCCAGTCGTCGATCATGTCGCACAGTTCTTCGACCGGTCCGTCCAGAAATGCCTGCTCTTCGAGGGTCAGATCGTGCAGTGGCTGCTTGATGAAACGCGACCAGCGTGGCCGGCCGGAAAACAGCTCACCCTCGAAACCCACGGTGCCGGCTTCCAGTGCAACCTGCTCGGTTTCCGAAATCTGCGGCACCATTTTTTCAAAGGTGCCGAGAATCGGCCCGGTCAGGAATTGGCGGCGCCAGGGCAGATAGTTAAGAGGAACAGCAACGATGGCAAGCAGCAGCCAGCTCAGGGTCAACAGGATCCAGTTAGGCTCGCCCGCCAGCGAAAATGCCAGCAATACGCCGGCGATAACACCGGTCCAGGCCACGATCGGTATCTTGAAGTAGGCGCAAGCCAGGCCAGCGACGGCCAGTGTGACAATAAAAAACAGGATCATCATGAGGCTTGGTCTCCTTTGGCGGCCTGACGCTTGAGAAATGGCGCGATGGCGCTGAGAAAGCGATCATTGGCATCGCCGGCCACCATGTGGGCAGCGTCGGGAACCTCGGTATGTTCGGCATGCGGGGCCAGCTTGAGAAACTCGTCGGCGTGCTCGGCACCGATCAGTTCGCTCTGGCCTCCGGTGACCAGCAAGGTCGGGAGTTTCAGTCGACGACTGGCCGACTGCAGGCGCGACTGCAGATTGCTGCTTTTTTCGGCCAGGGCCAGCATGGCCGGGTCCCAGTGCCAGTACCAGCGGCCGTCCTGGGCCTGGCGCAAATTGCGATTCATGCCGGTAGGTTTGCCGCTTCTGCGCCGATGGGGCAGGAATCCACGAACCGCTTCCGAAGCTTCTTCCAGGGTCTCGAAACCTTGCGGATGTTGGCGCATGAAGGCCAGCATGGCGGACACTCCCCGCTCGTCCCAGCGTGGCGCGATGTCGACCAGTACCAGCGATTTGAGCTCGACCTTCGGCTTTTCCGAATGTGCCAGCAGCGCGGTCAATCCGCCCATGGAGGCACCGATCACCACCGGCAGGTTCGGCAGCGAGGCACAGACTCGGCGGAAATCCTCGACAAACTGCTCGAAGTCGTATTCTCCGCTGGGAGCGCGATCACTCTCGCCATGCCCGCGTGCATCGTAGCTGACGGCCTGCCAGCCGGCGGCGGCGAGCCGTCGACCGGTGTCTTCCCAGGCATACTGGGTCTGGCCGAAACCATGAGCCATCAGGACGCACGGCGCCCGGTCATCGCCGTAATAGCGAAGACTCAGGCGAATTCCATCGTCGGTCCAGATTTGACGTCGACGAATATCATCGTTTAATTTGCGAACTGCTTCCATACGGCAGAGTATGGGGTTACCCTTCCTGTTAGTCAATCATGCAATACATTGGAGCAAAGCGATGTGGAAACAAGTCGCCCTGATTCCACGATTTGCATTGTCAACAACCGAGTATGATGCCTGATCATGAGCAAATCCACCCCTGCCAATCGTCCTGCTGCCGACCGGACCACCCTGACACCGACTGACTGGGAGCAGGCGGCTCTCGAACTGATCGCCGACAACGGCGTTTCAGCGCTGGGTGTCGAGCCGCTGGCGCGACGACTGGATATCACCAAGGGTAGTTTCTACTGGCATTTCTCCGGCCGGGACGATCTCCTTGAACGGGCCCTGGCTCGCTGGGAAAATCAGGACCGATTTCATCTTCAGCAGTCCTTGAATGCCGATTCTCAGCCGGCGGAGCGACTGGCGGAATTCGTCTGGCGAACCAGTCGTCAGACCCTGACCCACCGGATTTACGTGGCCCTGTGCGCGATGCCCAACGATCCCCGCATCGGACCGGTCATCAAGCGGGTCACGGCGCGCCGGATCAAGTACCTGGGTGGCGCCTTTGGCGAGCTGGGTCTAAGCGAGAAAGATGCCCGTCATCGGGCCAACCTGGTGTATTCGTCCTACGTGGGCTACCTGCACTTGCAAGCCCAGGGCCTGGTGCCGGACAAGGACGAGCCCGATTTCAATGACTATGTCGGCCACGTCATCGACAGCCTGGTCAGCACCGCAGGCTGAAAACCGGTCTTTGGGTGTGCAATCTCATTAAGGTTGTCCTCACCAATGATAGAGACGTTAAAGCTTGTGAAATTTACGGTGTAGAGGGCATCGAGCATCGGGTACTGCCGGGCGGTTCGGGCTGGCCGGGACGATCGGCT
>Ga0076930_100457_pt1 | contig 40294 bp, 28 predicted proteins | sample HotLakConsoUCCRE_FD_71149 | JGI IMG/M metagenome (GOLD analysis project Ga0076930, IMG submission 71149) | Hypersaline microbial mat communities from Hot Lake, Washington, USA - Hot Lake Consortium UCC-RE (version 3) (version 3) ...
CGCCTGCTGGTTCGGCGCGGCGCCGGTGTAGAACACGTTGCGGCTCGATTCCTCGCCCTCGTACTGCACGGGGAAGAACATCACGCCGTTCAGCTCTTCGAGGACCGGCAGCACCGACTTCCGGCTCACGCTCGTCCAGGCGCCGAAGATCACGTCGACCTCGTCGACGGTCAGCAGCTCGCGGGCCCGCTCGGCGAAGAGTGGCCAGTCGGAGGCGGGGTCGACCACGAGGGCCTCGATCTCGCAGCCGAGCAGGCCGCCGGCCTCGTTCTGCTGCTCGACGAGCATCAGCATGACGTCCTTCAGCGTGGTCTCCGAGATCGCCATCGAGCCCGAAAGCGAGTGCAGGACCCCGACCTTGATCGGGCAGGCCGTCTCCTGCGCCGAAGCGGCGAGGCCCGACGCGAGTAGGGCGGCGGCGGAAAGGGCGGTTGTCGTCTTCATCTGGCAGTCATCCCCCAGTGGCGGCTCCTGTCGGCCGGGCCGTTTCCCGGTCCCGGGGGAGGAGCGTGGAGCCGGTCTGGTCTCCTCCCGATACGGGCACTGCGCCCGTCTGTCTGCCGACTACACAGAGGCGCCGGACCGGGCGGACTCCTTTCGGACGGTCCGACGGGGCGCATCGGTGCAAATGCCATTATTTTGTGCATCACGCTGCACAGCTGCCTGTTTCTGCAGCGCGGCATGGCCGTCGACCCGGCCCATACGGCACCGGGATTCTCGTCAGACCCGCTGCCCGGGGTGTTCCCATTTCCCGCCGATGCCGGTTTACTGCGTCCGCGCCCCGGCCGGCAGGCCCGTCGGGGCGGAGGAGGGGACGCAGGACGACCTGCACCGAAGGGCGCCCGATGCCGCCAAGGGAGGATTCATGAACACCGCCGCCAAGACCGCCGCCGCCGTCCATCCGCCCCGCAAGGAGTTCGCGGCGACCGCCCATATCGACGCCGACCGCTATGAGGCACTCTACGCCGCCTCGGTCGCGGACCCCGAGGCCTTCTGGCGCGAGGAAGGACAGCGGATCGACTGGATCAGGCCCTTCGAGAGGGTCAAGAACACCGATTTCACCCTCGGGCAGGTCTCCATCAAGTGGTTCGAGGACGGCACGCTGAACGTCTGCGCCAATTGCGTGGACCGCCATCTCGAGACCCGGGGCGACCGCACCGCGATCATCTGGGAACCGGACGATCCCGCCGACGCGCCGAAGCACATCACCTACCGCGCACTGCATGCCTCGGTCTGCCGGATGGCCAACATCCTCGAGGACATGGGGGTGAGGAAGGGCGACCGGGTGGTGATCTATCTGCCGATGATCCCCGAGGCGGCCTATGCGATGCTGGCCTGCGCCCGGATCGGCGCGGTGCATTCGGTGGTCTTCGCCGGCTTCTCGCCCGACGCGCTGGGCGCGCGGGTGAACGGCTGCGACGCCAAGGTCGTCATCACCGCCGATTACGCCCCCCGCGGTGGCAAGAAGACGGCGCTGAAGTCCAACACCGACAAGGCCTTGCTGCACGCCAAGGACAGCGTGAAGGTCCTCATGGTGCGCCGCACCGGCGACCAGACCACCTGGGTTCAGGGCCGCGACCACGACTACAACGAGCTCGCGCTCGAGGCGGACGATACCAGCGCCTGCGTCGAGATGGGCGCCGAGGACCCGCTCTTCATCCTCTACACCTCCGGGTCCACGGGCCAGCCCAAGGGCGTGGTCCATACCTCGGGCGGCTACATCGTCTACACGGCGATGACCCACGAATACGTCTTCGACTACCACGAGGGCGACGTCTTCTGGTGCACCGCCGATGTGGGCTGGGTCACCGGCCACAGCTACATCGTCTACGGGCCCCTTGCGAACGGGGCGACCACGCTGATGTTCGAGGGCGTGCCCACCTGGCCCGACGCGGGCCGGTTCTGGGAAGTCTGCGCGCGCCACAGGGTCAACCAGTTCTACACTGCCCCCACCGCGATCCGCGCCCTGATCGGACAGGGCACCGAATGGGTGGAAAAGCACGACCTCTCGAGCCTGAAACTGCTCGGCACCGTGGGCGAGCCGATCAATCCCGAGGCCTGGAACTGGTACAACGATAATGTCGGCAAGGGCCGGCTGCCCATTGTCGACACCTGGTGGCAGACCGAGACCGGCGGGCACCTGCTGACCCCGCTGCCGGGCGCCACGCCGCTGAAGCCGGGCTCTGCGACAAAACCCTTCTTCGGCGTTCAGCCCGTCGTGCTCGACCCCCAAACGGGCGAGGAGATCACCCAGAGCCCCGCCGAGGGCGTGCTCTGCCTCAAGGACAGCTGGCCCGCGCAGATGCGCACGGTCTGGGGCGATCACGAGCGGTTCGAGAAGACCTATTTCTCGGACTACAAGGGCTACTACTTCTCGGGCGACGGCTGCCGCAGGGATGCCGATGGCGACTACTGGATCACCGGCCGCGTGGACGATGTGATCAACGTGTCCGGCCACCGCATGGGCACGGCGGAGGTGGAAAGCGCGCTGGTGGCCCACGAGACCGTGGCCGAGGCGGCAGTCGTCGGCTACCCGCACGACATCAAGGGCCAGGGCATCTATTGCTACGTCACCCTGATGAACGGGGTGGAGGCCACCGACGAGCTCAAGGCGGAACTGCAGAAATGGGTCCGCACCGAGATCGGCCCCATCGCCAAGCCCGACGTGATCCAGTGGGCGCCGGGCCTTCCGAAAACGCGCTCGGGCAAGATCATGCGCCGCATCCTGCGCAAGATCGCCGAGAACGACACCGGCAGCCTCGGCGACACCTCCACCCTCGCGGACCCCTCGGTGGTGGAGGACCTCATCGCCAACCGCGTGGGGTGACGCGCCCGAATATTCGCGAATATTCGGCCCGAGGATCTTCGCGAAGATCGTCGGGCGCAGACCATGACGGAATCCCATCATTCCTTGATGCCGGGATTCCGTCACCGCTGAAAGGGAACGGCCCACGCGCGTTGACAGAACCGCGCCCGTGACCGAAGCCTAGGCACAGCCCGGCGCGCCACGCCGGGCAGGACGACAGGCCGCCGGCGCGGAGGGGCGCCAGGGCGGCGGGAGGACACATGGCGCAACTCGATGTCATCACCATCGGCCGCTCCTCGGTCGATCTTTACGGCGCGCAGGTGGGCGGCCGGCTCGAGGACATGCGCTCCTTCGACAAGTATGTCGGCGGCTCGCCCACCAACATGGCCTGCGGCACCGCCCGGCTGGGCCTGAAATCCGGCCTGATCACCCGCGTCGGCGACGAGCACATGGGCCGCTTCCTGCGCGAGGAACTGGCCGCCGAGGGCGTCGACACCCGGGGCGTCGTCACCGATCCCGAAAGGCTCACTGCGCTGGTGATCCTCGGCATCCGCGACGACACGCGCTTTCCGCTCATCTTCTACCGCGAGGACTGCGCGGACATGGCGCTCTGCGAGGAGGACATCGACCCTGCGCTGATCGCCGACACCCGCTCCGTCGTCGCCACGGGCACGCATCTCAGCCATCCCCGCACCGAGGCCGCCGTGCTGAAGGCATTGCGCCTTGCCCGCGCGGGCGGGGCGAAGACCGCCCTCGACATCGATTACCGACCCAACCTCTGGGGGCTCGCCGGCCATGGCGCGGGCGAGGAGCGCTTCATCGAGAGCGCCGCCGTCACCGCAAAGCTGCAGAGCCACCTTCCCCTCTTCGACCTGATCGTCGGCACCGAGGAGGAATTCCACATCGCCGGCGGTTCGACCGACACGCTTGCCGCCCTGCGCGCCGTCCGCGCGGTCTCGTCGGCCACGCTCATCTGTAAGCGCGGCGCGGCGGGGGCCGTCGCCTTCACCGGCGCCATCCCCTCGAGCCTCGACGACGGAGAGACCGGCCCGGGCTTTCCCATCGAGGTCTTCAACGTTCTGGGCGCGGGCGACGGCTTCATGTCGGGCCTGCTCAAGGGCTGGCTCGACGGCGAGGACTGGCCCACCGCGCTCACCTACGCCAACGCCTGCGGCGCCTTCGCCGTCAGCCGCCACGGCTGCACCCCCGCCTATCCCTCCTGGGACGAGCTGCAGTTCTTTCTCAGGCGCGGCGTGGTCACCCCCGCCCTGCGCCATGACGCGGAGCTGGAGCAGTTGCACTGGGCCACGAACCGCCATGTGAACTGGCCCGAGCTCAAGGTCTTCGCCTTCGACCACCGCGCCCAGCTGGAAGAGCTGCCCGGCGCCGACCCCGCCCGGATCGGCCGGTTCAAGGAGCTCTGCCTCGATGCCGTTCTGGAGGTGGCGCAGGGGGCGCCCGGCCACGGTCTCCTGTGCGACAGCCGCCTCGGGCGGCGCGCACTCCATGCCGCGGCGGGGCAGGGGCTCTGGATCGGCCGGCCGGTGGAGCTTCCGGGCTCCCGCCCCCTGCGGTTCGAGCCCGAGATCGGCGCGGACCTCGGCGGGCTCTCGGAATGGCCGCGCGAGCATGTGGTCAAGTGCCTGTGCTTCTGCCACCCCGATGACGATCCCGACATGAAGGCGGAGCAGGACGCGCAGATGCTGCACGTCTTCACCGCCGCGCGCCGCAACCGGCTGGATTTCCTGCTGGAGGTGATCCCCTCCAAGGTCGGCGCCGTGACCGACACCACCACCTCCGACCTGATCGACCACATCTACGGTCTCGGCATCTTCCCCGACTGGTGGAAGCTGGAGCCGCTGCCGTCCGAGGCCGCCTGGACCAACGCCTGCACCGCCATCGCCCGGCACGATCCCCATTGCCGCGGCATCGTCTTGCTGGGCCTCGCCGCCGCCGAGGAGGCGCTGGCGGCAGGTTTCGCCACCGCCGCACGCCAGCCGCTGGTCAAGGGCTTCGCCGTGGGCCGCACGATCTTCGGGCCTGCCGCCCGCGCCTGGATGACAGGCGGGATGACCGACGCCGAGGCCGTCGCCGACATGGCCGCCGCCTATGCCCGCCTCTGCGCGGCCTGGGACGCGGCAAGACACTCCGCAAGGGAGACCGCCGCATGACCGACACGATCCGACTGACCGCATCACAAGCCATGGTGCGCTGGCTCGCGGCGCAGAAGGCCGAGGACGGAAGCCCATTCATCGCCGGCTGCTGGGCGATCTTCGGCCATGGCAATGTGGCGGGGCTGGGCGAGGCGCTGCACGGCATCCGCGAGAGGCTGCCGACCTGGCGGGGCCATAACGAGCAGGCCATGGCCCATGCCGCCATCGCCTATGCCAAGCAGCTTCAGCGCAGGCATGCGATGATGGTCACCTCCTCCATCGGGCCGGGTGCCACGAACATGGTCACTGCCGCGGCGCTGGCCTATGTCAACCGCCTGCCGGTGCTGCTGGTGCCGGGCGATGTCTTCGCTCACCGCGGCCCCGATCCGGTGCTCCAGCAGACCGAGAATTTCGCCGACGGCACGGTCAGCGCCAACGACTGCTTTCGCCCCGTCAGCCGCTATTTCGACCGCATCCAGCGGCCCGAGCAGCTCCTGACCGCGCTGCCGCGCGCGATGCGGGTGATGACCGACCCGGCCGATTGCGGGCCGGTCACGCTGGCCTTCTGCCAGGACGTGCAGACGGAAGGCTTCGACTGGCCGGTCGCCTTCTTCGAGGAAAAGGTCTGGCGTATGCGCCGCACCCCGCCCGATCCGGTGGAACTGGAGGCCGTGGCCGAGGCGCTGGCCCGCGCCGAGCGCCCCGTCATCGTCGCGGGCGGCGGGCTGCACTATTCCGACGCAACCGACGCGCTGAGGACCTTCGCCGAAGCGCACGGCATCCCCGTGGTCGAGACCCAGGCCGGCAAGTCCGCCCTGCCGTGGGACCATCCGCAGAACGCCGGTCCCGTGGGCGTCACCGGCGCCACCAGCGCCAACCAGACCTGCGCCGAGGCCGATCTGGTGCTGGGCGTGGGCACGCGGTTCCAGGATTTCACCACCGGCAGCTGGGCGCTGTTCCAGTCCGCGAAGTCCATGGTCAGCCTCAACGTCAACGCCTACGACGCCGCGAAACACGGCGCCCTGCCGCTCATGGCCGATGCCCGGACCGGGCTTGCGGCCCTGTCGGAGGCGCTGGGCGCGCGCAGCTGGCAGGCCGGGATCGGCCCCCGCAAGCAGGCCTGGTTCGCAGAGGTCGACCCCCTCACCGCGCCCCCCGGCGCCGATGACAACGCCCTGCCGACCGACATGCAGGTGATCGGCGCGGCCCAGCGCGCGGCCGGTCCCGACACCGTGGTGATGTGCGCCGCGGGCACCATGCCCGGAGAGCTGCACAAGCTCTGGAAGGCCGGGCGTCCGCGCAGCTACCACATGGAATACGGCTTCTCCTGCATGGGCTACGAGCTGGCCGGGGCCATGGCGATCAAGATGGCCGAGCCCGAGCGCGACGTCGTCTGCATGCTGGGCGACGGCAGCTACATGATGATGAACAGCGAGCTGGCGACGGCCGTGATGATGGGGATCAAGATCACCGTCGTGATCACCGACAACCGCGGCTTCGGCTGCATCAACCGGCTGCAGATGGCCACCGGCGGGGCGGAGTTCAACAACCTGCTGGACCACACCGTCCACGCGGCCCCCTCGCAGATCGACTTCGCCGCTCACGCCGCAAGCATGGGGGCCGAGGCGGTGAAGGCCGCCTCCATCGCCGAGCTGGAGCAGGCGCTGGCGCAGGCGAAGCACGCGAAGGGTCCCTTTGTCGTCGTGATCGACACGGACCCCTATCCCTCCACCCCCCATGGCGGGCATTGGTGGGAGGTCGCGGTCCCCGAGGTCAGCCCCCGGGCCGAAGTCAACGAGGCCCGCAAGGGCTATGAGAGCAACCGCAAGCGTCAGGTGACGGCATGATCCTCTACGGCACGAACCCCATCGCCTGGTCGAACGATGACGACCCAACCATCGGCGGGCATATCAGCCTCGAGACCTGTCTCGACCAGACCGCCGAGATCGGCTTCGACGGGATCGAGAACGGCAACAAGTTCCCGAAGGACTCCGCAGCCCTCAAGGCGGTACTTGAGCCGCGCGGGCTGTCGTTTGTCTCCGCCTGGACCTCGCTCGACCTCTTGCAGATCGACGTCGAGACCCAGAAAGACCGCATCGCGGCGCAGGTCGACCGCCTGCTGGAGATGGGCTGCCGGGTGATGATCGCCTGCGAGACCTCGAACACCGTCCACGGCTCGGCCACCCCGCTGTCGAAGAAGCCCGTGCTCGATGCCGACGCCATGGACCGCTTCGGCGCGCAGGTGGAGCAGATCGCCGTATGGACCGCCGCGCGCGGCCTGCCCATGGCCTACCATCCGCACATGGGCACCGTGGTGCAGACGCCGGAGGAGATCGACCGCTTCATGGCCGCGACGGGTCCCGCCACGGGGCTCCTCTTCGACAGCGGCCACACCTATTTCGGCGGCGGCGATCCGGTGGCGGTCCTTCAGAAACACATCGGCCGCCTCGTCCACTTCCACGCCAAGAACGTCCGCCGCCCGATCATGGAGGCCATAGAGGCGCGGGACCTGACCTTCCTCGACGGCGTGCGGCAAGGCGTCTTCACCGTGCCGGGCGACCCCGAGGGCGCCATCGACTTCGCGCCGCTGATGGCGCTGCTGGCGGAGTCCCGCTACGACGGCTGGATCGTCATCGAGGCCGAACAGGACCCCGAGGAGCGCGACCCGGTGGAATACCAGTCGCTTGGCCTCTCGACGCTCAAGGCGCTGGCCGCGGAGTCCGGGCTCGCCGCATGAAGCTCTTCGACCTGCGCCACCCGTTCTTCCGCCCGCTCTGGCGCCGCGTCGCGGTGACGGCTGTCTGCGCCGTCTGGACGGTGGTGGAACTCATGGGCGGCAACGTCTTCTGGGCGATCCTCTTCGGGGGCCTCGGCGGGCTCTGCGCCTGGGAGTTCTTCATCGTCTACGACGAGGTCAACTATGCCGACAGGGAGGACAGGGACGGGTCGTGAGCCGCGGCGCACTGCAGTTCGGCGGCCATGCGCGACGCCCGACCCAGGCGACGCGCCGCGCCCTCGACGGGCCGCGACACGGCGAAATGCCGCTCATGCCGCGCGCTTTAAGCCTTGGTCCCGCAATCCGTGCGAGCGGTGCACTGTCGTCAGCCGATCGCCGGCCGGCCCGGCGTCGCCATCGTCGCGCGGACCGATGGCGCGTCGATGGCGACCGCGGCGGCCTTCGGCCTTGAGACCGCGCCCGGGCGGCGCTCCGGCCGTTGACATGCCCACACATCCAGGGAGACCCGCTCCATGACCGACCTTCTCCGCCGCCCCTCCACCAGCGCGGGCAAGATCCACGACATCACCCCCGACAGCGCGGGATGGGGCTACGTCGGCTTCGGCCTCTACCGCCTCTCTGCCGGCCAGGGGGCCTCCGAAGTGACCGGCGACCGCGAGGCGATCCTCGTGCTCGTCGAGGGCAAGGCCCGGATCGCCGCCGCCGGTCACGATTTCGGCGAACTGGGCCAGCGCATGACCGTCTGGGACCAGACTCCGCCCCACGCGGTCTATGTCCCCGGGAGCAGCGACTGGACGGCCGAGGCCACCACCGACTGCACCCTCGCGATCTGCACCGCCCCCGCCCAAGGCACATACCCCGCCGCCCGGATCGGCCCCGAGGGGATCGACCGCGTCACCCGCGGCAAGGGGGCCAACACCCGCTACATCCACCCCATCGCCATGGAGGAGCGCGACGTCGCGGGCAGCCTGCTGGTGACCGAGGTCTACACCCCCGCCGGCAACTGGTCCTCCTATCCGCCGCACCGCCATGACGAGGACGACTTCCCCGCCATGACCTATCTGGAGGAAACCTATTACCATCGCCTGAATCCGGCCCAGGGCTACGGCCACCAGCGCGTCTTCACCGAGGACGGCAGCCTCGACGAAACGATGACCGTCCACGACCACGACGTGGTGCTGGTCCCGAAGGGCCACCATCCCTGCGGCGCGCCCTATGGCTATGACATGTATTATCTCAACGTGATGGCCGGGCCCCTGCGGAAATGGCGGTTCAGGAACCACCCCGATCACGACTGGATCGCGCAGAAGGACGCGTGACCGGGGTCAGAGAAACCCGAGGTGCCTCAGGGCATCTTCGGCAGCGGCCCGCAAACCCGGATCGCCGGTCGTGACCGCCTCGTTCAGGCTGCGCATCAGTTCGGAAAGACGGCGCTCTGCGATGGAGTCGCGCAGGAAATGCACCACCTCATCTTCCGGCAGTCTCGTGATCATGGCGACGGCCTCTTCGGCCCCCTTCAGCGTCCCGGCCATCGGTAAATCCCCCTGCCGATGATTCCCTCTCGGAGATGTTACCGAAAACGGCGACCCGCGTCTCCCCAATCGTCAGAATGGCTCTGCCTTGGCCGCCGGTCCTCGATGCAGGCGGGGCCTGCGCCGGGCCAGGCCCTTCGCTTCACTCCGCCGCGACCGAGACCGCCGCCTGCGGCGCATCGACGAAGCGCATCGCCGCCTCGCCAGCGGCGAAGGCGAGCCGCCCTGCCACCAGCGTCGCCTCCACCTGCCGCGTGGCCTTGCTGACGATTGCGAGGTCCGCGCGTTTTCCCTGCGCGATCACCCCCCGGTCGGGCAGGCGCATCAGGGCCGCGGGCGCCCCCGATACCAGCCGCCAGGCGCGGGGCAGGTCCATAATCCCCTCGTCGGCGAGGGCGAAGGCGGTGCCTGCCAGCGCCGCCGGACGCCGCCCCGAGGCCAGCGCGGTGCACTTTCCCGCCCGCACGAGGGCGCCGGCCGAGACCGGGCCCGCCTCCGCCCCCGAGACGGAGGCCACGACAGGGTCCCCCACCGCACGTGCCAGCGAGGCTGCGCGCAGGGCCGCCGGGCTTTCGCAGATCCGGGCGCCCAGCATCGCGAAGAACTCCCGCGTCTCGCCGTCCGCATCGCCATGGGAGCCATAGCTCACCCCGAGAATGTCCAGTGCCTCGGCGATGCGGCAGAGGGTGCGCGGCAGGTCCCTCGGCCCCGCCGGTGCGGCCGCAAGCTCCGCCGCCAGCGCCTCCGCGCTCAGCCCCCGCGCGTCCGCGAGCGCCCGCAGGCGCACAGGGTCGAAAGCGGGCGTCTGCTTCGTGCCCACCATGGCATCGACGAAGGTGAGCCTGTCGACCCCGTGCCGCCGTACCGCGGCGAGGAGCCGCTCGGCGGCGGGCAGGGTGGCCGCATCATAGGCCAGGGCGATGCGCAGATCGACGAGCGACTCCGCCCGGTGCCGGTCGAGCGCGCGCAGGTAGGTTTCGGCCCGCTCTGCCGCCCCGGTGCCGCTCGCCGACCACAGATGCGTGGCCCAGCCCGTCGTCACCCCCGCAATGGCTGCTGCGCGCCCCGCTTCGGCGAGGGCCGACCGGGCCGTCTCTTCCGTCGGTTGCGGGGCGGCCTGGTCCAGCGCCCGGACGGACAGGTCCACCATGCCGGGCAGGATGTAGTAGCCGCTGAGGTCCACCGCGGGAAACGGCCCCGCCGAAATCCGCCCGCCCGAGATGGCCACGGTGCGGTCCTGCAGCACCCCGTCCCGCAGCACGGTCGCGCCGGTCAGGCGCAGCGGGGAGAGGGGCGCGGGCATCGCGAGGGCCTTTCGCTCGGACTTCGGTGGCCTCCGTTTCTAGACTCTTGATGTTGCGCCCGTATGACAAGTCTCCCACAAGTGACGCGTTTTCCCGGCGAGGTGTTCGGCAGAGCGCCCGTCCGCCCCACGGGGCCGGAACCGCCTCCGTGCCCCGCCCCCGCCCCTCGTAGGGTGGGTTTTCAACCCACATCAACCTCCGGTCAGGTCACAACCTCCGGCCCCGCTCGCCCGGTCTTTGCCCTCAGTCCCGTCAGCTCCTCCGCCGCCGCGATCACCGGGGCCAGCGCCGCCTGCGGCTCCTCGTGCAGCGCGTCCGGCGTCGTCTCCAGCCGCTCCAGATAGACCCGCACCGTCGCGCCCTCGGTGCCCGTCCCCGACAGGCGGAACACCGCCCGCGCGCCGCCCTCGAACCAGACCCGCAGGCCTTGCCCTGCGGCCTTCGACCCGTCCACCGGGTCGGTATAGCCGAACTCGTCGGCGGCGGTGACCGTGAGCCCCCCCGCCGTCGTCCCCGGCAGATCGGAGAGCCGCGCCCGCAACGCGCCGATGATCTCTTCGGCCAGGCCTGCATCCACCGCCTCGTAATCGTGGCGCGAATAGTAATTCCGCCCGAACCGCGCCCAGTGGTCGGCCATCAGCTGCGCCACGCTCTTGCCGGTCCCGGCGAGGATGTTGAGCCAGAGCAGCACCGCCCAGAGCCCGTCCTTCTCGCGCACATGATCCGATCCTGTGCCCGCGCTCTCCTCTCCGCAGAGCGTGGCGCGACCCGCATCCAGCAGCGTGCCGAAGAACTTCCACCCCGTGGGCGTCTCGTAGCAGTCGATGCCCAGAGCCTCGGCCACCCGGTCCACGGCGCCCGAGGTCGGCATCGACCGCGCCACACCCGCCAGCCCCTTCGCATAGGCCGGCGCCAGATGCGCATTGGCCGCGAGAACCGCAAGGCTGTCCGAGGGCGTGACATAGCAGTCCCGGCCCACGATCATGTTGCGGTCACCGTCGCCGTCCGACGCCGCGCCGAAATCGGGGGCCTCCGGGCCCATCATCAGGTCCATCAGCGGCTTGGCCCAGATCGGGTTCGGGTCCGGATGCCCTCCGCCGAAATCGGGGGAGGGGACGGCGTTCACCACCGTGCCCGGCGTGGCGCCCAGCCGCTCCTCGAGGATCGCGCGCGCATAGGGCCCGGTGACCGCGTGCATGGCATCAAAGCGCATGGTGAAGCCGCCCGCGAACAGCGCCCGGATCGCCTCGAAGTCGAAAAGCGCCTCCATCAGGGCGGCGTACTCCGTCACCGGGTCCACCACCTCCACGACCATGCCGCCCAGACTGCTCTCGCCCTGCGTGGCGAGGTCCGCGTCCTGCGCCTCGAGGATGCGATAGGAATGCACCGCCTTCGTCGCGGCGAAAATCCGGTCGGTCACGCCTTCGGAGGCCGGCCCGCCGTTCGGCCCGTTGTATTTCAGGCCGAAATCCTCGTCCGGCCCGCCGGGGTTGTGGCTGGCCGACAGGATCAGCCCGCCGTCCGTGCCGCGCTTGCGGATCAGGTGCGAGGCTGCGGGCGTGGACAGGATGCCGTCCTGTCCCACCACCGCCCGCGCCGCGCCGTTCGCGGCCATCATCCGCAGGATCACCTGTATCGCGCGGTCGTTGAAATAGCGCCCGTCGCCGCCCACCACGAGGGTCTTGCCCGCGACGCCGCCGATCCCGTCAAAGATCGCCTGGACGTAGTTTTCAAGGTAATGCGGCCCCATGAAGACCCGCGTCTTCTTTCTCAGCCCGCTGGTGCCGGGCTTCTGACCCTCTATCGGGCTCGTCTCGACGGAAATCGGGTCCATGGAATCCTCCTTCAGGATTGCTTCAGGATCAGCGCGACGACCGACGAGCCGTGCACCTTGAGCGGTTTCGTCACCGCGAAACTGCCGAGCGTCTGATCCGCCGTGTCCAGCTCGCGATACCACAGCCAACCTTCGCGGGGCGAGGGAAGGTCCACGGTCAGCGGCCCGCCGGCATTGAAGATCGCCATGACCGCGTATTCCAGCCGGTCGTATTCCGGCGTTCCGCTGGCCATGCGCATCTCGGCGATGAGATGCTTGCGCTCCGGGTCGGCCCAGTCCGCCTCGGTCATCAGTGTGCCGTCGGCCTTGCGCCAGTAGAGGTCGGGCACCCCGTCCACCAGTCGCGGCCGGGCATGGAGGAACCGCTTTTGCCGCAGGATCGGGTGGGCGCGGCGGAACTGCACGACCTGCCGCGCGAAGGCGAGGAAATCGGGATCGTGCCCCTCCCAGGTGACCCAGCCGATCTCGTTATCCTGGCAATAGGCGTTGTTGTTGCCGTTCTGCGAATTGCCCAGCTCGTCGCCCGCCAGCAGCATCGGCGTGCCCTGGCTCAGCATCAGGGTGGCCAGCATGTTGCGCCGGCGCCGGTCCCGGCAGGCCCGGATCTCCGGATCCTCCGTCGGCCCCTCGACGCCGCAGTTGTCGCTGGCGTTGTGGTCGTGCCCGTCGGCATTGTTCTCGCCGTTGGCCTCGTTGTGCTTTTTCGCATAGCTGACCACGTCCATCAGCGTGAAGCCGTCGTGGCAGGTGATGAAATTCACCGACGATGTGGAGGGCCGCCCGTCATGGTCGAACCGCACTGCCGACCCCGAGATGCGGTTCGCGAGCTTCGAGGTCATCCCCCCGTCGCCCCGCCAGAACATCCGCACCTGGTCACGGTAGCGGTCGTTGTGCTCGCCCCATGGGTTCGGAAAGGCGCCGAGCTGGTAGCCCCCCGGGCCGATGTCCCAGGGCTCTCCCATCAGCTTCACGCGGGCAAGCACCGGGTCCTGCCGGATCGCCTGAAAGAATGCCGCGTTGCGGTCGAACCCCTGCGCCGTCCGCCCCAGCGAGGCCGCGAGATCGAACCGGAAGCCGTCCAAGTGATAGGTCTCGACCCAGTGGCGCAGGCTGTCCAGCACCATCCGCAGCACCATCGGATGCTCGATGTTCAGCGAATTGCCCGTGCCGCTGTCGTTGATGTAACGCCGCGGCGTTTCGGCCAGCCGGTAGTAGCTGCGGTTGTCGAGGCCCCGGAACGACAGGGTCGGGCCCAGGTGGTTGCCCTCGCCGGTATGGTTGTAGACCACATCGAGGATCACCTCGATCCCCGCCGCATGGAACCGGCGCACCATCTCCTTGAGCTCATGCGGCCCGGCGCCCGGGCTGAAATACCGCGGCTCGGGCGCGAAAAAGCCGATGGTCTGGTAACCCCAGTAGTTCGTCAGCCCCTTCTCGATCAGGTGCTCGTCGTTCAGGAAGGCATGAATGGGCAGGATCTGGATCGCCGTGGCACCCAGTGCCCCGATGTGCTCGATGATGGCGTCGGAGGCGAGGGCGGCATAGGTGCCCGGCGCCTCGATCCCCGGATGGCCCATGGTCAGGCCCCTCACATGAGCCTCGTAGAGGATCGTTTCCTCCAGCGGCCGGCCCGGCGGGCGGTCGCCCTGCCAGTCGAACCCGTCGTCCTGCGCCATGACCATGCACCGGGGCATGTGCCCGGCGCTGTCGCGGGTGTCGAAGGTCAGGTCTCCGTGCCGTGCGCTGACGTCATAGCCGAAGACGGCGCCCGACCAGCGCGTATGCCCCGTCAGCCAGCGCGCATAGGGGTCCAGCAGCAGCTTGTTGGGGTTGAACCGGTGCCCCTCGTCGGGGCGGTAGGGCCCATGGGCGCGGTAGCCGTAATGCTGCCCCGGTCCCAGCCCGGGCAGGTAGCCGTGCCAGACATGCCCGTCGCGCTCGGGCAGCGCGAGGTTGATCCGCTCGGTCCCGTCCTCGTCGAAGAGGCACAGAGTCATCTTCGTCGCGTGCTGGGAGAAGATGGCGAAGTTCACCCCCTCGCCATCCCAGGTCGCACCGAGCGGGGCGGGCCGTCCGGCCCTGATCTCCACGTTGCCGTTCATGTCTCTCAGGCTATCAAAGCGGCATAGAGGGCCGCGTAGGCCCTGGCCGATCTCTCCCATCCCACTGGCGCCGCCATGGCGTTACCCTGCAATTGCGCCCAGATTGCGGGCGTCTCCCAAAGGTCGCAGAGCCGCCCCAGACCATGGGCCAGCGGCCCGGCCGCGACGGGATGAACCTGTATGCCGGTCGCCGCGCCCGCCGCAAGAGCCGCGGGCGAGGCGTCGATCACCGTATCGGCAAGCCCGCCCGTCAGGGCCACGAGGGGGACCGTGCCATAGCGCAGCCCCATCAGCTGCGTCAGCCCGCAGGGCTCGAACCGCGAGGGCACGAGAATGGCGTCGCCGCCCGCGATGAGCCTGTGCGCCAGCGCCTCGTCGTAGCCGATGCGCACCGCGACGTTGCGGTCCTCCGCCGCCGCGTGAAACGCCCGCTCCAGTGCCGGATCGCCCGAGCCGAGCAATGCCAGTTGCCCGCCCCGTGCCAGCAGAACCGGCAGCGCCTCCAGGAGCAGGTCAAAGCCCTTCTGCTCCGTCAGCCGGCTCACCACGACGCAGAGCGGTCCCGCCGCCTCGGGCAGCCCCATGATCCGGCGCAGAGCGGCCTTGTTGGGCGCCTTGCCCTCGGGCGTGTCATAGGGCTCGATCAGCGGATCGGTCGCCGGGTTCCAGACCGCGGTGTCGATCCCGTTCAGGATGCCCGCCAGATCGGCGGCGCGCGCGCGCATCACCCCGTCGAGCCCCATGCCGAACTCGGGCCGCATCAGCTCGGCGGCATAGGTCGGCGACACGGTCGTCAGCCGGTCGGCCCAGACCAGCCCCGCCTTCAGCGCCGACAGCCGGCCCCAGAATTCATAGCCCTCCGGGGTGAAATCCGACGGGTCGAGCCGGAGCGGCCCGATCTCCTCGGGCGCCGCGTTGCCGTGAAAGGCGATGTTGTGGATCGTCAGCACCGACGGCGGCCCGCCCGTGCGCAGGTAATAGGGCGCGAACCCTGCCTGCCAGTCGTGGCAATGGACCACGTCCGCCGGCCAGTCGTGGCGCGCCACCTCCGCCGCCGCCCAGGACAGCGCGGCAAAGCGGGCCGGGTTGTCCGGCCAGTCCCGCCCGTCCGGGCCAAGGTAGATCGACCCCTCCCGCGCGTAGAGATGCGGCGCGTCCACCACCATCAGGTCGAGCGCCCCGGCCCGCCCCGCCAGCACCCGCGCAGGGCCGCCCATCAGGTCGCGCTCCTCGCGCAGCACCTGCCCGCCCTCCAGCGCCGCCAGCACCGCCGGGTAGCCCGGCAGCATCGTGCGCATCTCCACGCCTTCGGTCTTCATCGCCCCCGGCAGGGCGCCAGTCACGTCCGCAAGGCCCCCGGTCTTCACCAGGGGCGCGCATTCCGACGCGACCGACAGGACCTTCATCGCGCTTTGGACCAGGCGTCGATCATCGGCTGGGTGATCAGCGTGACGCCGGTCTCCGACACGCGGAAGAACTTCGCGTCCTCCGCAGGGTCCTCGCCCACCACCAGCCCCTCGGGGATGACCACGCCCTTGTCGATCACGACCTTCCGCAGCCGCGCGTGGCGGTTCACCACCACCCGCGGCAGCACCACGGCATGATCCAGCACCGCATAGCTGTTGGTATGCACATTGGTGAAGATCAGCGAATTGCGCACCTCCGTGCCCGAGATGATGCAGCCGCCCGAGACCATGGAGGAAATGGCCATGCCCCTCCGGTCGCGCTCGTCATGGATGAACTTCGCGGGCGGCACGCTCTCGGAATGGGTCCAGATCGGCCAGGTCGTGTCCCAGAGGTCCAGCTCCGGCGTGAAATCCGTCAGGTCGATATTGGCCTGCCAGAAGGCATCCACCGTGCCCACGTCCTTCCAGTAGGCCGGCGCGCCCTTCTGTCTCACGCAGCTGTCGTCGAACCGGTGCGCCATCGCCTTGCCGCTCTTCACGATCTCCGGGATCAGGTCGCTGCCGAAATCGTGGCTGGAATTCGGGTCCTCGGCGTCCTTCAGCAGCAGTTCGCGCAGGAACCGGTAGTCGAAGACATAGATGCCCATGGAGGCCAGCGCCACGTCGGGATCGTCGGGGGTTCCCGGCGGATCGGCGGGCTTTTCGAGGAAGTCGGTGATCTGCCCTTTGGCATCCGTCGCCATGACGCCAAAGGCCGTGGCCTCCATCCGGGGCACCGTGAGACAGCCCACGGTCACGTCCGCGCCGCTCTCGACATGCTGGCGCAGCATGATCTCGTAATCCATCTTGTAGATGTGGTCCCCCGCCAGGATCACGATGTAGTCGATGTGGTAATCGTCGAGAATGTCGATGTTCTGCGTCACCGCATCCGCCGTGCCGCGATACCAGTCCTCGCCGCCGGTGCGCTGGCTCGCCGGCATGATGTCGATGAACTCGTTGCGTTCCGTACGAAAGAAGTTCCAGCCCCGCTGGCAATGCCGGATCAGGCTGTGGGCCTTGTATTGCGTGGCCAGCGCCATCTTGCGGATGCCCGAATTCATCGCGTTCGACAGGGCGAAGTCGATGATCCGCGTCTTGCCGCCGAAATAGACCGCCGGTTTCACCCGCCGGTCCGTCAGCTCCTTCAGCCGGGAGCCGCGTCCCCCCGCCAGCACGAAGGCCATGGAGCGTTGTGTCAGTCGCCTGTTGTCGTCCATCGGTCTCTCCTCCCTCAGGTCGGCTCAGCCGGGGCTGAACATCACCACCGCCAGCGGCGGCAGCGTGATTTCGAGCGTATGGCCATGGCCATGGGACGGCACCGCCTCCGCGTTGCGTCCCCCGGGCTGGCCCATGCCGCTGCCACCGTAACGCGCGGCGTCCGTGTTGAGGACCTCGCGCCAGTGCCCGCCGCGGGGCACGCCCAGCCGGTAGCCCTCGCGCGGGACCGGGGTGAAGTTGCACACCACCAGCACCGGGGCGTCCTCCTCCCGGCCGAAGCGCAGGAAGCTCAGCACCGACAGCTCCGCGTCGCCGTGATCGACCCAGGCAAAGCCCGCGGCCTCGCAATCCTTCACATGGAGCGCGGGCGTCGCGCGATAGAGCGCGTTGAGATCCCGCACGAGGTCCCGCACGCCCGCATGACGGGGCAGGGCGGCCGCCTCCCAGTCCAGCTCCCGGTCGTGGTTCCACTCCTCGGGCTGGCCGAACTCGCAGCCCATGAAGAGCAGTTTCTTGCCCGGATGGCCCCACATGTACCCGTAATAGGCGCGCAGATTTGCAAATTTCTGCCATTCGTCGCCGGGCATCTTCTTCAGCATCGAGCCCTTGCCGTGCACCACCTCGTCATGGCTGACGGGCAGGACGAAGTTCTCGGAAAACGCCCAGGAGATCGTGTTGGTGACCTGGTGGTGATGGTATTTCCGGTACTCGGGCGGCCGCGCGATGTAGTCGAGCGTGTCGTTCATCCAGCCCATGTTCCACTTGTAGCCGAACCCGAGCCCGCCCGTGTGGACCGGCCCCGAGACCGCCGGATAGGAGGTGCTTTCCTCGGCCACGGTCATGATCCCGTCATGGTCGCCATAGACCAGCGTGTTCATCCGCTCCATGAAGGCGATGGCCTCGAGGTTCTCGCGCCCGCCGTGCACATTGGGCACCCATTCCCCCTCGGGCCGCGAATAGTCGCGGTAGAGCATGGAGGCCACGGCATCCACGCGCAGCCCGTCCACGTGGTATTCGTCGAGCCAGTAAAGGGCGTTGGCGACAAGGAAATTCGCCACCTCCCGCCGGCCATAGTTGTAGATCAGCGTGTTCCAGTCGCGGTGGAACCCCTCCCGCGGATCGGCATGTTCGTAAAGCGGCGTGCCGTCGAACCGCCCCAATCCATGCGTGTCGGTGGGGAAATGTCCCGGCACCCAGTCGAGGATCACGCCCAGCCCCGCGCCATGGGCGGCCTGCACCAGGTCGCGGAACTCGTGCGGCGGGCCGAACCGGATCGTGGGCGCATAAAGCCCCACGGGCTGATAGCCCCAGGACCCGTCGAAGGGGAACTCCGACACGGGCATCAGCTCCAGATGCGTGAACCCCATGTCCCGGGCATAGCCCACCAGCTCCTCTGCATGTTCGCGGTAGGATAGCGGCCGACCGCCCTCGTCGTGGCGCCGCCGCCAACTGCCCAGATGCACCTCGTAGACCGAAATCGCCGCGTCCCGGCTGTTTCTCGCGGCCCGCGTCTCCATCCAGCCGTCGTCGTCCCAGCCGTAGCCGCGGATGTCGCGCACCACGCTCGCCGTGGCGGGCGGATGCTCGGCGCCGAAGCCCACCGGGTCCGCCTTCTGGAACAGACGTCCGTCACGGCCGAGGATCTCGTACTTGTAGGCCATGCCCTCGCCCACGCCGGGCAGGAAGATCTCCCACACACCCGTGGCGCCGCGCCTGCGCATCGGGTGGCGCCGGCCATCCCAGCCGTTCATGTCGCCCACGACGGACACCCGCCGCGCATTCGGCGCCCAGACCGCGAAATGGGTCCCCTCCGCGCCCGCGTGCCGCATCCGGTGCGCGCCCAGGGCCTCCCAGAGGCGGTGATGCGCGCCTTCGCCCAGAAGATACTCGTCGAAATCCGTCAGCACCGGGCCAAAGCGGAAGGCGTCGTCATGATCCCATTCCGCTCCGTCCGCGCCGGTGCCGTGCAGGACATAGCCCTCGGTCCTCTCCGCGATGGCGGCAGAGACCGGACCCGAGAACACCGGGCCGAACACGCGCTCAAGCGGAAAGACGGCGCCCGCGTCCCCCCGTACCTCGAGCCGGTCCGCGCCGGGGTCGATCGCCGTCAGCCGCCCGTCCACGCCCGCGCGATGAGGACCCAGAACCGCGAACGGGTCATGGTGCCTGCCAGAGGCCAGCGCCTCCGCCGTTTCCATGTCGATGGCGTGATGGTTGCCCGTGTCGCGCAAACCCCGTCCCCCTCTCGTTGACGGCAGGGGAACACGGAAAGCGCCGAGTTCAAAGGGTATAGTCGGCCTCCAGCGCCTTTTCGACGACGCGCAGGGCGTTCGGAATGTCGTTGCGCTCCGCCCGCCGGGTCGCTGCGGCCCGGCTGAATCCGTGGCTCAGCCAGCGCTGGATCAGCCGCGCGCGCAGTTCGGGCACGGGCACGTCGATCCGCACGGAAACGTCCCACAGCGGCGCGAGCAGCGACCAGGGCCGCTCGTCGAACAGCAGGTAGTTTCCCTCCACGATCACCACCTGGCATTCGGGCGGCACCACCAGAGCGCCGGCGATGGCGATGTCCCGCGGACGGTCGAAAACCGGCAGAACCACCTCCTCGCCATTGGCAAGCCGCCGCATGGCATTGAGAAAGCCAAGCCCGTCAAAGGTTTCCGGCGCGCCCTTGCGTTGCGTCAGTCCCCGGTCCTCCAGCACGCGGTTGTCGAGGTGAAAGCCGTCCATGGGCACCACCGCCGTGCGCACCTTCTGGCCGCCGAGCCTGCGTCCCACCTCGGCGGCCAGCGTCGACTTGCCGGAGCCCGGCGCGCCGGCAATGGCGACGAGCAGCCGCGGGGTCCCCGCGCGCTTTTCGTGAATCGCCTCGGCCACCAGGTTCACTTCGGAGGTCAGATCGATCATCGGGCCACTCGTTCGGATCAGGACAGGTCGGGTCGGCACAAGGCCTTCCTTATCCCGCCCGGCCGTGAGTCGGGAGGGGTTTGGGCCCGGGCCCCCGGGACCGGCGACAGGATGCTCAGGCCAAGGGCGCGCGCAGCGTGCCACGCTCGATGAACTGGCACGGAAAGGCGGCCAGCTCCGGGTCGCCGCCCGGCGCCTCGATCAGCGCGGCAAGCCGCGCCGCCGCGGCCTGGGTCACCTCCTCGAGGGGCATCCGCAGTGTCGTGAGCCGGAACTGCGGCCAGCCCGCCATCTCGATATCCCCGAGCCCCACGACGCCCGCGTCGTCCGGCACCGAAACCCCGGCCTCCTCCAGCGCCATGAGCACGCCGAGCGCCAGCCGGTCGTCCGCGCAGAAATAGCCGTCCGCGCCGCCCCGGCTGAGGATCTTCTCCGCCGCGCGCTGGCCGGCCTCGACCGAGACATCGTCGGTCCACTGCACCTGCAGCTCGAGATCCCGCGACCGCGTCACCGACCGGAACCCGGCAAGCCGCTCCTGCATCGGCGCCCATGTCCTCGGCCCGCCGACGAAGGCTGGACGATCGTAGCCCCGCGCCAGCATCTTGCGCGCGGCCAGCCGTCCCGCCCGGACGTTGTCGATGCCCGCCACATCCGCGGCGGCGGCCTCGACCACATGGGGAAAGCACTGCACCACGGGCCGCCCCGTGCCGCGCAGCGCCTCCACGACCTCCGCCGGGAGCTGCGCCGCCACGAGGAGCGCGCCGTCCGCGTGATAGGCGCCGAGCCGCGATGCCGCCCGCGCGGGATCGGTTTCCCCCGCGAGGTTGACCATCACCGCCCGCCGCCCCTGCGCCTCGAGCGCCGCCGACAGCGCGGCCTGCGCCGCCAGCGTCACGGGATTCGTCGCATCGTCGATGACCAGCGCCACCAGTCCGGTGCGCCCTGTCTTCAGCGCCGCGGCCAGCGGATTGGGCCGGTAGCCGAGTTCGGACGCCGCCGCCTCGACCTTGGCCCGCATCTCCGGCGAGACCGTTCCGCCCTTGGTGAAGGTTCGACTGACAGCGGAACGGGAAACACCCGCACGCGCCGCCACATCGGTGACAGTGACCGTCATGAGCCTGCTCCGGTTTCTTGTTTGTCGGGTCTGCGCCCTGCCTCGGAAGCATTTGATCCGCTCCGGCGTTTCAACACAATAAGGCGCCTGCGAAGGTCTCGGGGAGTGTTGCGCACACGTCTCGTGCCGCTGTGGGTGTTCGGATCGGCCAAGCCGTGCCTATATTGAAAGGACGCACCCATCGGTCCGCGCCCGCCCCCGGCGGAGAGACGGACCGTCAGCAGGCCCGCAAGGGGCCGTGACAGATCAGACAGATCAGGGAGACCCGCGATGTACTATGAGATGATCGGCTTCGTATCCGAACCCCATGGCGACGGGCCGTGCGAGACGACCCTTCCGGAGGTCGACCTTGGCCGCACGGCCCTGTTCCTCGATTTCGACGGCACCCTCGTCGACATCGCCCCGCGCCCCGACGCGATCGAGGTGCCGGACGATCTCGTCGATCTGCTGAAGGCGCTCGATATGGCCACCGACGGCCGGCTCGTGATCGTCACCGGCCGGCCCATCGACGTGGCCTGCGCCTTTCTCGGCGGCTTCGGCGGCCATGTGATCGGCTCCCACGGCGCCGAGGACCGCCTCGATGGCGAGGTCCGCCGCCATCCTCTTGCCGGCTCCGACGTGGTCGCCCGCCTCGGCGACATGGCCGAGGCTTTCGCCGCCACCCACGAGGGCCTTCTGGCCGAACGCAAGCCCACCGGCGTCGTTCTGCACTTCCGCCAGGTGCCGGAGCGGGAGGCCGAGGCCTATGCCTTCTTCCATGCGCTCGAACAGAGCCACGAGGGATTCGAACTGCACCATTCCAAGATGGCTTACGAGCTGCGCCCCCGGGGCATCTCGAAGGACGCCTCGATCCGGCGCATCATGGAGAGCCCCCGCTTCGCGGACCGCCGCCCGGTGTTCTTCGGCGACGACGTGACCGACGAGCCCGCGCTCGCCTGGGTCACCTCGCGGTCCGACGGCATCTCGGTCAAGGTCGGGCCCGGCGATACACAGGCCGGCTTCCGCGTCCCGGATCCCGCCGCGGCCCGCGCGGTCCTGCGTCTATGGACGGAGAGCGGGAGCTGATCCATGGCCGCAGAGGGTCGCCTCATCGTCGTCTCGAATCGGATTCCCACCGACTCCCAGCCCTCGGGCGGCCTCGTCGTGGCACTCCATGACGCGCTGATGACCCGCGGCGGCGTCTGGATCGGCTCGTCCGGGGAAACCGCGGAGAGCCCCGGACCCCTGCACGAGATCGAGGGCGTGCCCGAATACCGCAAGTTCGCCTATGACCTGACCGAGGAGGAGCACCGCGGCTTCTACCTCGGCCATGCCAATTCGGTCATCTGGCCGCTCTTTCACCACCGCGCCGATCTCATCGACGTCGACGAGGAGAGCCGCCGCCAGTACATGGCCGTCAACGCCCGCGTGGCGGAGATGGTGGCCCAGGTGGTGGAGCCGGGCGACATCCTCTGGGTCCACGACTACCATTTCCTGCCGCTCGGCCATGAGCTGCGCAAGCGCGGCGTCACGAACCGCATCGGCTTCTTCCTGCACATCCCCTTCCCGAACCCGAGCGACATCGCGGCCCTGCCGGACCAGAAACAGCTCGGCCCCTGGGTCTCGTCCTTCGATCTTTTCGGCCTGCAGACCCAGCGCGACGTCTCCGCCTGCCTCGAATGGCTGCGCACCTCGACGGAGGCGGAATTCACCCTGCGCGGCCGCATGAAGCTCGCCGACCGCTTCTTCGAGGTCCGCTCCTTTCCCATCGGCATCGACGTCGAGAGCTTCCAGGAGGCCGCCGACGCCGCCGACATCACCATCACCGACCTGCCGGTGGAGCAGAAGCTGGTTCTGGGCGTGGACCGGCTCGACTATTCCAAGGGCCTGCCCAACCGCTTCGAGGCCTTCGGCAAGTATCTCGGCCTGCGCGACAGCGACGGGCCCCGGGCGACGATGCTCCAGATCGCGCCGCCCAGCCGCGAGGACGTGGAGGCCTATCGCGACATCCGCACCGAGCTCGAGAGCATGGCCGGCAGCGTGAACGGCGAACACGCGGAACTCGACTGGACCCCGATCCGCTACATCCGCCGCCCCCTCCCGCGCGAGATCGTGGCCGGGCTCTACCGCCGCGCCGACGTGATGCTGGTGACACCGCTCGCCGACGGGATGAACCTCGTGGCGAAGGAATTCGTGGCCGCCCAGGACGGCGCCGATCCCGGCGTGCTGATCCTGTCGCATTTCGCGGGTGCTGCCGAACAGCTCGACGGGGCGCTGATGGTCAACCCCTACGACACCTCCGGCATGGCCCGCGCCATCGACCAGGCCCTCGCCATGTCGCTGCACGAACGTCACGCCCGCTGGCTGTCGATGATGCAGGTGATCCGCGACACCGACATCGACTGGTGGACCGAAAGCTACCTGCGCGCCCTGCGCAGCCAGCCCCAGGTGCAGGTGGCCTGACCGCGCCCGTCCTCCGGTGCCGCCCTGAATCCGCGACCCGCCCTGGATGTTCTGGCCGGACATACCCCGGGGTCCGGGGCGGAGCCCCGGGACCGCATCCCTTCGCGGCACGGACCGAAACCGCCTCTCCCCGGCCGCCGGTCAGGCCCCTGCAAAGGGAAATCGACGGCGCGCAACCGCGCAACAGATTAAAAGGAAAGGATCTTCCCCCGTCGCCAGTGGAGGCGGAATATTTTTCCGATTTTTTTCGCCACCCCCGGGAACAAGCCCGCCCCGGACCTGTTGTCAGACTGTCGAGGTCGCACCGCGACACTTGGCGAACACCAAACCGGCCACGGCCCGTTCCCTGTCCCCTCGTCCCTCAGGGTCGTGGTCGGTCTTGGTGACACGCCCCGACGAGCCCCCCAGATCCCGCCTTCGCCCCTTGCGGCTTTCGGGCCAAGGGTATGGGATGGCATCATGACTCCTCCGGACCGGAACGGCGCGCGATGACCCGCGCGAAGCGTATGATCCGCGCGATGCAATGGCTCGGCGCGGAGATCGACCGGACCAATCTCGGCCTGATCGCTGCGGGATGCGCCTTCTTCGGCGTCGTCGCGATCTTTCCCGCCATCGCCGCCGTCATCGCGCTGTTCGGCCTCGTGGCCGATCCCGGCGTCGTCACCGAGCAGATGGAACTTCTGCGCGAGATCATGCCCGCAGAAGCCTACACCGTCTTCTCCACCCAGGTCCTGGGCCTTCTGAACACCCGCAGCGACGCGCTGGGCTGGGCCTCGGGCCTGTCGGTCCTGCTGGCGCTCTGGTCCGCCCGCGCAGGGGTGGCGGCGGTGATCCGGGGCCTGAACGAGATCCACGGGCGCGGCAGTCGCGGCGGTCTGCGCCATGCCATCGTGGCGATGACGCTGACGGTCTCACTGGTCGGCGTTGCGCTGGCGGCGCTGATTCTCGTGGTGGTGGCCCCCGTGGTGCTGGCCTTCCTGCCGCTCGGCCCGGCCGAGGCCTTCGCCGCCGAGGCCTTCCGCTGGACTCTCGCCATCGCGGTCCTGCTTGCGGGGCTGAGCCTGCTCTACCGCTTCGGCCCGAACCCGGGCGGAGAGGCCCGGCCCGGCTGGTTCACCCCAGGGGCCGTGGCCGCGGTGGCGGTCTGGCTCGCGGCCTCGGTGGGCTTTTCGGTCTACCTGGCGAATTTCGGCAATTACAACCGGCTCTACGGGTCCATCGGCGCGGTGATCGCCCTGATGATGTGGTTCTACATCTCGGCCTATCTCGTGTTGCTGGGCGCCGTGGTGAACCGTCTGATCCTCGGCCAGGCCGACACCAGCCGACGGGGCGCGCCGAGCCGCCCCCCGCCCGCCGCGCCGCCCCCTTGAAGGGCGTCGCTGTTCGAGGCCGGCACCGCTCAGCCCGCGCGGACTCAAGGTCGAAGGCCGCCGCGCCGCGTGCATGTGTCGCGGACCAATGGCGCTCCAACGGAGACAGCCCCCGGCCCGGCGATGCGTCACCGCCGGAGCGCCGCTCAAGGTTACCGCGGAGCCTCGGCCAGAAAGCGCTGCAGCCCGACCCCCGGGGTCGCCTTGCCTCAGCCCGACGGCGCGCGTCTCAAGCGGGCCGGACCGCCCCGAGGCCCCTAGCTGTGCAGCGGCTCGGTGGAGGAGAAGAACATCGCCTGGCTCACCGCCGAGCGCACCTGATCCTCGCGGTAGGGCTTCGAGATCAGGAAAGCGGGCTCCGGCCGTTCCCCCGTCAGCAGCCGCTCGGGGAAGGCGGTGATGAAGATTACCGGCAGCGTCCCGAGCTCGCCCAGGATGTCGTTCACCGCGTCGATCCCGCTCGAATTGTCGGCAAGCTGGATGTCGGCGAGGATCAGGTCCGGCGCCTCGGCGCGCGCCAGTTCGACCGCCGCGTCGCGGGTCCGCGCGACGCCGGTGATCGCATGGCCCATGTCGGCCACGATGGCCTGCAGGTCCATGGCGATGATCGCCTCGTCCTCAATGATCATGATCCGCCCCGATACGCTGTCGGCCATCTCGCGCTCGGCCACCTCCACGAGATGCCGCACCTCGGACTGGTCGATGCCCATGACGAAGGCGATCTCCTCCATCGACAGCTCCTCGATGGATTGCAGCAGCAGCGCTTCGCGGGTGTTCGGCGTCAGCTTCGACAGATGCGCCTGCGCGGCCTGGGCCAGGCCGGTCTCGTCCTCCGAGACGGGCTGACCCGAACTTTGCCAGATACCGTGGAACACCTGGAACAGGGCGACCTTCGGCCGACGGTCGCTGGAGAAGACGTCCCGGTCCTCGAGAATCGCCTCCAGTGCCGCCGCGGCGTACGCGTCGCCGGTGCCCTGCGATCCGGTGAGGGCCCGGGCATAGCGGCGCAGGTACGGCAGTTCCCCCCCGATCGTGCTGGCAAGGGTGGACGCGTCTGTGATCGCTGTCATATTTTCGTTCCCTGATGCGTAATTTCGTGGAACCGAACGCTTCTCCTGCGACTTGGGTTCCCGTCGGCGGTGCGGGACACCTATATCCTCATGGCCGGGCGACAAGACGCCGAGGCGCGGCGGATGGGGTGAGACATGCCGAAGGGGCACAGGGCCGGAGATATCGACGCACATCTGCGTCGGGCCTTCAAGGAAATCGAAAGCGATCCGCTGCCCGAGCGCCTGCTCGGACTTCTCGATGAATTGCGACGCCGTGAGGCGAATGGTGCCGCCGCTCTAGGCGCGGACGTGACGGCCCCAGAGCAAGACCCGGATCGCGGGTGACGCCATGACCCGAATCGATGACCAGGACCCGCGCGACGAACTCGTGACGCACCTGCCCGCCCTGCGGGCCTTCGCGCTCAGTCTCACGCGCAACTCATCCGCGGCGGACGACCTCGTGCAGGACACGGTGGTCAAGGCCTGGTCGAACTTCGACAAGTTCGAGACCGGCACGAACCTGCGCGCGTGGCTCTTCACGATCCTGCGCAACACCTTCTATTCGGGCCGCCGCAAGGCGAAGCGCGAGGTGGAGGACGTGGACGGCGCCTTCACCGCGACGCTCGCCGAAAAGCCCGAACATGACGGCAAGCTGCAGCTTGCGGATTTCTTCACCGCCTTCGCCCAGCTTCCCGCCGAACAGCGCGAGGCGCTGACGCTGGTGGGCGCGCAAGGCTTCTCCTACGAAGAGGCCGCCGGCATGTGCGGCGTGGCCGTGGGCACGATCAAGAGCCGCGCCAACCGGGGCCGCACCCGGCTTGCGGAACTTCTCGACCTGAATGACGACGAGGACATGGAGCTGACCGACGGGGCCACCCGCGCCGTCCTGTCGTCCAACGGCCCGGGCAGCCTGTGATACCCGACACGACCGAGGCCGGAGGCCGCGAAGCGCGCGGCCTGACGTTCCGGGTGATCGCCTTCCTGACGATCGCCCTGCTGCCCTTGGGGCTGATCGCGGTGATCCAGACCCAGGAATACCAGCGCGAGGCCCTGCGCCGGTCGGAACTCGCCTTCCTCGCCCTGACGGAACGCGCCGCCGCCGCCGAGGCCGAGGTGGTCGCGGGCGCCATCGGTGCGGCCCAGACGCTGGCCGGGCTCGCACCCGGCATCCTCGGCGACACCGAGATCTGCAACGACGCCCTCCTCCGGGTGGTCGAGAACGATCCGCGTTTCAGCTTCGTGGGCTTCATCCCGCCCGACGGGCATATCGCCTGCTCTACGGCGGACGGCGCGATGTCCCTGCCGATGACGCCCGAGCGGTTCGAATTCCTCGAGAACCCCCGCCGCCTGATCTCCTCCAACCTGCGCGGCCCGGTCAGCGAGGACTGGGTCGTCATCGTCTCCGAACCGGTGTTCGACGCCGGCCGCTACCTCGGCGCCATCTCGATCTCCATTCCCAGCACCGTCCTCGCCTCCGCCTCCGGGAGCCGCCGTCCCGAAGGCCTGATCGCCCAGGACCCGCTCGAGATGACCACCTTCAACCGGCGCGGCGAGATCCTCAGCACCCTCAGCGGCGAGCCGCGGCCCCCGGAGGACCTTCTGCCCCAGCAGGAGCTGACCGCGCTCTTTCCCGAGGCGCCGCGCGCCTTCACCGGCCGGAGCCGCGGTGGCGACATGCAGACCTACACGATCACCCCCGTCGTGCCCGGCGAGGTCTATGTCCTCGGCGTCTGGGAGCCCGAGCTGCCGCGGCTCGGGCGGCTTCCCACGGCCATCGCCGCAGTGCTCTTCCCGCTCCTGATGTGGGGCGCGAGCCTGCTCGTGGCCTCGATCGCCATGCACCGTCTGGTGCTCGTCCATGTCCAGGCGCTGCGCAGCAAGATGCGCAGGTTCGGGCGCAGCCGCGAACTCGACGTGGCGCTGCCCCAGCCCGGAACGCCCGCCGAGTTCCGCGAGATGGACGCCGAATTCGTGGCCATGGCCGAAAGCGTGCTGCGCGACGAGGCGCAACTCGAGGACGCGGTGCGCGAGAAGAACATCCTGCTGAAGGAGATCCACCACCGGGTGAAGAACAACCTGCAGCTTCTCAGCTCGATCACCTCGATGAAGCGCAGGCGCGCGGACACGCCCGAGGCCCGCGCCGTGCTGCGCGCGCTCCAGGACCGGATCCTCAGCCTCGCCGCGATCCACCGCAACCTCTACCTGTCGAAGGACATGAGCGCGGTGGAGGCGGGCCGCCTGATCCAGGACATCGCCGCCCAGCACGGCGTCCTGCCGGGCCAGAGCCGGCTGCGCATGGTGCTCGAGCCGGTGGTGCTGGTGCCGCAGCAGGCCGTGCCGCTGTCCCTTCTGGTGGCCGAGGCCCTCGGCGGCGGCAACACCCCTGACGACACGACGCCGGTGGAGATCGTTCTGACCCAGGATGCGGAGAAGATGGTGACCGTCGTGCTCGAGTCCGGGCCGCCGGCGCGGGACGCGGACGAATCGGACGCAACGATCGGCGACAACCTGATCGTGGCCTTCGCCGACCAGCTCGGCGGAACGCTCGACCGCCAGCTGCTCGACACCGGGCGCTGCCGCATCACCCTCGCGTTTCGCGCTTTGGATACCGTTCCCGACGCGCTTGATTATTAGGGTCCGCCGTATGCGCGGGGGAGGGGCAACTCCGCTCTTGCGCGTGGCACGAAAGGCACGAAATCGGACGCTACGTCATAATGTGACCGAAATGCGTCTGGATTTGGGCAGGGCGGCCCGCTAGTCTCGTCCCAAATACAAGAATGCAGGCATCCGACCGTGAAAACACGGCGGAAAATACGAGGCAGAGCAGAATATGTCAGCGATTGATTTCGTCGTCCGCACTGGTGCGGGCTCGTTCGACCGTGGGTCGGTCGTCCAGGGTGCTCAGCCGTCCGTAGTGCTCGCACGCGGATCGGATATCTCCCTCAACCTCTACCCGGGCCAGATCGCCGGTTACGGGCGGCAGGGCCAGGCGCTCGTGATCACCCTTGCCAATGGCGAGGTGCTGGTGCTCGAGGGCTTCTTCGACGCGGCGGGCAATCCCACCTCGCAGCTTTACGTGTCGGCGGGCGGCGAGCTTTACGGCGTCGAACTTGTGGCGGGGCAGGGCGGACAGGTCTTCGCGAATTACGAGAACGGCGGCGACTTCGGCAAGTTCAACCCGGATGACGCCTTCTTCTTCCTGCGCGGACCGGATCTTCTGATCGCGGAAGGCGCGGTCGTCGAGGACGATGCGGTCGGCATGCTCGCCAACCCGCTTCTCGGCGCGTTCGGCGCCATCGGCCCCTGGGGCTGGGGCGCGGGCGCGCTTGGCGCGGGGGTTCTGGGCAGCGCCTTCAACCGCGACGATGACGGCCGGACCAGCAGCAACACCGACACCAACCCCGGCACCGACGACACGGATGGCGACGGCGATGGCGGCAGCGGCGATGGCGGCAGCGGTGATGGCGGCAGCGGTGATGGCGATGGCGGCGGTGACGGCGGTGACGGCGGCGGCGGCGATGGCGGTGGCGGTGGCGGCGACGGGCCCGATGGGCCCGGCCCGGGCCCCGATGATCCGGACGCTCCCGAGGGCCCGGTTCGGCCCACCGTGGTCATCCGCGACGGCACCCAGAGTTCCGGTCACGTGGTCAATGACGAGGACCGTCGCGACGGCGTCGTGATCGGCGGCACCGGAACCCCGGGCGGCACGGTCGAGGTGACGCTGGGCAACGGCTCCACCCAGACCGGCACGGTCGACGACAACGGCGAATGGCAGGTGGTCTTCGGTCCCGATGCGGTTCCCCCGGGCGAATACAGCGACACCGTCACCGCCGTCATCACGAACGAGGGCGGCACCGGCAGCGACAGCGACTTCCTCGACGTGGACACCGAAACCTTCGTGACCTTCGACGCCGAGGCGACCGAGGGCGACGGCAAGGTCAGCGCCGTCGAGGCTGCCGACGGCGTGATCCTTTCCGGCACCACCGAGGCCGGCGCGGGCGTGATCGTCACCGCCGACGGCAAGCAGTATACCGCGACGGTCACCGGCGAGACCTGGACGGCCTTCGTTCCGGCCGCGGATGTCACGCCCGGCGAATACGACCTCGATGTCTCCGTCACGGCCAGCGACGCTGTCGGCAACACCGCCAGCACCTCCGGCACCGTGATCGTGGACACCGAGACCTTCGTGACCGTGAACACCGGCATCGTCGGCGGCGACGGCATGGTGAACCGCTCGGAGCGCGCCGACCGGCCGATCGTGTCCGGCACCGCCGAGGCGGGCGCCACGGTCATCGTCACCATGGGCGCCGCGTCGAAGACCGTCACCGCGGATCAGGACGGCAACTGGACCACCCGGTTCGCCCGCGCCGAGATCCCCGGCGGCACCTACGAGGCCACGGTCACCGCCACGGCGACGGACGCTCTAGGCAACACCGCCACCGCCGCCGGCCCTGTCGACATCGACACCGAGCTCTCGGTCGCCTTCGACACCACCCCGCTCGAGGGGGACGACGTCGTCAACGCCGCCGAGCGCGCCGACGGCGTGATCCTCACCGGCACCACCGATCCGGGCGCCACGGTCATCGTGCAGATGGGCGGCCAGTCCGTGACCGCCACGGTCGCCGCCTCCGGCGCCTGGAGCGCCGCCTTCGCGGCCTCCGCGCTGCCCGAGGGCGAGACCAGCATCGTAGCCACGGCGAACGCCACCGACGCGGCCGGCAACATCGCCTCCGCCACCCGCAGCGTCGTGGTCGACACCACGACCTTCGTCACCGTGGAAACCGCCACGGTCGAGGGCGACGGCATCATCAACCGTGCGGAACGGGGCGACGGCTTCGTGCTCACCGGCACCGCAGAGGCCGGCGCGGTCGTCGAGGTCTCGGTGGAGGACTATACCGTCACCACCGTCGCCGATGCCTCGGGCAACTGGTCCGCGCAGTTCCGCCGCGCCGACGCGCCGCTGGGCGAAAGCATCCGCGCGGTCACCGCGACTGCCACGGATATCGCCGGCAACACCGCGACCACCACCAGCACGATCCGGGTGGACACCGAGGTGAACCGGCTCGAACTCGACGGGCCGGTGACCGCCGACAACACGCTGAACGCGCTCGAAGTCGCCGCCGGCGTGACCCTCACCGGCAAGGTCGAGGAGGGCTCCACCCTTTTCGTGACACTGCAGAACACGCGCAAGCAGGCCACCGTCGACGCGGACGGCAACTGGACCGTGGACTTCGGTCCGGAGGCCGTGCGGTCGGGCGAATACACTGCCCGCATCCGGATGGAAGCCACCGACATCGCGGGCAATACCCGCACCGAGGACCACTTCTTCCAGGTCGATACCATCGCCCCCGAAGTGCCCGTCGCGACCTCGGTCGACATCTTGCGGGACGGATCGCTCCGGTCCTTCGGGATCTCCGAGGCCGACGAGAATCTCGAGGTGACGCGGATCGACGCGGACGGCAGCCGCACGAAGCTCGCGGTCGACCCCGAAGCGGATCCCCGCCACAATGAGATCGACCTCTACTTCGACACCCCGGTCTCCGACGGCAGCCAGCTCGTGATCAGCTCGACCGACCTCGCGGGCAACCAGAACGCGACGCTCTTCGTGCTCGGCGACTGGGGCACCAAGGTGGTCGACGTGAACAATCCGGGCTTCGACGCCTTCGACATCGGCGCGATCGACCTCAAGTTCGTCGACTGGAGCGAACTGACCCTGACCGCCGCCGACCTCGAGTCCCTGTCGCGCAACGACAACACGCTCACCATCCATGGCGGCTCGGACGACACCGTCACCCTCGTGGGCGGCGCGTCGCTGATCGGCTCCGACGACGGCTACTCGATCTACACCCTCGGCACCGAGGGCGGTCGGGTCCTCATCGAAGAGGACATCAACGTCATCACCTGACCTCGACGACGCCCTTGGCGCAGGCCGCTCCCGTGGCCTGCGCCCAAAGTCCGCAAGAGACCACAAGGCAGGACGGTAACGTGACATCGGCAAGACAGGGACGGGCAGGACTGGCAGCGGTGGTCGCCGCGCTGGCCCTATCGGGATGCATGTCGCCCGGACCGCGGCAGGCGGACGGGGACGGGCAGGGGCTTGTCGCGGCGACGCGGCAGGCCTTCGGCTTTCTGGCCCCCGGCGACACCGCCCCCGTGGATCCCGACGCGGCGGTGCTCGATCCGGAACTGACCGACGGCAGCCAGTCCGAGATCATCGCGGGGCTTCTCGCGCGCCGGTCCGTGCTGGGCGCGGGGCCGCTGCGCGAGGTCTCCGACGCCGTGCTCGCCGCGAATGCCCGCACCGCCGAGGCGGACCTGCGCGCCGCCACCCTGCGCTCCGAGGCCGCCGAGCGGAACTGGCTCCCCCGGGTCGGCCCGGTGGTCAGCCTGACCTCGCTCGGGGATGTCGCCTCCTCCATGCTGCTCGACGCCGTGCTCTTCGACCACGGCGCCCGCACCGCGGGCCGCGAATACGCCCGCGCCGATGTCGAGGTCGCCGCCGTGGCCCTCGCCGAGGACACCAACACCCGTGTGCTGACCGCGCTCGAACTCTACATCGAGGCCGAGGCCGCGCGCGGCCGCGCCGCCGTCACGGAGGGCGCCCTCGAACAGATGAGCCGCTTCGATTTCGTGATGCAGGAGCGGGTGACGGCCGGCATTTCCGACCGCGCGGACCTCTCCTTCGTGGGACAGAAACTGACACGGATGCGCGCCGATCTAGAGGCCGACCGAGAGATCGCCCGAACCGCCCTCGCCGAGCTTCAGGCCATGGCCGCGCACCCGGTCTCTGCGCTTTCGGGTCTCTCGACCGTGGCCCCCACGCCCGCGGGCACCGAGCCCCTCAGGGTCACCAAGGCCCGCGCCCAGGCCGTGCGCGCCACGGCCGAGGCCCGGCTGAGCCGCGCCGAACAGCTTCCCGGCGTCAGCGCGGGCTCCCGGCTTTCTGGCGCCGGCATGGAAAGCGGCGTCACCGCGGGCGGCGAGGGCGGGCTCGGGCTCGGCACCCGTGCCACGCTGCGCGCCATCGAGGCCGCCGAGGAAGCCGCCCAGCGCGAGGTGGCGCTGGCCCGCGAGGATGCGGCCCGCCGCCACGGGCAGCTCTCGGGCCGGATGGACGCCGCCCTGCGCCGCGCCGACGAGGCCGCAGAGATCGCCCGGCAGGCGCGCGAGACATGGGACCTCACGCGCGAGCAGTTCGACGCGGGCCGCCGCGGCGTGTCCGAAACCGTGGGCGTCTTCGAATCCATGGTCCGGGCCGAGCGCGAGGCGGTGACCCTCGCACATGAAGCAGTCGCCCTGCGCGCCCGGCTCGCCGCCGATGCAGGCGTCCTCGTGGACGGAGAGAAGCTGTGACCGATACCGCCACCGCCACCGCCGCCCCGGGGCCGCAGATCCTTTCCTTCGGCGTCGCCGGCCGTGGCGCCCGGCTGACCCCGGTGGCGCCGCCCGGTGTGGCACTCGAGTCCGCAGCGCCCGATCCCGAGGCGCGCTATTCCGAAAAGGCCCGCGCCCGCGCCGATGTCGCGGCGACCTACGCGGGGCTTCTTGGCTTCGATCTCGTCCGCGCCGATGTGCTCGAGGCGATGCACGACCCCTCCGCGGCAGAGATCTCCCCGGGCGACATCGCCCGCGCGCTCTGCGCCGCCGGCCTCGTGGCGAAGGTCCGCGAGGGCGAGCGCCCGCGGGCGCGGCTCTGGCCAGCACTGGCCGAGATGACGAGCGGGCAGATCGTTCTGGTGCTCGGCCAGGACCGCGAGGGCGTCACGGTCTATGACACCACCTGCTGCGACAATCGGGCCGAAGTGCCGCTCTCCGATTTCACCGCCTATTTCACCGGCCGGGTGATCCGCGCCGACGTGGCGCTGCAGGATCTCACGCGCCGCCATGCCGGGGCAGGCCGCGCGCCGCACTGGTTCTGGGGCGAGATGCGCGGCATGAGGCGCTATTTCGCCGAAGTCGCGCTGGGCTCCTTCGTCGCGAACCTGCTCGCGGTGGCCGTCGCTCTCTTCTCGCTTCAGGTCTACGACAGGGTGATCCCGCACCAGTCCATCGCGACGCTCTGGGTGCTCGCCATCGGCGCGGGCCTCGCCATGCTGCTCGAGGCCGGGCTCCGGATCGCCCGCGCGCGGCTGATGGACGGGGCAGGGCGCCAGATCGAGGTGCGAATCCAGGAAGTGCTGATGGACCGCCTCTTGGGCATGCGCCGCGGCGCGGCCGGCACCTCGCCCTCGGCGACCTTCTCGGCGGTGCGCGAATTCGGCGCGATCCGCGAATTCTTCACCGCCTCCACCATCGGCACCCTGACGGACCTGCCGTTCATCGTGCTCTTTCTCGCGCTCGTGGCCTCCATCGGCGGCAACGTGGTCTGGGTGCTCGTCGCGGGCGGCATCCTCATGGTGCTTCCGTCGCTCTTCCTGCAGCGCCGCATGATGCGCCTGACCGAGGAGACGCAAGGCGCGGCGCAGAAATCCGGGCGCCTCCTTCACGAGGCCGCCTACGAGGCCGACACGATCAAGGCCCACCGGGGCGAGGACCGCTTCCGCCGCATCTGGGGAGAGCTGACCGCCGTTTCCGCCATCGCCACCTCCGAACAGCGCAAGCTTGCCTCCACGCTCACCTACTGGGCCCAGGGCGTGCAGCAGGCGACCTATGTGGCCGCCGTGGTCGCGGGCACCTTTCTCGTCTTTTCGGGTGACTACACCGTCGGCACGATCATCGCCGTGGGCATCCTGACGTCGCGCACCCTCGGCCCCCTGACGCAACTCGCCGGGACGCTTGCGCGCTGGGCCAACGTCAAGGCCGCGCTGACGGCGCTCGACACCGTCGCTCTGGCGCCGCAGGACCACGAGGAAGACCGCGCCTACCTGCGCCGCGCGACGATCTCGGGCGGCTTCGAGCTGCGCGAGGCGACCTTCACCTACGACGAGGACAGCGCCCGGACCCTCGACATCCCCGGTCTCCGGATCCACGCGGGCCAGCGCATCGCGGTCCTCGGGCCGAACGGGTCGGGCAAGTCCACTTTCCTGCGGCTCTTGTCGGGCCTCTACCGTCCCGCCCGCGGGCGCGTGATGATCGACGGCGTCGACATGGGCCAGGTCATGCCGCGCGACCTGCGCCGCAACATCGGCTACCTCGGCCAGGAGGTGCGGCTCTTTGCCGGAACCCTGCGCGAGAACCTAGACCTCACGATGCTCGAACGCGACGACGACCGGCTTCTCGCCGCCCTCGACTTCGCCGGCCTCGGCCCCTTCGTGCGCAGCCATCCCAAGGGCCTCGACCTCGAGATCCGCGACGGCGGCGAGGGTCTGTCCATCGGCCAGCGCCAGTCCATCGGCTGGGCGCGGCTCTGGCTTCAGGATCCGCCCGTCTGCCTCTTGGACGAGCCGACCGCGGCGCTGGACCAGACCCTCGAGAGCACCCTCATCAGCCGGCTCGAAAGCTGGCTCGAGGGCCGCACCGTGATCATCGCCACCCACCGGATGCCGATCCTCGCCCTCTGCACCCGCACCCTGATCCTGCAGAACGGCAGGGTCGCGGTGGACGGGCCGCGGGACGAGGTGCTGGCCCATCTCCGGGCGCGAAAGGACCAGGGCTGATGGCCACGATCGACGCCGAACTCGAAACGCGCAACCGGGGCGCCTCCCTGCTGATCTGGCTGGTGGCAGCCACGGTGCTGGTCTTCCTCGTCTGGGCCCGCTTCGCGCCCCTGTCGGAGATCGTCCGCGCGCCCGGCGAGGTGGTCTCCGCCGCCCGGCCGCAGATCGTGCAGAACCTCGAGGGCGGCATCCTCGCCGAGCTCTTCGTCTCCGAAGGCACCTCGGTGGCCGAGGGCGACGTGCTCGCGCACCTGCGCGGCACCCAGTTCGAGACCCGCGTGACCGACCTCTACGACCAGTGGGTCGCCGCCGACATCCGCCGCATGCGCCTCGAGGCCGAGATCGCGGGCCAGTTCGATTTCGAGGTCCCCGACACCCACATGACCCAGGCGCCGCAGATCGTGGCCTCCGAACGCGCGCTCCTGTCGGCGCGCCAGTCTGATTACACGACCCGCACCCAAAGCGCCCGCACCCAGGCCGAGGAGACGGCCCGCGAACTCGCGACGCTCGAGGACCTGCTCGCCCGCGAGGTCGTGGGCCTCTTCGAGGTGACCGAGGCGCGCAAGACCAACACCGACGCCCGCGCCCGGCTCGACGAGATCGTGACCCAGGCCGAACTCGACCGCGCCAGCGAGTATTCCCAGACGCTCGTCGATCTCAACACCCTGCGCCAGGAGCTCCGCCTCGCCCAGGACCGGCTCGAACGCACGGTGATCCGCGCGCCGATGACCGGCATCGTCAACGCGGTCGGCGTCAGCACCATCGGCGGCGTGGTCCAGCCCGGGGAGGACATCTTCGAGATCATCCCCGCCGGCGACACGCTGATGCTCGAGGCCCGCGTCGCCCCCCAGGACATCGCCAGCGTGGTGGCGGGGCAGGAGGCGACGATTAAGCTCACCGCCTATGACTACACCATCTACGGCACGCTCTCGGGCCTCGTGCAGATGGTGTCCGCCGACACCTTCCGCGACGAGCGCCGCCCCGACGGCGAGGCGCATTACCGCGTGTCGGTCGCCATCGACCCCGCCTCCATGGCCGGCCGCGCCGGGGGCGTCCTCCTGCGCCCCGGCATGCAGGCCACGGTGGAACTGCATACCGGCTCGAAGACCGTCCTCGACTACCTGACAAAGCCGCTCTACCGGTCCCGCGAGGCCCTGCGGGAACCCTGACGGCGGCGCCATGACCCGCGGGACAGGCGCACAGGCGCACTGGTCCGCCGCAGGGCGCTGCCTTCCCGCACCAGATGTCCAGCCCAACGACCGAGCCCATCGTGCATCTGTCCCACGGCCTCCGCCCGGGGCCGCGAGACCCGTGCGGACCCGCGTGGCCCACCTTCCCCCGGGCGCCGCCCGCCCCTAATGTGCCGCCATGCTCCGCAGCCTCTCTCTCGCCCTCTCCCTGCTTCTGTCCCTCGCCGGCCCGGCGCCCGCGCAATCGGTGGGCGACGTGCTCGACCTCGCGCGGTTCGTCCTCGACCTGCGCGGCATGTCCTCCGAGTCCACGGTCGCCGCCGCAGCCGCTGACCGGATCGACTCCCGGATGGCCGAGCTGATCGAGTCGCAGATCTCCGCCCGGGCCATGTCGGACCTGCTCGATGACCGCCTCGACGCCTTCGACCTGCGCCAGATCCAGCGCCGCGTGGCGGGCGCCGCCCTGCGCCTTGCGGCCTGCGCCGAGGGCGGACCGGCCTGCGCCCGCGACCTCGAAGAGCTCGACCGCCTCCTGCGCCAGACCGCCAGCGAGCTGGCCGCAAGCCCTCTCGACCCCGCCATCGTGGCCCTGCTGGAGCGCAGCCGGGGCCTCAACCTCGCCGTCCTTCGCGCCGGGGGCGCCTCCGAGGCCGAGCGCGCCGATCTCGCCCGGATCTACGCCAGCTATTTCGCCGCCCTCTCCTCGGCCGAGCGCGGCGCCGCCTCCAACGCCGGCCGCGAGGCGCTGCTCGAGGGGATCGCCCGCACCGCGGGTCTCGACCGCGCCGACCTTGCCCTGCCGGCCCTGACCGACGAGTCGGCGCTGATCGACACGGTCCTGTCCATGGCGGGCAGCGCGCTGATCCTGACCGAGCTGCGGGCGCGGTTCGGGGACGGGCTGCGGTTTCTCGACAGCCAGGCCGAACCGGGCCTTGTCACGGTCTATTTCAACTGCCGCCTGAACCGCGAGCGCAGACGCTTTCTTGACGGCCGCGTCGATCCCTTCTCCCATTACATGCAACTTCCCGATCTCGTGACCCGCGAGAGGGAGCACCGCCTGTCCGGCCGGCCCGACCCGGGGGAGCCCCATGCGCTGCTCTGGCTCGGCGTGACTCTCTTGCGGACGCCCCAGGGCGGGCTGACGGCGGAGGCGCGCGAATACGGTCTCTTCGACGATGCCGCGAATGCGCTGGTGCTGCCCTACGCCGGCGAATTCTACCGCAACGGGGCCGCTCGTGAGGCGCCGGGCGTGCCGCTGATGGGCGCGCGCAGCGATGCCGAGGTGCTGGCGTCCCTCGGTGTCTTCCCATGGGCCGAGGGGCCCTGCACCCGCACCGACAGCCTCTGGCTGACCAGTGCCGAGGCCGGCTTCGCCGCGCTCGAGGCCGCGATGGAGGCGCGCGCGGACCGGCTGACCGATCTCATCGGCGCGCTGGCCGCCCTTGAGGAAACCCGCCGCCTCGCCGCGGCGCTCTCCTCGGGCTGAGCGGGCGGTCGGCGGCGCCGGTCACCGAAGGCCCTTGCCTCGGAGATAATATGTTATAACATATCATACATCGTAGCGGGGCGGAGACCGTGGACCGCGATCCGCCGACCCCCATCCGGAGCTGCCCATGTCCGCCGCCCCCAGACTTCCCGTCACCGTGCTCCCGGGCTGTCTCGGCGCGGGAAAGGCATTGCTGCCGAACCGCGCTCTGAAGGGTGAGGGGCAGCGCGCCGGGGCCCGACGCCCTGCCGGACCTGCCCGATCCCTGTCCGACCTGGCGGCGCGAGACGGCGGCTTGGGGGCACCAGGGTGAACCGCCCTGCGGCGCCGGGGTCGATCCGCCACGGACGGGGCGCGCGTCCCGACCGCGCGCCGGCCGGAGGCGGCCGCTCATGTGGAGGAGCAGGCCGGTGAAGCGGGGCAACCGCGGCAGGACCACCCTGCCGCTCCGGCGGCGCGCGGGGGATCCGATGCGGGAGTTCGACCGCCTTCCCGGCGCCCTTCGGGCGTGGCTTCGGGAGGCGGCCCTGCCATGGGGGCCGAGGTCGGTCCGGCGCGCCTACGACCGCGCGCTGCGGCGCACGGGAGATGCCGCTCTGGCGCTCGAGGACCTCGACCGGATCGAGGCCCGCCTGATCGCCCGCGATGCGCGCCGCATCTGGGGCGACGGCCATCCCCTCGCGGTCCTTCCGGATCCCCGCGCACCCCGGCTCCCTGTGCCATCCCGGTGACCAGGCCGCGCAGCCGCTGGTAGACCGGCCCGATCCCTCCGGGACGGACCCGCGGCGTCTGTGCCCGGACGGGGCGACGCTCTTGGAACTGCTCCGCCGCATCCCCAGTTCGAGCAGTGTCACGGATAAAGGAGACCTCCCATGCAGTGCCCGATCGACGGAACCCAGCTCGTGATAGCGGATCGCCAGGGAATCGAGATCGATTATTGTCCGCAATGCCGCGGCGTCTGGCTCGACCGCGGCGAGCTCGACAAGATCATCGAGCGGTCCGTGCCTCAGGCCCCGGCTGCCGCCGCACCCCCGCCTCCGCCGCCCGCGCGCGGCTACCGCGAGGAGGATCGGGACCGGGACCGCGACTACCGGGACGACGACCGCGATCACGGTCGTCGGGGCAAGCGCAAGTCGCTTCTGGGAGAGATCTTCGACTTCTGACGTTCCCTCGGGCCGGGGCTCCGCCCTGACTGCGTCAATTTGACGCAAAATTCAGAAAATGAAGTAAAAACAGTATCTTGAATGGGCGTCCACGTGTGGACGCTCAGACCAGTCGCGAGGTCTCCACCGCTGCCCGTACGAAATCACGGAACAGCGGATGCGGCGCGAAGGGCTTCGATTTCAATTCGGGATGGAACTGCACCCCGATGAACCACGGATGGTTCGACCATTCCACGATCTCCGGCAGCCGCCCGTCCGGGCTCATCCCCGAGAACCGGAGCCCGGCCTCCTCCAGCTTCTCGCGGTACTTGATGTCGACCTCGTAGCGATGCCGGTGCCGCTCGTCGATCATCGTGGTCCCGTAGATCTCCGCCACCTTCGACCCCTCCGCCAGCACTGCATCATAGGAGCCCAGCCGCATCGTGCCGCCCTTGTCGTCATCGACGCGCCGCTCGACCTTGTGATTGCCCTGCACCCATTCCTTGAGGTGATAGACCACCGGCTCGAACCGCCGCTTGCCCGCCTCGTGATCGAACTCCTCCGATCCCGCCGTCGTCAGCCCGGCGACATTCCGCGCCGCCTCGATCACCGCCATCTGCATGCCGAGGCAGATGCCGAGATAGGGAATGTTCCGCTCCCGCGCGAACTGGGCGGCCTTGATCTTTCCTTCCGTGCCCCGCTCGCCGAACCCCCCGGGCACGAGGATCGCGTGGAACCCCTCGAGATGCGGTGACGGATCCTCCCGCTCGAAAAGCTCCGCGTCGACCCATTCCACATTCACCTTGACCCGGTTCGCCATGCCGCCGTGGGTCAGCGCCTCGGCGATGGATTTGTAGGCGTCCTCGAGCT